>Ga0114916_1000399_pt1 | contig 30174 bp, 24 predicted proteins | sample MalvirAntarct_66_FD_83501 | JGI IMG/M metagenome (GOLD analysis project Ga0114916, IMG submission 83501) | Marine viral communities from the Global Malaspina Expedition - Malaspina viral metaG Antarct_66 | ecosystem: Environmental > Aquatic > Marine > Oceanic | place: West Anvers Island... | reverse complement strand
TGGGCTTTAATCTCAGAAGTCTGCTCTTTAGATCAAGAATTATTATTTATAAGTAGTTCAATTTCAGTTTCAATTTTAACTTCATCCGTCATACTGGAACACTGATGACACTGATCAAGCTGATAGCACTGATTCTAGCAGATATGAACTGATTTGAACTTCATTGCTAAAATAATAAAATCTAATTGGAATTGGTATTTGGCAATGAAGTATAAATCCTAAAGTTAAACAACTCTCATCAAAACATTAGCCTTCAGCTTCCACCAAGGCTTTAATCTTAACCGCTTTCTCAAAATGATCAAACTGATGCCTCTCGATCCACCAGGTGGCAGCTTCCATTAATAATTTAGGCGCATCATTCTTATTTGCAAAAAAAGCATAAAATGATAATCCTACATTCGAACCTTTAGAAGCAATCTTTGCCTCACAAACTGAAATTATTTTCTCTTTTAAATTCTTACTCAGCATGGAGAGGTGTTAAGTGTGAGGTGTGAGGTTTAGGGTAATTCGACCAAAATGCTCAAATTTGACTTCAAATTCAATTTCAACTTCAATTTCAATTTCAACCCCATCCGTCACACTGAGCGCAATCGAAGTACCGTCTATCTATAATTGGAACGCTGATAACGCTGAAAACACAGATTTGAAGATGATTAAAAAGCAGTAATACTTGTATTCAAAACACAATTAAAATACAAAATCTCCCACAACTTCAAATTCAAATTCAAATTCAAATTCAATTTCAACTTCAATTTCAATTTCAACCCCATCCGTCACACTGAGCGCAGTCGAAGTACCGTCTATCTATAATTGGAACGCTAAAATCGCCCAAAACACTGATTTTAAGGCAGATCGAAAACATTAATGTGTATTCAAACAAAATTAAAATACAAAATCTCCCACAACTTCAAATTCAACTTCAAATTCAACTTCAACTTCAATTTCAATTTCAACCCCCTAATTGCGTCTCCTATTTCTTTTTCTATTAGCGCTACTCCCTAAAGATTGATTGTTTCCTGAAGATTTTCGAGCTTGAGGTCGGCTATTTCTGCCTTGACCTTGTCCTTGCTTGATAGGTTCTGTAGACGCGTTAGGATCTGGTTCAAAACCTTCAACAATTTCCATAGGAATACGTTCGCCAATTAATTTTTCGATATCACGAAGAAACGATGTCTCATCAGCACTTACTAAGGAAATTGCCAATCCGCTAGCTCCTGCCCTTCCCGTTCTTCCAATTCTATGCACATAATCTTCTGCAATATTAGGAAGTTCAAAATTAATTACGTGCGGCAATAACGGGATGTCCAATCCGCGGGCTGCAATATCAGTGGCTACCAAAACCCTGACCGTTCCTTTTTTGAAACCGTCCAACGCTTTCGTTCTGGCGCCTTGGCTTTTGTTTCCGTGAATGGCCATAGCGGTAATATCACTACTGATTAATTTCTTGGTCAGTTTATTGGCGCCATGTTTGGTACGTGTAAATACCAAAACCTGTTCCCAATTGCCGTCAGAAATTAATTTGACCAATAAATCAGGTTTTAAACCTTTGGCCACGCGGTAGACTTGTTGGTCTATAGCATCAACCGTCGTATTTTCAGGAGTTGCCTCCACTAATACTGGGTGATTTAAGATTTCATTTGCCAGGGCTTTGATCTCTTTAGAGAAAGTTGCCGAAAACAACAAGTTTTGACGTTTGGCCGGCATGACTGCCATAATTTTCTTAATGTCGCGTAAAAAGCCCATATCCAACATACGATCTGCCTCATCCAAGACGAGAATTTCGACATTGGCAAGAGATATCAATCGTTGGTTATGTAAATCTAACAAACGACCTGGTGTTGCTACGAGCACATCCACCCCGTTGCGAAGTGTTGCCACTTGCGGATTTTGATTGACCCCGCCAAAAATAACGGTACTTCTAATATCTAAATACGTACTGTATTGTTTGACGTTTTGGTACACCTGAGCCGCTAATTCGCGCGTTGGCGTTAATACCAAGGCTCTAACCGGGCGTTGGCGTAAGGGCTGCCCCTGCGATAATAATTGCAGTAATGGCAATGTAAATCCTGCAGTTTTTCCGGTACCGGTTTGTGCCGATGCCAAGACATCTTTACCTTCTAATATTAACGGAATTGCTTTTTGTTGAATTGGTGATGGCGTTGTATAGCCTTGTTTGCTGACTGCTTTAAGTAAAGCATCAGATAATCCTAATGAGTTAAATGACATAAAATGTGTTTACGAAGCAAACACTATTAATTTAGGTCACTCCTTTAATTTTGGCAAAGGTACGTCTAATTTATTAAGCAATACTTTACAGAATGCAAGTTTGTGCTAACATACTGATCAAGCATAAGGTAAGGACATCTATTTAAGACGGACTATCCAAATCTAAATGATTAAGTTATTAATAGTAATAAAACTTCTACAGTTTGCAACCACAACAAAGAGTTATCAAAACTGGCTCTTTATAAAATTAAAATGTTTGTATCTGCATATCCTTCTAAAAGATGGTGCTCTGGTTGTAAATCTGTAACCATCACATCAATGGCAGACAATGGACATACTGAATAATTATGTCTCACACTGAGCTTGTTGCTGGTTATGAGAGAAACCACTTTGTCTGAAGCATCAACCATCGCTCTCTTTATTAAAGCAATTTCGTAACCTTCATCAGTGATTCCTTCATTTAAGGTGATGCCACTCGCCCCCACAAAACATAGGTCGGCGTGTATGTTGGATAAGGTTTGGAACACTTCAATCCCGGTTGTAACTACGGATTTTTTTTGAATCTTTCCGCCAATAAATATAGTTTCTATATGCGGATGATCTGTCAGTTGAAGTGCAATTTCTAAACTATAGGTATATATAGTGGCTTTCAAAGTTTTAGGTAAGTTGTTTACGAAAACAAGATTGGTCGTACCACCACTTACTATGGCAACCATACCATCCTCCAAAAGATGTACTGCTTTAGTGGCGATACTATTTTTGTGCTCCCTATTAAAGACTGCATTCTCATTATAATGAAACAATTTTTGAATGGAGGATACTGCTCCACCGTGAACTTTTGTGAGCATTCCCTTTTCATCCAAATCATTTAAATCCCTACGGATGGTATCGGACGAAACCTCCAAATCTAACGCTAGCTGATCTGTGTCAACTTTTCTATGCAACATGACCAGATCAATAATTAAACGCTGTCGGTGATTTTTTTTCATAATATTAAAAAATATAGTAATTGTATCAGGATAAAGATCCGGATTCAAAAAGTCGCCCATCCCCACAAGCGCAATTAACCGTACCCTTTATTGATTTCCTAAATATACTGCATTTTATTTGCATATTTAACAGGGTAATATTGCTTATTTTATGCATTATTTGAGATTTTAAATTATATTTGAGTCTAATTTATCCAAAACCAATTATTATGAAAGGCAAACTATTAGTGCATTTCCTATTAATTTTCTGTTTTGCGCATTTCACATATGCACAAAGTTCAAAAATTACGGGAGCTGTGACATCAAGTGATGACAACTTACCTTTACTAGGTGCCACAGTACTAGTCAAAGGAACATCAGTGGGTACAACAACAGATTTTGATGGAAATTATGTTATTGAAGCGCCACTAAATTCAACCCTCGTGTTTTCTTACGTTGGGTTTCAAACCAAAGAGGTTAAGGTGACTTCTACTGCTCCGCTTAACGTCTCTCTACAAGCTGGAGATGAGTTAGACGAAGTCGTAATTACCGCATTAGGTATTAAGAGGGAGAAGAAAGCCTTGGGATATGCTGTACAAGCAGTAGAATCTGATGCGTTAATGGAAGGCAATCAAAACAATATGGTGAATGGTTTACAAGGTAAAGTTTCGGGCGTTACTGTAGTAAACTCAGGTGGAGCTCCTGGTTCATCTGCGGTGATATTAATACGCGGTGGATCTTCTATTACAGGAAGCAACCAACCCTTATTTGTAGTTGATGGTATTCCGATTGATAACTCTACCAGTTCTAGTTTAGAAGTCGCTAGTACAAATAGAGCGTCAGATATTAACCCTGCGGATATTGAAAGTGTATCTGTATTAAAAGGACCTGCTGCAGCTGCATTATACGGAATTCAAGCCGCTGGTGGTGCAGTAATTATTACCACCAAGAGAGGAAAGGCTGGTGTGAGCACAGTTAGTTATTCTGGTTCTGTGTCATCTGACCAAGTCATTGGAACTCCAGATGTGCAAACAACCTTTGGAAAAGGAGCTCAAATCAGAACTCAGGACGGCATTACTTATGATCCAGAATCGCCTTTCTCTTTTGGCCAAGCTTTAAATTCAGGTACGCCAATTTTTAATAACATTGAAGATTTCTATCAGGCTGCAACCACCCAAAATCATAACGTAAGTTATTCTTCTGGTTCAGAAAAGAGCAATATCTACATGTCTATAGGAGATCTTTCTCAAAATGGGGTGATTGAAGGAACTAGTTATGATAAAACGTCTTTTAAAATCAACGCTAATTCTAATGTGTCGGATAACTTTACTGTCGGAATTTCAGCAAACTATATTACAACGGATATTTTAAGCAGTAAGCAAGGAAATGCCGCAGGTAGTAGCTTTGGAAGTTTGTTAGCCTACCCTGGTGATGTGAATGCCAAAGACTATCTCAATGCCGATGGGTCTCAAAAAACCTTCTTTTTAGACCAACAATTTGACAATCCTTATTGGAGCACCAACAACAGTCCAAATTCTGATGAAACAAAACGACTTATTGGCATCATCAGCTTCAATTATAATTTCTTAAATGATTTCAACTTATCCTATAAAATAGGTACTGATAACTATACCCAATTCAACAAAAAAATTACGGGTAACGGATCATTAATCGACACAAGAGAAGATGGTTATATCAGTCAATTTGAAAAAGACCACAGCAGGTTAACCTCAAATATCTTTTTGAGTTATCAAAAAGACATTACTGAAGACCTATCGTTTGATGGAATGATTGGTAATTCAGTTGAAGAATTAGATATCAGAACCACTTTCACCTCCGGAACTTCCTTCCTTGCTCCGGGCATTTATAGTGTTGGAAATATTTTAAAGGAAAATCAATTAATTTCCGAATTGATTACCAGAAAACGCATCGTTGGTGTATTTGGGGAATTTAAATTTGGCTGGAAAAACGCCTTGTTCCTTAACTTAACCGGACGTAATGACTGGTCTTCTACCCTGCCTAAAGATAAACGCTCTTTCTTTTACCCTTCAGTAGGTATGTCAGCTGTAGTTAGTGATTTATTCAAAGTTTACGGCAATGATATTACATCTGATAAAGGCTTGTCTTATTTCAAATTGAGAGCCACTTGGGCTCAAGTTGGTAAAGATGCGCCAATTGGTGCTTTAGAAAGTTCATTGGGCACCAACATTAATGGCTTAGCAAGTTCAGCGTATACCTGGAATGGTGTGAATGTGGGAAATCCTAATTTAGAACCGGAATTCACCAACAGTTTTGAGATAGGAACGGATATCCGCTTTTTCCAAAACCGTCTTGGTTTCGATTTCACGTACTATACAAGCACCTCTGACAATCAAATTTTGAGAGACATCAGAGTACCGCCTACAACAGGAACGTTTTATGCCACATTAAACGGAGGTTCAATTAAAAATAGTGGTGTAGAAGCCATGTTAAGATTACAAATGTTGCCACAAACTTCAAAAGTAAGTTGGAATTTGGACTTTAATTTTGGAGCCAACAAGAGTGAAGTTAAAGAATTGCCAGGATTCTTAAATGAAGTTTACTTATCAGACTCGTGGACCTTTAGAAATTCTGCGGCCGGCGCTGCCATTCTTGATGGTTCATTATTTGGATTACGCGGTAAACGACCAGTTAAAAATGAAAATGGCGATGTGATCATCAACTCTAACGGTTTACCAACCCTTACTGACCAAACATATACGGATGTGAATAGAACACCGGATTGGACATTGGGGATTTCTAACGCTGTAGGCTATAAAAACCTGAACTTATCTTTCTTATTGGACATTGTTCAAGGTGGAGAAGTTTACAACGCTACCGAATCGGCATTAGCCTACTACGGACTAAGCACTAATACTGTTGCGGATAGAAATCAGTCAGTAGTATTGCCTGGTGTGGACGCCACTGGAAATCCGAACACGGTTGCGGTGAGCAAGGACCAAAACTATTATCAAAATTACTATTCTCAAAACTCCGAAAACTTTATAGAAGATGGTTCTTTCGCAAGATTAAGATATGTGACGCTCTCGTATAAATTCCCGGAAGCCACTTTAGAGAAATTATCGTTATCTGGTTTGGAAATTTATGCAACAGGACGTAATTTATTCACCATTACTGACTACAGCGGTGTAGATCCTGAAGTAAACACATTTGGTGCAGGCATCTCTGGTGCAGGTTCTATGAACATTGACAACCTCGGAACTCCTAACGTTAAAGGATTTGATTTAGGATTAAGATTTAGATTTTAAAACATTATAATTATGAAAATTTTAAAATATACAGTTATAGCATTAGCAGTAATTGCAACATCCTGTAGTGAAGACTATTTTGATGTAAACAGTTCAGAAACGGCTCCCACAACGAGTTCGCTCCCGCCCCAATACAGAATTCAAGGGGCTATTGAAAACACCACAGGTACTGCTCAATATAGAGGTGCAAGAGAAGTGATTGGGGTAACGCAATATGCTGCGCATCATACCTCCGCCTACGATTCCAATTCTTGGACGAATACATTTACTACAGGACGTTATTTTTTATGGCAGAATTCTTACGTGTATGCGCTCCCTAACACAGCGGATCTTATCGTTTTGGGCGAAAGATACGATGCGCCAAATTATACGGCGGTAGGTAAAATACTAAGAGCTTACATCTTTGGCATGACCACCGATCAATACGGCGATATTGTTACGGAAGACACCTATGATGGTGAATCTAATATGAATATCACTCCAAAATTTGTGACCCAAAAACAAGCTTACCAAACCATCTTCAAATTGCTTGATGAAGCAATTGTTGAACTGCAACAAGCAAGTTCTATTGGATTGAATGCTGAGGGCGGTGATGTCCTTTATAATGGTGATCAAGACAAATGGATTCGTTTTGCACACTCACTTAAAGCTCGTTATTTAAACCATTTGAGTAAAAAGACTTCTGGAGATATGGCATATGATGCTGATGCCATTATTGCCGCTGTAGAAGCCGGTATCAATTCTAATGCTCTCAATGCACAGCAAAATTTTGTAGGTGGCGAAGCAGAAAACCAAAGACAGCCATTTGCTGAAGGTGGTTATGGGTCTTCAAGATTTAGATACTTTTCTACATTTTTCGTGAATTTATTAAAAAACCCATTAGACCTAGCTGCTCCGGTTGAAGATCCTCGATTGTCAATCATTGTTCCTGAAGCTGTTAATGGTGGCTATGTAGGTTTAGATGTTGGACGCGGTTTGGCCGGTGATTCAGGCGATAATTATTCTGCTGGGAATGGCGGATTTTACACAAGTCCTACAGCACCAACTTATATGATGACCTATAGTGAAGTGAAATTTATTGAAGCAGAAGCCCGCTTCCGTAAAAACGATTTACCTGGTGCATACGCTGCATTTAAAGAAGGTGTTCGTGCCGATTTAGAAAAACTGAACGTTCCTAATGATCAAATGACTTCTTATTTAGCGATGTTAGACGCTGAGATAGGCGCTACCAAAATTGATCTATCAGCAATTATGACCCAAAAATATATCGCGAACGTGTTAAATCCAGAAACTTGGGTAGACATGCGAAGAATGGATTATAGTGCAACCATTTATCCAGGCCTACAACGCCCCGTTAATGTAAACCTGGACATTTTTCCTGGTAACGACGAATGGATTCAGGCCATGATGTATGAGTATAATGAAGAAGATCGAAATTATGTAAATATGCCAACCAATGATCCTCTTATTCGTTTAAAAACACCATTGTGGTGGAATACTCCTGAATAATATAGATTTAATAATCGTACTGAAAAAGCCAACACGCCTAGTGTTGGCTTTTTTTCTATCCCAGATGAAGGTTAGTTTAGAAAAAGTCTGATCGCATGTTATCAGATTGACTATTAAATAGAGAAAGTTTATAGTCCCTACTTAAATTTTATATAATTTAGATGGAGATGAAAACATTAAGAGAACACTCACTAATGCCGCACTATCTAAATAATCAAACAAGCATATAGGCAATCAAAACATATATATTCATTAAATTAGAGTTTGGAATAAATTTTAGAGTTACTTAATACACTTACGATGAAAAAAAACACAATTTCTTTTGCAATCGCACTCTTGGTCACCTTCTCCCTTTCCCTGTCCGGTCATGCACAGACCTATGGCAAAAACGGGATGGTCGTTTCTGATAATGCAGTGGCGTCACAAGTTGGCACAGACATTTTAAAAAAAGGGGGGAATGCTGTTGATGCTTCCATTGCAACTGCTTTTGCGCTTGCGGTCACGCACCCACAAGCCGGAAACATTGGCGGCGGCGGATTTCTAGTATATATGGATGCAAATGGCAGCTCCACCACCATCGATTTTCGAGAAAAAGCACCATTATTGGCTACTCCAGACATGTTTTTAGACAGCAATGGTCAGCTTATAAAAGGCAGTAATCACCAAGGATTAAAGTCGGTAGGTGTTCCCGGAACCGTTGCGGGCTTGTATATGGCACATCAAAAATACGGTAAATTACCGTGGAAAGATTTAGTTCAGCCCTCTGTCGATTTAGCCGCAAATGGTGTTGAATTTTCGTACACCTTGGCCGAGCATGCCAAAAATTTCAATAAAGGCACGTATCCACAATTTCTAAAAGATTATTACCTCAACTCTAAAGGAGAACTGACCAAACACGGTGAACTTTGGGTTCAGAAAAATTTAGCCGAAACCTTAAAATTGATTAGAGATCACGGGAGAGATGGTTTTTACAATGGTGCCGTTGCTCAAGAAATCGCTACGTTTATGAAGGAAAATGGGGGCATCATCACGCTGGAAGACCTCAACAAATATCAAGCTGTAGAACGAGAAGCCATTACTGGCACTTACAAAGACTACGGAATCGTGTCTATGCCGCCGCCAAGTTCAGGTGGTGTAGCGATTATAGAGATGCTTAACATTATGGAGCAAGCTAATTTAGATTCTATTGCGTTTAATTCTACCGCTTATGTACACTTGGTTGCGGAATCTATGCGTCGCGCTTTTGCCGATAGAGCTGAACATTTGGGCGATCCGGATTTCAATTTGGAAATGCCATTGGACCGATTGACCTCCAAAGCATTCGCCAAAATGCGGTACGAAAATATTGATATGAATAAAGCTTCGGTCAGCGACACTCTAAAATTTGGGCAACTTTATGACGGTAAAAACACCACCCATTTATCCGTGGTTGACAAAGCTGGGAACGCAGTGTCGCTCACGTACACATTAGAACAATCCTACGGTTCTGGATTAGGTTCTCCCAAATTAGGTTTTATTTTCAACAATGAAATGGGCGATTTCAATCCGCAGCCAGGCTATACTGACAGTGGCTGGTTAATTGGTACAGATCCCAACATTATTCAACCAGAAAAACGCATGCTCAGCAGTATGAGTCCAACCATTGTAACCAAAAATGGAAAACCATATCTGGTAATTGGAAGCCCGGGTGGACGTACCATTATCAATACCGTTTTTCAGACTATTTTAAATGTGATTGCCTATGATATGCCCATCAAAAAAGCGATTGAAACCATGAAAATCCATCACCAATGGTTTCCTGATGAATTGATCTTTGAAAACGATTTGATGTCTCCCGACACAAAAATGGCATTGGAAGCGATGGGCCATGTGGTTAAAGGCAGAGATAACCTAGGCCGTTTAATGGGCATCCTAATTCCCACAGATGGTACTGTATATATTGGCGCCTCTGATTCTTCCAGTCCAGATGGTGGCGCAGTGGGCTATTAAATAGAATTTTAGAACAAGATATAAATCGTGGGTGTTAGCAATTATTTGCTAGCACCCCTATTTTTTCTATGGTTATATGGGAGGCTTAGAAGTCTTTTACCTCACATTTTAATATGTTTTCAAAATTATATTTTTTTACAATGGACATTCTCTGATTAGCCTTCACCTACCCTTATAAATTAAAAGTTTGGTTCAATAGTTAAGAATTTCAGTGAAAATCGTAACTTTTGCAGACCAATGGCTACTCATAAAGTAACCGTTCAAAACCAACCCTTATGAAAAAGATCCTCTGTCTTCTCTTTTGCTTTGCCATTTTTTCCACCACCTATTCTCAAACCGATAAACGCCTTAAAGGTCTTGACAAAGATTTAAATGCCATTTTAGAAGCCACCAAAGCTGCAGGGTTTTCTGTTGCTGTGGTCGACGGAAACCAGGTGATCTATGCAAAGGGTTTTGGGTATGGAGACTATGAAAATAAAGTGCCGGCAGATGCCAACACCTTATTTGCCATCGGGTCTTCTACCAAAGCATTCACCTCAGCCCTTCTAGGCCAATTGCGAGCGGAAGACAAATTATCTTTTGAAGACAGCCCGCTGAAATACATTCCCGAATTAAAATTTAATAACGACAATCTTAACAACAATGTCATCATTAAGGATTTGATGCGCCATAGTACCGGGTTGCCACGTCATGATTTAAGTTGGTATTTGTTTCCTTCAGCTGACAAGGATAGTCTGATTCAGCGCATCGCCCACCAAGAACCATTTACAGGGTTGAGAACACAATGGCACTACAACAACTTTATGTTTTTAGCGCAAGGGGTGATTGCTGAAAAAATTACAGGACAATCCTGGGAAGCGAATATCAAGAATCGCTTTTTTGAACCGCTTGGGATGTCGCGTTCCCAAACCGAATTGAGCGAATTATTAAGAATGGATAATGCGGCATTTGGATATGAGCTTAAGAACAATAACATCAGTAAAATGGATTACTACAACATTTCAGGAATGAGTCCGGCAGGTAGTATTTATAGTAGCGCAAATGATGTTGCCAAATGGTTACAGCTATGGATCAACAAAGGCAAATTTAATGGCAAAGAGATCTTACCAGAAACCTATGTTACTGAAGCCATGAGTTCTCAAATGGTGATGCCAGGTGGTCTGCCTGAAGATAAACTCCCAGACATGCATTTCGCTAATTACGGTTACGGATGGATTATAAGTTCCTATAGAGGGCATTATCGTGTGGAACATGGCGGGAATATTAATGGTTTTTCAGCCAGTGTTGCATTTTACCCAAGTGACAGATTAGGGATTGTAGTTTTGACAAATCAGAATGCGTCCGCCCTACCGGGAATTGTTAGAAACACCATTGCCGACCGACTCTTTGAAGGCAAAAGAACCGATTGGACCAAACGATTTATTGAAGCTAAACAGAATGCTAAAAAAATGGAAGATGAATTGAAGTTGGAAGAAACAGCTTCTACTCAGGTTAAAAACACTAAACCTTCCCATATCAAGCAAGACTATACTGGCACTTATGAAAACGAAGGCTACGGTAAACTGGCTGTTACACTTGAAAACGATTCATTATTCGCCAACTTTAAACGGGTCAAAATGTTTTTAAAGCACTACCATTATGATGTCTTTAAACCTTACGAAGTGACTAACAAAAGTATTGATACTACGGAAGCCAACCCTATGCATTTCAACTTTGCCACTGGAGATGGCGGCGACATTGTAAAAATGACCATGAAAGCAGAGGCCGCCCTAGAGCCTATCGCCTTTAAGCGCACGCCAAACTCCATAGAGGTGAAGGCCTCTGATTTGGAAGAGTATGTGGGCGACTATAGTTTAATGGGCGCCACCATCAAAATCTATATCAAGAATGATTCAGTGTTGTATTTATTTGTCCCGGGACAACCGGAATATGAACTGATGCCCACTGAAAAACACAAGTTCACCTTCAAGGCGGCAGATGGTTTTAAAGTCGAATTTTTGGAATCGGAAGATGGTATTAAAGAAATGAACCTCATTCAACCCAACGGCACTTTTAAAGCGCAGAAAGACTAAGAAGAGCACAAAATACAGTGTCGGTTTAAACACTTCAGCAATGGAGAAAAATTTTATTTCAGATACTGTTTCAACTTTTCTATAGGGCTACTTTCTTTGTTTTTATAGGCGTGTATGGAGCTGCTTACCACTAAAATAAGTGCCGACACTCCAGCAACATACGTTATACTAAGGGTCTCCTGATAATTGGCATAAGCAATAGCGGCAAGCGCCCATGCGCCAACCAATGCAAACTCGCGCATATTTCGCGACCAAGTAACTACAAGGTTGATGATTAATGCCACAATGATCATGAAAATGGTCCATGCATCAGCTGACATTCCGAAGCCATCCCAACCTATTTTTACTAGGTATGCTGCTACATTTACAATACTGGCTACGGTTACCCATCCACTATAAAATACAAAGGGCCACCATAAAAAGGCAATGACGGATATTGGTGCATCCCAAAGTTCCATCGCATTATTCATGACAATTTTTATTAACGCGAATAATAGTAGGAATATGAAAATACAAGACAATCCGGTATACCCATATATCCATAAGAATACCCACGCCGAGTTGGCTAAACAAGACACTACAAACCACCAGCCGATTTTTAATATAAAATCATCATTTCTAACTTTCACGAACAAACTTCTACCCTGATAGACGATAAAGCCTAGTAATAGTAAGTAGATAAATCCCCATATGGCAAAGGCATACCCAGCGGGTGTAAATAAGGTATTGAGTTCTTTGGACACGCCGCCAATAGTGGTGTTATTTAAGAGTCCTGTGTTAGAGAGGTAATTAATAATGATGGTGGACACAAGTGCAATACCATTGCTTATTTGCAGAACTTTTTTCATAGAGGTTGGTCCCAATTATGGGAAAGTTAGTGGTTAGTTGAGCCTAGTAAATTACCCCTATAAATGTACGAATTACACTGTAGTAAATTAACACTTTCAAATGACCTATTGACTCAAATAAACTCGCGGTACTGCAGCACTCTAAAATCGAAGGTGTTAAAATTGGGGTTTTTAGCCTTGAGATGTTGATATAAAGGCATTCTGCTGATAGAGATATTTGCGGCCCCTGATCCTGAAGTTAGGGAAACGGTTTTTATAATTCTGCTTTTTAATTGTTCTGCAAATGTTGTATTGGATGATTGTGGTTGCTGTGGAAGTTCAAACTCATGTATTCGAGGCACCTCGTTGGAAACCACTTTAAGGTGTAGCCCATACGTTTTTAGATGTCGTCTAAAAAAATATTCCGGACCATTCTTGCTGTTTCCACCGGTAAAGAGTAGTGTGTCAATATTGGGATAATCTTGTAAATAGCCAACCAAATCCCGTAATCGAATGTTGGTCATACCCAAATCTGACGCATCTATTTTTTGACGTTCCGCACTTGCCACAATATCGCATATGCCAATATTATGTGCGATTAAAAACGCTTTGCGTTGGTCTACAGCTTCTTTAGAGTTATCAAACCTTAAGTTCAATTTGTGAATTTTATCGATAAATAACCAAAGTGAGTTAAAATAACTCCCGTAGCAAAAATCAACATCCTTTTCTAACAACTGCCCTACTGAAAACCGCGGCGGTGGTAAGGTGCCCACAATTAGTTTTGTAGTATCGTCTTTAATAAATGGTGAATATGGATGTTGGTGTAAAAACATTTCAGATTTTAGCTCTCAATTTCTCTACTTCAAGACTGGTCGTCTTGTAAATCCGTTGGTTCATCTTGGTCATGTTTTGCATTTCTTCATGCAGTTCTTCCAGCAAAGCTTTTCCCTTTGTGGTTTTGTCAATGCGCAACAGAAATTTGGCAAAAGCTAAGCGTTCATTATAATTGGAATATGGTTTATCAATCGCGCTTAATTGTATTTCTGCTTCTTCCGTCCGATTCTTTTCCGCCAAAGCCATTCCAAAATAAAAAGGCACATCAGATTTCAGATATTCCTTATGATGCTCGAGGATCTCTCCTAACCGAATAACCTCATCAAAATTTTTCTTATTATAAAAAGCCTTGACCATTTGGGTTTTGACATAAAATCCATTTTGGGTTTTGTCCTCTAAAGCTATTTTGTAATGCTCGATGGCTTTCGCATCGTTATGCGAGGCCAAATAGGCATCTGCAAGATTCACTCTATTTTCATAAGTATCTGTAAATTCAAGTTTTTTCTCAAGATCCCGTACGCTTTTAGAGGGATCAATGATGGTAGTCAAATTGTCCTGAATTTTCTCTGTATCGCGTTTTGTAATTACTTGAGTTACCAAGTACACGATGCAGCCTACAAGCGGCAAAAAGATGATGGCAAAAATCCAATAAAAGGAATTCTTGTTTTTGAAAAGATGGTAAATACAAAATGCTTGAAAAGCAATAATAAAATAATAGTACATCTGTTAAATTCGGATTAAAGTATAAATATAGTGGTTTGAAGTTGTAAAAAGTATGTATCTTAAAGTCTACAATATTAACAACCGTAAATTTACAAAAAATGGGAAAAGGTGATAAAAAATCGAGACGAGGAAAGATACAACGTGGCAGCTACGGGGTAAGACGTCCTCGAATTAAAAAGAGACCAACAACACTGGAAAAAATTAGTGTTGACAAGAAAGCGAAACCATAAAACTGTAAAGCAATTTCCTTATACCTGTTCGCATTAAAGAAGGTCATCACATCATGACTAGCTATAATGCGAGCATTTTTTTTTGAAATCTTATCGGGTAAACACTAAAGTATCAGCTTCAGAAAGCTTTTCATGAAACCTGTAATTCTCTAGATCGAAACCTTTTATATCATCAATGCTGTTGGCATCAGTATCAATAATATAGCGCGTCATTAGCCCACGGGCCACTTTTGCATAAATGCCTATTGTTTTATAGTCGCCGTTTTTCAACTCCTTAAAATCTACATCAATCACGGGCACTTTTAAAGCTTTTTTATCTACGGCTTTAAAATATTCCACACTGGCTAAATTAAGAAACACTTCATCCTCCTCTAATTCACTATTCAAGGTTTTCGTAATAGCGTCCTTCCAAAATTCATAAAGATATTTATCCTTGCCCACAGCAATTTTCGTTCCCATTTCCAAACGGTAAGGCTGTATTAAATCCAACGGTTTTAGTACGCCGTACAATCCGGAAAGAATCCGTACGGTATCCTGAACTTTGGTGAGTTTGGCTTTAGGAATGGTATACGCATCTAAACCTCTATACACATCGCCATTAAACGCATACATTGCAGGTCGGGCGTTGTCTGTTGTGAAGGGTAATTCCCAACCCTGATTACGCTCGTAATTGAGTTGGCTCAACTCTTTACTAATGCTCATCAATTCTGATAAGGCCTTGACAGATTTTTTTTTGAGCAGTTTATTTAAACGTTCTGATTGTTTTAAAAATTCAGGCTGGGTATGTTTTTCTGTGGGTAATTTCGTTTCAAAATCTAATGATTTTGCTGGAGATAATACAAGTTTCATAGTAACGCCCGCCAAAGCAGGTTTCTTATTAAATGGTTATAACTTTTGGATTGTCAAAGTTACGACTACTTAACAGAAAACTCAAGGGAGAAACCTTAATAATAAGCTAAAACTCCACCCTTCAATCCTCTATCAAAACCCAATACGATTCGTGTTTTGGTAAAAAGAAGTTTTGATTTATTCCAGTTCCATGTCCTTATGTTTCGCATAATGTTGCCATTTCGCAATACAATCTTGAATATCTTGGGGCACTTCAGAATCAAAACTCATAAACTTACCGGTGGTAGGATGTTCAAACCCTAAAGTTTTAGCATGCAGCGCCTGTCTCGGTAGAATTTTAAAACAATTATCTACAAACTGTTTGTACTTGGTAAAGGTGGTTCCTTTTAAAATTTTGTCGCCACCATAACGGGCATCGTTAAAGAGGGTGTGCCCAATATGTTTCATATGCACCCGAATTTGGTGCGTCCGACCAGTTTCTAACTTACAAGACACTAAAGTAACGTACCCCAAGCGTTCCAACACCTTAAAATGGGTAACGGCTGGCTTTCCTTTATCGGCTTCATCATCAAAATAAACGGTATTCTGAAGTCTATTCTTTGGGTGACGGCCAATATTGCCCTCAATGGTCCCTTCATCAGCATCTACATTTCCCCAGACAATGGCAATGTATTCACGCTCACTAGTTTTATTAAAGAATTGCTTACTCAAGTGCGCCATAGCGGCCTCCGTTTTAGCAACTACTAAAAGTCCGCTGGTATCCTTATCAATACGATGCACCAAACCAGGTCTGTTGCTCGAATTGTTAGGTAAGTTTTCAAAATGATAGGTTAAGGCATTAATTAAGGTGCCAGAATAATTTCCGTGACCGGGATGCACCACCATGCCTGCTTCTTTATTGACCACGAGCAAATCATCATCTTCATACACAATGTTGATGGGGATATCTTCTGGGGTAAGTAAAAACTCGTATGGCGGATGCTCAAATAGGACGCGGATCTTATCAAAAGGCTTCACCTTATAATTCGATTTTACCGGAAGGTCATTCACATAAATACTCCCGTTTTTGGCAGCAGCTTGAATTTTATTACGCGTTGCGTTTTCAATAAAATTCATTAAATATTTATCAATACGCAAAGGCGTTTGCCCCTTTACGGCTGTAAAAGCGTAATGCTCATACAAATCGTCATCATACTGATCTTCTACATTGGGATTGGTATCTTCTGTCATTATTCGTCTAAACCTCTATTACCATTACCCAAAATCACATCTATTTTAGATGTCATTGGAAGTAAATCGCCCGCGCTGACCGATTTACCTTGAAAAGAAATGGATTGTACTTCATCTTTTCCTATATCATCAATATAGGATATTTTACCAACTTCAAACCCGATAGCCTCTAGGGTTGGCTTTGCTTGCCGAAATGTGCGCCCTACTATTTTAGGCACCTCAACTTTGCGGTAGCCTGACGGATTTAAAATTAAATATATTTTGCGATCTTCTTTTACTTGACTTCCCGCCACTGGGTATTGTTCAATGACCGAAAATTTTGGATAACTAGGATTATAATTGGCGGAATCTTGAATTTCCATAGTCAAATCATGATCATTGATTTCCATTTGAGCGGTCTCAATGGTTTTACCCGCCAAATCTGGGACGGTCACAAAACTCCCGTGATTGGTACGATAGTCTAGCCATTTCAACATTAAAAAACTAAGCACTACAATAGCTACAACAGCCAGTAGAATTTGCATTAAAAAAACTTTACTCCTTAAAAACTTTATGAAACTCATGAACGTTGGTTATAAGTGGCAAATATATAAAAACACAACCGTTTTTTCTTTTGCTTTTATTGTGATATTTTTGTTTGTGAAGATACGGCTTCAAATCATGACTATCAAACGGCATACTTTGCCGATTATTTCATGATGGATCATCAGCTACGTTCCTCATCACACAGAACATAACCACTAATTAACACCATTCCTGACCTTAAGGGAATATAAGATGAAAAAAAACATTGCCATCATCATGGGAGGCTATTCGAGCGAGTTCGAAATCTCCCTTAAAAGCGGACAAGTTGTTTATGAAACGCTTGATCCTTCAAAATATAATGCGCACCGCATTCACATTTTTAAAGACAAATGGGTGTATGTAGACGCTGATAACGCTGAACATCTTGTAGATAAAAATGATTTTTCCGTGACTGTAAATGGTCATAAAATAAAATTTGACTGTGTTTTTAATGCGATTCACGGGACGCCTGGTGAAGATGGATTTATGCAGGCTTATTTAAGTTTGGTTAATATCCCACAAACCAGTTGTAACATGTACCAAGCCGCCTTGACGTTCAATAAGCGTGATTGTTTGAGCACTCTAAAACCTTATGGCATTAAAACGGCTGAATCTTTTTATGTCAATCTAGGGGATGCAGTTGATGCCGATGCCATCATCGCCAAGGTAGGTTTACCCTGTTTTGTAAAGGCAAATAAAGCGGGAAGTAGTTTTGGTATTAGTAAAGTGTATCAAAAAGCGGATTTCAAAAAAGCACTGGAGATTGCATTTAAAGAAGATGATGAAGTGATTATAGAATCCTTTTTAGACGGCGTTGAAGTCTCTGTAGGGGTCATTACTTATAAGGGTGAGGTCACCGTGCTTCCCATTACGGAAATTGTAAGCAATAATGACTTTTTTGATTATCAAGCAAAATATTTAGGCCAATCACAAGAAATCACACCAGCACGATTAACCACCGAGCAAGAGGAACAAGTGCGAAGCATTGCTAAAAAAGTTTATGAGGTTTTAAAAATGAAAGGTTTTAGTAGAAGTGAATTTATCTTTAAGGATGGAGAGCCGCATTTATTGGAAGTAAATACCGTACCCGGAATGACTAAAGCCAGTATTTTGCCACAGCAAGCTGCCGTTGCCGGAATAAGCTTGTCTGATTTATTTGGGAATGCTATTGAAGAGTGCTTTTAAACTCAAACGTAGGGATTGTACAAAATCATTTTTGAAAAAGTATTGTATATTTGATTAACTAACACAACCAACAAAAGCCTGCCAATGAAACGCGCACTTTTCCCGGGATCTTTTGACCCCCTAACCTTAGGACATTTCGACATTATTAAACGCGGATTAAAATTGTTTGATGAGGTAGTCGTTGCCATTGGTATCAATGCTGATAAAAAATACATGTTCTCCTTAGAAGAGCGCCAACACTTTATTAACGAAGCTTTTAAAGATGAACCACGGGTTAAAGTGGCCACTTATAAAGGCTTGACTATCGATTTCTGCAAAGATATTGATGCGCAATTTATCTTAAGAGGCTTGCGCAATCCTGCCGATTTTGAATTTGAGAAAGCCATTGCCCATACCAACAGAAAATTATCCCAGATTGAAACCGTCTTTTTATTAACAGCGGCAAGTACGTCTTATATTTCGTCTTCCATTGTTAGAGATGTGATTAGAAATGATGGTGATTATACGGTATTAGTTCCGGAGAGTGTACGCGTTACAAAGAAATAAACCTATTTTCACTTCCAATAATTAGTATAACGAAAAAGCATCGGTAACAAACAAAATTATAAGATTTTGAATACCACTGATGCTTCTTCACTGTTGATTAATAGCCCAGCTAACATACTTATAATGTCAGCCAAGGTACTATATAATCGTCCGAAAACAGAGATATCGGACTAAGCGTTGATAAGCATTTTTACTCTTTAATTTGGAACTGTATATGCTCAAACTTTGCCTGCAATTGGTCTTTTCTCAGCTTCAATTGTCGAAGAAAATTAAGATGCCTTTCAGAATCTGGATTGAAAGGACGATGTTCGAGTCCTTTTTGAATACTTTCCACCTCCAACATGATTGTTAAGGTCGCTTCAGACATCCAAACATTTTGAAACTTCTCCCAGATGTACTTTATAGCTGTAGCATTTGGATGCAACATGTCTTCAGTATAAAATCGGTAATCCCGGAGCTCATCCATCATAATTTCATACGATGGAAAATAATAAGAGGCATCACTTTCAGAATTAACGGCATGAACTGCAGCGATTAAATGCGCTTTGCTACGTGTATTTTCAACATACCCATCTTTAATGTGACGTATCGGAGAGACTGTAAAAATTATGGTAACTGTAGGATTTACAGTTTTGATTTCTTTAATGATTGTCTGAAGACTTTCGCTAATAGCAGATACCGATAACAATCCTTTTTCAAAATTGGTTTGCGGTACTTTATGACAATTGGCGACCGCCATATCAGTAGCTTTCTGAGTATACACCCACGCAGTCCCCAGAGTAATCACCACATGACTTGCGGCAATAAGTTGTTGCTTTGTGACTTTAAGATGGGTATTTAATTGCTGTAGTATTTCAGATTTTGAACTGTTACTCAATTGAGAATGGGCATCGTAACAGTGCCATTGCTCATTATGGTAAAAAACGTCGTCTTCTACATACTTTTTGTCTTGAAGAGCACTAACGATTAGCTTTTCTACTGCCTTTGGATGAAACAATACGCCAAATGGATTTTGCGTACTTTGAAATTTATAGTAGGTCAATGTATCTCCTATGTTTTCTACAAAACACGAGCCCAACAACAGCAATTTAGACTGATAATCAATCTGATTTCCTGTCATTTTCTGGAGTGGGATTTGGGTTTGTAGTTTCATTTTTTTGGTAAAGGTGCTATGTGTTGGGTTTAACTTGTGGGGTTTTGTTTTGTTTTTGAATAACATTGCATTATGGGATTCCTCGTACCTCGGAATGACAAAAGAAGAGGTGCCTCGGAATGCCAATTGTAGACTGCCTACTGAAAACTGTCAACTTAAAACTGCCTACTGATAACTGCCTACTGATGACTGTCTACTGATGACTGCCTACTGAGACTGTTTACTCAAGTCTGCCTACTGAGAACTGCCCACTGAAAACTGCCAACTGAAAACTGCCAACTGAAAACTGAGAACCGCCTCGGAATGACACTTATAAATATCCTCATTCCGAAACCCAAAAGTAATTATTTCAAATACGCCTTCGCTGCTTCTAAAGCTTCATCAATACCTGCTGGGTTTTTACCACCAGCCGTAGCAAAGAATGGCTGTCCGCCTCCGCCACCTTGGATATATTTACCCAATTCGCGTACAATCGTACCTGCATTAAGTCCTTTACTCGCGACCAATTCTTTAGAGATATAGCACGACAAAAGAGCTTTGCCCTCATTTTCTGCCGCAAATAACAAAAATAAATTCTCAACCTGTTGTCCTAATTCGAACGACAAATCTTTGATACCCGAAGCATCCAAGTCGATTTTTTTGGCTAAAAACTGAATGCCGTTCACTTCAGTCAATTCAGTTTTAAGATCGCCCTTTAAGTTTTTGGCTTTGTCTTTTAACAAGCCTTCAATTTGTTTCTTTAAATCACTGTTCTCTAATTGTAAACTTTGTATGGCTTTTAATGGCTCCTGGGCATTGTTCAATAAACCTTTAATTTCAAAGTAAACGCGATCATGATCTTGGTAATACTCCTTAACCGCATCATTGGTGATGGCCTCAATACGACGGATTCCTGAAGCCACTGCGCCTTCTGAAATAATTTTAAAATACCAGATATCCGCTGTGTTCTTGACGTGTGTGCCACCACACAATTCGAACGATTGCCCATAACGGACCGTTCTGACCGTATCCCCGTATTTCTCACCAAAAAGCGCGATTGCCCCTTCCTCAATAGCCATTTGCATAGGGATGTTGCGCTGCTCTTGAAGTTGCAGTTTGCCCTCAATGCGCGCGTTGACAAAATCTTCAACATCACTCAACTCTTCTGCAGTCAGTTTTGAAAAATGAGAGAAGTCAAAACGTAAATATTTTGAATGCACTGCACTTCCCTTCTGTTCCACATGTTCGCCTAAAACTTCACGTAAGGCCTGATGCAATAAATGGGTGGCTGTATGATTGGCTTCGGTTCGTCTCCGTTGTTTTTCATCAACAGACGCTTTAAAAGAAGCTTTCAGATCTTTAGGTAAATTTTTAGTCACATGAATGCTGACGTTATTTTCTTTTTTGGTATCCAAAATATACACCACGTCACCATGGCTGTCTTCCAAGTAGCCCTTATCGCCTACCTGACCGCCACCTTCCGCATAAAACGGCGTTAAATTAAAAACTAGTTGATACAATTCGCCATCTTTTTTAGAAATGACTTTTCTGTACTTAGTGATTTTTACATTTGTTTCCAATACATCGTACCCGATAAATTCCTGCCGATTATCCTCCAACAGAGTTACCCAGTCTTCCGTTGACATTTCGCCAGCAGCACGAGAACGGTCTTTCTGCTTTTTCATTTCGGCTTTAAATCCAGTTTCATCTAATTCCAAGCCTTTTTCGCGCAGAATCAAAGCGGTCAAATCGATTGGAAATCCGAAGGTATCATAAAGTTCGAAAGCTTTTTCACCAGAAATAGTTTTCGATGTCGATTCTTCAACAATTCTATTTAACAAGACCAAACCTTGATCTAATGTTCTTAAAAACGATTGCTCTTCTTCCTTGATCACATTTTCTATCAATTGTTTTTGTGATTTCAACTCTGGGAAAGCATCGCCCATTTTTTTGCTCAACACATCTACCAATCTGTAAATAAATGGTTCCTTCTGATCTAAAAAAGTAAAACTATAACGAATAGCTCGTCTTAAAATTCGACGGATAACGTAACCGGCACCTGTATTGCTTGGCAATTGCCCATCGGCAATAGAGAAAGCAACGGCACGCACGTGATCTGAAATCACCCGAATGGCAACATCTACCTCTTCATCTTTTCCGTAGGTTTTATTAGCAATCGTCTCTATCTCGCGAATAATTGGGGTGAACACATCCGTATCATAATTGGACTGAACGCCCTGTAGCACCATACACAAGCGCTCAAAGCCCATTCCGGTATCAATATGTTTCTGAGGCAAATTTTCTAAGGAACCATTAGCTTTTCTGTTGTATTGCATAAAGACGAGGTTCCATATTTCTACCACTTGTGGATGGTCCATATTCACCAAGGTTTTACCATCTACTTTTGCCTTTTCTTCGGCTGATCGGATATCGACGTGTATTTCACTGCACGGACCACACGGACCCTGATCGCCCATTTCCCAGAAGTTGTCCTTTTTATTGCCCATTAAAATACGATCTTCAGAAATAAAGGATTTCCATAAATCGTAAGCTTCCTGATCCATTGGTAAATTATCGTCCTTATCCCCTTCAAATACCGTAACGTATAAGATGTCCTTATCAATACCAAATTCTTTGGTCAATAATTCCCAAGCCCAAGCAATCGCTTCTTTTTTAAAGTAATCCCCAAAACTCCAGTTGCCCAACATTTCAAACAACGTATGGTGGTAGGTATCATACCCCACCTCTTCCAAATCATTGTGTTTCCCTGACACCCGCAAACATTTTTGGCTATCGGCAATTCGGGTGTGTTTAGGCTGAGCGTTTCCTAAAAAATATTCCTTAAATGGGGCCATCCCAGAATTGACAAACATTAGAGTAGGATCATCCTTTAGCACCATTGGCGCAGAGGGAACAATATCATGCTGTTTATTCTTAAAAAAGGTTAAATATTTTGAACGTATGTCTTGAGATTTCATGCTTATGTTGGTGTCTTGCTAATCTTCAAAATGGCCAGAGACTCCGCTATATCACAAATTTATTTTAAAGTTTGCATATCGCGCGGCTGCATTAATCGATTATCGTTTTAGTTTTACTAAATTTACAATTGAAATATTTTGTAGTTTTGTCCGTTTGGTTAATGTTTAAAGACATTTTAGTGTCCATTAACTGTGCAAAAATAGTATAAATTAGGTAATGAGTAAGGTAAAATTTTATTACGATTCCGAAACCCTCTCTTATAAGAAAATAGAGCGAAAAAAGAGAAATACGCTCAAGTATGCGTCTGTCTTTATTTTAGCTTCAGCCCTCTTCGCTTTTCTGTTTGTATTTATCGCAAGCCAATTTGTCAAATCTCCAAAAGAACGTGCTTTGGTAAGGGAACTGCAGCATATGGAACTCCAATACCGACTGTTGAACAAAAAAATGGACGAAGCCCAATCTGTACTTTCAAATGTAGAAGAGCGGGACAACTCGATTTACCGCTTGTATTTTGAAGCGAATCCTATTCCTGAAGAACAACGTAAAGCAGGTTTTGGTGGGATCAACCGCTATAAAAGCTTAGAAGGTTTTGACAATTCGAAAATCATTATTGAAACCAATAAACGGATGGACATTTTGCAGAAGCAGATTGTTGTGCAATCGAAATCATTAGATGAAATTGCGGTATTGGCTGCGGATAAGGAAAAATTTCTTGCTTCAATTCCTGCCATACAACCGGTGAATAATGAAGACTTGACCAGAATGGCTTCAGGCTACGGATATCGTACCGATCCATTTACTAAAATTAGAAAATTTCATTACGGCATGGATTTTACCGCTCCTCGTGGGAGTCCTATTTATGCTTCAGGAGATGGCGTCGTAACCAGGGCGGATAATACGGCTACAGGGTACGGTAACCACATCAGAATTGATCATGGCTATGGGTATGAATCTTTATATGCCCATCTTTATAAATATAACGTTAGGGCCAATCAGAAGGTGAAACGTGGCGATTTGATAGGATTTGTAGGAAGTACAGGACGCTCTGAAGCGCCGCATTTGCACTATGAGGTGTGGAAGGACAACGACCGCATCAATCCAATCAATTTCTATTACGGTAATTTATCCGCAGAAGAATATAGCCATCTGTTAGAACGTGCTGCCTTAGAAAATCAATCCCTGGATTAATATGTATATCGACCTTCCTGAAAAAAGATATTATGGCATCGGCGAAGTTGCCAAGGCGTTTAAGGTAAACACCTCATTGATCCGGTTTTGGGAAAAGGAATTCGACATTCTCAAACCTAAAAAAAATGCGAAGGGTAATCGTAAATTTACACCGGAAGACATTCAAAATCTGAAGTTTATTTACCATTTGGTAAAAGAGCGTGGCTTTACTTTAGAAGGTGCGAAAACCCATCTTAAGGAAGACCGGCAAAAAGCGCTCAATACGTTTGAAATTATTACTAAATTAGAGGATATTAAATCGCAACTTTTAAAAATTAAATCTCAACTTTAAACCAACTTATTATGAAAAAATGGCTCATTCCTGTTATAATCATCGGCTTAATCATTGTCGCCTTATACTCTTGGGGAAAAAACTTTAACAATACAGCTGTCGAACTGAGAGAAACCGCAACCAGAAGCTGGGGTAATGTTGAAAGCAGCTACCAACGCCGTAATGACCTTATTGGCAATCTTGTAAAAACCGTACAGGGTGCCGCTGATTTTGAGCGAGGGACCTTAACTGACGTTATTGAAGCAAGAGCAAAAGCAACGTCAACCACCATCGATGCCAGCAATTTAAATGAAGCAAACATGGCGCAATTTCAGGAAGCCCAAAGTGGCTTGAGTGGTGCATTATCTCGATTATTAGTTTCTGTAGAACGTTATCCTGAATTGAAAGCCAATCAAAACTTCTTAGAGCTACAATCGCAATTGGAAGGCACTGAAAACAGAATTAACGTGGCGAGAGATCGTTTTAACGAATCTGTAGAACCTTACAACAAGCACATCAAAACGTTCCCAAACAGCGTATTGGCTGGACTCTTCAATTTTGACGATATGAGCTATTACAGAGCTGATGCTGGCGCAGAGAAAGCACCAGACGTAGATTTCGATTTTAAATAACATACACTTCCTCTTCTCTCGTTTTTTAGCGAGAGAAGAGTTATAAAAATTAAAAAAGCATGTCTAAAACAGAAGATTTTCTAACGGCGGAAGAAGAAAAACAAGTAGTTGAGGCCATAAGAACTGCTGAAAAAAACACTTCAGGGGAAATTCGTGTCCATTTGGAAAAAACCTCTAAAATTGACGTTTACGAACGTGCCTTAGAAGTCTTCCATATGCTAAAAATGGACAACACTAAACTTCAAAATGGCGTATTGATCTATGTCGCCGTTGAAGATAAAACCTTTGTTATTTTTGGTGACGAAGGCATCAATAATGTAGTAGAGGATGATTTTTGGGAAAGCACCAAAAACATTATGCAAGGGCACTTTAAAAGAGGCCATTTTAAACAAGGTTTAGTTGATGGCATTTTAAAGGCCGGTAAACAATTGGAGGTTCATTTCCCTTGGGAAGTGGATGATAAGAATGAAATTTCAGATGATATTTCTGTCGGATAAGTAGTGTAGACCCTGCATTTATTTCGATACTTATAACATTTCTGCGCTCCTGCAGAGGAGCTTTATAACAACACAAAAAGAAGTCAGTCCGTATGCAATCAATAATCAGAAGTCAATGTCCATATATCTTAAAGAACAGCGTTTTTCAACGCTTTCTTTTTAGTGCACTGATGATGTTAGGGGGCATACAATCTGGTTTTTCTCAATTTACAATTCCTGAGAAACCGGCGACCATGACGGCGCAAACAAGCGTATATCAATTTACGCCCCTTTTGTCTGAAAGTCAAAAAAACAGCTTAGAACAAAAATTAATTAAATATTCCGATACGACATCTACTCAAATTGTTGTCGCTATCATCAGCTCTACCAATGGTGAGAACATCAATTATCTTGGTGCGCAGTGGGGAGAAAAATGGGGCATCGGTCAAGCCAAAGAAGACAATGGTATTTTAATTTTATTAGCTAAGGACGATCGGAAGATTGCCATCAACACGGGGTATGGTGTAGAGCACTTACTTACGGATGCCATGTCTAAACGAATTATTGAACAAGACATCATTCCCTATTTTAAACAAAACGATTACAACGGCGGCCTCAACCGCGGTGCGGATGCTATTTTTGAAGTCATGACTGGCGAATATCAAGGCACCAGGCAAGTGAATAATAACGTGGAAGGTATTCCCGTAAGCTTTATGTTCATGCTGTTTGTGGTGTTCATGATCATCATGATTTCCATTTCTAAAAATAAAAGAGGTGGTGGTGGTAATGGTCCAGGCAACAATAACGGAAACGGATTTAGCATTTGGGACGCCATTATCTTAAGCAGTTTAGGACGTGGCGGCCTTGGTGGCGGCTCTTCAGGAGGTGGCTTCGGTGGTGGCGGTGGCTTTGGAGGCGGCGGTGGTTTTGGCGGCGGCTTCGGAGGTGGTGGCTTTGGCGGCGGTGGCGCTTCTGGAGGGTGGTAGGTTTTCAGTCTTCAGTGGGCAGTCTTCAGTTTTTAGTTAAGCTTAAAACGTTCACAGTACAAAGTTTGTGATGACGAGATTCTTTTGTAATTAGTTCTGTATTCAAACTCTTGGTCAAGCATAACAACACTCCACAAAACACCTAAAAAACAATATTCTATGGCTTCTTATAAACCAGACAATTACAATTCACTCTCACCCTATCTTATTGTCGATGATGCTGAAAAATTAGTGAGTCTTTTAAAAATTATATTTGCTGCTACTGAATTGCGACGCTACCATCGTGAAGACGGCTCCATTATGCATTTAGAACTTCAATTGGATGACTCTGTGTTGATGATTAGCGACAGTACTGAAGATTACACTGCAAGTCCAACAATGTTGCATATCTATGTAGAGGATGTTTTTAAAACCTTTGATGTGGCCATTGCTAATGACTGTCACCTTTTAGAACGCCCTACCGCAATAGAGAGTGGCCCTGATATTAGGGGCGCTTTTATGGATTACGCAGGAAACTATTGGGCCGTGAGCACGCAAAAATCTGAAGTATAATCGATTTCTTTAAATACCTTAATACAGTCGTTTTTTCTATTAGGATCTATGTGTGAATTCAATCTAATGCAAACACTTAAAAAAAATAGGTCGTTGCTGCTACATCATAAAATGCATATCTCCGCCTCTACTTTCCCCCTTTGAACCTAAACTGTTGAATTTCCAACTAAAACTCAGCATGAAGTATTGTTCCAATACTGTACTCTGAGAATCCTGAATGTAATTTTCCGTGGTAGTACGTTGGGCATTGGTATTCTGGTTTAAGAGATCGTACACCTTTAAAGTTACAGTTCCATTATCCTTTAATACAGAATAGGCTAAGGTTGCGTTCCAAAACCAAGCACTCTTCTGAAAGCCTTGCGCCACATTAGGATTGTACATGTAATTTATATCATTGCGCCATTCGAGTTTTTCAGGGAAGAATGTGGCAGTGCGAATTCCTAAATTATGACTCACGAAATTACGGTTGTCAAAATCGTCCAAATCATAACGGGTCTCGGTAAAGGACAAGCGGTAATTTGGCATAATTTCAAACAGCTTTTTCCAAGTATAGGTGATGCCTAAACTAGGGTTCAGACGTGTACTCGTCGCGGCATATTCAACACCATTATTAAAGTTAACCTGCTTATTCACATTCCCAGAAAGGCCAAATCGAAATTTGACAGTTTGTACGGAATCAACTTTAAAATCCTTACTATAACTTGAACCTATATACATCCAATAATTACCATTAACATTTGTGTACGTCGTATTCCTAACAAAATTCTCGTCAACCGTAGTTTTGGAAACCACTTTATCTTCTATCAAATTTGCATTGGCATATATATAGAATCCTGTTCGCTTTTGATAATCATAGTTGTTGTAACCAAAGTTTAAACCGTGGGTTTGAGACGGATTTAAGTCAGGATTTCCCGTTACTGTATTTAAAGGATCAGAAACATCCTGAAACGGTTGTAATTGCGAAATGGAAGGAGCATCATTTTTAAAATCGTAGTTAAAATTTACTGACGATTTTGGGCTAAAACGATAATTCATATAGGCATCTAGGTCTAAGAAATTAAAGGTTTGCTTTAAACTTAATTCCGGACGTAACCGATCTGCATTTTCAATGGTTCTATTCGTGTAGCCTGATCCTACTCTAAAGGACATTTTATCATCATTATAAACCAAGCGGATATTAGGGCTGTGACGCAAATTTTTATTTGTAAAGTCAGTACTCAATTCGGTATTAAAATCTTGATAAGCTTGGGAATCCTCATCAAAATCGAAAGTGCTTCTGACATTTTTACGATTTGAAGATCCAAATCCATATTTAAAATCAACGAAGAATTTTTTGGCGACTAAAGGCAATCGATAGGTTATGCCTGTATCAAAATTCTTGGATTTGCTATCGCCGTCCGTAAATTGATTTCTACTGATATTCTCTGAGGTATCATCGTATATAATGGTTTCAGAATTTAAAAAGTCGTCCGTACTCGCATCGTTCACGTCCACATTTGCATTCACCCTTACAAACGCTCCCTTATTTCCAAATCGTTTTGTAATGTCCAGATCGTTCCCAAAATTCTTGCCTAAGGATTCAACAAATGATGCGGTTTGGGATTGGTTGGTCAACACATCATTTTGGTCTCGAGAGGCTTCTTGTCGTTCATATGTCGTACTTGTATTTGACAATCTGAAGGATGGCCGAAAATTTACCATGAAGGTCGAGTCAATTTTAATATTAAAACTCATGTTGGCACTATGGCTATCTGTCGTATTATCAGATGTAGATTCTGAATCTGTAAAATAGCGCGAGGTTGGCAAAATATTTTCGCGTTGCGTTTTTGAAGCATCTTTGGAGCGGCTGCCAGAATGAAAATAATCTCCAGAAAAATCGTTGCCTTTCCCTAATTCGTCCGCATAGTTTGCTCCTGCAGTATTTGATGTGGTAATTCCTTGTCCTCCCCCAAAAGACCGGCCGTCAATAGTAAAACCTCCAGAGCCACTCATAGACATGCTTCTTGCGCCACCAAACATTTTACGAATTTCGCCGAAACTAAATCCAGACGAATTGATATTATTACCTCCCGCTAAGACACTTATCCGCTGTTCATTGTCAAAAATATTGACCATCCCGGCATATTCATAGCGCTCATCAGTACCTCCTCCAGCCGAGACACGGCCAAATACACCTTTGTTATTCTCTTCTTTTATGGTAAGGTTTATAGTTTTACTTTCGCCATCTCCTTTTTCGCCACTAAACGCTTCTGCTTTCGATTTTGTATCGGTAATTTGAACTTTCTCAATCAATTCTTTGGTCAAATTTCGGGTCGTAATGGTAGGATCGTTTCCGAAAAACGGTTTCCCGTTCACGTAAATTTGATTTACGGACTTGCCATTCACCTTTATACTTCCATCTTCTTCCACTTCTACTCCGGGAAGTTCTTTGAGTAAATCCTCAACATTTGCATCTTTTTTAGTTTTAAAAGACGAGACGTTAAATTCTAAGGTATCTTTCTTTATGGTGATGGGTGCTCGGGACCGGATGACCACTTCTTCCAACAAATTGGCTGTCTGCATTTGGATAGGCTCCAACTTAATGGGTTCCTTGCCAATCGTGATGGTTTTTGAATAAGTTTGAAATCCGATATAAGAAATGGTAAGATTTAAAGTCGATTCATAGGTGGTATCCTCCAAAGCAAATTCTCCGTTTTTATCAGATATAGTATAAGTTACCAAAGTAGAATCCTTGACGGTTTCCAAATAAATGGTGGCCGATTCTAAAGGAGTTTGATCGTCTTCAACAATTATTTTTCCAGAGATTTTGAATGGTGTGCTTTGGGAAAACATCATGCACGTGCAAAAGCAGGCCAGAATGCATAGGAATTTAGTCATAAC
>Ga0114916_1000396_pt1 | contig 30237 bp, 27 predicted proteins | sample MalvirAntarct_66_FD_83501 | JGI IMG/M metagenome (GOLD analysis project Ga0114916, IMG submission 83501) | Marine viral communities from the Global Malaspina Expedition - Malaspina viral metaG Antarct_66 | ecosystem: Environmental > Aquatic > Marine > Oceanic | place: West Anvers Island... | reverse complement strand
GTGCTTCTCAGGGCGGTTGAGCGTGATGAGCAGGACGTCGCCGATGCGCTCCTGGAGCAGCACGGACGAAGTCTGAGTGGTCTCGGTAGTCATGGGGCCTCCTGGACGGATAGTCCTGTCCTAGTCCTCGATCGCCTGGTAGGCCGCGATGCGGAGTTCGCGACGGATCGGGTAGCTGGATGATGGCAGCAACTGGGTCAGGAAGACTAGTGCGAGGTCTTCCTCCGGGTTCACGAAGAACGCCGTCGAGGCAGCGCCGCCCCAGTATGCCTCGCCGGGGGTGCCGAGCACCTGCGCACGCGTGGGGTCGAGGAGCACCGCGAAGCCGAGGCCAAAGCCGATGCCCTCCATCGTGGTCTCGCCGAACTGCGGCTGGCCCATGGAGGCGAGGTCGCCGTCGTTCGGGATGTGGTTCGTCTGCATGAACTCGACGGTGCGGGGGCCGAGGATCCGCTCACCTTCGAGCGTGCCGCCGTTCAGGAGCATGCGGCAGAAGCGCATGTAGTCCGCGGCGGTCGTGACCATCCCGCCAGCCCCTGAGAGGTACGGCCGCGGTCCGAGGTAGGGGCTCGTGCTTGGCGCGTCCTCGAGCGAGTAGAGCTTGGCGGTCTCCTCTCGGACGGAGGCGCGCTGATCGCGCTTGTAGCAGGCGGCGAAACGGTCGAGGTCCTCGGACGGGACGGTGAAGCCGGTGTCGACCATGCCCAGCGGGTCGGTGATGTGCTCCCGGATGTAGTCGTCCAGGGTCTGTCCGGAGAGCACCTCGCAGAGGTAGCCGACGATGTCGGTCGACATGCCGTAGTTCCACTCGGAGCCCGGGTCGCAATAGAGCGGGATCTCGCCGAGCTTCTTCACCATCTCGGCGAGGCTGAACTGGGTGTTCGGCCCGACGAAGCCGGCGCGGTTGTAGAGCTCGGCGATGGGGTTGTCGCTGCCGCGCTGAATGAGGCCGCTCGTGTGCATGAGGACGTCGCGGATGCTCATCTCGCGCGTGGCGGCTCGGGTCTCCGGGGCGTCGGCGGTCCCGCCCGTCATGACCTGCAGGTCCTTGAGCTCCGGGATGTAGGCGGAGACCGGGTCGTCGAGCTGGAACAGCGCCTGCTCGTAGAGCTGCATGAGGGCGACCGAAGCGATCGGCTTCGTCATCGAGTAGGCGCGCACGATGGCGTCCGGTCGCATGGCCTTGCCGGCCTCGTCGTCCATGTTGCCGTAGGTCTCGAAGTGCACGACCTGGTCATGCCTCGCGACCATCGCGATCGCGCCCGGGTACTTGCCGGCATCGATGTAACGCTGCACGACGCTGTCGATGTTCTTGAGGGCGCGCGAGGACATCCCGACTTCCTCGGGCTGCGCGTCGATCAGTGAGCTGGTGGTGGTGGTCATCGGTAGGCCTCCTCAGTGGCGGCAGGGTGACGGAATGGACTGCCGCGGCATGGTACGCCCGCGAGGTGGAGGTTCGGGCGTATCCTCCCGGCGGTCCGAGGTGGACCGCGTGAGGGGGGGACAGATGCTCGAGGGACGTACGGCGCTGGTGACGGGCGCGGCCAAGGGGATCGGGCGGGCGATCGCGCTCCGGCTGGCGAACGACGGCGCGGATGTGGCCGTGAACTACCGCGGCAGCGAAGCGGACGCTCAGTCCCTCGTCGCGGAGATCGAGGGCATGGGACGCAAGTCGAAGGCGTACCAGGCTGACGTCTCGGACTACGCGGCGACCGACCGGATGGTCGACGCCGTGATCGCCGACTTCGGGCAGATCGACATCCTCGTGAACAACGCCGGCATCGGCAGCAGCGGCATCGGTCGGCCGACGATCACCGAGTCGACGCAAGAGCAGGTCGACCTGTTGATGGGCGCGAACCTGCTGGGGCCGATCAACCTGTGTCGCCGCCTCGTGCCGCACATGCGCCAGGCGAGCCGGAGCGACATCGTCGTGATCTCCTCGATCGCCGCGCAGAACCACGGGCCTCGGATGGGGCTCTACAGCATGACCAAGGCGGGCGTGGAGTCCCTCGCATACACCCTCGCGAAGGAGGAACGCGAGCACGGCATGCGCGTGAACGTGGTGGCACCCGGCCTCGTCGAGACGGACATGGGGCGCAACCTGATCCGCCAGTTGCCGGGGCCGGACGACATGCGCGAGCGCGACAAGACCGCACCCTTCGGCTTCGTGTGCCAGCCCGAGGACATCGCGGCAGCGGTCGCCTACCTCGTGTCGAACGAGGCGCGCTACATCACGAACCAGCGGATCACCGTGAACGGCGGCGGCTTCTAGCCGCCCGCCGTGGGTTAGCCGCGTCCCGGCCTCGGTGCCAGCGCTGGTGAGCCCTCGGGTGGTTCGACCTCGAACGCGTTGAGGGTGTAGCCGACGATCGAGTAGTAGCCGAGCAGCCCGGTCAGGTCGACGACCCCCTGGTCGCCGAGGTGGCCGCGTGCTGCCTCGAACGTGGCGTCAGAGACGCGGTGCGTGGGGCCGAAGAGCTCGCGCACGTACTGAATGATGGCGGCCTCGTCGGGTTCGAGGTCGGCGAGGTCGCCGAGGGCCGCGATGACCTCGATCGTGTCGACGGGGACACCGGCGTCACGGCCGATGCGGACGTGCGAGGCCCACATGACGTTGGCGTCGAGTTCGCGCGCCGCGGCGAGCACGGCGGTCTCGGTCTGGCGGTTCGTGAGCACCGAGTTCCAGCGCGTGTACTCGCCGAGGACGGCCGTGCGGTGGGCGAGCTCCGGGCTGTGGAGCAGGATGCCGTACGGCCCGGAGACCACGCCCTGTCGCGCCTCGGCGACGCGGTCGTAGGCCTCGAGGAGTTCCTCGGGGACGTCGTCTCGCTTCGTGAGGTTGGGAAGTCGGGTCATCAGAAGCCTGCCGTCTTGTCGATGAGGCCCTCGAGGGGGCGTCCTTCGCGGAAGTGGGCGATGTTGCGACAGAACCGGTCGAGGTTGCGCCCGAGCCGGAGCTGACTCGCACCGGCTGTGTGAGGCGTCATCACAACATTCGGGGTCGTCCAGAGCGCGTGATCCGCAGGGAGCGGTTCCTCGTGCGCCACGTCCAGCCCGGCACCTCCGAGGTGCCCGGAGGTGATGGCGCGGATGAGCGCGTCCGAGTCGCAGATCTCGCCACGGGTGACGTTCACGAAGATCGCGCCGCGCTTGAACTTCGCGAACAGCGCGTCGTTGAACATCTTGTTCGTCGTGGGCGTGAGCGGGAGGCCCGAGGCGACGACGTCCGACTGGGCCACGAGTTCTTCGAGGCGGTCCGAGGCCCAGACCTCGGCGACCTCGGGCGAGGTGGAGACGTCGTGCGAGTCGACGGCGATGCAGCGCATGCCGAAGCCCGCGGCGCGCTGGGCGATGGCGCGGCCAGTGCCGCCGAAGCCCACGATGCCCATCGTGAGGCCCTCGAGCTCGAACTCCTCCATGCGGTACTCGACGCGGTGCTCCCACGACTTCGGCCCGTCGAGGATGGCCGCGGCGATGCGGCGCGTGATCGCGAGCAGCAGGCCGAAGGCGGTGTCAGCGAGGTGGCTGCCGACGAGGCCCTTGTCGCCGGAGATGATGACTTCCGCCTCCATCATCTCCGGGAAGAGGTACGCGTCCGCGCCGGCGGTCGTCGCGTGCACCCACTTCAGGCGTTTCGCTCGCGAGAGCAGGTCGGCGTCGATGCGGCCAAGGAGGACGTCCGTCTCCACGATCGCCTCGTACGCCTCACCGGGGGACTCCGCGATGGTGATGGTGGAGGCCGGGCCGGCCGCGTCCTGGATACGCGCGAGCACCTCGGCGTCGGGTTTCGGCATCTGGAGGGTGGGTACCAGGAGGATGTTGAGGGCGTCGGACGCGTCGTTTGAGGGCATGCTCACCGCTTTCGTGCGGGCTGGAGCATATCCCGTGCCGTCCGACTAGTAGAGGCGCGCGGCTGCCTCCTCGAGTTCGCGTCGCTCACCCTCGTCCATCGGGGTACCCGAGGTGACCGTGGCGATGTTGTCGTGGATGCGGGAGGGGTGTCTCGCGCCGGGAATCGCGACGGAGATGCCGGGGTGCGCGAGCACGTAGCGGAGCAGGTTCGCGGGGGTGAGGATGCCGGCAGCGCCCTCGTCGAGTTGTCCGCGCATCACGCTCGTGCGACCCGAGCCGCCGAGGGGGCGCATCACGACCACCCCGACATCGTGCTCGCCCGCGAGCTCGATCATCGGCGCAGTCTCCGTGAAGAACGCCGAGTACTCCAGCATTACCACGTCGAATTCACCGGAGGTGATGAGGTCGCGCAGGAGCTCCGTGTTGTGACATGAGACACCGATGTGGCCGATCAGCCCTCGGTACTGAGCGACCTTGAGGCCCTCGAGCGCCCCGTCCTCGCCTCGGACTTCGTCCCAGGCCTCCTGGGTGGAGATGTCGTGCAACTGGTAGACGGCGATCTGAGGGACGCCGAGGAAGGAGACGCCGCGATCGATGTCTCGCTGTGCGCCGGCGGCGGTGTGGCTGAACGTCTTGCTCTCGAGGTAGACGCCCTCGGGCAGTCCACCCCGGGCACGGACGACCTCGCCGAGGAGGAACTCGCTGCCCTCGTAGTCGCGCGCCGTGTCGATGAAGTTGATGCCACCGTCGAGGGCTGCCTCGATGGTCTCGTGCGACTCGTCCGAGTGTGGGGTGTCCATAGCGCCGAGGCCGAGTTCCGTCACCATGAGGCCGGTCCGCCCGAGGCGGCGGCGGCGTAGTTCTGGCATACGACCTCCCGTCGTGCTCGTCGCTCCTCGATCCACGATAGAGGCGAGCGCGGAGGTACCGGGCCTCCCTCAGCGCACGAGGGTGATAAGGACCGTCGTCGTCACCATGCTCAGCAGCGTCGAGAGCACGACGGAACGGGTCACGAAGTCCGGCCGCGCGTTGAACTCGGTGGCGACGACGGTCGCGATGACGGCGGTCGGCATGGCGGAGAGCACGATCAGTGTGTCCCTCGTGACGCCCTCGAGGCCCGCGGCCGTGACGATGACCCATGCGAGCGCCGGCGCGACCAGCAAGCGCCCCGCGTTGGCGGCGACGGTGTCGCGGATCTCGGTCAGCGCCGCCGCTCCGTAGAGCTGCAGCCCGAGGACGACGAGCATCACGGGCACGGCGGCGTCTGCCAACGTCGCCACGGGTGCCTCGATCGTCACGGGGAGCTCCACAGCCAGCACGTTGACGAGGACGCCTCCCACGGCGGCGTAGACGACGGGGTAGCGGAACGGCGCCTGCAGCGCCCTCGACGCGCCGCCGCCGGCCATGGAGGCGATCATGATGCCCGCGGAGTAGGCGAGCACCGCGCCGACGACGAAGTTGACGACGGCCACGTCGAACCCGGCCTGACCGAACGCGAGGAGCGAGACGGGGAGCCCCATGTTGCCGCCGTTGGCCGTGACGACGGACAGCGCGAACCCGGCGCGGAGCCCTCGATCGTGACGGAGCGCCGTCGAGGCTGCTGTGGCGACGACGTACAGGACCACGTACAGCGCGACGACGACGGCGACGATGCGCGCAGCTTCGTCGCCGGGCACCTCGGTGGTCGCGAGGGAGTGGAAGACCAGCGCGGGGCTGAAGAGGTAGAACACGAGCGCCGAGACGGGCCGGACGGGGATCGCCTGCCAGCGACCGACCACCGCGCCGAGGATCGCGACGAGCGCGACCGGCAAGACAACTTCGAGGAAGACGCTCAGCACGAGCGATACCAATCGGTGTTCCGCGAGGGGCCGACACGAGCCTACGTGCCCATCGAGTTGCGCTCGAACGTGGGCCCGGCGACGGCGCTAATCGCCGGTGGTAGCCGCCTCGGCCGGATCGCTCGCGAGCGAGAGTCGCACGGAGACGGTGGTGCCCTCGCCGGGGGCGCTCTTGAGGTCGAACGAGCCGCCCATGAGGCGGGCACGGGTCTCCATGTTGCGGAGGCCGAACTGGCTCTGCCGTCGCTGGGCGTCGAGGTCGAACCCCACACCGTCGTCAGCGACCGTCAGGACGAGGTCATCGCCTGCTTGTTTCATCGAGACCGTGACGGCGGAGGCCCTGGCATGGCGGCGGACGTTGGAGAGCGCCTCGCGGATCAGGAGGAACAGCTCGACCGCTGACGCCTCGTCGAGCTTGGGCGGATCCCCTTCGGGGACGAACGTGACGGGAATCCCGGACGTGGACTCGAAGAGGCGGGTGAGCGAGGTGAGTGACTCGGTGAGGTCGCCGGTGAAGTCAGCGGGGCGGAGATCCATGACATATCGCCTGATGTCCGACATCGCCTCATTGAGCGATCCGACGGCCTCGTTCAGGCCGTCACGGGTTTCCTCGGGCAGGTCGGGCACGCGTCGGAGGATGGACGAGATCTGGAGGCCGACGCTGTACATGGTCTGCATGACGCCGTCATGGAGGTCGGCCGCGATGCGTTCGCGTTCGCGCTCGATCTCGGTCTCGGCGAGCAGGAGGCGACGCTCGTCCTCGAGCTGGCGTTGCTCCGTGATGTCCCGCGCGATGCCCTCGACGGCGACGACGCTCCCGTCCTCACCGTGGATTGGGGTGAAGCGCTGCTCGTGCCAGGTGACGGTCCCGTCGGGCTTCATGGCGCGGAGGAGCACGGTGTCCTTGAACGAGTCGGGTTCGCGCAGCCACCGCTCGAGGGTCTCGCGGTCGTCCGGATGGGTGATCTCCGTGAACAGACGCGGGTTCTCGATGAACTCCTCAGCGGCATGTCCAGTCATCTGCGCCACGGACGGGCTGACGTACTCGAACTTCGGTGGCCACGAGGCGAGCGAGAAGCGGTAGACGACGTCCTCGGCGTTGTCCGCCATCAGGCGGTAGCGCTCCTCGCTGGCGCGGAGCGCGAGTTCCATCGAGCGCCGCTCGCTCACGTCGCGGACGGTCGCCGCGACGTAACTCTCGGCGTCGGAGTAGATGGGGCTCAGGCTGATCTCGACGGGTACTTCGCTGCCGTCGCGACGTCGGGCGGTGAGTTGCAGTCCGATCCCCATCGGGCGCGCCTGCGGTGCCGCGACGTAGCGGTGGCGGTGGCCCTCGTGCGTCTCGCGGTAGCGCTCCGGGACGAGTCGCTCGATGCGGCTGCCAACGAGCTCCTCGCGGTCGTAGCCGAAGAGGCGCTCCGCCTGGGCGTTCGCGAAGACGATGACGCCCTCGCGGTCGGTGACGAGGAACGCGTCCGGCGCGAACTGGACGAGGCTGCGGAAGAGCGCTTCGGGGATGGTCACGAACGCCTCCGGGAGTCCCAACGGAAGTCCCGACTGATTCGGGACTTCTCGCACGTCACGCGTTCGTCATTGGGGGCGAGCATATCAACGTGGTCAGACATAACGAAGACCGCGTCGCGGCAGCCCTCGGACGGCTGTCTGCGCGTCGGGGCCGTGGAGCGGATAATCACCATGCTGGATGCCACGGACGCGATGCTACGCGCCGAGGGCCTGCGTGGCAGAGGGGATGCGACCTTGGAGCGAACCACTGCCGAGCCCGGCCACGCGCAGACGCGCATCATGGTGGTGGATGACCACGCCGTCGTCCGTCGCGGCCTCGCGGACCTCCTCTCGGAGCGCCGGGAGTTCGCGGTGGTGGGCGAGGCCGGCTCCGTGAAGGAGGCCGTGGAGGTCGCCAACCGCGTCCGGCCAGACGTGGTGATCATGGACCTCCGTCTGCCGGATGGAACCGGCATCGAGGCGTGCCGCGAGGTGCGCAGCGTCCGTCCCGAGACGAAGGTGCTGATCCTGACGTCCCACGCTGACCGCAACGCGCTGTTCTCGGCCGTGATGGCGGGCGCATCCGGCTATCTGCTGAAAGACCTCGACCCCACGAAGATCCAGGATGCCGTCCGTACCGTCGCGAACGGAGGATCGCTCCTCGATCCGCAGATGGCGACCGAGGTGCTCGAACGGCTGCGGAGCGGCAACGCGGCGCACCCGGCGGACGACGCCTTCGCGACGCTCTCGCCCCAGGAGGACCGCATCCTCGACTTGATCGCGGACGGCCTGACCAACGCGGAGATCGCCGGCAAGCTCTCCCTGGCTGAGAAGACGATCAAGAACTACGTCTCGCAGATCTACTCGAAGTTGTCAGTCGAGCGACGCTCGCAGGCCGCCCGTCTCGCGACGGAGCGGCGGATGCGCAAGGGGCAGAGCTAGCGGCTCGTCACGCCGCGGGCGATAGGCAGCAGACCTATGATGCGGGCGCCCACTGGGCGCCCGTATTGCGTGGCGCCTCGATCGGCCGGGCGGAGGACGAGGAGCGGCGTCATGACCAGCGCAACGAACGTGGACACGAGCGGTTTCGAGCAGGCGCTGAGCCGCCTCGTCCCGTCCGTGATCGACGAGACGATCCGTGTCACCGAGATCCCGGCGCCCACGTTCCGCGAGGGCGTACGCGCCGAGTACGTGCGCCGACGCTTCGAGGAGATCGGCGGCTGGGACGACGTCACGATGGACTCGATGTCCAATGTCGTTGCGGTTCGACTCGGCGAGCCGGGGCGAGCGCGCATCCTCGCGTGCGCCCACCTCGACACCGTGTTCCCGGACGAGGCGACGCCGGTGACGAAGTCACGAGGGCGGCTGACCGGCCGGGGGGTGGGTGACAACAGCCTCGGCGTGGCGTCGGTCCTCGGACTGGCGCAGGCGCTGAAGACGAACGCGCCCGAGGGTATCGGCGACCTCATCCTCGCGACGAACGTCGGCGAGGAGGGACGCGGCGACCTCCGCGGCGTGAAGCGCATCCTGAAGGACTACGCCGGCCAGTTCGACGCGATGATCGCGGTCGAGGGGCACGCGCTGAACCGCATCCAGCTCCACGGTGTCGCCTCACTGCGGTACGAGATCAGCGTGGCGACGGACGGCGGGCACTCGTGGGGGGCGTACGGCCGCCCGAACGCGATCGCGCTCCTCGCACGGGCGATCACGGCGATCGAGTCGCTCATGCCTGAGCCGGGTGAGGAGCCGCGTAGCTCGATGAACGTGGGTGTGATCCACGGCGGACGGAGCGTGAACACGATCGCGCCGGAGGCAACGATCGAGCTGGACATCCGCTCGGTGGATCCGAGCCGCGTGAGCACCCTCCTGCGTTCCGTCCGCTCAGCGATGCGCGCCGCGGTCGGCGAGGAAGGCGAGATGGCGTTCCGTCGGATCGGCAACCGCCCGGGCGGCAGCATCGAGGAGGATCACCCCCTCGTGCGCGCTGCTATCGACGCGCGGAGCGGCCTGGACCTGCCGGACTTCGAGTTCAACGCCGGCTCGACGGACGCGAACGCCGCGCTCGATGCTGGCTACGCCGCGACGTGTGTCGGCATCACCAGTGGCGGTGAGCCTCACACGCCGCGCGAGTGGATCTCGACCGCGCCGATCAGCGCCGGGGTGCCCTACCTCGGACGCACGATCGCGAACGCCGCGCGATTCGCCCGCGAGGACGTCGCCCGGCGCTAGCGCGCCTCGAGGAGTGGACTGGATCAAGCCTGCGTGCTGCTCGATCGCTTCGTGCGGCGCTCGGCGCGGGCCGTCGCGCGGTCACGCGCGTTGGCGATCTCAAGCAGGTCCTTGCCGAGCGTCGTGAGCTGGAAGTACTTGCGAGGCGGGCCGCCGCCCTCGCTGCCCTTGCCGGGGAGTTCCCACTCGGACGTCACGGCACCCTTGGTCTCCATCGCGGAGAGGGCCTGATAGACCGACCCATGCCCCAACACGCCCTGCAGGATCTTCTTGATCTCGTAGGCGTGCAGACGCTGCCGCTTACCTAACAACTCAGCGATGAGCTGCTGGTTCTTCGAAAGGTCCACCACTCTGTCCTCCGCCCTGGTACGTCGTGGCTGACTGATCACGTATCGCTGAACTATACGGGCCAAGAGCAGTCAGCCAGAGACCATGATCCACCCCCCATGTGGCACAGGGTGACGAGTGGCTTCTCGATCCAGTCGAGGGGCAGACGTAGACTCGCCGCCCAGGGCCTCCGCCAGACGGATCCGTGGCACGAACGGCAGCGAGGGACTTAGTGCGACGCCTCTCGGGCCTCAAGCGGCCGTTCTACGGCTGGTGGATCGTCGGCGCGGCGATCGTGCTGCAGGCGCTGCCGGCCGGACTTCTCCAGCAGGCATACGGATCCTACGTGGTGCTCCTCGAGCGGGAGTTCGGCTGGAGTCGGACCACGCTGTCCGGCGCGTTCTCTGCCGTGCGCATGGAAGAAGGCCTGCTTGGTCCGATCCAGGGCTGGATGCTGGACCGCTTCGGCCCTCGCGCGGTGATGCGCATCGGTGTCGTGTTCTTCAGCGGCGGGTTCTTCCTCTTCGCGCGGATCGACAGCGTCGTCGGGTTCTACGTGGCGTTCATGGTCATGGCGATCGGCGCGTCGATGGTGGGCTACCTGTCCGTCACGACGGCGATCGTGAACTGGTTTGAGCGCAAACTTTCCACGGCAATGGGCCTCGCCTTGCTCGGGACCGCCGTCGGCGGGCTCGCGCTGCCGCTGATCGTGTGGGGCCTCGAGACATGGGGTTGGCGAACGATGGCGAACGTCTCGGGCCTCATCGTGCTCGTTGTGGCGCTGCCCGTGACGCAGATCGTGCGGCACAAGCCGCAGCAGTACGGACTGCTTCCGGACGGACGGCAGCCCGGCGACGTGACCGCGCGGGGCGAGGACGGCGCCGAGGAGTTCGAGGCGCCCTCGCTGACCGCTCGACAGGCGATGCGGACGCGAGCGTTCTGGTACATCTCGGTGGCCCACACGGCCGGGGTGCTCGTGGTCTCCGTGATCCAGGTGCACTTCATCGTCTACGTGACGGAGGACCTGGGGCTGTCGCTGGCGGCGGCGGCGTGGATGTTCACACTGCAGACGGTCACGAACCTCATCGCACGCCCCATCGGAGGGTGGATCGCGGACCGGACCAGTTCCCGGAACACGACTGCGTTCGCGATGCTGGGGCACATGGCGGCGATGCTCATCCTCGCGTTCTCGACGAACGTGTGGACCGTTGGCTTCTCAGCACTGCTGAACGGCGCAGCGTGGGGGATCCGCGTCCCGGTCGTCGTCTCGATGCGCGCGGAGTACTTCGGCACGCGCTCGTTCGGCGCGATCCTCGGGATCTCGTCGATGGTGGTCACGGGCGGCGCGGTGGTCGCGCCGATCGCTGCGGCGTGGGGGTATGACGCGCTCGGGAGCTACACGGTGTCGTTCATCGTGCTCGCACTTCTCGCAGGGCTTGGGTCGCTGTTCCTGTTCTTCCTCGGACCGCCCGCCGGGAGCACCGCACCCGCGCGCCCGCCGACGGAGCCGGCAGCGGCGCGCTGATCGAGGGCGCTCGAGCGGCTCGCAACATCCCGGATACATGCCGTGGATAGGCTCCGCTCGATGAAGCCGAGCTCGCCGAACCTGTGCGCGTCCTGCGGGTCAGTGACGCTTGTCGGTGCGGGATGCCCGACGTGCGATTCGCCGTTGGACGCGCGCCCGATGCCGGCGCCCCCGATGCATGTCTCGTTTCGCGAGGACCGCCCGACGCACGTCTCCGCTCAGACGGCCGAGGACGTCGTCAAGGCTCTCGACGGTCGCCTTCCGGCGGACGTTGTGGCGGCACACCTCGAAGAGTTGCCGTTCTCGTACATCGCACGGACACCCGCCGAGGCGATTGGCGACCACATTCTGCTCGTCCAGCGGGCTGATGGGTGCACCGCTGTTGAACACACGCGCCGCGGTAACTCGGATGAGATCACGCTCGTGGCCTCGGACCGGCCGGGGATCCTCTGTGCCCTCGCCGGGATGCTCGCCATGCACCGCGTCAGCATCCTCGGTGGTGCGATTCACACCAAGGCGTCCGGATACGCCATCGACGTGCTGTCCGTAGCGAGGGCGGTCGACGCGACCTCGTCGTGGGACGCGGTCTGCTCGGACATCGCGAGGGCGCTCGACGGCGAGCTGACCGTCGACGACTCGTCGGTCTTCGGGCAGCGCGGCGGGACGGCGGTGGCAGCCCGGCGGACACCGACCATCGTCTACGTGGACAACGGAACGTCGCACCGCTTCACCAAGGTCGAGGTGAACGCGGACGACCGCGTCGGCGTGCTCTACGTGATCGCGCGAGAGATGGCTAAGCTCGAACTCGACATCCACCTGGCGCAAGTCGAGACGCTCGGCGCAACGACCGTCGACACGTTCTTCCTCCGTCGGGCCGATGGCTCTCGCATCGAGTCGGCCGAGGACATCCAGGCTCTGCGGCGCGCCATCACAACGGGCATTGCCGCCCTTCCCTGACTCGCCCTCCAGCTACTCCATCGGCGGAGAGATCAGGGTGCGCTCCGCAAAGCTGACGACCCGGCGCGCGAGGTCGAGGCGGTGCGCCACCTTGTGGAAGCCGTGGCCTTCCTCGGGGTACACGACGTACTCCACGTCGCCCTCGTCGCGCCGGACGATCTCCACGATCTGTTCGGACTCCTCGGGCGGGACGCGGACGTCGTGGTCGCCCTGGAACACCAGTAGCGGACAGCGGATGCGGTCCGCGCGGTAGATGGGCGAGATCGAACGGAGGAACTCGGGATCGGTGCCGTACTCGCGGGCGCGGTGCTTGCGCCGCCAGGCGCCGGTGTGCTCCAGGAACGTCTCGAAGTTGGCGATGCCGTAGAGGTCGATCGCGGCGGCCCACCGCTCAGGGGCTTCCGTGATCGCGGCGAGGACCATGAACCCGCCGTACGATCCGCCCATCACGCCGATGCGGCTCGGGTCGACCTCGCCGCTGCCGGCGAGCCAGTCCACCGCCGCGAGCAGGTCCTTCACCGAGTCCATGCGGAGCTCCACGTCGTCGGCATGGGAGTACTCCTTGCCGTAGCCGGTGGAGCCTCGGACGTTGGGGACGAGGAGGGCGATGTCGCCCCGTGCGAGGAGGTAGTGCGGCGCGGGGTACCTCGTCCAGAGCGGCGGATGACTCTGCATCTCGGGCCCACCGTGCACCAGGATGAGGCAGGGGAGCGGGCCCTCCACGGTGGGGTGCTCGGGCATGTAGAGGAACGCCGGGATGTCGCGCCCATCGAACGAGGGGTACCGGACGAGGCGCGGCTGCGGCATCGCGTCCAGCGGGAGGCCGTGCGCGTCCCCGGTGGTGAGGCGTCGAGGTTCGCTCGCGCCGTCTGCGAGTTCCCAGAGGTCGGGGATGTGCCTCGGCGTCTCCATCGAGCAGACGAGGCTGCCGGTGCCCGGTCGCCAGCTCGCGCCGGTCGCCACGGCGCCGGGGAGCAGCGCCGGGAGCGCGATCGCCTCGCCGAGACGACCGTCCGAGGTGAGGTCGTACGCCTCGATGCGGGAGTAGCCGTCCTCGTTCAGTACGAGCGCGATCCGGCTGCCGTCGGCAGGGATCGCCATCGCGTCGATGTCCCAGTCGCGTTGGAGGAGGTACTCGCGCGTCCCGGTCGTGGGGTCGATGCGCTGCAGGCCGGCGACGTCGCGGCCGTCGTTCGTCACGGCGAGGACGATCCCGCTCGCGAGCTCGCGGGCGTCGAACCAGTCAGAGAGGTCATCGTGCGGCGTGAGCTCGACGGGCGGCGCCGCCGCCTCGAGCGGGACACGGAGCAGCGTCGAGTCGCCGGGTGACTCAAGGTTCACCTGCCGGGCGAGGACGTGGGTGGAGTCGGGGGAGAACCGGCCTGCCTCGAGCATGCCGTCCTGCTCGAGGAGCAGGCGCTCCTCCCCCGTCTCGACGTCGAGGACGTAGAGGTCGAACGCCGAGGGCTCGCGGAGGTTGGAGGCGTAGGAGAGCAGCCGCCCGTCCGAGGACCACGCGCCGAAGTTGTGGATCACGTGCGGGCGCGAGGCGAGCGGACGGCTCGCGCGCGTGTCGAGGTCGAGCAGGTGGAGCTGGAACTGCTCGTCACCGCCGTCGTCCGCGACGTAGAGCAGCTCGCGTGCCTCGCCCTGACCACCCTGACCTGGGCGCATCGCGAGGTCGTAGATGACGCCACCGGTGTCAGTGAGCGGGGTGACCTCGAGCGTGTCGAGGTCGCAGAGCCACGCCTGCCAGACGCCGCTGCGGTTGGAGCGGAACGCCATCCAGCGTCCGGTGGCGTCGAAAACGGGAGTGTCGGAGCTCTCGACGCGGACGAAGTCCTCGATCTGGAAGCTGGGCGCGACATCAGGCGCAGTGTCTGTCATGGCGGTCCTCCGGCGGCATTATGCGCGTCCCGCAAGTCCTCGTTGTGTCCGTTGGCATCGGGGCGGGGCGTGCTGGCGGGTGGACGTGGACGGCGCACGTAGAATCCGCGCAGAGTCTGGCGGCATCGTGACCACGGATCGAGGCAGTATGACCAGCATGCAGAGTGCCATGGACGGCACGACTGACCCGACGATGGAGGCCCTCATCGGGCAGCCGGTCACGTCCCTGGACACGCCCGCGCTGTGGGTCGACCTCGAAGCGCTCGAGCACAACATCGGCACGATGGCCCGCGTGACGCGGGAGCACGGGGTGGACTGGCGGCCGCACGTGAAGGCGAGCAAGGCGCCCGCCCTCGCGCTGCGACTGATCGCCGGGGGCGCCGTCGGGGTGACGTGCGCAAAGGTCGGCGAAGCCGAGGTGATGGTCGAGGGCGGCGTCACCGACATCCTGATTGCGAACGAAATCGTCGGTCCGATCAAGATCGCGCGGCTCGTAGACCTCGCCCGGCGCGCGACCGTCTGCGTCGCCGTGGACGACGAGCGCAACATCCGCCAGCTCTCCTCGGCCGCGAATGCCGACGGCGTGAACATCGACGTGCTCGTGGACATCAACGTGGGCGCGAACCGCTGCGGCGTGACCCCTGAGGTCGCGCCTGCCCTCGCGCAGTTGGTGATCGACCTGCCCGGGATCAGCCTCCGTGGGCTCATGGGGTACGAGGGTCACGTGATGGGGATGCAGATGGAGGACAAGGAGGCCGAGTCCGCTCGGGCTGCGGACATCCTCCAGCAGGCGATCGCCGCGCTCCGCGCCGCGGGCATCGAACCCGGCGTCGTGAGCGGCGGTGGCACGGGGAACTACTGGATCGCGACCGCCCTCGGATCGCTCACGGAGCTCCAGGCGGGTGGCGGCGTGCTGCTCGACCAGACGTACAGCGACGCAATGAAGGTGCCGGACCATCGGCAGGCGCTCTTCCTGACCGCGCAGGTCGTCTCGACCGCCGTCGAGGGCCGCGCGATCGCCGACGCGGGGTGGAAGGCGTCCGGGATGCACACGGGGGTGCCGCTCGTGGTGTCGCCAGAAGGCCTCGCGGTCGCGCGGCTCAACGCCGAGCACACGATCCTGACGCGCGAGGCGGGCGCTGACTTGAAGCCGGGCGACCGGGTCACCATGATTCCGCACTACTCGGATTCCACGGTGCTCCTCCACCGGCGGATGTACGCCGTGCGCGGAGGTCTCGTCGAGGATGTCTGGCCGATCGCGGGCGCCGGGATGCTGCAGTAGCGCCAAATCGGCAACCACGGAGGAGACCGAATGCCCGAGCAATACGACGTCATCATTCGTCGCGGCACCGTCTACGACGGTAGCGGCGCGCCCGGTGTCTCGGCCGACCTCGGGGTGCACGGTGACCGAGTGGTCACCGTGGGCACGATCGCCGAGGACGCGAACGCCGCCGAGGTGATCGACGCCTCGGGGCTCGCGGTTGCGCCGGGGTTCATCGATGTGCACGCGCACGACGACACGCTGGTGCTGATGGAGCCGGACGTGACCGGCAAGGTCATGCAGGGCGTGACCACCGTGATCAACGGCAACTGCGGGTCAGGCGTCGTGCCGTTCAGCAGTGCTCGAGGGTTCGGCGGGAACGGCGAGAATCTCCCGACGTGGGACTCGTACGGCGGCTACTTCGATGCGATAGCGAGCCACCCGCCGTCGCAGAACATCGCGACGCTCGTGGGGTTCGGGACGATGCGCGCGGGCGCCCTCGGCGGGGGGAAGGTGGAGCGCCCCGCGACGACCGGGGAGATCGCGACGATGCAGTCATGGCTGCGCGAAGCCCTCGCGGCGGGCGCGGTCGGGATGTCGACCGGGCTGATCTACGAGCCGGACCGCTACTCGACGACCGACGAGATCGTCGAGGTCTCGCGACCGCTCGCGGAGTTCGGTGCTGTGTACGCCTCACACGTGCGTGGCGAGGGCGAGTCACTGATGGCCGCGCACGCCGAAGCGATGGAGATCGGGCGCCGCGTCGGGGTGCCGGTGCAGATCTCGCATCACAAGGCGAGTGGGCGCGCTCACTGGGGCCGTGTGCGCGACTCGATCGCTCAGATCGAGGAAGCCCGCACGCGCGGCGAGGACGTGACGGCGGACCAGTATCCGTACACCGCTGGGAGCACGCGGTTGTTCGCCCTCGTTCAGAACGGGCGCGTGGGGGACAGCGGCCCCGACGCCATCCCCGGCGCTGACATTCTCCTCGCCTCCGTGCCGCACCACCCCGAGTGGGAAGGCAAGTCGGTCGCCGACCTCGCGGACGAGTGGGACCTCCCCGACGAGCAGGCGGCGCAGCGCATCATCGACGAAGGCGGCGGCGGGACGCTGGTCGTCCAGTTCGCGATGGACGAGGCAGACGTGCGCACGATCATGGCGCACCCGACCACGATGATCGGCACGGACGGCCTCGGCTTCGGGTCGAAGCCCCACCCCCGTCACTACGGCACCTACCCGCGCATCCTCGGAAAGTACGTCCGCGAGGAGGGCGTGCTCACCCTCGAAGATGCGATCTGGAAGATGAGTGGCTTCCCGGCGACGAAGTTCAATCTGCCGGGCCGCGGCTTCATCCGAGAAGGCGCCATCGCGGACCTCGTGCTGTTCGATCCACAGACCGTCGCCGAGGTCTCCACGTACGAGGATCCCCGGCGCACGCCGATCGGGATGCCGTGGGTGTTCGTGAACGGCCAGGCCGTCGTCCGCGACGGGGAGCACACGCACCTGCACGCCGGACGGCCAGTGCGGCGTGGGATCGACGCCTAGCAAGCGCAAGCAGCGTTCGAGGGGTTCGGGGGGCAGATGACGAGCGAGCAGGGGCAGGTCTACGACATCGTGGTGCTCGGCGCGGGGTCGTCCGGGGCGGTCATCGCCGCGCGTGCCTCGGAGAACCCGAACCGCAGCGTACTGCTGGTGGAGGCGGGGCCGGACTACGCGACGATCACGGACACGCCCTACGACCTGATCAACTCGTACCACAACTCGCTCGTCGACCATGACTGGAAGCACGAGTACCAGCCCACCTCGCAGGCCCCGATCACGCCGTTCCCGCGCGGGCGCGTGACCGGTGGGTCCTCGGCGGTGAACACGACGATCGCGCTGCGCGGGGTGCCCGAGGACTACGACGGCTGGGCCGCGCAGGGGAACCCCGAGTGGTCGTGGGAGAAGGTGCTGCCGGCGTTCAACCGGCTGGAGCGCGACCTCGACTTTGGCGATAAGCCGTACCACGGTGATGCGGGACCGATCCTGATCCGTCGCTACCCGTGGGAAGAGCTCGACGAGACGCACCAGGCGTGGCTGGAGACCGCGAAGAATCTCGGCTTCCCGGAGTGCGAGGACCACAACGACCCGGACAGCTGGGGCGCCGGCGCGCAGCCCATGAACAAGCTCCAACGCCTGCGCGTCTCGACGGCGATCGGGTACCTCGCCCCGGCGCGCATCCGCGAGAACCTCACGATCCGCGCGAACACACACGTCCGCCGCCTCATCGTCGAGGACGGGCGCGCCGTGGCCGTGGAGGTGGAGACGGACGGTGAGGTGTCCCGCATCGAGGGGCGGCTCTTCGTGCTCTCGGCGGGCGCGATCCAGACGCCGCCGATCCTGATGCGGTCCGGCATCGGCGCCCGCGCCGACCTCGAGCGGATCGGGGTGGACGTGGTGCGAGACGTGCCGGGCGTGGGGCAGAACCTATGCGACCACCCGGCGATCGGGGTCATCGGCGAGTTGAAGGATCCCTCGCTCGCCGCGTCCACGATGCCGCTCATCCAGACGATCATGCGCTACACCGCGCCCGGCTCGGAGCACCGGAATGACCTCCAGGTTGAACTCATCACGTGGGTGCAGCGACAGGGCCGCGAGGGCTCCGTGAGCATTTCGGCGGTGGTCGAGCAGTCGTACGGCCGAGGCGTCGTGCGCCTCGAGTCGTCCGATCCGCACGCGCAGCCGTTCATCGAGCAGCGCTTCTGCGAGGACGACCGTGACGCGAAGCGCCTCGTAGCGAATGTGCGCGACTGCCTCCGGTTCGCCGAGGCGAAGCCGCTCTCGGACTACATCGAGCGGGTGACGTTCCCAGACCTCGCGCGGGGCGTGGACGACGAGTCGCTGATGTCGCTCGTGAAGCGGTTCGCGCGGAGCGGATACCACCCCTGCGGTACAGCCAAGATGGGGCCAGCGAGCGACCCGATGGCGGTCGTCGACCAGTACGGGCGTGCCCACGCCGTCGAGGGGCTCGTAGTCGCGGATGCCTCGATCATGCCGGAGGTGCCGAGGGCGAACACGAACCTGACGTCGATCATGATCGGCGAGCGGGTGGGCGAGTGGATCCGCACGCGGGCGGGGGACTACGGCCTCTAGGCCGGCCCCTCGGCGCTACTCGGGGCGTAGCGAGGCACAGCGCGAAGGTCGTCGACGAACTCCGCCATTGCCTGCCGGCGGTCCTCGTCGCCTCTCGCGCGGAGGATCGAGGACGGGTGCACCGTCGCCATGACGTGCGGCGCGAGGCCGGTGCCGTCCATCACCTCGCCACGGATGCGCGTGACTCGGACGTCGCTCCCGAGGAGTGCCTGCGCCGCGGTACTGCCGAGCAGGACGAGGAAGTTTGGCTTCACGTACTCGATCTCGGAGGCCAGCCACGGGCCGCAGGCGTCCACCTCGGCGCGGCTGGGGCGCCGGTGGAGCCGTCGCTTGCCGCGTTGCTCCCACTTGAAGTGCTTCACGGCGTTCGTGACGTAGGTGGTTCGGCGGTCGATCCCCGCCTCGTCGAGCGCCCGGTCGAGGAGTTGACCGGCCGGGCCAACGAACGGGCGCCCCTCGATGTCCTCGCGGTCGCCAGGCTGCTCGCCGACGAGCATCACGCGAGCTGACTTCAGCCCCTCACCGATGACGCCCTGCGTCGCGTCCGCCCACAGCGGGCAGCCACGGCAGTCCTGAACCGCCTCGTGCAGCGCGTCCTTCGTGATGCGGTCGGGGAGGTACGGCCGGGCGGCGCCCGCGGCGAGATCGGCGAGTGTGACGACGTTCATCGAGTCGGACGCTACGAGGGCTGCGCTGGCGTTCGCATCGCACGCCTTCGAGTGGCCTCGTCGGGTGCGTTGCAGATTCGGCGCCAGGCGGCACGCCACTGCAACCGGGGAGTGGCGAGGACGAACGTGCATGTAAGCCCTCGTACGTAGGGTGCTGAACGTTACCCCACAGTGAATGAGGAGCGTCATGGCTGACCTATCCAACGCCCGCGTGGCCGTGCTGGCCACCGACAACTTCGAGGAAGTCGAACTGACCGAGCCCGTGCAGGCATTCAAGGATGCCGGCGCGCGCGTCGATGTCATCGCGCCACATGGCGAGAAGATCCAGGCGATGCAGCACGACAAGAAGAGCATCCGAGTCCCCGTGGACCGCACGCTCGACGAGGCTCGCCCGGACGAGTACGACGCAGTCGTGCTGCCGGGCGGTGCGATGAACGCGGACTTCCTCCGCGTCGACGAGCAGGCACAGCGCTTCGTGCGCGCGATGGATGAGGCGGGGAAGACGGTGGCCGCGATCTGCCACGCCCCCTGGCTCCTCGTGTCTGCCGGGCTCACCAAGGACAAGACGCTGACGAGTTACCCGACGCTCAGAGACGACATCGTGAATGCCGGCGGCTCCTGGGTGGACGAGGAGGTGGTCGTCGACAGCAACTGGGTGACGAGTCGCAAGCCGGACGACCTGCCAGCGTTCAACCGTGAGGCGATGGCGATGCTCGAGCGTGCGACCGCCTCGGCGGGTTCGCGCGCCTGAGGCCGGTTCTCGTCGGGTTTGTACCGGATCCGAGATAGCGCCCCGGTGGGTGTTACCGGGCTGTGCGGGGCAGATCGCATGCTGATGGCCAGAGGGCGGCGCGTAGGTGCGCCGCCCTCGTCAGATACAGAACCAACGAGAGGGGTGCGAGATGCCTGAGCGAACTCCCTCGGTCGGTACGCCGGTCGAGACGCGCGATGGTGAGCGCCTGGGCGTGATTGCCGAGGTCATCGGCGACTACGTCCGCATCAACCCAGGCGAGTCAGATGACGACGCGATCTGGCTGAACGTCGACTCCATCGACGGATCTGACGGAGACGCCGCACGGTCGGACTTCGACCACGCGGACCTCGAGCATCACGTCGTGCCGGTCCCTCCGCCCGAGGCGAAGCAGCAGGCCGAGGAACGCCAGGACCTCGAGCAGAACAGCCTGTCAGTCGACGAGCAACTCGACCGCCTCGGGCGGCACCACGTCCCGGACTCGTAGCGGGATTTGACGCATCCACGTGAACTCATAGCGAAAGGGCCACCCATGGTGTCCATCGGCTACGCCCTGATGAGCGAAGAACACACGGCGCCTGACCTCGTGCGGAACGCCGTGCGCGCCGAACAGGCGGGGTTCTCGTTCGCGACGCTCTCCGACCACTTTCACCCGTGGCTCGATAGCCAGGGGCAGAGCCCGTTCGCCTGGGCCACCCTCGGCGCCATCGCGCAGGCGACTGAGTCGATCGTGCTCGGGACGGCCGTGACGTGTCCGACCATTCGGACGCACCCGGCGATCATCGCCCAGGCAGCGGCCACCATGGGGACGCTCGCTCCGGGGCGCTTCTTCCTCGGCGTTGGGTCCGGCGAGAACCTGAACGAGCACGTGACGGGCGAACACTGGCCCGCTCCGCCGGTACGCCTCCGCATGATGGACGAGGCGATCGAGGTCATCCGCGAGCTGTGGACCGGCGACGAAGTGAACTTCGAGGGCGAGTTCTACACAGTGGACCGCGCGAGGATCTACAGCCTCCCCGAGAGCCTCCCGCCGATCATCGTCGCCGCCTCAGGGCCCGCGTCCAGCGAGATCGCGGGGCGCTCCGGCGATGGAGTGATGTCGACCTCCCCGGACGAGGAAGTCGTGAGCCAGTGGCGGGAAGCCGGTGGCGAGGGGCCGGCCGTTGGGCTGATGCACCTCGTGTACGCCTCTGACGAGGAGTCGGCGCGGAAGACACTCGCGGAGCATTGGTCGCATGGCCCGCTGCCGGGCGCCCTCAACGCCGAGTTGCGGAGCCCCTCGGAGTTCATGGCTGCCTCGAAGTTCATCCGCCTCGAGGACTACAACAGCGAGTCCACGCCGCTGGGGCCGGACCCGGAGGCGGTCATCGAAAAGATCCGCGCCTTCGAGCAGGCGGGGTACGATCACGTGGTGCTGCACCAGGTGGGCCCAGATCAGGACGCATTCATTGGCTTCTTCGAGCAGGAGCTGAAGCCTCGGTTCGAGCCGGCAGCCCCGGGGATCGTCCAGCAGGGCGCGATGGCGACGGCCTGAGCGTGACGTCCGAAGACCAGGCCTCCAGCGCGCCTGCGCCATCGAGTCCGACATCGACGCCACCGCCGGGTGGCCCCCCCCCTGTGCCTGAGGACGCCGACCGAGTCGAGGAGGCGAGCTGGGAGTCGTTTCCGGCCAGTGATTCGCCGAGTTGGACACCGGTTGCGGGCCTCGGAGCCCCCGACAACGACGAGGATCCGCCGCCCGCTCGCCCGCGCGTCGTGATCATCGGTGGGGGCTTCGGTGGGTTGGCCGCGGCGAAGGCGCTGAAGCGCGCGGACGTCGACGTGACCCTGATCGACCGGCGCAACCACCACCTGTTCCAACCACTCCTGTACCAGGTCGCGACTGGGGCGCTCTCGCCGGCAAACATCGCGGTGCCGCTCCGACAGATCTTGAGCCGCCAGGCGAACGTGCGCGTCCTCCTCGCCGAGGTGCAGTCGATCGACCTCGAAGGCCACACCGTGACGGCATCGGGACAGTCCATCCCGTACGACCACCTGATCGTCGCGGCAGGATCTCGGAACTACTGGTTCGGGCACGAGGAGTGGCGAAACCACGCACCGGGGCTGAAGAACGTCGCCGAGGCGACACGCATGCGCGGGCACATCCTGCGCGTGTTCGAGGAAGCCGAACTGCAGCCAGAGCGCCTGCTGCGGAACCCTGGGCACCTCACGTTCGCCATCGTCGGCGCCGGGCCCACGGGGGTGGAGATGGCAGGCGCGATCTCCGAACTCGCGCGCGACACCCTGCGCCAAGACTTCAGGCGGATCAACCCGGCAGCCGCGAAGGTCGTGCTGATCGAGGCGGCCGGACAGGTGCTCTCGTCGTACCCAGAGAAGCTGGCCCAGAAGGCGCAGGCGGAGCTCGAACGACACGGCGTGGAGGTACGCACAGGCACCCTTGTGACGGATGTCGATGCGACCAGCGTGACGGTGCAGACGCCCGACGGTCGATCGGAGCAGATCCACGCGGGGACGATCCTGTGGGCCGCCGGCGTGCGCGCGGCTGGCCTCGCGCAGACCCTTGCGGCGGCTGCGGGCATCGAGACCGATCGAGGGGGGCGCATCCCCGTGGGATCCGACCTCGCGATTCCGGGGCAGCCCGTCTACGTCGCCGGCGACATGGCTGCGGTCATGGGGCCGGGGGGCCGGCCGCTGCCGGGCCTCGCGCCGGTCGCGATCCAGCAGGGCGAGCACGCCGCCCGCTCGATCCTCGCGGCGATCGAAGGCGAGACGGTGGCGCCGTTTCGGTACCGCGACCGTGGCAGCATGGCGACGGTCGGACGAGGGTTCGCGGTGCTCTCGCGGGGTCGAGTACGGCTCTCTGGGTTCCTCGGCTGGCTGGGATGGCTGTTCGTGCACCTGTTGCAGGTGAACGAGTTCGAGAACCGCGCGCTGGTCCTGACGCAGTGGGCGTGGTCCTACCTGACACGGAACCGCTCCGCGCGCCTGATCGTGCGCGAGCCCTCGGAGAGTGGCGACTAGCTCGCAACGCTGTCACGCGACTGCAACGGGCCGGGTTCGCCGCTGATGCGTTGTCGGGCGTATCGCTTCCTACGGTGGGGCTGCACTGTGCAATTGCGCGTGCCTCACGGAGGAGGATGAACATGCCTCGCATTGAACGAGATATCGAAGTCGAAGCGCCGCTGACGGCGGTGTACAACCAGTGGACGCAATTCGAAGAGTTCCCGCGGTTCATGGAGGGCGTCCAAGAGGTCAAGCAGCTCGACCCCCGTCGCCTGTTCTGGACGGTCGAGGTGGCAGGCCGCGTCGACGAGTGGGAGGCGGAGATCGACCGCCAGGAGCCGGACGAACTGATCTCGTGGCATTCGACCGCAGGTCGAGGGATGGACGGCGTCGTCATGTTCCGTCCGGCCGGGGAGGACCGTACGAACGTCCACCTCGAGATCGCCTACGAGCAGGAGACGTGGGCTGAGAGCGTGGGTGACGCCCTCGGCTTAGTCGAGGGACGCGTCGAGGGGGACCTCGAGCGGTTCAAGGAGTTCATCGAGTCGCGTGGCCATGAGACCGGCGGATGGCGCGGCGAGATCGAGGGTGACGCCGTGCACGAAGGACGCGCCCACGGCGAGGAGCCTGCCGAGGGCAAGAGCCACCTCGACACGGAACGCGCGACCGCCGAGGAGCGACAGCGCGAGCCGAGCACCAGCGACACCAGCGCGGCGCCCGGGGGTGGGCCGGTCATCGATCCGAACACGGGACAGCCTCGCCAGGTCTGATCCCAAGCCTGCTTAGGGCACTGCCTCGAGCCACGCCTGGATGACGGCGCGTGCTGCGGGGCCGCCCTGCTGGGAGCCCGAGCCCGCGAACTCCTTCACGACGGCCACGGCGATTGCTTGGCCGTCGTGTTCTGCGTAGGCGATGAAGAGCGCGTGAGGGGTCTCCTCCACAATGACCTCCGCCGAGCCAGTCTTGCCGCCGACTGTGACGCCCTCGATCGCGACGGTCGAGGCCCAGCCCGCGCCGACGCTGTAGCGCATCATCGCCGCGAGGTGGGCGGCGGCCTCGGGGGAGAGGGCGCGACGCCACTCCTCGGGCTCCTCGGAGAGCAGGAGGTGGGGGCGCTGGACGACGCCGTCGTTCACCGCGACGCCCGCGAGGAGCGCGAGGTGGAGGGGCGAGAGCTGTAGTTCGCCCTGCCCGAAGGCGGTGGCCGCGAGGCCGGAGCCGGTGTCGAGGAAGCCCGGCGACTGGCTGAGGCGGCCCTCGGAGGTCGGGAGGGTGAACGGCACCTCGTCGGAGAGGCCGAGGGCGCGCGCCATCTCCCGCAGGCGGTCCGCGCCGACCTCGACGCCGAGTTCGGCGAAGTAGGTGTTGCACGAGTAAGCGAAGGCATCGGCGACCGTGCGAGTGACGCGGCCTGGCGGCTCGTTGTTCGAGACGATGCGGACGCCATCGATGAAGACCTCGGCGGGGCATTCCGCGGGCGTGTCCGGCGTCACCAATCCCGCCTCCAGCGCGGCTGCGAGCGTGACCGTCTTGAACGTGGAGCCGGGCGTGTAGAGCCCCTGCGTCGCGCGGTTCAGGAGCGGACTGCCCTCCGCGGTGCGGAGATGCTCCCACTCCTCGGGGGTGAAGTTCGGATTGAAGGCGGGGCTGCTGGCCATCGCCAGCACTTCGCCGGTGCGGGGATCGAGGGCAACGATCGCGCCGGTTGCGCCCTCGAGGGCTGCTTCCGCCGCGCGCTGGACCTCGATGTCGATCGTGAGCTGGACATCGTCGCCGGAGCGGGACAGGTGCAGCAGGTCGTACCAGGTGTCGAGGGGACTCGGGCTGTCGCGTCCGAGGAGCCGGTCGGCGGCGGCTGCCTCCACGCCACTCGCGCCGCCGAGGGCCGAGACGTAGCCCAGCATGTGCACGCCGCCCTCGCCAACGTAGACGCGGCGTGGCTCGCCGTCGGGGCCGATCTCCGTCCGGGCCAGAGTCTCGCCGTTGCGATCGAGGATATCGCCGCGCTGGACTCGGTTCTCCTCGACGCGGTGTCGCTCCCCGGCGACGGCGGGGTCAGTGATCAGGTCCGGGCGGCCCACCTGCCAGTAGCCGAGCACGGCGGAGAGCACCGTGAACCCGCCGAGGATGGCGACGCCGACGTGACGCATCCGCGGGACCGCCCCCACGGGGAGACGGCGTACTGGGGCGCCCTCACCCGCCTCGGCGCGGGCCTCACGGCGGTCGGGCGAGGACGCGACGACGATCAGGGCGAGCATTACCCAGCTCATCACCATCGACGATCCGCCGTATGAGAGGAACGGACTGGTGAGGCCGGTGAGGGGGAGGACGCGGAGGATGCCGCCGAACACCAGCAACACCTGCGCCGCGAGGCTGATCGCGAGGCCCGCCATCAAGAGCTGGTTGAAGCTGCCTCGGACGGTGCGGGCGCGAGCCAGCGTGTGCACGGTGATGAGCCCGTACAAGGCGATCACGACGAACGACCCGGCGAGGCCCCACTCCTCTCCGATGACGGCGAGCGGGTAGTCGGTGTGGGCAGCCGGGATGAGGCCGGGGTACCCGTAGCCCGGCCCGGCTCCGAAAACGCCGCCGAACACGAACCCGCCGAGGGCCTGCAGGGACTGGTAGCCGGAGCCGCGGGGGTCGCTCCACGGGTCGAGCCAGACATCGACGCGCCCCTCGATGCGCGCCGAACCGAGGTAGATCACCACGAAACCGACGACGGCGGCGAGCAGGGCATATGCGACATAACGCTTCTTGCCCGTCGCTACGTAGAGCAGGCCGACGAGCGAAGCGCCGAAGATCAGCGACGGGCCAAAGTCCCGCTGGGCGAGCACTGCGATGACTGCGAGGCCAAACATTGCCAGCAGGGGCAGCCAGTCACGCTCGAGCGACCGCATCGAGGCGCGCCGGTCCTCGTGTGGTGGCTGCTCGGCGGCCGCCGCCTCAGCGTCGGGCTCGCCGTCGGGTGTGCGGAGGGCGAGGTGGCCGGCGATGAACGCGACGAGGAGGACCCGGAGCAGTTCCGCCGGCTGGATGCCGACCGGGCCGACGCGCAGCCAGAGTCGGGCGCCCTCGCCGGTGACGTCCTCGCCGGCCACGAGGGTGACGCCGATGAGCACGAGGCCGCCTGCGAGCAGCCAGTAGCGGAAGCGGAGCAGCCACGGCAGGAGCGGCGGGAAGCCGACGAGCATCACGAACGAGGCCCAGCCGGCGGCGATCCAGAGGAGCTGGGTCGTGACGAGGCTCGGCTGCACCCGAGCGATCACCCCGAGCCCCATGGCGCAGAGCACCCAGACGGACGAGAGGAGGTAGGGATCCCACCGCCGCGATAGCAGCGCGAGGACGGCGGGCGTAGCGAACGGGAGGCTGCCGACGAGGAGGAAGGCCGCGAGGGTGTCGGTCGATGGCTCGCGATTCGTCGCGACAAGCACCATCGAGGGGATGAGCACGAGCAGGATCGACGGCACGAGCATGAGCAGCAGGCTGTGGCGCACAGAGCGCCCATGACGCGTGCGAGAAGCGTGCTGGAGTGCAGCCATCCGGTGTCCCTCGATGCTGGCTCCCGCGCTCTGCGACCCCTCGAGAGCGCTCGGACCGGCCCGATCAACGTACCCCGAGGAAGGGGTGAATGCCTCAGCAGTTGTTCACAGATCGATGGCCGTTCGATCACTGCCTGACACGGACGAGCGGTCCTATGGTGGATCCAAGAGTTCGCCGGCGTAGTCCCGAGGATGGACCTTGGTCGACACTGATCCCTGGCCCCTCATACTCCTCGCCCTCCGCATCGCGACGGTGGGGCTGCTCTACCTCTTCCTGCTGACGGCGTTCCGTGCCCTCCGCGCCGATCTGAGGGCCTCCAGTGCTCCCGAGCGCACTCGCGAAGAGATGCCAGGGGCTGCCGTCGCTGCCGGTGTGGGTGCGGGTTGGTCCGATCGAGGTCTCCCGGCGGCGCGCCCCGCCTATCCGGCCACTGAGGACGCTTGGGATCAGGATGAAGGCGGCTGGGAGCAGGCCGCGCTGCCGCTCGACGACGATGCGAGTAGGTCTCAGCGCAGTCGAGTCCGCCCTCGCGTGTGGTTGCCGATCACGGCGGCGATCCTGGTAGCGGCCTTCGGAGGCACGGCGCTGATCCTGGCCGACCAGAACGCGACCGGCGAGCCGCCTGCAGAGGCAAGTTCCGGCACCGCGTCGGACGATCCGTTCGAACCACCCACGGTCGTGCCAGATCCAGGACGTGTCACCGTGGGCCTCGCCGCCACCGAGGACGCGCAACTCCGGGTGACGGTCGACGGCGTCGTGGAGTTTGAGGGCACGCTCCGCAGCGGCGAGCGGAAGGCGTACGAGGGCAGCGAACGCATCCAGGTCTGGACCGACAGCGGCAAGACGGTCCAACTCGCAGTGAACGGCGTCGACCTCGGCGCCTACTCCCCGGCGATGGGGCATCCGGACTGGAACCGCATCGACTACGGCTTCTGGCCGGGGTGGGGACAGTAGCGCTCGGGCCTTCAGGAGAGCGGCGCGCTAGTCGAGCGTCGCGAGGTAGGCAGCGATGTTGGTCGCGCCTGCTTCCTCCAGATCAAAGTCCGGCATGATTGTGCCCGGTTCGATGGACTGCGGATCCATCAGCCACTGGACGAGGTTGTCCAGGTTGTTGGGCACGGCTCCGGCGATGTAGAACTGCTGCCCGAAGCCCTCGAGAGACGGCCCGACGCGGCCATTCGCCCCGGCGATTCCGGGGATGCGGTGGCAGGTGCCGCACCCGTAGAGCTGGATGATCTTCTTGCCGCCCTCAATGTCGGCGGACTCCGGGACCTGGAGCGGCCCGCGCTCCTCGTTGCCCGTGCAGCCGGCGAGGGCGACGCCGAGCAACAGCACACCGAGGAGCGCGACGGTCCCGAGGGAGCGGATCTGGTGGTGGTGGGTCATGACTCCCACCCCCGCTCGACCCTCGTGCGTTCGTCCGTCGCGAGGAAGCGCAGCATCCCGGCGAGGGCGACGCCGGCGTAGGCAAGGCTGCCGAGCATGAGCATCGCGAAGCCGCCGAGTTGCTGGTCGGTGAGCGCGTTGCCGCCTCGGGCCTCTGTCGCAAGGCGATGGGTCTCGTAGAGCGGTTCGCGGGCGAATGCGATGAACGCACCGAGGACGAGTTCCGGGAACATCGCGGCGAAGAGCAGGAAGAACGCCGTGACCTGCCGGCGGCCCGTGCTCAGCTCGAGCGTACGGATGCGCCACCAGAAGGCGAACGCGATGCCGAGCATGCTCATGTGTTCAACGGCGTGGAGGGCCTGGTTCCGCACAGCGAGGTCGTAGAGCGCAGGAACGTGCCACGCCCATACGACAGCGATGTAGGCGGCGAGCAGCACCGCCGGGTGCGCCGCGATCCTCGCGAGGCTCGTCCGCTGTAGCCGGTGGCCGGCGTGGAGGACGCCGCCCGCGCCGGCGCCTCGAAGCATCCAGGCGTAGGCGATGGCGGGACGTCCGAAGGCGAGGAGCGGTGCGGCGACGACGAGCACGAGCAGGTGTTGGGCCATGTGTCCGCTGAACTCGGCGGTCACTGGCACGAACGCGGGCCCGAGGAGTGCCACGGCCAGCACGAGGAGGCCTCCCGAAAAACTCGCTACCTCCCAGGTGCGGATGCCACGGTCGTGGCCCGCGTTGGCCCAGATGCGGCGCAGGCCGGCTGCGTATGGCAGGCCGAGGACTGCAAGCAGGCCGGTGATCCCGGGCAGCTCGAGCGCCAGCGAGGTCGAGACGCCGGTGCCGCCATGCGCGAGGGCTACCGACGGCAGCAGCCCGAAGGTGGCGCCCAGCGCGATCGCCGCTGTTTGGCCCCGCCTCATGGCCCGCACCCCGCGATGACGACCGCCGTCTCGCCGAAGATGATCGCCATGAACCCGAGGCCCGCCAGCAGCAGTCCACCGGAGGCGAGGAACTGGTCGCGGTCTTCCTCGGGCGTACGTTCGCCGCTCGGGTGTCGCGTGGCGCGGCGCAGGATCGTCAGAGCTGTGAAGAACGCGGTCACGGAGAGGGCAGCGGTGGCCACGGTCAGGCCGTGAAGCACCCACAGGGCGATGTCGTTGCCGCACATGTAGTTCGCCACGGAGTAGGACGCGATCAGGTGCACGGTCCAGGGCATCGTCCCGCCGAACACGGCGAAGAGCAGGATCAGCGGATGTGTCCCTCGAGGCTTGCGCCCGGTGAATCCGTGTTCGTTGGTGCTCACAGGACGTGCACCCCGAGGTAGACGACGGTGAAGATCAGGAACCAGAGCGCTGTCACGAAGTGCCAGAACAGGGAGACGTTCGGGATGTCCGAGCGGTGACCAGGCTCGTGCGACACGAACCACGTCCGGACGAGCACCCAGCCCGCCATGCCGACGGCGACGCCGAGGTGCGCGGCATGGGCGCCGGTGATCAGGAAGAAGATCGAGCCATACGCGTTCGTCGTCGGGCCGAAGTCGGCCTGCCAGAACTCGTAGCCCTGCAGCGCGAGGAAGGCGACGCCGAAGGCCATCGCGAGTAGCAGGCCGAGCCTGAGGGCGTTCGGCCGCTCTGGCTCATCGGGCCCGCCGGCCACCTGTCGCTGCGCCCAGAACATCGAGGCGCTCCCGAGGACGATGAGCCCGGTCAGGATCGCGGGCATGACCAGGTCTGGGAGCCCGACTTGGCCGACGGGCCACGAGGGGGCATCGCCGCGGAGCAGGAAGTACGAGGAGATGGTGCTCCCGAAGAGCACGCCCTCCGTCACGATGAACAGGATCATCCCCCACCGCCCCGGAGCGTGGGGGCCTGCCAACTGGACGACGGGGAGGTGGGCGCGCTCGCGGATCTGCGCCACGCGCTGCGGGGCATCCTCGGGCGAGGTCCACAGCCAGGCGGCGAGGATGAGCCCGAGGATCGCGATCCCGACGACCCAGCCGATGTAGACCTCGACGAGCATCGAGACGACGGCAGCCGTCAGCGCGAGGGCCGCGAAGAGCGGGAGGTAGGACGGCGTCGGCATCCGCAGGACCGCGTCCGGGGTCGCGTCGAGCGCACTGGTCGTGAAGACCTCGCGACCCTCATCCATGGGGTCCTCGACGAGGTCGATCTGGCCGCCTCGTTCCGGCGTGCGGTCATCCCACATGGGCGAGCGGCTGTGGACGACGGGGAGGTACGGGAAGTTGTACGTCGGGGGCGGTGAGGTCGTCGCCCACTCGAGTGAGTCGCCCTCCCACGGGTCGTCTCCGGCCGGCTCGCCGTTCGAGCGACTCATGAGGAAGTCAGCGATCATCACGAGGATGCCGACGGTCAGTACGACGT
>Ga0114916_1000391_pt1 | contig 30590 bp, 26 predicted proteins | sample MalvirAntarct_66_FD_83501 | JGI IMG/M metagenome (GOLD analysis project Ga0114916, IMG submission 83501) | Marine viral communities from the Global Malaspina Expedition - Malaspina viral metaG Antarct_66 | ecosystem: Environmental > Aquatic > Marine > Oceanic | place: West Anvers Island... | reverse complement strand
CCTCGGCGGCGTCGACGCGCGCGTGATGCCGGTCCCGATGTGCAACGTGCTCAACGGCGGTGCGCACGCCACCAACTCCACGGACTTCCAGGAGTTCATGCTCATGCCCGTGGGCGCGCCCTCATTCCGCGAGGGCCTCCGCTGGGTGGTCGAGTGCTACCAGTCGCTCAAGGCGATCCTGCACGGCCAGGGCTTCGCCACCACCGTTGGCGACGAGGGCGGCTTCGCCCCCACCATCCCGACCAACCGCGGTGCGATGGACCTCCTCATGCAGGCGATCGAGCGCGCCGGACGGCGGCCCGGCGACGAGATCGCGATCGCCCTCGACCCTGCGGCGACCGAACTGTTCGAGGACGGCAAGTACAACCTCGAGCGGGAGGGCCGCGTCGTCACCGGTGCGGAGCTCGCCGACCTCTGGGCCGACTGGGCGAAGTCCTACCCGATCGTCTCGATCGAGGACGGCATGGCCGAGGACGACTGGGACGGCTGGAAGGCCGTCACGGACGCCATCGGTGACACGGTGCAGCTCGTCGGGGACGACCTCTTCGTGACGAACATCGAGCGGCTCGGCAAGGGCATCGACCTCGGCGTCGCGAACGCGATCCTCATCAAGCCGAACCAGATCGGCACGCTCACCGAGACGATGCAGGCGATCCGCCTCGCGCACACCAACGGGTACCGCTCGGTGATCTCGCACCGCTCCGGCGAGACCGAGGACACAACGATCGCACACCTCGTCGTCGCGACGGGCGCGGGGCAGATCAAGACCGGCGCGCCGGCTCGCTCCGACCGGAACGCGAAGTACAACGAGCTGCTCCGGATCGAGGAAGCCCTCGGCGAGGACGCAATCTACCCCGGCAAGTCCGCCTTCCGGACGCGCTAGCCTGTCCGCATGACCTCACCGAACGACGACGGCCAGACGGGTAGCGACGGCCCGATCAATATCGGGCCACAGAATGGGCCACAGAACGCCGGTCCCGGGATGATGCGTATCCAGGATCCCCCGCAGCGCGTGTCCGGTATGCGTGTTCCCAAGGGCTGGAGGCTCCCCGGCAAGCCCGCCGACCTCGACGAGTTCGCGGACGACGCGTGGCGCCAGACGGGCTTCCTCTGCGGCGAGGAACTCGGCCTGATCGCCGCTGGCCTCGATGTACAGACCCGCCTCGTCGGGGCGGGGTACACACCCTCCGCACGAAACATGACGATGGCTGCGTTCGCGAGCCTCTGGAGCCGCGCGTTCCTCTCGACCTCGGACGCGGTCAGCCTGGTCCGCCGGGGTGCGTACCAGTCCGCGATGCCGCTGCTCCGCCAGGCGATCGAGTTCATCGGCGCTCAGCGCGGCGTCGGCGACGAGATGGACGAGTGGCGACGCTTCACGCACGAGGCGTACGGACGCCACGAGGCGACGCGCTCGATCGAGGTCGGCCTCGGCTCGTACTTCTCCGGCGAGTCGATCGCCTCAGACCAGGACCTACGGCTCATTTACAAGGCCGCGAGCGACTTCGGTCGTCCCAACTTCGGCCCGACCGCTGTCCTCGTCGCGAACGAGGCCAGCCACGAGCGGTACCCCCTCGTGTTCGCCGACCAGGCCTTCCACCTGGGGTGGGCTCAACTGCTGCTCGGCTGGTCACTTCGTCTCAACGTCGCTCAACTCCACCTCGCGCTACACCTGGGGCAGTACTTCCCCGCGGCCGACGAGGTGCGGGAGGAGGCAGCGGCACACGTCCGCGCGGTAGAGGCGCTCCTCGACCGTGATGACCGGTGCCGCTTGCAGGAATGGCAAGACGAGCACGGCCGGAAGCGGCACCTGCTCACGGAGTTCAAGCGCCGCCCCGCGGACGCGTCGCAACGGCTGCTCTTCTGACGACTTGCCTGCGTCGAGGTGTCGTGGTCGAGCAGAGGCTGACCGGTTCTGGCCCGCCCCCGCGCTCCGTCGTAGCATGGGCGCGTTGCGCGGCTCCCCCGGCGCAAGCCACGATCTGTGGGCAGTAGGCGTTCGTAGGCATCGGGAGGCGTGATGACCCTGCGCGTTGGAATCAACGGATTCGGACGGACCGGACGCACCGCGTTCCGGGCCTGGTGGATGAACCACCGCGACGACTTCGAGATCGTCGCCGTCAACCGCGGGCCGGCTGCGATCCGCGCCCACCTCCTCGCCCACGACAGCGACTACGGTCGCTTCCCCGGCAAGATCGAGGTCGGCAGCGACTGCTTCACCGTCGACGGCCACGAGGTCAAAGTCCTCAACGAGAACAACCCGAGCGCGATCCCGTGGGGCGACGCCGGCGTTGACGTCGTCATCGAGTCCTCCGGCGTCTTCCGCGACGCCAAGGAGGCGAGCGCCCACCTCACCGGTGGCGCGAAGAAGGTCCTGATCTCAGCCCCCGCGAAGGGCGAGGACTGGACCGTCATCATGGGCATCAACGAGGATCAGTACGACCCGGCGAACCACAACGTGATCTCCGCCGGCTCCTGCACCACGAACTGTGTCGCCCTCGCGCTGAAGGTCATGCACGACTCGTTCGGGGTGGAGAGCGGCTTCATGTCCACGATCCACGCCTACACGAGCGACCAGAACCTGCAGGACAACTCGCACAAAGACCTGCGCCGGGCCCGCGCTGCCGCGCTGAACATCGTCCCGACGTCCTCGGGCGCCTCCGCGCTCGTGGGGCAGATCATCCCGGAGCTCAAGGGCAAGTTCGACGGCTTCGCCTACCGCGTCCCGGTCCCCACGGTCTCCGTGGTGGACATGGTCACCAACCTCCGCGACACGCCCTCGGCGGGCGCGATCAACGAGGCGTACATCGGCGCCGCCGAGGGCCGCATGAAGGGCTACCTGTACACGGAGAGCGAGGAACTCGTCTCCAGCGACTTCCGCGAGCACCCCGGCTCGGCCATCTTCGACACGCCCTCGACGATGGTCGTGAACGGCGGCCAGATGGCGAAGACCGTCACCTGGTACGACAACGAGTGGGGCTACTCCTGCCGCCTCACCGACGTGGTCACGATGATGGCCGAGCGCGGCATCTCGTAGCGCGTCGACACCCTCGAACGAAGCTCAGACGCCCGGCTTCGGCCGGGCGTCTGAGTTTGTGCGAGTCAGGCTGTCTCCGAGTAGAGGTTTGGGCCCGATCCCTCGAATCGAGCGGGTTTGAGGGGGATCCCTGATCTACACGTGCATCCGCGCTTGCTTCTCGCGTCGTATTATGTAATAGGAGTCGAAACCCCACTCGGCTCGTTGATGCGCGGACGTCGCTGCGGCTCGAGCCGACGTCCGCGCATCTCTTTGCCTCTCGCTCACCCTGATGTTCCCGTGGCACCGTATACTTACCCAAGATAAGTACTGCCGAGGGAGCCCTTCATGCCCGTTACCCGCCTCAACCACGCCGTCCTTTACGTCCGCGACCTCGACCGTTCCGTCGAGTTCTACCGGCAGGCCTTCGGCTTCACCGAAGTCACGAGGATGCCCGGCGTCGCCGCGTTCCTCCGCGCCGAGGGTGGCGACAACCACCACGACCTCGGCCTCTTCACCGTCGGTGCCGAAGCGCCCTCCCCACCGCGGGGATCGACGGGCCTCTACCACCTCGCCTGGCAGGTCGAGCGGATCGAAGATCTGCGCGACATGGCCGTGGAGCTCACCAACCTCGATGCCCTCACAGGCGCGTCCGACCATGGCGCGACGAAGTCGCTCTACGGCAAGGACCCGGACGGCAACGAGTTCGAGGTGATGTGGCTCCTCCCCCGCGAGGCATGGGGCCGCTTCGAGGACGACGCCGTCGTGCTGCCCCTCGACCTCGACCGGGAGATCCGGACGTGGGGTGCCGCCTCGGAGGCTCGTTCGTAGCAACGGCATCGCTCATCGACCTCCGCGCTACCGCCTCGACGGGTGAGGGTCGTACACTCGGAGTCTGATGCTCGACGCACTTTCTGACCGACTACAGGGCACCTTCCAGCGCCTCGGCAACAAGGGACGCATCGGCGAGACCGAACTCGACGAGGCGCTCCGCGAGGTGCGGATCGCGCTGCTCGAGGCGGACGTCAACTTCAAGGTCGTCCGCGACCTCGTCGCCCGCGTGCGGGAACGCTCGCTCGGCCAGGAAGTCCTCAAGTCGATCACGCCGGGCCAGCAGATCGTCGGCATCGTCAACGACGAGTTGGTCGAGACGCTCGGCCGCGCGAACGCGCCGCTGCTCCGTCCCGAAGCGGGCCCCCTGAAGATCATGGTCGTCGGCACCAAGGGTGGCGGTAAGACCACACTCGCGGGCCGCCTCGCACTCAAGTTCAAGTCCGAGGGCATGAGGCCCCTCCTCATCTCCACCGACTTCGAGCGCGTCGCCGCGAGCGAACAGCTCCAGGTGCTCGCCCGCAGCATCGAGGTGGACGCCTACGTCGAGGAGAAGGAGGCGCCTCCCGGCCAGGTCGCGAAGCGCGGCCTGAAGCACGCGGAGAAGATCGGCGCGAACGCGATCATCGTGGACTCCGTCGGCATCGTGAACTTCGATGACGACACGGCCGACGACCTCGCTGCGCTCGCGGACGAGGTGGACCCGACTGAGCTCCTGATCGTGGTCGACGCGATGACCGGCCAGGAGGCCGTCACGCTCGCGAAGGAACTGCACGAGGTCCTCGAAGGCACCGGCATCGTCGTGACGAAGGTCGACTCCGACACCCGCGGCGGCGCCGTGCTCTCCGTCCGCGAAGTCACCGGCCTCCCGATCAAGTTCATCACCACCGGCGAGCGCCTCGAAGCGCTCGAGGAGTTCCACCCGGACCGGTTCACCTCGCGGATCCTCGGGATGGGCGACGTCGTCTCCCTCGTCGAGAAGGCCCGCAAGGCCGTCGGCGAGCGCGACATGAAAGACGTCGCACGCCGGATGCAGAAGGGGCAGTTCGACCTGGAGGACTTCCTCACCCAGATGCAGCAGATGAAGCAGATGGGGCCGCTGTCCGGGATCCTCGAGATGCTGCCGGGCGCAGGCGCGATGAAGGGCCAGCTCGGCAACGCCGATCTGAGCGACGCCTACTTCAAGCAGGCCGAGGCGATCATCCAGTCGATGACCCCGGGCGAGCGCCACAAGCCCGAGATGATCAACGGATCACGTCGCAAGCGGATCGCCCGAGGCTCGGGCACCACCCCTGCCGATGTGAACCGCCTCTTGAACCAGTTCAAGGATGCCCGCAAACTGATGCAGGCCATGACCTCCGGGAAACGCTCCGGTGGGCTCATGAAGATGCTGGGCATGTAGGGCTCAGGCGTCGCACAGGCATCCGCCAGTGCGCTCTGATCTCGGCGTCGCCGCAAGCACACCGTAAGCGCCGGGTCGCGTAGACTTGGCGTCTTGCTATTTTACGTCACGCAACTTCCCGGCTCGCCCGGTTCCGCTCGCTGGAGGACACGCTTTGCTGAAGATTCGCCTGCGCCGCACTGGTCAGAAGCACCAGCCCTCGTACCGCATCGTCGTCGCCGACAAGGATTCCCCGCGCGACGGCCGGTTCGTCGAGATCCTCGGCCACTACAACCCGCGCACGGAGCCCGTGACCTTCGAGGTCAAGGAGGACCGTGTGAAGCACTGGTTCTCCCAGGGCGCACAGCCGACCGAGACGGTGCACCGCCTCCTCCACTCCCGCGGCATCATCGACGTGGCTCCGCCGCAGCGTGACACGAAGCCCTCGAAGGTGGAGCGCGAGGCCGCAGCCAAGGCTGCCGCTGACGCGAAGGCCGCTGCCGAGGCGAAGGCCGCCGAGGACGCCGCTGCTGCGACCGCCGCCGAGGAAGCTGCCGCTGCCACCGAGACCGAGTCCGCCGAGGGCGAGGCTGAGGCCTCGACCGACGAGTAGACACGGGGCCACTCAACTCACATGAAGGCACTCATCGAATACCTCGCCCGTGCGCTGGCCGAGTTCCCGGACGAAGTCCGGGTGGCTGAAGTCCACGACGGCGACCGTGTCGTCCTCCACCTGTACGTGAACGAGTCGGACAAGGGCCGCATCATCGGCCGCGACGGCCGCTGCGCGAATGCGATCCGCTCGCTGCTGCACGTCGCCGCGGTCCGTGCCGGCGTCCGCGCCACCCTCTCGATCGAGTAGTCGACGAGTAGCCCTCGAGGCTTCCGATGACCAACGAGCCCTCCGAAGAAGCCGAGCGCGCTGAAGCGACGGACCGCATTGCGGTCGGTCGCATCAACTCGCCCTGGGGGGTGCGTGGGCACGTGAAGGTGACGCCGCTCACCCACAACCCGGAACGCCTGGCCGTCGGCAGCGCCGTCTACGTGGCCGGCGAGCTCCGCAAGATCCGCGACGTGAAGTCGCCACGCGGCTTCCCGTGCATCCTCTTCGAGGGCATCACCAGCACCGATGCAGCGAACAAGCTCCGCGACGCCCTCATCGAGATCGACGAGGAAGAGCTCCCCGCCCTCCCCGAGGGCGAGTACTACATCCACGACCTCATCGGGCTCCGCGTCGTCGCGACCACCGGCGAGGAGCTTGGCACCCTCGACGACGTCCTCGAGACCGGCGCGAACGACGTCTATCTCGTGAAGCGCCCGGGTCAGAAGGACCTGCTCGTGCCCGTCATCGATGACGTCGTCCTCGACGTCGACCTCGACGCTGGCACCGTCACGATCGAGGTCATTCCGGGGCTGATCGAGTAGCGGGGCCTCAATGCTCGTTGGGGCTCATTGCCGCTGAGCCACGCCCGTCTCTACACTGATGGTTCACTGCCCGGCGGCACTACCTGCGCTGTCCGGGGACGTTCGGGGGCCCGTAGCTCAGTTGGGAGAGCGCTGCAATCGCACTGCAGAGGTCAGGGGTTCGACTCCCCTCGGGTCCACCACTCTACGATCGAACAGAAGCCGGCCGAGAGGCCGGTTTCTTGTTTCTCACGATCCCCTAACCCCTGTCGCCGAGTACTGTGACGTTACCCTGTGGCATTCCGGGGCAGGAAGGCCCGCGCCTTGGCCGGCAATCTCGACAACAACTATCCCGCGCGACTTGACGTGGATTATCCGGAGACGCGTGATCGCGTGAGCGTCCTCTTCCGGCTGATCCTGGTGATTCCGATCCTCATCATCATCGGGCTGATCCAGGGAGGGACGACTGGGGCGACGGGGGGTGGCGAGGACTACGTAGCATGGACGGGCGCTTCCGTCGGTGGGATCGGGATCGCGACAGCCCTGATGCTGCTCTTCCGCCAGCGCTACCCACGATGGTGGTTCGACTTCCAACTGGAGTTCGCGCGGTTCTCCACGCGTGTCGGCGCCTACTTCGGTCTGTTGCGAGACGAGTACCCCTCCACCGAGGACGAACAGGCGGTGCATCTAGATCTTGACTATCCGGACGCTCGCGAATTGAACCGGTGGCTCCCCCTCGTGAAGTGGCTCCTCGCGATCCCTCACTACGTCGTCCTCCTCGTTCTGGGAATTGCACTGGCCTTCGCAATCCTTTTCTCGTGGTTCGCGATCCTCATCACCGGTCGGATGCCTCGCGGCATCTTCAACTTCGCTGTGGGCTGGGGCCGATGGGCTCTCCGCGTCCAGGCGTACGCCTTCCTGATGCTGACAGACCGCTACCCACCGTTCTCGCTCAAGTAGCAACCGAGCGGGCCACGTCGCGGAAGGCCTCAACGAGGGCGCACGGTACGATGGGTGCGAACACACAGGAGGCTCCATGTTCATCGCCATGAACAAGTTTCAGGTCGCGCCCGGCAAGGGCGAAGAGTTCGAGCGCATCTGGGCTGACCGCGACTCGCACCTCGACCAGGTGCCGGGGTTCCTCCACTTCGCGCTGCTGCGCGGCGACGACGAGGGCGAGTACGTCTCGCACTCCACGTGGGAGGACCGCGAGTCCTTTGTCGCCTGGACGGAGAGCGACGCCTTCAAGAAGGGCCACTCCGGCCCCTCGATGATGGGCATCCTGCAGGGCCCGCCCCAGGTCTCCCTCTACGAGGCAGCCCTGACGCAGGAGGCCGGCGGCCCCAGCCGCGCCGAGTAGTCGTTTCGGACGGACACGAGACGGGCGGCGCTTTCGCGCCGCCCGTCTTTCTGCCAATCTGAACTCTGTCGAGCTGAGATGTCCTACCTCAGTCGCGTGCCCTCGTAGCTCAGGGGATAGAGCGGCGGCGTCCTAAGCCGCGCGTCGGGAGTTCGAATCTCTCCGGGGGCACCACTCTCACCGAAGGCGACCAAATGCCGCAGTCAGACCTCGAACGGGTGCACGCGATCTGCCTCGCACTGCCCGAGGTCACCGAGCGGCTGAGCCACGGCGCACCGACGTGGTTCGTGCGCGGCAAGAAGACGTTCGTCCAGTTCTGGACCGACGGACATCACCAGAACGACTTCCCGCACCTGTGGTGCGCCGCCCCGCCTGGAATGCAGGAAGAGCTCGTCGAGGCTAGTCCGGACGTCTACTTCCGTCCGCCCTACGTCGGCCATCGTGGGTGGGTCGGCGTCCGCACGGACCGAGGCCTCGCATGGGAGGAGGTCGAGGACCTCTGCCGCGAGGCTTACCGCACGATCGCCCCGGCCACTCTCGTGCGCCGGTTGGACGCCGGTGCCGGGCCTGAGGGCTAGACGCGCTCCCCTGCCCCGACGACGCGCAGGAGCTCGTCGGGGCTCGGGTGGTCGCCCGCCAGGTCGCTCCGGTACGCGTACGGCATCGAGCCATCGGGCTGCACGAGGAAGACACCCCCGAGCTGCGCGGCATCGCCCTGCACCTGCTTCGGGAGGAACCCTCGGAGCATGAGGCGGAACGCGCGCCAGTACATCAGCGGATTCAGGAGCGCGCCGGCTCCGGGGCGCTTCGCGCCGAGCGCCGCATAGACCTCGCGGCCCGGGTTCGTGTAGAGCGGTACCGCCAGACCGGTCTCCTCGGCAAAGGCCTCCGCCATCAGCGGTGTGCCGTTGCCGATCACAATCGGCTGGACGCCAGCGGCCTCGATCTGCCCCCAGACCGGGCGGAGGTCGGCGAGCTGAGCCCGGCAGAACTGGCAGCCGTAGTGACGTACGAGGACGAGCAGCGCAGGCCTCGACGCCCACAGGCTGCCGAGTCGTACCGCTCCGCCCGCGGGCGAAAGCACCTCGAGATCAGCCGTCTCCGCGCTGACCTGTTCCATCTGAGTCTCCGTCCCGCCGCGGGGCTTCATCGTATCCCGGCGAGCCTCGGCGCGCGGAGGCGAATACGAGCGCGCGCGAAGGCTGCATGCAGTGCCTGACGCAGTCCACGCGCGTGATATGTTCCCGCCCACCTGCTCGCGGATGGGACCGCGATGGGTAAGCACGCCGCTTCGCGCCGGGAGGGGAACACCATGGCGCAGTTGTTCGATGGACTGAAGGTGCTCGAACTCGCCGGTCACGCCGCCGGCCCGTTCGCCGGGAAGCTCTTCGCCGACTACGGCGCGGACGTCGTCAAGGTCGAACCGCCCGAGGGCGACAGCGCCCGGCACGAGGGGCCGTTCAAGGACGACATCCCGGACCCGGAGACTTCCGCGCTCTTCCTGCACCTGAACACGCACAAGAAGTCGGTCACCCTCGATGTCACGACCGAGGAGGGCCCCAAGATCCTCCGCCGTCTGATCGACCAGGCAGACATCGTGCTCGAGAGCTACCGACCGGGGCAGTTGGCCGAGTGGGGCCTCTCCTACGACGAACTGTCGAAGGACCACCCGGACCTCGTGCTGGCCTCGATCACCCCGTTCGGACAGTCGGGCCCGTGGCGCGACTACCGAGGCTCAGAGATCACGCTCCAGGCGCTCGGCGGGCCGATGCACCTCAACGGGTCCGCCTACCGCGAGCCGCTCAAGAGCGGCGGGTACGTCGCGCAGTACCACTGCGGGATTGCGACGGCGTACGCGTGCGTCGCCGCACGGTTCCGAGTCGCAATGGGCGGCAAGGGCGACCACATCGACCAGGCGATCTACGAGGCGCAGGCCGGCTTCCGCGACCGGCGGACCGTCTACACGACGGGCTACTCGTACACCGGGTTCGTCGCGAAGCGGCAACCCCCCGGCTCGCGCGTCGCGATGGGTCCGAGGCCGACCGCGGACGGCTACGCCAACATCTACGCCGGCGGCACCAAGCACTTCTTCGCCGCGCTCGACCTCATCGGGCGGCCCGACCTGAAGGAGCACCCAGACGCCACGAAGAACATCGTCGCGTATGGCGAAGAGTTCGCTGCGGAGGCCGAGGGCTCGTGGATGGCCTGGCTCATCCAGCGCGACAAGCGCACGGCCGTGGCCGAGACCCAGGAGATCGGGCTCCTCGGCGGAGCGATCCTCACGACCGAGGATCTCATCACCGACGAGCACTACCGCAGCCGCGGGGTGTGGGACACGGTGGAGCACCCGAAGGCCGGCACCTACAAGGGCCCCGGACGGCCGCTGATCCTCTCGGGCACGCCTCGGCAGGCGCCGCAGCGCGCGCCGCTGCTCGGCGAACACAACGCCGAGGTCTACGGCGCGCTCGGGCTCTCCGACGACCTCGAGCGGCTCCGCTCCGAGGGCGTCATCTAGCGCGGCGACAGCACTGCAGGGAGACCGACCATGGCCGAATCCAACCCGCTCCCCCTCGAGGGCGTCCGTATCGCCGAGATCACCGTCGTCTGGGCGGGCCCCCACGTCACGCAGGTCCTCGCCGAGTGGGGCGCCGACGTGATCCGCGTGGAGCCGATCACCCACGTGCAGCCCTACTCGCGGGGTGGTGAGCGCGTGCAGAGCAGAGAGGTCGCGCGCCGCGCTGCGGAGTCGGGTGTCCTCACGGGCGCCTACCCCGACAACGACCCGGGCGAGGATCCGTGGAACCGCAACAACGCGTTCAACGCGCACTCGCGGAACAAGCGCTCGATGGCCTGCGACATCATGCTGCCCGAGGGGCGCGAGGCGTTCCTCAAGTTGATCGAGAAGGTCGATGTCCTCATCGAGAACAACGTCCCGGTCACCATCGAACGCGCCGGGATCACCTATGACGTGCTCAAGGAGATCAACCCGCGGCTGATCATGCTGCGGATGCCGGCGTACGGCCTCGAGGGGCCCTACAAGAACTACCGGGGCTTCGGGACTCACGTGGAAGGCATGATCGGCCACCACTGGCTGCGCGGGTACCCGGACGGATCGCCGGACGAAACGGGCGAGGCGTTCACCGCCGACGCCCTGGCCGGCGTCATGGGCGCCTTCGCGGTGACCTCGGCACTGCTCAAGCGCCACGAGACCGGCGTGGGCCAGCAGATCGAGATGCCGCTGGCTGAGGCGTTCCTCCCCGCCCTCGGCGAGTGGATCCTGGACTACACGATGAACGGGCGCGTGGCGGAACCGCAGGGGAACCTGCACCGCAACCGGGCGCCGCACTCCGTCTTCCCCACGCAGGGCGAGGACCAGTGGATCGCCATCGACGTCGCGACCGACGAGGAGTTCCGCGCGCTCTGCGATGTCCTCGGCACGCCCGAGCTGCTCGCGGACGAGCGGTTCCAGACGGCGGTCGCCCGCAAGCAGCACGAAGCCGCTCTAAACGCGGCGCTCAACGAGGCCACACGCAGCTGGGTGAACGACGACCTCTTCCACCGCCTCCAGGCGGCGGGCGTCACTGCCGGCTCCGTGCACAACGAGGCCGCCCTCATGCAGTCCCCGCAACTCCTCGACCGGGGCTTCTTCGAGGACCTCACGATCGAGGGCGTCGGGACGCACACCTACCCGGGCATCATGACGAAGTGGGCGAACACGCCGAACCACCTCCGCACCCCGCCCGTGAAGCTGGGCCAGCACAACGAGGAGATCTACATCGACCTCCTCGGCTACTCGCGCGAGGAGTACGACTCGCTCGTGGAACGGGGCCTCGTGGGGACGACGTACTCCGAGGAACTCGTGCCGCGCACCTGGCTGCCCAAGCAGGAGCAGTAGCAGGCCGGTTGAGCGTGCGACCGAGGAGGACGATGCTTCCGCGATGGAAGTACTCGAAGCCGTCGCACTCCTGGCGCTCGGCTTCGGGATCGGCACTTACTCGGCTGCCGTCGGTGCCGGTGGGGGTTTCCTCGTCGCCCCGCTCCTGCTCATCCGCTACCCGGACGCCGAGCCCGCCGCCGTCACCACCGCTTCGCTCACGGTCGTCCTCGCGACCAGCGTGAGCCAGGTGCTGCTCGCCTCACGCGAGCGGCGGATCGACTTTCCCGTGGTCGGGGCGATGGCCGTCGTCGCGATCCCCGCAGCCCTGTTCGGCGCGGTCGGAACTACGTGGCTGCCTCGTGCGGTGTTCGCCCTCGGCTTCGCGGTGCTCATCACGGCGATCGCGGCATACGTACTGCTGAAGCCGACCGCCGGAATCTCCGCCCCCTACAACGGCCGCGTCTGGGAGCGCGACCGCACCGACGCCGAAGGCGACCGGTACTTCTACCGGATCCCGATCATTCGCAGCATCGCCCCGAACATCCTCGGCGCGGGGCTCTCGGCAATGGCTGGCATCGGCGGCGGCCCGATCGGGATCCCACTCATGACCCGGGTGATGCGGGTGCCGCATGCGCTCGCCGTCCCCTCCATGCACACGCTGATCATGCTCCAGTCGGCGTGTGTCATCGCGCTGCATCTGATGCTCGGAAACGCAGGAGACCCAATGAGCGACGTGCCCTGGCTCGCGGCCGGGGTGATCGCTGCGGCGGCGCCAGGGCGCTGGCTGCGACGGCGACTCGGCGAGGGTCCCCTCATGCAGGGGCTCGCCCTCGGACTGTTCGTGGTCGCGGCGCGGACGGCGTGGGGCGCGTTCCAGTAGGAGGGCGGAGTCAATCCGGGACGACGGGGTCGAGGCTCAGCGGAGTCCCTCCTATCATCGAGTAGGGCGAGCCCTCGAAGCGTCGAAGCATGGATGCCGCGCACAGCAAGAAGGAGCACCTCTTGGCTGACGAGTTCAAGCAGCGACGCAATCGACTCATGCGCCGCCTCGGCAAGGACAGCGCCGCCGTCTTCGTCTCCGGGAGCGAGACCCTCCGCAACGGCGACGTCGACTACCCCTTCCGCCAGGACTCAACCTTCTTCTACCTGACCGGCTTCGAGGAACCCTCGACCGTTGCCGTGATCCGCCCCGGCTCGGACAAGCCGTACACACTCATCGTGCGGCCACACGACCCGCAGATGGCCGTATGGGTCGGGCCCCGCGCGGGCGTCGACGGCGCAGTGGAGCGGCACGGAGCCGACCAGGCCTTCCCCATCGAGGAGCTGGAGGATCGCCTCCGCGAACTCCTCGATGGCGTCACGACCGTGTGGTTCTCGCTCGGCGGGACGACGCGCACTGAGTCGCTCATCACTGCCCTCGTGGCCGCGCGACGTGCCATGTCGCAGCGGGGCGCGACCCCGATCGAGGCGATCCGCGACCCTGAGCCCCTGGTCGATGAGATGCGTCTGCTGAAGACCCCGTCCGAGGTGCGCTCGCTCCAGCGCGCGATCGACGTGACCGGGAAGGGCCTCGAGGTCGCGATGCGAGCGACGCGGCCCGGCATGCACGAGTACGAGGTGCAGGCCGTTCTCGAAGAGACCTACCGCAGCGAGGGAGCGGTGCGCGACGGCTTCCCGACGATCGCCGCGTCCGGCCCGCACTCCTGCACGCTGCACTACACGACCAACCGCCGGCAGTTGCAGGACGGCGACCTGATGCTGCTGGATACCGGCGCCGAGTGGGACTACTACTCCGCCGATGTCACCCGCACCTTCCCCGCCAACGGCCGGTTCACCTCGGCGCAGCGGGACGTGTACGACATCGTCCTGGAGGCGCAGCGCAAGGGCATCGAGCGCGCGAAGCCGGGCCTCTCGTTCCACGACGCCCACGAGGCGGCCGTGCGGACCATCGTCGAGGGCCTCATCGACCTCAAGGTGCTTAAGGGCGACGTGAATTCGCTCATCGAGAAGGACGCCTACCGGCACGTCTACATGCACTCAACGAGCCACTGGCTCGGCCTCGACGTGCACGACGCCGGCCGATACCGCGATGGCGGGAAGTCCGTACCCCTGCGCCCGGGGATGGTGCTGACGGTGGAGCCCGGCCTCTACTTCGCACCGGGCACGAAGGGTGTGCCGAAGCGGCTACAGGGCATTGGCATCCGCATCGAAGACGACATCCTCATCACGAAGAACGGCAACCGAAACCTCAGCGGCAAGATCCCCTCTGATCCCGAAGCGCTTGAGGCGCTCGTAGGCAGCCGCTAGGGCGCTCGCGGTGGCGTACCCGCCCTACGACCCGTTCCGAGGCCGGACCTCCCGCTCACGGCAACAGGCGCGGCAACCGAGGCGGCTGCCGCTACCCCTGCTGATCGCGGTCGTCGTCCTGCCCGTGCTCGTCGTCTCGACGTTCCTCTTCTGGCAGACACGAGGTGGCGACGACTCCGTCGGAACCTCGTCCGCCGCGGCGTCCACCGCCGATCCGCGAGGGGAGACGGCAGCCCCGAGCGAGATTGCCAGCGGAACCGCTGCTGTGCTCGGCGCTGCAGAGGCCCCCTCGCCCGAAGCGACCGAGGCGAACGCCGCGCCGCCGACCTCCCTCGGCATCCCCGCACCTGAGCTCTCGGCCGCCTCCGCGATCGTGGTCGATGACGCCTCGATGGAGGTGCTCTACGCCCTCGACGCGTACTCGCCGAGGCCACCCGCGAGCGTGACAAAGATGGCGACCGCTGTCGTCGCGCTGGAGCGCGGCCGCCTCGACGACGTCGTGAAGTCGACGGTGCACTACTGGGACCTCGCGTACGAGGCTGACTCGACCACGATGGGGCTCATCCCCGGTGACGAGGTCACGCTCCGAGAGCTGATCTACGGGCTGCTGCTGGTGTCGGGGAACGACGCCGCCGAGATGATCGCGAACCACATCTCCGGATCGAAGGAAGCCTTTGTCGCCGAGATGAACGCCCTCGCGGAGCGCCTCGGGATGGAGCACACCCACTTCGTGACGGTGGACGGGCTCTCCGCCGAGGGCCACGTCAGCAGCCCGTGGGATCTCGTGCTGCTCTCCCGCTACCTGATGCGCTTCCCCGACCTCCGCGAGATCGTCGGCACCGAGGAGTACACGGCACGCGGGATACGGGACGGCGAGGAGGCCAGCTACGACCTCTACAACCACAACCCGCTGCTGAACTACACGCCGGGGGTGGACGGCATCAAGACCGGGTACACCGAGGAAGCCGGCCGCACCTACTCGGTCACCGTCGAACGCGACGGGCACAGGGTGTTCATCGTGCTGATGGACAGCGTCCTGCGCGCGCAGGATGCCCAGGCAATCATCGAGTGGACGTACGAGAACCACATCTGGCCGGGGGACACCGCTCCGCCCTCCGGAGAGCAGACTTCGACCGCTCCGTAGCGCTCCATCCCAACGGAGCGCCTCGCGGCACGACTCCTCCCCCCCACACACTCAGCCCCCGAAGCGCGAACCATCGTGCTAGGTTTTGCGCGCGTTCCTGGGGGTCGTTCCATCATGGTCAACTCGCCACTTCAGTTGCCACCGCCACCGGCTTCTCCCGGAGCCAGTACACAGCGCTATTCGCACGATCAGTTCGGGCCGACTAACGGCCAGTTCATGACGCTTCCACAGGACGGATCCACGTCCACCGGCGAGGTCGACGAGTGGGGTGGGTTCAATCCGCTGGGTTGGTTCGACAAGCAGGTCACCTACATCAACGAGATCCGCTACTTCAACACTTTCCGTGCAGAGCGCGTCCCGTCCCGTGACCGCGTTACGAAGACCCCGCGGCGGACGGGCATCTTCGAGGACCGACGCGACGGCAATATGTGCTGGCGCGAGGAGAAGGTGATCACCGACGTCAAGTTCGATGCCGCGTACATGGAGGTCCAGCGGTATGAACTCTGGCGGATCAACCTCACACAGGAGAACTACTACGAGTTCGTCACCGGCATCGGTGGTGTCGCCGTGGATGCCGCGATTGATCTGCCGGCTGCCGCCGCTGGGGTCGCGGCGGAACGAGCGGCTGCGGCAGCCGCCGCCGAGGGTGCTGCGCTGAGTGCAGGGGCGACACGCCTCGCCGTCGCGTCCAGGGCTCTCGGGGCGGTCGGTGTGACCTACCTGATGTTCCAGGTCTTCACGGGCGCGTGGGTCGCCTACTCCGGCGGGGCGCGGAACGCGGCCGGTGACATGCTGAGCGAGGGATGGGAGTTCATCCGTCACTTCTACGCTGACCCGGTCGACGACGAGCCCGAGGAGTCATGGGAGGTGGTCGTCGCGCCGCACCCCTGCTCCGAGGCGGAGAAGGAAGCCACTCGGACGCTCATCGGGGACGCGAGGGAGTGGATCGCGGATCAGCTCGGCACTGCACGAGGCAAACTCGTAGCCGCCGGAACCGCCGCGGTGCTCGTCATCGGCGGAATCCTCGGGCTCGGCGGGAGCGACGAGGCCGAGACCGCCGAGACGACGGCGACGGCCGCCGCCTCGGCAGCTGCCGCCACTGAGGCCGCGGAGGGCACGCCCATCGACTTCGGGACGCCCACGCCAGCCGCGTCTGTGCTCAACGGAACGCCGGCAGCCTTCGACTCCGAAGCGGGCGCAGGTCAGGTGCTCGTGTTCCACCTCGACGGTGTCGACTACCTCGCGGATGGCCTGACGACCATGGACGCGCACGTGCCGAACTGCGCGTACGAGCACGTCCATGGCGGCCCGATCACCTCGCTGCTGCCCGGCCCGGGCGGCGAGCATCTCACCCGCACGGAGCATCTTGGCCAGTGCGGCTTCGGCCCGCCGAACTTCTATCTGATCGACGATCCTCGGTAGTCGCGTAGCGCCCCCGTAAGAGCGCAGCGCGCACGCCTCAGATTCGGTCGCGCTTCGTTACGTCTTGTAGAAGCGATTGTCCCCCGTCACCGTTCGGAAACACGAACGCTAGTACTGTTCATGCGCTCAGCGGAAGCATCTGCTAACCCGCTCTAGCGTGTGCTTGACATGCTCCGCTGGAGGCGTAGTATCGCCCCTGCGCCTCAGAACAGATGCTCAAGCGCATTAGCAGTTACCCACCAGATCTAGTGGCTCCAACGGCTCCCGCCCCAACATCTAGGGGCTCCCGCGCAGAGACCACCACCCGCTTCCGAAGGGCCCCGAGATGCGAATTAGCCGCCGATTCACCACCGCCAACGCCGACCAGTACGCCGGCATTCCGTTCTCGAAGCGCACCTCGCGCATCGTGAACCCCGATGGCTCCGTGGTCTTCGAGGCACCCAACATCGACATGCCCTCGAACTTCTCGCAGGTGGCTACCGACATCATGGCGCAGAAGTACTTCCGGAAGGCCGGGGTGCCCTCCGCGACCGTCGCCGTCGATGAGCCCGGCGTGCCGGAGTGGCTCCAGCGCCGCGTCCCCGCCGAGGGCGCCACGATGGCCGGCGAGGCGGACGCGCGCCAGACCTTCCACCGGCTCGCCGGCACCTGGACCTACTGGGGCTGGAAGGGTGGCTACTTCGACACCGAGGAGGACGCTCGCGCGTTCTACGACGAGCTCTGCTACATGATGGCCGCCCAGATGGCCGCGCCGAACTCGCCGCAGTGGTTCAACACCGGCCTCCACTGGGCCTACGGCATCACCGGCCCCGCCCAGGGCCACTCGTACGTCGAGGCGGCGACGGGCCAGGTCGTGGCCTCCACCAACGCCTACGAGCGCCCTCAGCCGCACGCCTGCTTCATTCAGAGCGTCTCAGACGACCTGGTGAACCCCGGCGGCATCATGGACCTGTGGACGCGCGAGGCGCGCATCTTCAAGTACGGCTCCGGCACCGGCTCCAACTTCTCCAACATCCGCGGCGAGAACGAGTCGCTCTCGGGCGGTGGTAAGTCCTCGGGGCTGATGTCGTTCCTGAAGATCGGTGACCGCGCAGCGGGCGCGATCAAGTCGGGCGGCACGACGCGCCGAGCGGCGAAGATGGTCATCGTCGACGCCGACCACCCGGACGTGGAGCAGTTCATCGACTGGAAGGTGAAGGAGGAGCAGAAGGTCGCCGCCCTAGTCACCGGCGCGGCCGTCACCCGCCGTCACCTCACCGCCATCTTCGAGGCAGCACACGACGCCGAGGCCGGCGGGGCGAACCCGACCGAGAACGCCTCGCTGCGTCGCGCGGTGCTCAAGGCGCGCCGAGACGGCGTGACCGAGGGCTTCATCGTGCGCGTGCTGCAGCTCGCGCAGCAGGGTGCAACCACCCTCGACTTCGGCGCGTTCGACACCGACTGGCAGGGCGAGGCGTACCAGACCGTCTCCGGCCAGAACTCGAACAACTCCGTCCGCGTCACCGCGGACTTCCTGGACGCCGTGCGCCACAACCGCACGTGGGATCTCACGAACCGCACGAACAAGGCCGTCTCGTCCACGATCATGGCGAACGACCTCTGGGACCGCATCGCCCTCGCCGCGTGGCAGAGCGCTGACCCGGGCCTCCAGTACGACACCACCATCAACGAGTGGCACACCTGCCCGAACGGTGGCCGGATCAACGGCTCCAACCCGTGCTCCGAGTACATGTTCCTGGACGACACCGCCTGCAACCTGGCGTCGCTGAACCTCCTCGCCTTCACGGACATGGAGACCGGCGCCTTCGACATCGCGGCGTACGAGCACGCCATCCGCATCTGGACCGTCGTCCTCGAGGTCTCCGTGGCGATGGCGCAGTTCCCGTCCGAGGAGATCGCGCAGCTCTCCTACGACTACCGGACGCTCGGGCTCGGCTACGCCAACCTCGGCACGGTGCTGATGATGCAGGGCATCCCCTACGACTCCGACGCCGCCCTCGCGTGGACCGGCGCGCTCAGCGCGATCCTCACGGGCCGCTCCTACGCCGCCTCGGCGGAGATGGCCGCGGAGCTCGGGGCGTTCCCGCGCTACGAGGAGAACCGCGACGCCATGCTGCGCGTCATGCGCAACCACCGCCGCGCCGCCTACAACGTCGACGCCTCCGAGTACGAGGCGCTGACCGTCCTCCCGACCGGCCTCGACCAGGCCGCGTGCCCGCCGGACCTGCTGGAGTCCGCCCACCGAGCATGGGACCGCGCCGTCGAGCTCGGCGAGCGCCACGGCTACCGCAACGCCCAGTCCACGCTGATCGCCCCCACGGGCACCATCGGCCTGCTCATGGACTGCGACACCACCGGCGTGGAGCCTGACTTCGCGCTCGTGAAGTTCAAGAAGCTCGCCGGCGGCGGCTACTTCCGCATCATCAACCAGAGCGTCCCGCCCGCCCTCAAGCGGCTCGGCTACACCCAGCAGCAGATCCACGACATTGTCGAGTACGCCGTGGGCACGCAGACGCTGGACGGCGCGCCCTACATCAACCGGATGACGCTCTCCCAGAAGGGCTTCACGCAGCCGGCGCTCGACACGCTCGAGGCGGCGATGAAGACGGCGTTCCACATCTCCTTCGTCTTCAACCGCTGGACCCTCGGCGACGAGTTCTGCACGGAGACCCTCGGCATCGCTGAGGACGAGCTGACGCGCCCGGGCTTCGACATGCTGTCCCACCTCGGCTTCACGAAGGAGCAGGTGGAGACCGCCAACGACAACATCCTCGGCCGCATGACCGTCGAGGGCGCTCCGCACCTGGACGAGGCGCACTACGCGGTCTTCGACTGCGCGAACAAGTGCGGCAAGTACGGCACCCGCTTCATCGAGGCGATGGCGCACGTGCGCATCCTCGCCGCGGCGCAGCCGTTCCTCTCCGGCGCGATCTCCAAGACGATCAACATGCCGATGGAGGCGACCGTCGAGGAGGTCAAGGAGGTCTACATGGCCGCCGCCGACACCGGCGTGAAGGCCCTGGCCCTCTACCGGGACGGCTCGAAGCTCTCGCAGCCGCTCTCCGGCACCGCCTTCGCCGACATCGACGAGTACGCCGACGAGCAGGACGAGGTCACCTCGGAGGCCGTCATCGCCGCCGCGGAGCGGATGCTCGCGATGAAGGCGTCAGAGCAGGTCACGGTCATCCCGCGCGGCGAGCGCATCAAGATGCCCGGCCGCCGCAGCGGCTACACGCAGAAGGCGAAGGTCGGCGGGCACACGATCTACATCCACACCGGCGAGTACGAGCGCGGCCCCGGCGAGCGGCCGCAACTCGGCGAGGTGTTCGTGGACACGGCCAAGGACGGCGCCGCCTTCCGCAGCCTGATGAACTGCTTCGCGATCGCGGTCAGCATGGGCCTCCAGTACGGCGTGCCCCTGGAGAAGTTCGTCGACACGTTCGTCTTCACGAAGTTCGAGCCGATGGGCATGGTGCAGGGCAACGACCGCATCAAGTTCTCGTCGTCGATCATCGACTACATCTTCCGTGAGCTCGCCGTCTCCTACCTCGGACGCGACGACCTCGCCCACGTCACCCCCGAGGAGCTCGAGGCGTCCACCGACCCCGTCGAGGACTCCCCCGAGGCGGCAGTCGCCGCTCCAGTGGCTGCCGCTCCTGCTGCCGTGACGCCTGTGGCGGCTCCGGTTGCCTCGGTCGCCCCTGCTCCGGCTCCGGCGGCAGCCCCGCAGGCAGCCTCGATCACCATGCGCACCACGACCCTGGTCGCGGAACGCACGACGACGATCTCCGCCACCGACGAAGCGCGCCAGAAGGGCTTCGAAGGCGACCCCTGCGACGAGTGCGGCCAGTTGATGATGGTCCGCAACGGGACGTGCCTGAAGTGCATGAACTGCGGTGCGACGAGCGGTTGTAGCTAGGAAACCCGCGTAAATACTGGGGATTCGTGTCGCACTGAAATCACTAGAGGGGCGTTAGGAGGCCACTAGGAGGCCACTACCCTGCCGAGCCGCCGAAGAGCACATCTCCGAGGCGGTCGGCTGCCTCCCGCTGGAGCTCGGGGAGGACGTGGGAATAGGTGTCCGCGGTGATGCTCATCTGAGAATGACCGAGGACCTCCTGCACCACCTTCATCGGGACGCCCTGGGCCAGCATGTAGGTGGCGGCGCCGTGGCGAAGGTCGTGGAGCCGGATCCGGCGTCCGGAGATCTGGGCCTTCGCGAGGAGATCCTGGAACGCGTACCGCACCATGCGGTCACTGAGCGGCGTTCCCTGGTCGCCCGTGAAGGCAAGATCCCACTCGTTTAGCCACACCGGCGCGGCGATCCGACGTTCAAGCTCCCGCGCCCGGTGCGCCCGCAGCACGGTCACCGCCCCAGCCGGGAGCGCGATCGTGCGATGGCTCTTCTCCGTCTTCGGCTCGCCCAGCGTCAACACCGGGCCGCCGTCCTCTCGGGACGCGAGCGGGATGCGGTACAGCATCTGATCGATGCGCACCGTGCCGGCCTCGAGGTCGATGTGCTTCCACGAGAGTCCCAGCGCTTCCCCGATCCTCATGCCCGTCGCGCTCAGGACGACGAACAGTGGATTGAGCGGATGTCCCTGACACGCCGCGAGGAACTGCTTCATCTCCTCGGGCGTGAGCGGATCGACCTTGTATCGTCGCGAGCGCGGGGCACTCACCAACCGGGCGACGTTCTTCTCGACGTAGCCGTAGCGGAAGGCGATCTCCAGTGACCGGCGCAGGATGATGTGGTGGTTGCCCACGGTCCTGGCGCTGAGCTTGGCCTCCAGCTTCGACTGCATGTAGGCGCGAACGTCGGTCGGGGTCAGTGTTCGCAGCTTTCGGTGCCCGAGCGCGGGGATCAGGTGTCCGCGGCACACACTCGCGTACTGCTCGTGCGTACGCGGGCGCAGCATCGGCTTCACCTCGGTGTCCAGCCACCGCTGCAACCAATCTCCCACCGTCCAGCGTTCCGAGGCTGCGTCGAGACCAAGCCCCGCCTCTGCGCGCATCTTCTCCAGCCGCGCCGTGGCGGCGGCCTGGGTCGGCACGATCGACCGCCGCCGGTACCGCTTCCCGCCGGCCCGGTAGCCGAGGCTGAGCGTCACCACCCACTTGCCATCCGTCCGCTGGTAGATGCTCCCCTCGCCCAGGGCTCGTCGCCGCGTTTGTCGTTGTCTCGTCACGTTCTCTCCCTCCCTCGGTATCGCCGCGCTCGGCGAACGGTGTTGATGCACTGCATCCCTGACTCCTCTCTCCGCGACCGACCTCAAGAGAGCGCGAACACGCCCTTGTCGGCGTTTCCACGATACGACTGCGCCGTTCCGGCCCACGGCTGGCTCTCGCATGCTCGTCCACTAGGTGCCGGGCCTCGGCTGGTGGGCGAGATCGCCGTCACCCGCATCGATCTGGGTAGCGGCCCACGCGCGAAGCCCATCAACCGGCACCAGGCGCCGCCGACCGACCTTGAACGAGGGCACGTCGCCAGACATGACCAGCGGGTAGAGTGCGCCCCGCGAGATCCCGAGCATCTCGGCGGCGGTCTCGACGTCCACCGCGATCCGATCTTCTACCGGCATTCCTGGTCCTCCTCCCCTTCGTAGCTGCGGACATTTGCATCGGACGTCGCATCACCCGAGAGCGCCAACCGGCCGCGCGAGACCGGAGACCGCGCGCTCCCCGACAACGCACCGCTCACGTGCAGCCACACGTCGCCGAGCGCTCCGTCACGGGCGTGCGCGATCCGCCACTCCGTCGTCGAGACCAGCGGCATCGCCTGCGGAACCGCCGTCGCCGCGCGGATCACCCGGCGCTCGGCGTCATCATTCGAGCAGACGAAGAGCAGCACGGGCTCATGTTTGAACGCCGTGCGCCAGGCTTCGCTCGCGTAGTAGCGCCGGTAGCCCTCGAACTTGCTCCGGTAGTCGCCGGCGTCGAGCGTGCCGCGGTCGTACTCGACCAGGAACGGCACCCGCTCGTCGCCGATGCCAATCAGGCCGGAGGCGTCGGGTCGGATCCATGCCGGCTGCCCCGACTCGTCGACGAAGCGGCACGTCGACTCCGCCTCGTTGCGCCACTCGGCCAGCCGCATGCCGCATGCCCGCGCGTCCCGCGCCAGCCGGACCATGAAGTGGTTCAGGCCAAGCGTGTGCTGCGTGTGGCGCACAACGCGCTCAGGGTGGGCCTCGTCCGCCTCCTTCACGTACGTCACGGCGCCGTGCTCCCCGAAGGTGGACGGGGGGACGCCGGCACGGGCGGCAAGGAACCGCATCCCCTGCTCGGTGAGGACGTAGCGGACGTCCTCGTCGTGGTTGTCGCGCACGTCGTGGTTCATGCAGTCGCTCCTTCGGTCGTCATGGGTTGATGCGGAGGCACCGGCGCGACCACGCGGCAGCGCAGGAGCCTCTCCAGTTGCCGCTCGATGAGCGCCGCGGGCTCGTTGAGCAATTCGGCCAGGTCAGACGCCGCGAGCAGCGGATGCCGCGCGATCCAGCCGAGCAGCGTCTGCTCGCCGGGGCTCGTAGCCAGCGCCAGGGCGGAGGCGTGCTGCCAGCGCGCGCGGGCGTGCTCCGTCGTCGCGTGCTGCGCCGCCCACCGCCCGAGCGCCCCCTGCCGGTGGCGGCCGCGCGGTTCCAGGTCGGCAAGCACGTCGACGAGCGGGAGCGTCGGCGCGGGCGGCTCCGGGCCCCACCCGAGCAGCCCGATCAGTCGCCCCTCCTCGCTGGTAGCGGACTGCCAGATGGGCCCGGCGGCCCCGTGTTCGCGGAGCGCCGGGCGCGTGGTGAAGTACGCTCCGAGCGGTGGCGTCTCGCCGTCGGCCTGGTCCGTGAGTGCGCCGCGCCAGACGGCGACCTCGCGCATCGTGCGACAGACGATGAGCAGCGGCGGCAGGCCGGCCCTCCCCCAGTGGCCCCGCACCTTCGCCGCCTCCCGCCGCCAGAAGCCGGCGCGCCGGCGGCGGTGGACGTTGGGGGCGGCCGCGCGGTCCCAGACGACCAGAAACGGCGCGGAGAGCCGTCCTGCCCGCAGGCATCCGTAGCCGTCGACGCCCGGCAGCCACCAGCGCGCCGCTGCCGGCCCGCCCAGCGGCAGCGAGCGCGCGTCGACCAGTTCAGCGCGGCCCGCGCGCCGCAGCTCGTCCGCAAGCGCCGCGCAGAGGTGATTGACCCCAGCCGTGACCTCGATGCTCGTGATGCGCCGAAGCAGGTCATTGCGTCCGACGGGCACGACCTGCGCGAGCGTCGCGATGGGGACTTCCCGTGCTGCACACCAGGCGGCGACGGCGTCCTCCGTCACGAAGTAGCGCCGGCGGCGTTCGAGGTCGGGAGATCCCGGTTCGACCCAGTCAATGCACCCGCGCAGCGTCAGTTCCTGCAGGAGATAGCGGGCGTCGTGCTCCGCGCACCCCAGCAGCCGGCCCACCTCGCGCTCGCCGTTGAAGGGCTGCCGGAGCAGCCAGCCAACCGCCTGTGTCGCCTTCTGTGGTTGATCGGTCATGCCTGCTTCCTCCGGTTGTTGCCTCGGGCGGGCTTCCCGGCCGTGCCGCTGCCCTCCGGCAGCTCATGCCGTCCGGTTGGCTGCGGTTCCTCCAGGGGAGTCGTCCCCTCCCTCATCGCGCGGGCGAGCTCTTCCGCCGTCAGGCGCTCACGCCCGTCCGGCGGCTCCGGCGCCAGACGCTCCGCGAGCACGTCCATCACCTCGGCCACCACCTGCTCGCGCTGGCGGCCATGGCGCTCCGCGGAGCGCCGCGCGATCGCCTCAACACGGGTCGTGTCGGACGGCGGGGGCGGGTCGACGCCGAGCGTGAACGCCGGCGGCCGCGCGAAGCCGTCCCACCAGCGCACGTAGGCGGAGAAGTCGTCGAGGGAGACGAGGTCTTCGACCTCGAGCCCGCCGCCCAGCTCGGGTATGAGGCGCCGGGCGTCCTCGGCGCTGCACTGGAATGCCGTCAGCCCATCGCTGTTCGCGAGGATCGTCGGCAGCAGTTCACGGTCGACGGCGTCGAGCTTTGAAAGCGACTGCGTGACGAGCGTGAAGGAGGCGCCGTACTTGCCGAGTTCGGAGAGCATCCGCGGGTAGTCGACGGCGCCCAGCGTGCTCGACTCGTCGACGAGCTGGACGACGCGGCGGCGCTGCTCGGGCGGGAGCGCGACCTGTTCTTCGAGCAGCAGGCCGAGCAGGTTGAGGGTGGTGGCGCCGACGAGGCTCGCGGCGCCCTCCCCGAGCCTCCCCACCGCGGTGTTCACGATCAGCACGCCGCCGTCGCGGATCACCTGCCGCGGGTCGAAGGTGGAGTGCGGCTGGCCGAAGACGAGCCGGCTCGCCTCGGTGACGGTGAAGCGGCCGATCTTGCTGGTGACGGGGTTCGCGGTCTGCTGCTGCAGCGTCTTCCCGGCGCGGTCGTAGTTGTCGCGCCACCAGGCCCGCACCGCGAGGTCGCTGACGTCGGGCAGGAGCTGCCGCCGCATGCGCGCGTCCGTGAGGAAGGGCGCGACGTCCAGCAGCGTGAACTGCTCCACCCGAGAGCGCTGGGTGTTGAGCTCGTGGAGGGCGGAGAGGGAGGCGCGGAGCGCCCCCTCCATGCGTGGCCCCCAGTTGTCGGGCCACAGCCGGTTCATCATCGTGACGATGTGCTCGACGGTGCGGTCGCGGTCCGGGAAGAGCGTGACGTCGAGCAGGTTCAGGCCGACGGGCCGTGCGAGGTGGGCGAAGTCGAGGTAGACCGCCCGCTCGACGAGGGCGTCGGGGACGGAGGCGAGCACCGCCTCGGCGAGGTCCTGGTGGGGATCGACCACGACCAGCGCGGTGTCATCCGCGCCACTCGCCATGCGCTCCATCAGCCCGCCCGCGATGTGCCGCAGCAGCGTCGACTTCCCGCGCCGCGTCTTGGCGACGATGAAGTGGTTGCGGTGGAGGAGCGGTTCGGGGAGGTGGACGGGCTCGTGCACCCGCCCCGCGAGCGACACGCCGACGCGCACACCGTGGGAGGCGTGTCCCGGTGCGGGTGCGAGTCGCTGCGCCGTCGTCCGGCGCACGCGCGGGGGTGCGTCGGCGGCGTCCGGCAGGTGCCAGAGCGCCGCTACCTCGGCCGTGCTGAGGACCAGCGGGTACCGCGCGCGCCCACGCCCATCGGTGCGTCGCGCTGGCCCCGCGCGCAGCCCTCCGCCGGACGCGTCGTCGTAGGCGGAGTACGCGCTCGCGACCTGCGCAACGAGCGCCCGCAGGCGCTGCAGGTCTGGCCCGCACGCCGTCACGCTCAGCCGCGCTGAGACGAGCGGCGCGGCGAGCTTCGTCGCCACCACGGTGCGCGGCAGCGGCTCCTTGCCGCGGAAGAGCCGCATGGCGACCGCGGCGAGCAGCGGCAGCACGACCAGTCCGCCTGCGGCCGCGGCGCCGAGCAGCGCCCACTCGCCGGCCTCGTACCAGGTCCAGGCCTGTAGCCCACCGGCCCCGAGCGCCATCAGGGCGACGATCGGGCCGAGGCTGCCGGGGGTACCGCGCTCGTACTCGCGGCGTGCGTAAGTAGGCTGCTCTTCTCGGCGCCGGATGCGGTGGGCCTCGCGCGGCGAGCCCGGTGCGAGCGAGAGGCGACAGACGATGCGCTCCCCGGCGGCCGGTTCGACCGCGGTGAGCACCCCGGCGAGCGGATCCCGTTCGTAGCGCCAGTCCACGCGGAGCGGGAGGGCCGTGTCCACCGCCGGCTGCAATTCAACGGCGATCGCATGCTCGCCCGACTGGATCTGAGCGGGATCGTCGGCCGACTGCTCGACCGCGGCCTGCGGATAGGCGGCACGCAACTGGCCGAGCGCGCGCTCCAGCGTGGGCGCGTCCGCGGCCCGCACGTACCAGCGTGGCCCACCGGTTCCGACCAGCACCTCCAGTTCGAGGGCGTCGCCGGAGAGTGCCCCGAGCATGCCGCGCGCTGCGCTCATGCTCGCTTCGAGCGCGCGCGGGGGCACGATCTCGGCGAGGGGGTGCGGGTCAGTGCGCCGGCGCCACATCGCGCGTCGCTCCCTCCGCAGGCTTCTCCCGCCGCTGCGCCTGGTCGAGCAGGCGGAAGAACGTCTCCCGTCCATCGGCCTGCTGTGCGAGCTGGTTCACGTCCTTCACGCCGGCAGGGAGCTCGATCACGCTCGCCCGCGCGCCGAGCGCCTCAGCGAGTTGCGCCGCGGCGGCACGGCCGGGCTCATCGCCGTCGAGCACCAGCACCACCGAGCGGGCGCGGTCGAGGAGGCGCAGCGTGTGCGCACCCGACTGGGTGCCGAGCAGTGCGCAGGCTGGTAGCCCCCAACCCACCAGCGTCAGCCAGTCGAACGGCCCCTCGGTCAGGAAGACCCGCTGCCGTCCGCGCACGGCCTCATAGCCGAGCAGCGGACGCGGCAGCGCGAGCCCGAGGTAGGGGACGTCGGCGCCCCTCGCCGGCATGCGCCCGGTCATCCAACCGCAGTGCCCGGCGCGCAGATCGGGGATCACGATCCGGCCCCGCATCGCCTCGCGGACGCCGCCGTGCTGGCGATCGGGATAGAAGAGGCCCATCGCGGCTGCGCGCCGCAGGCTCAGCCGCCGGCGCTTCAGGTACGGGGCGAGCTGGTTCCCGTCGGAGAAGCCAAGCCGCGCGCGCCGGGCGAGCCACGCCGGGACGCCGCGCTCCTCCAGGTAGCGCAGTGCGTGCGGCGTGCGCAGCAGGATCTCGTGGTAGACCTCGCAGGCGGCGGTGAGGATGAGGCGGTCGTCGAGCGACAGACGCGGGACAGGCGCATCGTGTGCTGGCGCCGCGCGCTCCCCCTCGCGTCGCGCGGGACCGTGCGGCCCTGCATGGGGGAGCTCGCCGAGGAACTCGACGGCGCCCCGGAAGTCGAGGCCGTGCTGCCGGCGGACGAAGTCGATCACGTCGCCCGACGCCCCGCAGCCGAAGCAGTGGAAGCTCTGCGTGTCCGGGTAGACGACCAGGCTGGGGCGGTCGTCGGCATGGAACGGGCACCGCCCCATGTAGCGCCGGCCCGTGGCCCGCAGCTGCACGTCGTGCGCGGCGATCACGTCGGCGATCGGATGGGCGGTCTTCACGCGCTCGATGTCGACCGGCATCAGGATGCCCCCGCCCCCTCCGCCGCGAGCTCGGCGGGGTTCGTGGTGGCCAGGGCATGCTCAAGCTCGCTCGCCTCGATCGCGATCGCCACGTGGTTGCCGCCGGCGAGGAAGAGCGCCTGGCCCCGGCGACAGCCGAGCAGATACTCGCGCTCGCCGCGCGACAGTCCGAATGTCTCCTCGACGACGCCGATCGTGGAGCTGTCCTGGCGCATCAGGAGCTGCACGGAGCTGTTCGCGAGCACCGTGTGGCCCTCGGGGGAGGCGAGGAAGTCCTCGACGTCCTGTGTGACGGTGGTGACGCCGAGCCAGCGCTTGCGGGCGCGCCGCGCCATCTGCGCGAGGAAGCGCGCGCCCTCCGCGTGGCGCATCAGCGTCCACGCCTCGTCGATCAGCAGCATCCGCGGCCGCGGGTCGCGCGTGACCTCGCGCCAGACGTGGTCGGCGATCAGGTACATCGCGACCGGGCGCAGCTCCTCCTCGAGGTCGCGCACGTTGAAGACCACGAACGGCGCGTCCAGCGAGGCGGTGGTCCGCTCCGAGAAGACGTGTCCCAGGCTCCCGTCCACGTAGCGGGCGAGCCGGTCCGCGAGTCCGTGCGGTTCGCCCGCCGCGCGTAGCACGTTTAGCAGGTCGCGCAGCAGCGGGGCGGGCCGGCGATGGGTGGTCGAGTCCTCGGTGATCCCGGCACGGCGGTAGGTCTCGTAGAGCGCCGCGTCGAGCACGCCGCGCTCGACCTGCCCAAGCGGCCGTCCGGGGTCGGCGAGCATCACACCCAGCAGGCCCTGCAACGCGAGCACGCGCTCGGCGAGGGGATCGCGGCCCTCGTCGTCCGTTGCCGCAGGGAGGTCGAAAGGATTGATGTGGTGCGCGGAGGTGCCGGAGAGGCGGACCATCTGCCCGCCGACCGCCTCGCAGATCCGCCCGTACTCGTCCTCGGGGTCGACCACCAGGTAGTCGATGCCGAGCAGGAGCGCGCGCAGCGCCTCGACCTTGCAGGCGTAGCTCTTGCCCGCGCCCGACTTGGCGAAGACGACCTTGTTGGCGTTCTCGTGTTCGGCGCCGAACGGGTCGAAGGTGACGAGGGAGTGGTTGTGGACGTTCTCGCCGTAGAGGATCCCGCCCGTCACGGCGAGGTGGCTGGAGCCGAACGGGATCATGGTCGCGGCGCTGGTGGTGTCGAGGTTGCGGCGACGGCGCAGGTGGTCCTGTCCGGCGGGGAGGCAGGAGAGCGTCCCGGGCAGCTGCTCGTAGAGCGCCGGGCGCACACCGGCCATCAGGCCGCCGAGCACCCCTGCGAGCCGGGTCGCTACTTGGTCGACCGCGGCGGGCGAACGTCCGTGCAGCCGCAGATAGACCGCGGTCGAGAAGACGCGCTCGTCGCCGCGCTCCAGCGCGTCGCGGAGTCGCTCGACGTCCTCGTAGGCGACCTCGCGCTCGACGCTGGCGATCCGTCCGCCCTTCGCATCCAGCATCCGCGAGGACTGCAGCTCCACCAGGCGGTGGGTGAGCGACCGCACGACCTCGCCCGAGTCGAGCGGCTCCAGGTGCATGCTCAGGTCGAACGGCTCATCGAAGTCGATCAGCCGTCCGAGCCAGTTCGGCGTGACCTGGCGCGGGTAGTCGGTGAGGGCGAAGACGCGGCTCACGGCCCCGTCCACCGCGAGCTCGGCGCGCGTCTCTGCCAGAGCGGCGGGGGCGACGAGGTCGGCGGCGCTGCGCTCCCCGAGCGCGAACGTCTGCTCATGCCGCTCACTGCGGGTGCTCGGCCGCGGCCGGCGCCGTGGGATGCGTGGTCTAGGCATGGACAGCCTCCTGAGTCGGTGCGGTGTGCGGGGTGGTGAGTACGGCGGTGGACGGCGGCAGTGATCCGCCCGCCGTGACCGGCGCGCCCGCCAGCGCGGCGCGCCAGAGGGCGACAAGCTCGTCGCCGCCGAGCCGGCGCGTCGGGACGCCGCAGGCTGCGAGCCCCTGCCCGACCTCCGCGCAGCGGAAGGCGAGCGCACGCCGCGCGGCGACACCTGTCTTCGCGGCCGGTGTCCGATGGGAACGCCGCCACGGCCACGCGATCCCGGTGCGCTCGAAGGCGCCGCCGGTGCCCGCGGGCACGACCACGTAGCAACGGCGGTCGAGGAGCGTGCGCTCGCGCGCGATCCGCCGCACGAACGCTTCGTGGTCCTGGGCGAGCCGCCGCCAGAGGTCAGCAGTGCGGTCGCCGCGTGTCCCGCGTCGGTCACCCGCACCGCCCTGCCCGCGCAGTCCGTCGAGGTAGACCCCGACGTCGGTCGGCACGACGCGCACGAGCACCTGCACGGGGTACGCGAGCGCGTTGAGGAAGCGGCGGTAGGCCGCGAGGATCGCCTCCTGCTCCGCCTCCGACTTCAGGGCGAAGTTGACCGACCCCGCCTCGAGCACGGCGCGGTCGTCACCGCCGCGTAGCCGCACGACGTCGCCGGCGATCTCCTCCAGGGGCAACAGCGCCTGCACGCTGGCGAGCCGCCGTCGCGAGCTAGGTTGCATCGGTGGCCTCCTCCCGCGCCGGCGGCGTCACGCCCGGCAGGAACACCTCGCGCAGCTCCCGGACGCGCGGGGCGCGCTCACGCGGACGCCAGACCGCGACGCGCGGCACCGTCCCATAGCGCAGCAGCACGAACGCCCACTCCTCGAGGGGGCGTCCGGCCGGTCGGCACAGCACGAGCACCGCGGCGGAGACGATCACGACGACGGGGACGGTGAGCCGCAACGCGAACGGCAGCGGCAGGT
>Ga0114916_1000390_pt1 | contig 30627 bp, 27 predicted proteins | sample MalvirAntarct_66_FD_83501 | JGI IMG/M metagenome (GOLD analysis project Ga0114916, IMG submission 83501) | Marine viral communities from the Global Malaspina Expedition - Malaspina viral metaG Antarct_66 | ecosystem: Environmental > Aquatic > Marine > Oceanic | place: West Anvers Island... | reverse complement strand
TTTACTTAAGCCTTAGAGAACACACCATATACTATCTTTGTAAAAAAGCACCACATGAAAATAGCTATAGGAAATGATCACGCAGGCCCCGATTATAAATTTGCTATAATAAAGGTACTAGAGGCAAAAGGAATCACAGTAATTAATCATGGAACCGACACCTTAGATAGTGTAGATTATCCAGATTTTGCTAATCCTGTTGCAAAATCTGTGAATGAAGGTGGAGTTGATTTAGGTATTTTAATTTGTGGGAGCGCCAATGGCGTTGCTATGACGGCAAACAAATATCCAAACGTAAGAGCTGGGCTTTGTTGGACGAGTGAAATTGTTGCCCTGATCAGATTACACAATGACGCTAATATTTTATGTATTCCAGCGAGGTTTACTTCTATTCCGCAAGCTGTGAAAATGGTGAACGTTTTTTTAAATACTGAATTTGAAGGTGGGCGCCATCAAAATAGAGTAAACAAGATGGGTTGCTCTTAGAAAAATTATGGGACACGGGAACCATCACAAACATAATCACGCACATCCTGATTTTAAAGGGAGGAACCTCTTAATTTCTATTGTTCTTAATATACTTATTACCGTAGCTCAGATTATTGGCGGTCTTATATCTGGAAGCCTCGCCCTGCTGTCTGACGCCTTACACAACCTTAGCGACGTGGTGTCGCTAATTGTTAGTTATGTGGCCGACTTATATTCTAAAAAAGAGGCCTCTTACGGAAAGACTTTTGGATACAAACGTGCCGAAATTATAGCCGCTTTTCTAAATGCGATGGGCCTTATTATTGTCGCTATATATTTGGTCTATGAGGCTGTTCATAGGTTTAGAAACCCCCAAGAAATAGAAAGTAGCTTGGTTATTTGGCTGGCATTACTTGGTATTATAGCAAATGGCTTTAGCGTACTTTTACTTCGGAAGGATGCCAAAGAGAACATGAACATGCGCTCGGCATATTTACACTTATTAACAGATATGTCTGCTTCAGTGGCGGTCCTTATTGGTGGGCTTTTGATGAAGTTTTATAGTTGGTTCTGGGTAGATAGCGTACTCACCGTGCTAATATCCATTTATTTACTTATTATGGGTTATGACCTATTAAAGAAATCTTTTAAAGTGCTTATGTTGTTTACGCCTGAAGAGATAGATTTAGAACAAGTAAGGGCCGCCATGTCTCAAGACCCAAAAGTTGAAAATGTACATCATATTCACATATGGCAACTCAACGAAAAGGAAATTCATTTAGAAGCGCATATTGATTTTAATGAGAACATAACGATTGCAAAATTTGATAAAATATTAAACAATATGGAAGAGCGCCTTTTTCATGACTTCGGAATAAACCACGTAAACGTGCAGCCAGAATTCAGAAAGGATGACGCCAAAGACATAATAGTACAAGACTAATGATGGAAATAGTTGCAAAATTATTCGAAGAACTAAGCGTCCACGAACTTCACGATATACTACAGCTTCGTTCTGAAGTTTTTGTTGTTGAACAGGACTGCGTTTATCAAGATGTTGATGGTAAAGATCCAAAAGCACTACATGTTTTAGGCTTTATAAACAATAAAACCGTGGCCTATACTCGATGTTTTCCACCTGGGGTATATTTTAAAGAAGCTGCCATAGGCCGTGTTGTTGTGGAGATGGAGCACAGAAAATTTAAATTAGGTCATGAAATAATGAAGGCGTCTATGGAAGCAATTAAAAAGCACTACCATACAGAAAACGTAAAATTATCGGCCCAAGAGCATCTCAGAAAGTTTTACGAAACACACGGTTTTCATCAAATAGGCGAAGGGTATTTAGAGGACGGAATTCCTCATATTGCTATGGTTAACACTTTGACTTAACATCTTTATTAAAGGGCATTTTTAATTGGACCCCGATACTTTCGTGGTCTACGTGATCTGCAATATCGATTCCGTATTGAATATCCTTTAGATTTTCATACACAAACGTACCAAAAATCCTATCCCAAATAGCTAGCATATTTCCGTAGTTACTGTCTGTCCAAGGAAGTTCAAAATGATGATGAAACTTATGCATATTTGGGGTCACAATAACGTAAGACATCCCTTTATCTAACCATAACGGCAAAGAAACATTGGCGTGTGTCCAATAAGTAAACAAAACGCTTAAAATTCTATAAAAGAAGTAAAAAGCAATTGGCATTCCGGTAATAATAACGGCCGCTAAGGCGAAGGTTTCTCTTACCATAAAATCCAACGGATGATGCCGTGTTCCCGAACTCGCATCAACATTTTTGTCGCTATGATGAACCAAATGAAGGCGCCACATCCATTTCACTTTATGAAGTAAATAATGTACGCCATATTGCGCAATTAAATCCAAAATCATGATTGAAATAAGGAGCTCCACCCAAATTGGCGCTTCAAAATAATGTAGTAAACCATATTGACTTGTTTCTCCCCAAGTAAACACACCGGCGGTGGCTATACCAAATACAGCGTTGATAACCATAACAAAAAGCAGCAGCACAAGGTTCACTTTTGCGTGTTTCCACTTCTTATATTTTAAATTAAAGAGTTGATAATAACCCTCTAAAATCCAGAACAAAGCGAGCGTAGCGAAAACCCATCCAGCTTTCATCCAAATAGGCATGGTCTCAAAAAAATCTAAAAACTCTTGCATGACGTTAGTGGGTTAGTGTTACTTTATTTTAAAATACGCATATACTTCTTTTCGTCATTTAACACCTCGACAGCTGCTAAAATTTCTGGATTATTTTCAACTTGGTAGTCGTATAAACCCTCGACATAAAAGTAACGTTTTAGAATTTCGTCTGTTAATAGGGATTTAATTTCAGCCTTTTTCGAAACAAGATCTTTTTCCTTAGCAGCGTCAATAGCTTGCATTAATTGGCTGTAACTTGCAGAAATTTCATTTTTCATATTGTCTGCATCGGCGCGGCGCATAGCCTCTTCAAACTCCTTTTCGGTTTCAGTTTCGTATTTAAAATTATTTCGCTTTAAGAACGCCATGAAATCTTTAAAATCATCCTCAGAAAAAGTAAAACCACTCCAATCAGTCATCTGATTCTTATAATGATATTCAGTAGCATAATCAAAAATTGCATTATCCTTCAATAGCGCTGTAGTAATTGGGCTAAATACCGCTGTCTCAACTTCAATGTCTGGTAAAATTCCACCGCCATCATACACTTTTCTTCCGCCCTTCGTTTTAAAAGAGTTATACTCCTTTGCATCCACACGAACAGGGTCGCCGTTTTCATCTCTATTCCAATAATCTAAGGCCTGAATACACCTTCCGCTTGGTGTGTAATAGCGAGAAATAGTAACCTTTAATTGGGTTCCGTAGGTGAGCTGCTTAGGGCGCTGCACCAAACCCTTACCAAAGCTCCGCGCTCCAACAATTACCGCTCGATCTAGATCCTGTAATCCACCCGAAACAATTTCACTTGCAGAAGCACTTCTTCCGTTCACAAGGACCACTAGCGGAATTTCAGTATCGGTCGGCTTTGTTCTAGTTTTATAAACTTTATTATATTTTTTAATAGCCGATTTAGTTGTTGTTATCACCTCACCTCTCGGAACAAAAAGATTAACAACATTAATTGCCTCATTTAATAAACCACCAGGATTACCACGTAGATCTAAGATGATTTTCTTAGCCCCCTGTGCTTTTAAATCGTTTAGAGCAGCTTTTGTTTCTTTCGTTGTTTTTCTATTGAATTTCCGTAGCACGATATATCCAATGTCATTATTTATGAGCTTATAAAAAGGAACCGCCTTTACGTCCACAGCTCCTCTTGTAACTATAATTTGTGCCGCGTTACCCTGTCTGTTGTAGGTAAGATTCAGTTTAGAACCCGCCTGACCTTTCAATAAATCTCGTACATCACCCTCATATCCTTTGATTGTATTGCCGTTAATTTCTATGATTTCATCACCTGCCTTCAAACCAGCCTTATCTGCTGGATATCCCTTAAACGGCTCAATAATGATCATTTTATCTTCTAAAACACGCACCGTAGCGCCCACGCCGGTATACACTCCAGAATTTTTAATTCTTGCATCCTCAACAGCCTGTTCGTTCCAATAGACCGTGTATGGATCAAGATCAGCCAGCATCCCTTTTATCGCTTTTTCCATTAGGGTAGCGGGCGTGTTCTCATCCACGTAATTCATGTTTAACTCCTTAAATAGCGTGGTGAAAATTTCAATCTGCTTAGCGATTTCAAAAAAATCGCTTTTAAAGCTAACGGTTGAAAATAAAATTCCAATCGCCAAGATGGGCACTATAATTCTCTTTTTCATATGCGTTTTTTAGTAGTTCGAGGACTACGTCTTTTTTTAGGCCGCTCAACCAAACCACCATCAACCAAAATAACAATAATACCGATTAAAAACAATGAGCGCAGCTTTAATATTCAGAAGCCCAACACCCCGAGTTAAATTAGCCACACCTAAACTAAATGGATTCATCTGATAAGGTTTTAAGCAATGTTACCAGAGAAGTTTCAATTTGAGCGTATTCTAGTTTGTCCTTTCCAATATAGAGAAAAATAAACGCAAACTTCTTGCCGCTCTCTTTGGTTAACAAATGTTTATGAAGCCTGTAGGCCTCTCTCATTTGTCTTTTGATGCCGTTTCGAGAGACTGCTAATTTAAAACTTCGCTTTGGAACGGCAAAAGTGACTTGTGTCTTTTTAGAGGTTTCGGAAGGAAGATAAAGGAGCTTTATGGGGTATTTTTTAATTGATTTTCCCTCAACAAATAAAGCCTCAATGGACTTGCGGCTCTTTAATTTTTCATTTTTTCCAAAGGAAAGATTCATGAAGTAAATGTAGCCTTTTTGGGCGTTCCCCGCAATCTATCGCTTCACTCAGGATGCGGGTCGGGTCATTTGCTTTATCTCTCCTCGGCCTTCGGCGAAGGAGAGGATGCCGCGACTACCCCTAACGCTTTGGCGACTTCAATATTTTTTTACAAATTTCACCTTTTTTCGTTATTAGTTTAACAAAATAAAGGCCATCATCAAGCTCTGAAAGATTGAGTGCAGTCTTCTCTTGTATTAATTCCTTCTGACGAACTAACTGCCCCGTGATTGAATAAAGTTCAAATCTAGGCCCGTCACTTTCGTTATATGGATACAAATTAAGGCATATTAAACCGGCGGTTGGGTTCGGAAACAACACTACTTCCAATTCAATTAGGTTATTGTTAACACCTAAGGCTTCACAATCTAGAATCCAGCTTTTGCCGTCTAAATTCCAGGCAGCATCAATGGGAACGCATAAATGAGTTAAGGCGGTTACTGCAACATCTGTGATTCTTGGCGTATTGGTAAAGTCAAACTCCTCAAGACTTGGAGTACCCCATTCGGCTCCCGAAATAGTTCCGTTGTTTCCGTTTACAGATGTGTCTATTGCTGTTGACCCAGAGTCTTCGGTAAGCCTCCAATAACCGAGTAAGTCTCCGTAATTAGGATGCGTATTATCAAGAATAGTGCAATTCCAAGTGGCGATATCAGTTTCAGAAACAAGGGTATTCCAAATTCGGACCTCTGCAATCGCGCCATTAAAATCGTAGGCGGTATTGATGTCAGCACCAAACCATGGGCCTTGTCCAGTATCAATATTTCCAATTCCTGAGATATTAGCCTGATCAACGAATACTCCATCTAGATACATTTTCATGAGACCGTCGCGGTCAAAACTAACGCTAAGGGTGTACCATTCATTATCAACAACAACCCCTCCTGTGTTGATGTCAACTCGATTAGAGCCATCACCAATATTTACTTTCCACTGTTCGCCTTGCGGAAGCGCGAAAGACAATACAAATCCTGGGTTTAATCCTGTGTCCCAGTCTTTATTTCCCACGATGGACACATCACCACCTACATTGGTGCGTACACGACATTCAATGGTGAAATCCTGACTAGCCCCGAAATTAAAAATTGGGTTAGGCGCCACGGTAACCACATCATTGTTGCCATCGAATTGCAATTCTAATGGGTCATTAAGACAGTTCACAGGGGGAGGCACAATTATGATTTCTTTTTCAATAACTTGTGTTGTAATATTTTTACCACTTGCAATATAGAACACTTGTTCCTCATCAAGGCTGTTGCCTCCGTGACCATTTCCTATTCCTCCATGATCTGTAGTTAATACGATTAGCCAATCTTCATTTTCGTAGTTAGGCCGATTTTCTATTGACTGCAAGACCGGACCAATGAGATTATCAACCGTTTCAATAGCGCTAACATATTGAGGGACCGAGGCGGAATAGCCAAAAGAATGTCCGGCGTGATCAACATCATCGAAATGTAAAAAGACAGCGTCAGCATCAATTTGAGTGATATAATCAATAGCCTCTAAAGTCACAGCAGCATCAGAAGAGACATTGAGCGTGAAATCTGCCAAATCAGTAACAATAAAATCATTGATTGGCCCCCAATGACAAATAGACGCGGTATTTAATGAAGGATCAAAATCTTCTATATGTTTAAAAAAGGGAGGGTATTCTTCAAAATTACTTCCATTAAAACTATTGTTGGTCACCATATGCTTGTTAGACCAAACGCCACATAAATTTGCAGACCAGCCAGGGCCGCTCGATGTTATATCATCATTTAATGCATCTGGACTAAAAACCCCGTTGGCAATTAAGCTGTCAATGTTTGGAGTGTTTGCGAACACCAGCGCATCAGATCTACATCCATCAATTCCGATAACAAGAACCTTTTTTGTGTCCTGACCATAAAACACGGAAAAGGAAAGGCACAATAACCAAATTAGAATTATTTTTTTCATTTTAAAAGCCTGTTGGGTTCTCTCAAAGATACAGAAGCGAGCATAAAAAAAGACCCTTAAGCAAGAAAGTGCTAAAAAGGGTCTTTTTTATATTTAAAGGAAGTGTCTACTCTAGTACGAAACTGTTGTTTTCGGCATTAATGTCAGCCATGCGCTTTGTGGTGTCAATAATCATCGACTTCACTTTTTTACCGTTAGTGATTTCGAACGTATAGGTTGGATATGCCCAAGCCCAGTCTTTTAAAACGGTTCTCTTTATTTCTAAAGATTGATTCGCCTTTTCTCCACGCATCATTTGAAGTGGAACATAAAATTGCTCTTGCGAGCCGTCTTCATAAGTAACATCTAAATCGATTGGCATTGGCATAAGGCCAACACGCTCTAGCACAACCTTTATGTTGCCCGTTTCCTGAATAGTTACTTCTTGAATACTATAGTCAATTGTCTTCGTAGTCTGTGTCCAGTCCATTAAGTACCAATCCAATTCCATTCCAGATGTTTTTTCTGCCACGCGAATAAAATCATTAGGAGTTGGGTGTTTAAATGCCCAAGCATCGAAATAACTAGTTAGTGTCTTTTTTAAATTTCCTTCACCAATAATATATCCAAGTTGCGCCAAGAAAACAGCTCCTTTGTTATAGGCTGTTATTCCATATGCGCGGTTACTTGCATACCGGTCCGCGTGTGTTGTTTGAGGCTCTTCCTTTCCGCTTGCGGCCAGGAATTGGTATCCACGATAGGATCCAGCATGTGGGTTTGGACTGTTTTCATCCATGACAACATTCATCGCTTTTCCTGAAATGTAAGAGGTAAAACCCTCGTCCATCCACTCATGTTTGCTTTCGTTTGTTGCCATTAAAAACTGAAACCAAGTGTGTGCAAATTCATGCGAGGTTACACCAACGAGACTTTCAAATTTACGCTCACCTGTAATTAATGTACACATGGCGTATTCCATGCCGCCGTCTCCACCCTGAATAACCGAATATTGTTTATAAGGATAAGGCCCTATGTGCTCATTAAAATAAGCTAAGATCTCGGCGGTTTTTGGCTGAAGGTTTTTCCAGTTTTCTTTAATTTCTGGTTTGTTTTTATAAAAAAAATGAAGCTCTACACCATTAGGCCCAGGATATATATCATGAATATAGTCCTTGTCTGCCGCCCAAGAGAAGTCATGTACATTAGGCGCGTTGAAATGCCACGTATATTTTCCGCGTTTTGGCTTGACAGCTTTTTGGCCTGGCTCACCATAGCCATGACCTATTTCCGGGTTTTGTAAATAACCCGTGCCTCCAATAGTGTAATCTGAGTCTATTTTGATTTTCACATCAAAATCACCCCATACACCATGGAATTCTCTTGCGATATAAGGGTCTGCATGCCAGCCTTCAAAATCGTATTCAGCCAATTTTGGATACCATTGTGTCATTGATAATGCAACTCCTTCTGCATTATTTCTACCGCTTCTTCGTATTTGAGCTGGTACTTGCGCGTCCCATTCCATCATAAAGGTGCTGCTTGTTCCGGGCTGAATTGGCACGTGAAGCTGAACCTCTAAAACCGTTCCAGCTACTGTGTAGTTTAGCTTTTTACCGTCTTGCGTTAGCTTCGTTGGCTTAATATAACCAGTTTCGTTAGGCGTTAATTTAGAAATACGATCTCCAACACGCTTGTCTGGATCCACAATCGTTCTTGAGCGAACGTCCATTTCACTTCCAGGCTGAAAAGCATTAAAGTAAAGATGATAAAAGACCTTATCTAATACGTCTGGGGAATTATTAGTATAGGTGAGTTCTTGTTTACCCGTATACTGAAATGATTCGACATCCATATCGATTTCCATCTTATAATCAACTTTCTGTTGCCAATAAGAGGTGTTGTTTTGAGCGCTTAAACTAACAGCAGCTAAGAGAAATATGCCCGTAAAGAAATTCTTCATTTATTGCGATATTTTAGAGGCCATAATTAAGGCGTTATACAGATTTACCATTTTAGCAGATTTTGAAATATTGCTAAAATTATCTGTATTCGATAAATCACCACCAAGCGCCACAGGAGTCTTAGAAGGAATCCCGCTGTCCATCAAAATTTGCTTCACTTGTCGGGCTTTTAGCTTTGGGTAGTAAGAACGAATAGTCGCAGCAACCCCAGCAACGTTAGGTGAAGCCATAGAGGTTCCTTGTAAAAACTCATAGGTGTTTAAAGGCGTTGTTGACCAGATTTTTACGCCAGGCGCAAATACATCAACGGTCGATTTTCCGTAATTAGAAAAACTAGCAACCATTTCACTACCATATTTCAAGTTCAATGCTCCAACCGTTATAAAGGTATCACTTATTTCAGCCTCAGTTCCTTGTTGGTCCATAGGATATACCTGAACACCATCTAAATCAAAAGCATCATTTCCTGCGGCGTTTACAATAAGAACATCTTTTTTGGCCGCATATTTAATTGCATCCCAAACCCATTCTGGGTGCGGAGAATAATACTTTCCGAAACTTGTATTAATCACTTTTGCTCCATTGTCAACCGCATAACGAATAGCCAATGCGATATCTTTATCATACTCATCACCATCAGGGACAGCGCGAACAACCATTATTTCAGCATTGTTTGCAATACCATTCATTCCAATGCCGTTATTGCGTTGAGCCGCGATAATTCCAGCAACATGTGTTCCGTGCTTAGCGTCTTCTTTTTTAGCGTCAGGACCATCTAAATCGTTGTTTCCGTAGTTGGTGTCCTTAATATCATTTGGATTATCTCCAAGAACACTTCTGTAGTTGCTTTCTAGATTGAAATGTGTGTTTATTCTACCTTCAAAGTATTTAACACCGCTAGTTAGTTGCTTAATAACATCCGGAACTGTATCTCCAAAGCCTAGCATTTGCGTTAGCATTGCAATTTCTTGCTTTTGCCCCTCAGCTGGGTTTTTAATTTCTGCTAAATCGGCTTTACTGTAATTTTCCTTACCTAATTTTTTACTCATAGCAGCATGTGCTGGGTTTAGGCTTTTTAAGAGGCCTTCGTATCGTGTTTTATTCGCAGTTGCTTCTCCAAAATCTTTGTCGTATTCCGCTTTTGCTTTTTGGTAAAGTCTAAATTCAGCGCTATCTGCTGCGTCAATGGAGGTTTCGGCTTTCCCCTTATATTTTGGGCCTAATTTCTTGATATAACGAGTATACTCCAGGTTTTCCGCAACAATGTCGCCTAGAAAATTCCAGCCATGAATATCATCTATGTATCCGTTGTTGTCATCATCTTTTCCATTGCCCTTAATTTCACCTTTGTTCGTCCAAAGCACATTTTTAAGGTCTTCATGTTCAATATCAACCCCACTATCTATAACGGCCACAATTACTTTTGTACCCTTTCGGTTTTTAATAATTTCCGAATATGCTCTATCCACACTCATTCCTGGGATGGTGTCGTTCTGTAAATCTAATGAGCTCCATATTTTTGTTTGTTCATCACTTATCGGAACAGCCTTAAGCGGAAGCGCATCTATAGCGTCAACAGGAGTTGAAGTTAATGGCGCGACAGATGAACCGCAACCAACTAATAATACTACTGATGTAAACGCGAGTAGTGATTGTTTTAAAATTTTCATGAAATTGTGTTTAGTTGAATAATTCGTTAAAAGTAAAAACCTGATCCAGCCGAACTCCTTTTTCAGTGTGTTTTACAGTAATAATTTGATTATGAGCATCGTGCTCTAAAAATAAATAATAATTATGGTCTGCTGCTGCTTTCAGAAATTTTTCTTTTTCCGGCAACGTGAGCAAGGGCCTTGTGTCATAGCCCATTACAAATGGAATAGGTAAATGTCCCGCTGTGGGTAATAAATCGGCCATAAACACTAAAGTTTTGTCTTGATATTGGATATGTGGAATCATTTGCTTTTCAGTATGGCCGTCTGCAAAGAAGATGCCGAAGTCTAATTCTTTTGCTTCTGAAAAATCTGAAGCAGGGTCACCAACAAAGTTGAGCTGCCCGCTTTCTTGCATAGGCATGATGTTTTCGGTTAAAAACGAAGCCTTTTCACGTCTGTTGGGCTCGGTTGCCCATTTCCAGTGGCGCTTATTGCTCCAAAATGCAGCGTTTTTAAAGGCGGGTTCAAAACCGGTTCGGTCATTATTCGAATTAACACTACCTCCGCAATGGTCAAAATGTAGATGCGTCATAAATACATCCGTAATGTCATCTCGATGAAAGCCCTGTTTTTTAAGGGAATCGTCTAAATTGAAATCACCCCAGCGATGATAATATCCATAGAACTTGTCACTCTGCTTATCTCCCATTCCTGTGTCTATGAGCGTTAATCGATCGCCGTTTTCAATAAGCAAGCAACGCGCAGCAATATCAATCATGTTATTAGCATCTGCGGGGTTGGTTCTAGTCCATAGGGGTTTGGGAACCACCCCAAACATGGCACCGCCATCTAGTTTAAAATTTCCCGCTTCAATAGGGTGTAACTTCATAGGAAGCGCAAAATACTAAAAGTGTAGTAAACTGAATAGAGCGTTAAGGGTTTATTAAGAAATTAATAGGCAAAGCCAGCAACTTATTTCACCGCCTAGGTCTTTAGGTTCATGTGCTTCAATAAATTTATTCCAAAAAGAAGCATATTGTGGACCTCATCGGTTCGGGCAACATGGAGATATTTAAAAATCATCAACGCCTCGCCATTGCTTTCAATATGATGAATATCATTTTGCTCTAAAAAGGTAACTAGGTCCTCAGTGAAAAAGGCGCGAATAGCCGCTTCATCTTCACCTTTAAGTTGAAATTTTCTTGCGAAGCCGGGAAATTTTTTAAAATCGATATCCGAATCTGATCTAGAAAGCGCCTTTACGCGGTTAAAAACCTTTTCGAAAAGCCCCTCTTTGTCAATGATAAATTTAGGAATAGGCGTTGATACTCGAATTACCTGAACCGTTGTATGATAAACCTCTAAAGCCATTAACGCCCCTTCATCAAAAACAATATCGGATATTTCCCATTGCGCGTTATTTTCAGCATCTACGCCTTGAAGCGAATTGCTTTTCATTTCGATTGGGCGTGATTCGAAAAACTGAAAATTTCGAAGGTAGGATGTGTTCCAGTCTACTTCCCGGTCAAATGACCAGCCATTTGCAATAGCTAATTTTTGTAGTCGTATTTGTCGCTGCGTAATTCGTTTTTTAGCTCGGCCCGTAATAATTTTCAATGCTCGGTTGTGACTTGTAGAAGCAACATGGTTGTCCAATCCTATTAATTTTACATCACCTCCCTGGTTATCGTGAATGCGCTTAAAGTCGATGATATTTTCCATAATAGATAAATCAACCAATCGCGTTTGTGACATGTCAATTCGGACAGATGAGCCACCTGGAATATCTTCCAGTAATTTGTCGAGTTTTAACGCATACAGGAAATTTGCAATTCCCTTCAGCTTAACGTCATAAGTTCCATTGTCTAATAGCGTTACTTTTGATCCCGATTTATAAATCATTTTAAAGAAACGTGTGAATCCTACTTTAGCAAGTAGCATATGTAAGATTAGGGTGACCAAAATTCCGCCAACAATTCCGTAAAGTAAGTCGGTATACAGTGTTATTATCAGGGTTGAAGAAAGGAATAGCAGCTGCTCTACTCCTTGATTGTATGCCTGCTTGAATACCTTAGGTGAGGCCAATTTGAAGCCGGTGTGAACCAGAATTGCCGCCAAAGCAGCCAACGGAACGCTTCTTATAACGGGTGCCAAAATGAGAACAAAAAGAATTAGAAAGATTCCGTGATACAAATTGGACCACTTGGTTTTTGCGTTGCTATTCACGTTTACGGTACTTCTCACAATCACCGTAATAATTGGAAGACCACCTAAGGCACCTGAAACCATCGTGCTCAGTCCTACACCAACCAAATCTTTATTAAGATTGGTCGTTCGTTTATAGGGATCTAATTTGTCGACAGCTCTGGCGCTTGCTAAAGTTTCTACAGAGGCAATCATAGTAATAGACAAGACCGTAAGCCAAAAAGCTGCGGTTCCAACCATGCCAAAGTCTGGGTGCATTATACTATCAAGTGGATTATCTGGAATGTCTATAAGAAGTTGGGGGCCAACGCCATAGCTCGTTCCTAGAAAGGAGATACTATGTTCGGTAAAAAAGTCAAATACAAACACCAAAGGCAATGCCACAAGTAAAACCCACATTGGGGCTGGAATGATTCGGATGAATTTATTATTAATTCGTTTATAAAAAACCAACACAAGAATACCAACGAATGCAACTAAGAAGACAAATGGATTTACTTCTGGAAGCTTGTAAAAGATGTCAGCGAGTGTTCCAATGGTTGTATCCGCATCCGAAGTAGTTCCTAATGCATAATGGGCTTGTTTTGCAAATATGATTACTCCAATCGCTGCCAAAATACCATGTAAAACAGAAGATGGTAATAGTTTTGCGAAGCGACCCATTTTAAGGAACCCCATTACAGTTTGTATAGCCCCTGAAACAACTATGGCAGCTAAGACATAATTGATGTTTCCGTCGAGTACTACCAAACCGCCTAAAATAACGGCAATCAAGCCGGCCGCCGGCCCGTTAATAGCTAAATGACCACCCCGAAAGAAGGTAGTAACAACACCGCCAATTATTGCCGAAAGCACCCCTGCCATGGGGGATACCTCTGACGCAACGGCAATTCCCAGCGCAAGAGGTAGCGCAACAAGCGACACGCTTAAAGCGGCGGAAAGATCATTTCGCCAATTTTCTTTTAGGCCTTTGAAGCCGTTTGATGGTATAGTGATGTTGTTGTTCATTCGTCAAATAAAAGAATCAAAGATAATATAAACGAATTAAGTAAAATGGGTCGAATAGCTAGTGAAGAGAACTCACTTAGATTCTTCTACCGCATGAATCACAACAAAATATTTTAAACTCAAGGATTTTGCTTTATCTTTACTTTCCACGCCAAAACAAGGGGTAGCACATGATTGAACTAGCAGGAATTATCATCTTAGGAATTTTAGCTCAATGGGTTGCATGGAAACTTAAAATCCCAGCGATTCTTCCGCTAATTTTAATTGGACTACTCGTAGGGCCTGTTGCTGCTGAGTTCATCAATGAAGACGGCACAAAATGGATTGAACCCGTTTGGAATGGTGAAAAGGGACTTTTTGCTGGAGAAAGCTTGTTCTATTTTGTTTCACTAGCCATTAGCATCATTCTTTTTGAAGGGGGATTAACGCTGAAGCTATCAGAAATAAAAAATGTTGGCCCTGTTATTTCAAAACTCATAACACTAGGCTCACTAGTAACATTTTTTGGCGCAGCTGTTTCGGCGCATTACGTTTTTGGCCTTAGCTGGGAAATTTCATTTTTGTTTTCCGCACTCATTATTGTAACGGGCCCAACGGTGATTACGCCCATTCTTAGAAACATACCGTTAAAAAAAGACGTCTCGGCTGTTTTAAAATGGGAAGGTATTTTAATTGACCCCATTGGAGCCTTAGTTGCGGTACTGGTTTATGAATTTATTAGTGTTGATGCTGGTGGGGAATTCACAAAGACCGCGCTTATTGAATTTGGAAAAATTGTGCTATTTGGCGCGACCTTCGGCTTCACTTTTGCCCATGCACTTAATTTTTTAATTGTAAAGAAATGGGTTCCACATTACCTACTGAACGTCTTCGCGCTTGCATGTGTCTTAGGTGTTTTTGTGCTTTCAGATAGTTTCGCTCATGAATCTGGACTGCTTGCGGTAGTAGTTATGGGAATGGTACTAGGAAACACGAACTCGGGTTACTTAAAAGAACTATTATACTTCAAGGAATCATTGAGCCTATTGCTGATTTCGATATTATTTATTTTGCTTTCAGCGAACATTGATATGGAAGACCTCCTGCTGATATACAATTGGAAAACAGCAGTGCTATTTTTAATAATCATTTTTATAATACGCCCCCTAGGCGTGTTCTTGAGCACAAACAAATCAAGTCTAAAACTCAACGAAAAAATCTTTATTAGCTGGGTAGGACCTCGTGGAATTGTTGCTGCAGGAATCGCCTCACTCTTCGGAACAAAGCTTGCAATTAATGGGGTTCCTGGGGCAGAATATATTACTCCGCTTGTTTTTGCGGTTGTGCTTGTCACGGTTTTATTGAACGCCACAACGGCGCGATTCTTCGCAAAAATTGTTGGTGTTTTCCTTCGGAAGTCTGAAGGGGTTCTAATTATTGGGGCGTCTAATTTCCCCAGACTAGTTGCTTCGTATCTCAACAAAAACGGCAGACATGTTGTGATTATTGACAGCAATGATTCTAATATAAAAATAGCCAAACAAGAAGGGCTGGAAGCGTTTACTGCGAATATTTACTCGGACTCCTTAGCAGACAACATTGAATTAAGTGATATTGGATATTTAATATCCTTGACAGGAAACTCAGAAATAAACAAATACGCTATTAATAAATTTGAGAAGCAATATGGAGAAAATGGGGCGTATCGACTCATTACTCCCAGCGAAATGAAAGAGTTAAACAATAATCCTGAACAAGGACTGTTTTCTCATATAGACGATTTTGACTCAGTTAGTAAAGTGGCGAGTCTTTTTCCGATGATTCATGAATTGGAATTAGAAGGAAGAGAGCATTATGACTCGCTAATACACAAAACGGAAGCGGATAAAAATAGCATTCCGCTATTTATAAAAGATGCCGAAGGCGAATTACGGATTATTTCTTCTTATAACAAAGATATTGAGGATGTTGCGAAAGGCTTTAAACTTGTCTATTTAGGAAAAATGTTAACGGAATAAATGAATTAAAGATTAAAAAATTTGAGAAATATAAAGAGTGCTATTCTTAGCGCGACCCTTATTACATTATTAACCTTAATTAGTTGTAAGTCTGATGACGGAAGTAGCTGCACAGTTTGTCAATCTGATCAAACAATGGCCTTCGATGTTTGCAGAGACAGTAACGGAAACGCATCTGTAAATGGTGAAAACACAGGAACAGATTACGATGTATACATTGCTGACCTAGTTTCTGCTGGAGCCAGTTGTGGTGGATAAAAAAGCCGCCCAAGGGGAGGCTTAAAACGTGAATAAATATCTTTTTTAGTCATTTAATTTAAGAACCGCCATAAATGCTTCTTGTGGAATTTCAACATTTCCAACTTGACGCATACGCTTCTTACCTTTTTTCTGTTTTTCTAAAAGTTTTCGCTTACGCGAAATATCACCACCGTAACATTTGGCAGTAACATCTTTCCGAAGTGCTTTAACAGTTTCTCTCGAAATAATTTTTGCTCCAATAGCAGCCTGAATAGGAATATCAAACTGTTGTCTTGGAATTAACTGACGTAATTTTTCGCACATTTTCTTACCAATATCGTAGGCGTTGTCCTTATGTAATAAGGCCGAAAGTGCATCCACTATACTACCGTTTAATAGAACATCTACCCTAACTAATTGCGACTCACGCATTCCTATAGGAGAATAATCAAAGGAAGCATATCCTTTTGAAACGGTTTTTAAACGATCATAGAAATCGAAAACGATTTCCGCCAAAGGCATATCAAAAGATAATTCAACGCGCTCTGTGGTGAGGTAGGTTTGATGCGTGATTTGTCCGCGTTTTTCAATACACAAAGACATCACTGAACCTACAAAATCTGATTTGGTAATGATAGTTGCCTTGATATACGGCTCCTCCATCCTATTTAAACGAGAAGGATCGGGCAAATCCGAAGGGTTGTTAACCAAGATCAATTCATCTGGATCTTTATGGGTATACGCATGATACGAAACGTTAGGTACCGTGGTAATAACGGTCATATCAAATTCACGCTCTAAGCGCTCTTGAATAATCTCTAAATGTAGCATTCCTAAGAACCCACAACGAAACCCGAAGCCCAAGGCTGCCGAGCTTTCAGGAATAAACACCAATGAGGCGTCATTGAGCTGTAATTTTTCCATAGAACTACGAAGCTCTTCATAATCATCAGTATCTACCGGATAAATACCTGCGAATACCATTGGTTTTACATCTTCGAAGCCCTCAATCATGTTCGTGGTTGGGGATTTTGAATCGGTTATAGTGTCACCAACCTTTACTTCTTTCGCTTCTTTAATACCTGTAATAAGGTAGCCTACGTCTCCTGTTTTTACTACACTTTTTGGTGTTTGCTTTAAATTTAAGGTGCCAACTTCATCAGCATAATAGGATTTGCCAGTTGCCATAAATTTAATGTGCTGTCCTTTTGAAATTTCCCCATTGAGTACGCGAAAATAGGTTTCAACACCTCGAAAAGGATTATAAACCGAATCAAAAATTAAGGCTTGCAAAGATTCATCTGGATTTCCTTTTGGAGGAGGAACGCGATCAATAACTGCTTTGAGGATAGCTTCAATTCCTATACCTGTTTTTGCACTTGCCGGAATCACATCCGAAGCATCACAGCCCAATAGATCAACTATATCATCAGTCACTTCTTCTGGGCTTGCTGAGGGCAGATCAACTTTATTTAGCACTGGAATAATTTCCAAATCGTTTTCTAATGCTAGGTATAAATTCGAAATAGTTTGTGCCTGAATACTTTGCGCGGCATCTACAACCAGCAACGCGCCTTCGCAGGCTGCAATGGAGCGAGAGACCTCATAGGAGAAATCTACGTGTCCCGGTGTGTCAATTAAGTTTAATATATAATCTTCGCCATCGAGAGAATAATTCATCTGGATAGCATGACTTTTAATAGTAATACCGCGCTCACGTTCTATATCCATGTTGTCTAATAACTGCGCTTGTTGTTCACGTTCAGTTACCGAACCAGTGGCCTCTAATAGCCTATCGGCTAGCGTGCTTTTCCCGTGGTCAATATGGGCGATAATACAAAAATTCCGAATATTCTTCATAAGGCATTTCAATGGAATGATATTCAGTAAATAGTGCTGTTTTAGCCTGAATACGGATGCAAATATAGCGCAAAAGAACTGCATCCAATAAACGAAGTGGTTATACATCGAAAAATTGGCGTAAATAGGTAAATCCTGACATTTTTATGCCACCTTTGTTATTGACCAGACCTATTTATCTATTCGCCAAACAAACAAATCAAAGAAACTATCTTCCCCAGGGTAGTCCAATTACAATGAGGACGCTTTGCACATTCATTTTTATATGCGCTACGTTTGCGCTTTTTTCGCAAACGGCTTCGTTACGAGGCACAGTCAACGATTCCCAAAATAGCCCAATTTCTTTTGCTAATATTACTGTTTACGACCTAGGAAACGAAACCCCTTTAAAAGGAACCACTTCTGATGATAAGGGAAATTATTTTTTAGACAGCCTTGAAGAAAAGGGATATGATCTTCGCTTTAGTTTTATTGGGTATGAGTCTGTTCGGAAAACTTTTACAATTTCTGCCGAAGAGAATATATTAAACATCACTCTTAATCAGGGAACAGAGCCTCTTGACGAAACAGTTGTTGTTGCCAAAAAGCCAACGATTAAAAAAGAGCCAGGAAAGCTAATCTTCACAGTTGAAAACTCATCACTTTCTACAGGAAGCACCTTGAATTTACTCAGTAAAACACCAGGAGTTGCTGTAATTCAAAACAATATTACAATCAAGAACACAACTCCAGTAATCTTTATTAATGAGAAACGCGTCTACCTTTCTTCTTCGGAAGTAGCCTCTTTACTAAGCAATGTCGATGCGTCTTCAATCAAGTCTATTGAGGTGATTACAAACCCTTCGGCAAAATATGAAGCAGAGGCGGGTACCGTTCTAAACATTATTACTTCAAAAGCAATTTCCATTGGTTATAAAGGCTCTGTCAATGGCCGTTGGGAACAAGCTGTTTTCCCGAAGTATAATTTGGGAACCTCTCATTATTACAAAAACAACTGGATAAATTTTTACGGAAGCTATAGTATCAGCCCAAGAAAAGAGCATAAGGATCAGGAAGGTTTTATTCGTTTTTTTAATCCAAATGGAGGTGATAAATCAATATGGAAATCAGATTTTAATAGAATTACAAAGTCGCAAGCACATCAAGGTAATATGCTAGCAGATATTATCATTAACGATAATCACGCTCTAAATGTTTCTGCGAATGTGTTAATTTCTCCAGATAAGACATTCAGAAATACGGTAAATACAGAAATTTTTGATTCGCAGCGAAAATTGGATTCAATATTTAGTACAAGAAGTGCTTTAGAAAATGACACGTCTAACCTTTCCTTCGGAATAGAACATCAATGGTCACTGGGCAACAAGGGGGTGAGTGTAGAAACAGGGGCCAGTTATATTTTGTATAACAATACGCAAATGCAAGACGTCGCTACGCAGTATTCTCTGCCGGCCGGAGACGTCTTGTGGAATAATAATTTCTTTACGGACTCATTTCAAGAGACGGATATTTTCACAGCACAAATGGATGTTACTCTGCCACTAGGTGAACACAGCTTAGAAACAGGAGTGAAATTTTCAAAAATTAATACGGATAGCGGACTTGATTTCTACGATGGTAATCTAGAAAACTCAGTTCTCAACGCGGAACTATCTGATTCGTTTTTATACGAAGAAACAATTTTTGCAGGCTATTTTAATTGGTCCAAAGAATGGATTGACTGGCAATTAGAGGCGGGTGTTCGCGGTGAATACACGGATGTAAATGGGGATTCTAAATCTTTAGGATTAGTTAATACTCAAAATTATTTTGAAGTGTTTCCTTCGGCAGCAATAGAATATACAATTGACGAAGATAATTCAGTTGGAATAAGCTACGCCAGACGCTTACAGCGACCTAGATATCAAAGCCTGAACCCCTTTAAGTATTTTCTAAACGAAAACAATTTTAACGGGGGAAATCCAAATTTAACCCCTGCTTTTGAGAATAAAATCACTTTAAATTACAATTATAAGAATACTTGGTTTATTGAGTTGTACTATCAAAAATTTAATAATGCCTTGAGTATTTTAACCTTTCAGGATAACGAAAATAACACCCTTCGAAATATTGACGCAAACTTGATATCTGATTTCCAATATAGCTTGGATCTTGTATACGCGTCTTCGGTTAAATCATGGTGGTATCTCAGTGTTGTGACCTCAACGTTTTATTTGGAAAATGAATTCTTTTCTGAAGCGAGCAATGAAACGAGGTCCTCCAACGATACCTTCGGGTTTTATGGTCAAATGTATAGCGGCTTAACGCTTTCAGAAAAGGCGTCTTTAACAGCAGATTTGACCGCGGTTTATCTGTCGAATTTAATTTATGGATCCTACGATTATAAGAATCAACTTAACTGTTCTATCTCGTTTAGAAAATCGCTTTGGGGTAAACGCGCGAGTATTTCGGCTGGTGTAGATGATGTTTTTAACACTTGGAATGTTCCGGTAACCTCTAGTTATTATAATCAAGATAATTCGTATTTCGCAATGCCCGAATCTCGCCTATTTAGGCTTGGTTTTAGGTATTACTTCGGAAATGCTCGTTTGCGAGACAACAATCGTACTACTACTACAGACGAAGGGAATAGGTTGAACTAATATCTTTCCTTATTTTTGCAGCATATGGCTAAAATTGGCGACATTGATGTTGGGGACTTCCCCTTATTGCTTGCTCCTATGGAGGATGTAAGCGACCCTCCTTTTAGAGCACTTTGTAAAGAACAAGGCGCGGATGTTGTGTATACCGAGTTTATTTCTTCCGAAGGGTTAATACGAGATGCTGCAAAGAGTGTCATGAAACTCGACATCTACGAAAAAGAACGCCCAGTAGGGATTCAAATTTTTGGAGCTGTTTTAGAGTCTATGCTCCGAAGTGTTGAAATAGTGGAGGCTAGCGGACCTGATATAATCGACATTAATTTCGGATGTCCCGTAAAGAAAGTAGTTTCTAAAGGTGCTGGAGCTGGTATCTTGAAAGATATTGATTTGATGGTTTCACTCACTGAAGCCATGGCAAAGCACTCTAGTTTACCTATCACGGTTAAAACTAGATTGGGCTGGGATCATGATTCCATCAAGATCGTGGAGGTTGCAGAGCGACTTCAAGACGTGGGTTGTAAGGCAATTTCTATTCACGGCAGAACGCGTGCTCAGATGTATAAAGGTGATGCCGATTGGGGGCCTATTGCCGAGGTGAAAAACAACCAACGAATGCATATTCCTGTTTTCGGAAATGGCGATGTTGACACACCAGAAAAGGCCATCGAAATGCGAGATGCGTATGGATTGGATGGCGCAATGATTGGCCGCGCGAGTATTGGATATCCGTGGTTTTTCAAAGAAGTAAAGCATTTCATGCAAACAGGAACACATTGTTCACCACCCACCATGATGGAACGGGTAGAGGCCGCACGCAGACATTTACAGATGGCAATTGACTGGAAAGGGGAAAAGCTAGGTGTTTTTGAAACCAGAAGACACTACACCAATTATTTTAAAGGGATACCAGACTTTAAGCAATACAGGATGAAAATGGTTACTAGTGATGATTCGGCTTCTGTTTTTACGGTTTTTGATGAAGTTTTAGATCTTTTTTTAGACCACCAATTCGTCTAGTCCAATAGCTTCTCACGAACCCGACTTGCGGCAATTTTAGACGCAATAAACCCTAAAACAGTAATGGTGGCAAACACCACAAACACATTCATTACCGTTAGTGACACTGGATACGCTAAGGTTTCTGTTATCTTAACTAAAGAAAACTGAAGCTGAAGCCAGACCACAAGCGCCCCAAGAAGAATACCAATAACACCACCTAAAGTTGTCATTAATGCACCTTGATAAAAGAACACCGAACGGATTTCTTTTATCGTTGAACCAAGACTATGCAGGGTTTTAATGTTTTTGCGCTTGTCGAGAATCATCATAATTATGGAGCCAATAACATTGAAGAGCGCAATAATGAGAACAAGTGTAAAGATGAGGTAGACGGCAATATTTTCAGTGTTCAACATTTTATAAAGCGCATCGTTTTGCTGGATTCTATTTTTAATAACCACGGGGCCTGTAAACACCGACCGCAAGCGAGAAACAACAGCCACTTCGTTTGCCATTGGAGAAAGCTTTAATTCAATAGCAGAAATTTTGGTGCTATCAAGCTGCAAAAGAGACCGCGCAAATTCGATGTCTGTAAACACATACTTGTTATCTAATTCTTCGTTTACTGCGTAGATTCCTGAAACCACCACGCGTTGTTTTGTGAACGCCTTAGTAGGATCTTGAATTTGTCCTACCCCCGGTCTTGGGACGATAATATTCAAAAGAGCGGTATAATCCCGAACACCCATTGTTAGTTTTGCCGCCGTTCCTAAGCCCACTACCGCTTCGTCTCTGCCTGGAACAAACCACTCACTAAAATATAAGATGCTATCAACAGGGATTACTTTTTCAAAACCTTTGTCGACGCCTTTTATATAGGCTATTTGTTGTTTGCCTTCATACTGAAGTAAAACTTGTTCTTCAATTACTTTCGAGTAGGCCACAACTCCTTCAATGTGTTTAAGTTCCGTTTCGGCAGCTTCAGAAAAAGTAATTGTCTTACCGCTTTCAGGGTATATCTTGAGATCACTATCGAAGATGTTGGTGTATTGAAGACTAAATTCTTTCAGCCCTGAAAATCCAGAGAGAACAATAAAAAGGGACATTGCGCCAACAATAATGCCTGTCGCCGCAATAAAGGTGATTATATTTATTGCGCTATTTTTACTAAGGGAGAATAGATAACGCTTCGCTATGTATAGCGGAAATTTCACTTATTGTTTATTTCGTTTTGGCAATAAATCAGGATTCTCAATTGGGTCTTCATCGCCTTTGACAGCGTTCTCTATGTTTTCTATATAATCAAGAGAGTCGTCATTATAAAAACTAAGGTCTGGCATTTTACGAAGCTGATGCTTTGTTAATTGCGCGATTTGGTGCTTAATTTGAGGCTTTAAGAGATTTAATTCAATTACCATTTTTTCAGCATTTATTGCTGGAAAAACGCTTACATAAACCTTTGCTATGGAAAGGTCTGAGGTTACATTTACTTTCGATACAGAAATTAGAATCCCTGTTTGACCACTATCGCGTAACATATTCTGTAATACATTGGCTAAGTCGTTTTGTAGTACGCCCGCAATTTTTTTTTGTCTGTTGCTTTCTATCATGTTGCAAAAGTACTATAATAAAAAGTATTGCTGGGAATTAGATGCGCTCAGGATTTGTTATTTTTGAAGTAAATGACAACACATGGCTATAGACAAGATAGAACATATAGGTATAGCGGTTAAAGATCTAGTGGCCGCAAACAAAGTTTACGAAAGTCTTTTAGGGTCTGCGCCCTACAAGACAGAAAAAGTTGAAAGCGAAGGGGTTAACACTTCTTTTTTTAAATGTGGGGCGAGCAAAATAGAATTGCTAGAAGCCACAAACCCTAACAGCGCTATAGCAAAGTTTATTGAAAAAAGAGGCGAGGGAGTACACCACATAGCTTTTGCTGTAGACGACATTGAAGCTGAAATAACGCGCCTTATTAGCGAAGGTTTTGTGGTTTTAAACGAAAAACCAAAGAAAGGAGCTGATAATAAGATTGTTGCGTTTTTGCATCCACGGTCGGCTCACGGAGTTTTAGTAGAGCTCTGTCAAGAAATTCCATCAACGGAGCAGTAACCTAATAATAGCGTGAAAATGTTTGTAAAAGCTATAAAGTGTTTATATTTGCAAACTAATTTTGGTCCCATAGCTCAGCTGGTTAGAGCATCTGACTCATAATCAGAGGGTCCTTGGTTCGAGCCCAAGTGGGACCACAATTTTTGAAATAATACACGCTAAGTTAAGCGTGAAAGTAAAAATAACGGCTCTGGTTTATAGAAAGATAGAGGTGTTGGCATAATTTTTTAAAGCGCCCAAACAATTTTTTAAACAAATAACAGTTTATATAGTTGGTATAAATGTAAGTTGTTTAAAAATATATTATTTTAGACCCCATATGCGACCCCAAAGCGTAATAATATTATCATTTTTCGTAGGACTGTTTAGTGCTTTTAGCGCTGCAGCGCAGCTTACGGGTGGAGGAAATCCGCCGCCCCCTACAACAACACCTCCGCCTGAATTGCCGCTAGATAGCGCAATTTGGCTATTACTTGTTGCGGGAGTTATTTACGGTATTTATTTTACCGTTAAAAAGGTTAGAAGATCTAATGCGTCTGCGTAAGTCTTTTTACGTATTTCCCTATAACATCAAACTCTAGATTGACTACCGACTGAGGCCTTATGGCTTTAAAATTTGTGTTTTCGTATGTAAAAGGAATAATTGCTGCACTGAATTTATTTATCGAAGAAGCAACTACAGTTAGGCTAACTCCATTTATAGTAATAGATCCTTTTTCGATAGTGATGTTTCCTAAAGCGGCATCATATTCGAAGGTGTAAACCCAGCTTCCATCCGCTTCTTGAACATCAATACAGATTCCAACTTGATCAACATGTCCCTGAACGATATGCCCATCAAGGCGATCCCCAAGTTTCATTCCTCTTTCTAGGTTTATTAGGTCTGTTACTTTCCAGGAGCCAAGATTTGTTTTAGAAATTGTCTCATCAATTGCAGTTACCACATAGGACGTTGCATTGCAGGATACAACCGTAAGGCAAATTCCATTATGAGCAACGCTTTGATCTACTTTCAATGCTGGCGCTATCTCGCTATCAACTTCAATATGGACATTGCCTCCCTCTTGAGTTAGGCTGCTAATTTTCCCAATCGTTTCAATTATTCCTGTAAACATCTTCGCTTTTAGTTACATTTGTACAGCAAAAATACTAATAAAGCACAAGAGCTACCCAATGAGCAAAGAGAATAAAATAGTAGTTGGCATTTCGATTGGCGATTTAAATGGAATTGGTAGCGAAGTGGTCTTGAAAACTTTTCAAGATACTCGGATGCTTGAATTTTGTACACCAGTAATTTTTGCTTCAGTAAAAGTAATGTCGTTTTTCAAAAAACACTATAACCTAGATGTAAATTTACACGGTATCGATAGCTTAGACAAAGTGCTTCCTAAAAAGATAAATGTGTTGAATGTTTGGAAGGAGCCCGTTGAAATAAACTTTGGAAAGGAAGATGCCGCAATTGGAGCCTATGCAATAAAATCCCTTAAAGCTGCGGTTGATTCATTAAAAGAAGGGACTATCGATGTATTGGTAACGGCGCCAATAAATAAATCTAGTGTTCAATCTGACACGTTCACCTTTCCAGGGCATACAGATTTCTTGGCGCAAGAACTGGAAGGAGATAGTATGATGCTAATGGTGTCTAACACCTTGCGCGTTGGTTTATTAACGGATCATGTTGCGGTTAAGGATGTTGCTAGTAATATTACTCGCGAGCTCATTGAAAAAAAGATAAATACTATTCACAGAACATTGATTCAGGATTTCGGAATTGTAAAACCAAAAATTGCAGTGCTGGGAATCAACCCACATGTTGGCGATAAGGGTGTTATTGGGACTGAAGATGACTCAACGCTAAGGCCTACCTTAGATAATTTAAGGAATAACGGCAAACTTGTTTTTGGGCCTTATGCTGCCGACAGTTTTTTTGGTTCTGAAAATTACACGAATTTTGACGTGGTTATCGCCTCTTATCATGACCAAGGGCTTATTCCGTTTAAAACATTATCGTTTGGATCAGGGGTTAATTATACCGCTGGACTAAATAAAGTTAGAACATCCCCAGACCACGGAACCGCCTTCGATGTAGCTGGAAAGAACGTCGCAAACCCAGACTCCTTTAAAGAAGCGGTGTTTGGAGCCATCTCTATCTTCGAAAAGCGAAATGAGTATGAGGAAATGAGTCAAAATCCGCTAAAGATTAACCGAAGAAATACACATTCAAAAAAGAATGCATAATATAATTTCCTATTAAAATAATTTTTTATCTTTGCACCCGCCTTATTCGTAAGGTATTGAAGTAAAATCGGTGTGATAATGAAAGAATTGAGAGAATTTACAATCCCTTTCGTGGGGTTAAAAATTGGAAAGCACCAGCTCACTTTTGAAATTTATAATACGTTCTTTGAGCATTTTGAGTATGACGAATTTAATGAAGCATCTATTAAACTCGATGTACTGCTGGATAAAAAGTCAACACTTTTGGAGTTTACGCTTGCCTATCAAGGTAATGTAAACGCAAATTGTGATGTAACGAATGAGCCTTATAATGAAATTATTGAAGGAGAATATCACTTTGTTGTGAAATTTGGAGACACCTTTAATGACGAAAACGAAGACTTATTAATTTTACCTCACGGATGTTATGAGGTGAATATTCAGCAATACATTTATGAATCTATTATTCTTGGTTTACCAAGCAGATGGATTCATCCAGGAGTAGAAGATGGAACATTGCAAAGTGATATACTTGACAAACTTGAAGAATTAAGTCCGAAAGGTTCTAGTAATGAACACGAAGAATCTGAAGGAAATAAGACGGACCCAAGGTGGGACACATTAAAAAAACTATTAACGGATAAATAATATAGCGTAATGGCACATCCTAAAAGAAAAATCTCGAAACAAAGAAGAGATAAAAGAAGAACACATTACAAGGCGACAGCTCCTCAAATTGCAACAGATCCAACAACGGGAGAATCACACCTTTACCACAGAGCCCATTGGCATGAAGGGAAGTTGTACTACCGTGGTCAAATCGTTATTGATGCGGTTGAAGAAGTAGAAGCTTAAATAGGTTTTTAGCATAAAAAATTGACTCTCACATTAATGTGAGAGTTTTTTCGTTTTCAAAAAACAAGAAATTGTCGAAAAATGGTAATTTTCGCTCATTTTTGATTAAATTTTAGTATTTTTCAAAGCTTTTAGAGGTGTTTTTGCCTTTTTCAGTAAAATCTAATTTCTGTTTATGAGTGAAATTACGGCAGCTATTACCGCAGTAGGAGGCTATGTTCCAGACTACGTTCTCACCAACCAAATTTTGGAAACCATGGTGGACACGAATGATGAGTGGATCACCTCGCGAACTGGAATTAAGGAACGCCATATTCTAAAAGACGAAGGCAAAGGCACTTCATTCTTGGCAATTCAAGCCGCCAAAGATTTACTTCAGAAAAGTAACACAGACCCAAAAGATATTGACATGGTGATTATGGCAACTGCCACACCAGATATGCCGGTGGCGAGCACCGGTGTATATGTCGCAACCGAAATAGGCGCAGTTAACGCCTTTTCCTATGACCTAGTCGCAGCCTGTTCTAGTTTTCTCTTCGGAATGTCTACTGCTGCACGTTATATTGAGTCAGGTAAGTACAAAAAAGTATTGCTCTTAGGGGCAGATAAAATGTCGTCCATCATTGATTACAAAGATCGCGCAACGTGCATCATTTTTGGTGACGGCGGCGGCGCAGTATTATTTGAGCCGAATACCGAAGGTTATGGGGTAAAAGATGAATACCTTAGAACAGATGGTATTGGCAGACAGAGTCTTAAAATTGACGCTGGCGGATCAATCTTACCGGCCTCAGCAGAAACACTAGCTAATAAACAACACTATGTTTTTCAGGATGGAAAAACAGTTTTTAAATTCGCTGTTTCTAATATGGCAGATGTAAGTGCCAAAATAATGGAACGAAATAACCTCTCTGACGATGATGTCCAGTGGTTAGTGCCTCACCAAGCCAACAAGCGAATTATTGACGCTACCGCAAAGCGAATGAACTTGCCAACGGAAAAAGTAATGGTAAACATTCATAAATACGGAAATACTACTTCGGCAACGTTACCATTATGCTTATACGATTATGAAAAACAGCTCAAAAAAGGAGACAACCTTGTGTTCACTTCTTTTGGGGGCGGATTTACTTGGGGCGCAGTCTATGTAAAATGGGCATACGATTCAGAATAAAATAATAACTAGTAGCTAAAACCAACAACATGGAGATAAAAGACATTCAAAACCTAATTAAGTTTGTAGCCAAATCTGGCGCGAGCGAAGTAAAACTGGAGATGGAAGATATCAAAATCACCATCAGAACAGGACATGATGATAGAGGAGAAACCACCTATATTCAGCAGGCTCCGCAAATGGCAGCTCATGCCCCTCAAGTAATTCCAGCGGCTCCAGCTGTATCAGCAGTGCCAGCCGAAAGCGCGCCTGCTGATGAAGAGTCAAAATACATTACAGTTAAATCTCCAATAATTGGAACTTTCTACAGAAGGCCAACGCCAGACAAGCCTATGTTTGTTGAGGTGGGAGCTAGCATAGGAACGGGAGACGTTCTTTGTGTGATTGAAGCAATGAAGCTTTTCAACGAAATTGAAAGCGAAGTATCGGGTAAAATTGTAAAAATACTTGTGGATGATTCTTCTCCTGTTGAGTTTGATCAGCCACTATTTTTAGTTGACCCTTCTTAAATTCTCAACCCAATATCTGGATTCTAAATACCATAGCATTGGAATTTTAAATCTAGGTGTTGAAATTATCGAAACATATGTTTAAAAAGATACTTATAGCAAACAGGGGGGAGATTGCACTTCGCATAATCCGTACTTGTAGAGAAATGGGAATTCTATCCGTTGCAGTTTACTCTAAGGCAGACGAAGAAAGTCTGCACGTAAAGTTCGCAGATGAAGCAGTGTGTATTGGTCCTGCACCAAGTAGTGAGAGTTACCTTAAAATGTCAAATATCATTGCGGCAGCAGAAATCACCAATGCAGATGCCATTCACCCTGGATATGGATTTTTATCTGAAAATGCAAAGTTTTCAAAAATCTGTGAAGAACATAATATTAAATTCATTGGAGCATCTGCCGATATGATTGATAGAATGGGAGATAAGGCCATGGCTAAAACTACCATGGTAGAAGCCGGCGTACCTGTTGTTCCAGGAAATGAAGGAGTGATTCCTGACTTCAAAACATGTCAAAAAGTAGCCAAAGAAATTGGATATCCTGTTATGCTTAAAGCAAGCGCAGGTGGTGGTGGTAAAGGAATGCGTGCGGTGAATAAACCAGAGCAATTGCAAGATGCTTGGGACGCAGCCAGACAAGAAAGTAAAGCGGCATTTGGGAATGATGATATGTACATGGAAAAGCTCATTGAAGAGCCACGTCATATTGAAATTCAGATAGTTGGTGATAGTACTGGAAAAGCTTGCCATTTAAGTGAACGTGACTGTTCTATTCAACGTCGTCATCAAAAATTAACCGAAGAAACACCGAGTCCGTTTATGACGGATAAACTCCGTAATGCTATGGGATTAGCAGCTGTAAAAGCAGCTGAATACATTAAATATGAAGGCGCAGGTACAGTTGAATTCCTAGTAGATAAACACCGTAACTTCTACTTCATGGAAATGAACACTAGAATTCAAGTAGAGCACCCAATTACGGAACAAGTTATTGATTTTGACTTAATTCGTGAGCAAATAATGGTGGCAGCAGGTGTTCCAATTTCTGGAAAAAACTACTTGCCAAAATTACATTCCATAGAGTGTAGAATTAATGCGGAAGACCCTTATAATAATTTTAGACCGTCACCAGGAAAGATTACTGTATTACATGCTCCTGGCGGACATGGAGTGCGATTAGACACCCATGTCTATGCAGGCTACTCTATCGTGCCAAATTATGACTCTATGATTGCCAAACTTATTACAACTGCGCAAACTAGAGAAGAGGCCATTAGTAAAATGAAACGCGCTTTGGATGAATTCGTTATTGAAGGCATAAAAACAACCATACCATTTCATCGCCAATTGATGGAACATCCAGATTATGTGGCCGGAAATTACACAACGGCTTTTATGAATGATTGGGAAATGGAAGAACCCGAAGAAGAGTAGGCCTTACTCGAATTCAGCTTTAAGAAAATGAAAATCCGAAATCAGTTAATGGTTTCGGATTTTTTTATTAATGAATTGTTTGCGTGTCACGGTAGATTTTTGAACCTTACTGAATACTGAATACTGAATACTGAATACTGAATACTGAATACTGAATATTGAGCACTGAATTATGAATCTTAGTTATTGGGAACAGAAAACTTGGTTAGCGGACATCGACTTTGCTGTCATTGGAAGCGGCATTGTAGGATTGAGCTGCGCGTTATCGCTTCGGAAGGCACATCCTTTGAGTAAAATAGTTGTGTTTGAAAAGGGCATGCTGCCAAGTGGGGCGAGCACTAAAAATGCCGGCTTTGCTTGCTTCGGAAGTATCTCTGAAATCCTGTCAGATTTGAAAACACATACTGAAGAGGAGGTTGTCGAACTTGTACAGGATAGAGTAAATGGTTTGAAGTTGCTTAGACATACGCTAGGTGATGCTAGCATTGATTATCAAGAGAAGGGCGGGTACGAGCTTTTCTCGGAAGCAAACAGGGAATTATTCAACGAGTGCATTGCAAATATCGACTACATAAATAAATTACTTCATCCCGTTTTTGGAACAGATGTCTTTTTTAAAAAAGCGACGCCATTTAATTTTCAGAATGTTCATTCCGAGGTTATTTTTAATCAGTTTGAAGGTCAGTTAGATACTGGAAAAATGATGTCATCGCTTCTTCGAAAAACTTCAGAAATGGGTATTTTAGTGCTGAATAGCGCCCAAATTGAAACATTTTATACCATAAATGAGCAAATTCATCTAAAAACAGCTTTTTCTGAAGACATCATCTGCAAGCAGCTTTTCATCGCTACAAATGGTTTTGCGAAGCAATTTTTGGAAGCAGATGTGCAACCAGCAAGGGCGCAGGTTCTAGTCACGAAGCCTATAGATAATTTGCAAATAGCAGGAACGTTCCACTTGGATCAGGGCTACTA
>Ga0114916_1000389_pt1 | contig 30719 bp, 15 predicted proteins | sample MalvirAntarct_66_FD_83501 | JGI IMG/M metagenome (GOLD analysis project Ga0114916, IMG submission 83501) | Marine viral communities from the Global Malaspina Expedition - Malaspina viral metaG Antarct_66 | ecosystem: Environmental > Aquatic > Marine > Oceanic | place: West Anvers Island... | reverse complement strand
GGTATAAATCATCTGTAAAATCCTATGCCACTACCAATGTGATCGATTTTAATTGGCAACCTTTATTCCATGACCATATTATAAAAGACACCAAATCCTATCAAAGGATTTCAGATTATATATTAAACAATCCAATGAATTGGAAAGAAGACAGATTTTACAAATAATTACATATCTTGGAACTATGAAAAAATTCTTACTTATTTTATTGGTCTTGCCGTTACAGATGTTAGCGCAGGAGACCCCTGGATCCGTTCAATTTTGGGACACCCTTAAAAACCATTGTGGAAAATCGTATGAAGGCGAAATCATTGCTGGAGGTAAGGAAGGCGACGGCTTTACTGGAGAAAAGCTGGTCATGCATGTACGATCTTGCGATACCAATGAGATTAGAATTCCATTTTTTGTGGGCGATGATAAATCCAGAACATGGGTGCTGACCATGGGTGATACTAATTTAATTTTATTAAAACACGATCACAGAAAGCCAGATGGTTCAGATGATGACGTGACGCAATACGGAGGCCTGAGCCCAAATACGGGAAGAGCCGATATTCAATTTTTTCCTGCGGATCAATTTACTGCTGATTTGCTAGCCCATGCTGCCAATAATGTGTGGTGGATTACGGTAGACGCTACATCCTTTACTTACAATTTACGTCGCATAGGCAGTGACCGATTATTCTCAGTAAAATTTGATTTGACCAAAGAAGTAGAAACACCAAGCGCACCTTGGGGTACAACAGACTAATTTCAAAAAAATACTTATATATATTATAATTTCTGATTTTAAACAACCACTTCCTGATCAGAAGTGGTTTTTAAAATCAATTCATCTCTTCTTCCGTAACATTAAAATAATCTCATATCATCATTGAGCGCTGCAATTAACATACCTTTGTAGCACTAAAAACCAACTTTGAAAGCACATCTTAAATCCATAGAAATATTTTTAAAAAGTTCCCATTTTTATAGAGGAGTCCGATTAACTTTCGCTGTGGTCACACCTTTGGTGCTATTCAGTTTTATCGGAAATTTTGATTACGCGCTGCCCATTGTCATGGGTGCATTTTTAAATGCTCCAGGTGATATCCCCGGGAGTTTAAAGCGAAAAGTCAATGCGATTTTGATCAGTACGGTGTTAACCATGCTGATTTTTACCATCATCCTCTTTTGCAAGCCTTACCTCGTCCTCCTAATCGTGGTAATAGCTGCGATTTCATTTTCTATCTCGCTGCTATCTGTATACGGATTTAGAGCGTCATTAGTATCATTTTCCGGATTATTGGCCATGGTATTAGCCTTTGCAGTGCAAAAAGAAACTGCTACAGAAATTTTTGGGCATGTGCTTCTGATGGGTTGTGGCGGACTCTGGTATCTGCTTGTATCTTTTGTATTTAGGAAGCTGGCCCCTAAAAAAGATGAGATCCAATTTCTTTCTGAAACACTCACGCTTATTGGCGAGTATCTCCAACTACGGGCGCGTTTGTTGACCAAGAAAACAAAACGTCAGCAATTGATGCAGGAAGCTTTTGTGCTGCAAAGTCAAATTAACGAAAAACACGAAACTTTACGAGAATTGTTGTTGTTAGAGCGAAAACGCTCAGGCCGTTCCCATTATGATGAAAAACACATGCTGATTTTCATTTCATCAGTAAATATTTTTGAGCTGATTGAAGCCAAACATCTAGATTATAAGGAAATGGATCGACTGTTTAAGGACCGTAAATATTTACGAGCATCCAAAACACTTAATAAAGTAATGGGTACGCAATTGATGACCCTATCCGATCTATTGATCAAAAATGATAAAGTATCTGACAAAGATATTCTGTTGAATTCACTGTCTAAAGTGAAGGATAATATCAGACAATATATTGATGACGTTCAGTTACCCCAAGCGCGTGAAGGCGCTTTAGTGCTTCGGAATCTATTCGATTATCAAGAACATATTGCCCAAGAAGTTAGGTCCATCCGTCGCGTCATGGCCAATGTTAAAGACGCCTCCACAGTTTCACTAAAACGTCAGGATACCAGTCAGTTTTTGACTTTGCAGGAATACCGGCTGAACGTCATCTTTCAAAATTTTAGTTTGAATTCTACCTTGTTCAGACATGCGCTTCGGTTTACCGTTGCCATGGTATTTGCCTTTGTCTTGGGTACGCTCTTGGATATTCGCAATACCTATTGGATTCTCCTGACCATCATCGTTATAATGCGTCCCAACTACGGGCTCACTAAAGAGCGCTCTAAAGATCGTATTATTGGTACGCTGATTGGAGCGGCAATTGCTGTAGGGATCGTATTACTTACTCAAAACGTTATTGTTTACGCAATTTTAGCTATTATATCCCTCACCTTAGCTTTTTCATTGGTGCAGCAAAATTATAAGTCGTCAGCCGCTTTTGTAACCATTAATATTGTGTTTGTCTACTCCTTGATCAATCCAGATGCTTTTCAAGTCATTCAGTACCGCGTTATTGATACCGTGCTTGGCGCGAGTATTGCCGTGGTGGCCAATTATTTGTTGTGGCCCAGTTGGGAAGCGCTCAATTTAAAGAATGTACTTGTTGATGCCTTAAATAAGAACAAGAACTATCTGTTGGCGACTCAAGAACTGTATCACGATAAAACGGAAAATGAACTCGCTTATAAAGTAGCCCGCAAAGAAGCTTTTTTAGCGATTAGCAATCTTAATGCAGCCTTCCAACGACTCACCCAAGATCCAAAATCCAAACAAAAGGAATTCCAGCTTATTTACGGAATGGTCACCTTAAATCAGACTATGGTTTCTGCCATCGCCTCCATTGGGAGCTTTATAATCAACCACCAAACTACGCCGGCCTCCAAAGAATTTGATGCGCTAATTTTAAGAATTGCCAACACCTTACAATCGTCTTGCTCTATTTTAAATGATACGCCAATTGACTGTGAAACTGCAAGTATCGATATTGAAAAAGCACAAGAAAAGCTTTTGCAATCCTACCACAGCTTGTCCAAAACAAGAGATGCCAATATCCTGAAGGGTGATACAGATTTGGATACTGAAACGCTGCATAATCTTCAGGAAGCCTATTTAATTGCCAATCAGTTGGTATGGTTAAAAACACTTTCTGAAAATCTAGAAAAAGCAACTAGAAAATTCCATGAAGTCTTATAACTCAAATTTTTAAAACACAAAAAAACCACTTCATTAAATTGAAGTGGTTTTTTTAAACGGTATTCTAATAGCGCTTACTCTTTAAAAGCACCTACACCTTCTTTCATCCAACCTAGATAATCTTCTGTATTTGGCGTATATCCCACAGGATCATTGAGATTTTCTTCATCATGACCTATCAACACATAAAAAGGTTGGGTATTGGTTTTATAACGAATGGTTTGGAATTCACTCCATTTTTGTCCAATATACTTCAATTTTTTACCTGGTCTTAATTTGGATTCGATGACCTCATCGCCTTCAAGCCTACGCTTATCGTCCACGTATAAAGAGATCAATACCACTTCATTCTTGAGCATGTTCAACACCTGATCATCCGGCCATACGTTTTGCTCCATCTTTCTACAATTTACACAGGCCCAACCCGTGAAATCCAACATGATTGGTTTACCAACTTCTTTCGCGTAGGCCAGACCTTTGTCATAATCATTAAAAGCCAAGATTTGATGTGGCGCTAAAAGATGGGCACCATCAGGCAATTCTTGCGCCTCGCTAAAAGCTCCGACTCCACCGGTTTTAGAATTACCCACACCGTAAGGTGATTCTGCATAGTCCAACGGAGGTGGGAAGGCACTAATCAAATTTAGAGGTGCGCCCCAAAGTCCAGGAATCATATAAATGGTAAAACTCAGCACTAGTAAACCGAGACTTAAACGACCCACAGAAATATGGGTTAACGGTGAATCGTGTGGCAATTTGATTTTTCCGAATAAATAAAACGCCAAGGCTCCAAAAATAGCAATCCAAATGGCGATGAACACTTCACGCTCTAAGAAATGCAATTGCAGGACTAAATCTGCTTGGGAAAGGAATTTAAATGCAAAGGCCAGTTCTAAAAATCCTAAGACCACTTTTACGGTATTCAACCAGCCACCGGATTTAGGCAGAGAGTTCAACCAACCTGGAAAGGCAGCAAATAAAGCAAAAGGAAGCGCCAGAGCCAATGAAAACCCTAACATCCCAATCATGGGTGCCAGACCGCCTTTAGTGGCGGAAAGCACAATGATATTTCCTACAAAAGGTCCGGTACAAGAAAAGGATACAATGGCCAGTGCCAAGGCCATAAAGAAAATACCGGTATAGCCGCCTCTATCGGCTTTACTGTCAATTTTGTTCGCCCACGACTGCGGTAACATAATTTCAAAAGCGCCTAAAAAGGATACGGCAAATATCACCAGAATCACAAAAAATAAGAGGTTAAAAGTGACACTTGTAGAGAACTCGTTGATGGCACTCGCTCCAAAAATGGCAACCACCCCGGTGCCCAGTATCACGTAAATAACAATAATACACAATCCGTAAACAATGGCATTTTTGATCCCTTGCGCTTTATTTTTACTTTGTTTGGTAAAGAAACTTACGGTCATTGGAATGAGTGGAAAGACGCAAGGGGTAAACAAGGCGATAAATCCGGCACCAATACCCAAGATAAATATGGTCCAAAGACCGGTATTATCAGACGCTTTCTCTTGTTTTTCTGTGACGATAATGTCTTTATCAGCATCTGTTTTTACCGGGTTTTGAAAATCAATCATCCCACCACCTAGGGATGCAGTTTCATCAACTTCTGTACTTTTTTTTGCTTTCGATAAATCGAAATTGAGGTCGATGTAAGACGGTGGCAAACAACGCATATCATCACATACCATAAATTCAACTTCACCTTTAACGATGGAAAGTTCATTATTAAGCACTTTAATACGTTGCCTGAACTCTGCGGCATCATCAAAATACTTAATACGCATATTAAAAATAGGATCATCTACCGTGCGTCCTTCATCTTCACTGGTGTTTCCAACAAGTTCAGCATCCTTAGCAACATCATACATAAATGATGTAGCTATCGGGCCATTTTCAGGTACACTTTGCGAATACAAATGCCAACCCCGGTCAATTTTAGCGGTGGAAACAAGATCATATTCAGTATCAGAAATCTTTTCAACGGACGTCGTCCATTTTACGGGTTCCAAAACTTGTGCTTGCGCGGCAGAAAAGACGAAGGTTAAAAAGAAAAAATAAAGAAAGCTATTTTTCATTACAGTGCGGTTTCTTAGGGGATTGACAATATTTAAAATTCAAAAAAAACAAAGCGTTTAGATGTTCTATACACACAAGACGTAATTCATAGCGTAAACCCTTATTTCAGAATCCTAAACATATCATTTTAATCTAAAAATCAAGCTGCAAAGGTACTTAAAAGAAGTGGGAAGACCATCCCGTTGCGATGCTCTCCCTGATTTTTAATAAGAAATTAACAGCCTAAACTCCATCCCAAATTAAGCGCATGATTGGTTTATTGTAAGGTCAAGCTGCCTGCTAACTGTCTCAGTGTAATTTCTGAAAGTTTTGCTTGATAGATGGCGTTGCTCAAGCGTAAACTCGCGTTGATATAATTGAGTTGCGCGGTTCTGAATTCGATCGTAGGGATGGTTCCAATTTTATATTTTGCTAAAGTTATGTCGAGATTTTCCTTGGCAATATCTTCATTACTGGTCTCTAAATCAATCAAACTTAAGTTAGTGAGATAGGTTTGATACGCCGTATGCAATTGCGTTAGAATGGTTTGGGTTTGCTGTTTAATGAGAATTTCAGAATTCTCTATTTGAAGTTTGGCGATTTTTTCGTTACGGTTTTGATTGGACCCGTTAAAAATATCAATACTCGCCGCAAAACCATAATTCCAACCTTGTGCATTGTTCTTAGTAGTAAACCCTAAACTCGATTCCGAATCACTAAAATTATAACCTGTATTCGCCGAAATTCTAGGATACCGATTGCCTTTAATCTGCTTTAGTTCTAATTCAGAAATTCGTTTATTGATCCATTGAGCCTGAAGTTCCGGATTTTGAATGGTGGCTAGTTGCTTCAGTTGGGCCAATTGTAAATCCGTAGCTATGATAACTTCATCCCTTACCTTAAAATCAATTTCGGGATTACGCCCCAAAATTTCATTTAGCCTGATTTTTGTATGCTCATACATTTCAAGCTGCCTCACTTGAAGGGTCCTATCCGTATTGAGATCCACTTGGGCATTGAGCACTTCTAATTTAGACGATTTACCAATACTGAATCGGTTATCCGCCAATTCAACCCGCTGCTGCGAAATAACCAATGTACTATCTAGGGCCGTCAATTGCTGCTGTTGGTGCACCAAATCATAATAGGTAATCATGACATCACTCACCCGATTGAGTACCGTAGATTGTAATTGTGCTTTTCCCAGTTTTTCCAGTTCTTTTAATTGGTCATACCGGGCAAACATACCAAAACCATCAAAAATGGTCCAGTCTAAACCAACGCCATAGCTAAGATTATTGTTTTTGGCATTGTCCAACTCGATAACGTTGCCATCAGAACGAGTTTGGGAAATATTTTGAGTACTGTTATTGGTGCTGGCCTGGGCAAAAACCCTTGGCAACATTCCTGCAAAACCTGGGCTAACGCCTAAAGAATCGACGTCCAGATCATTTTTCGCCAATTGAATGTCATAATTGTTTACCAACGCAATTTCTACCGCTTGTTCAAGCGTCAACACTTCTTGGGCAAAGGATGGAAAAGACAAGATCCCCAGTGCTATGCTAAGACCTAATAACCATAGTTTATTCAGTTTCATAACTGTCAATTTTATCAAATTCTGGATGGTGCTTTTTCTCGCGAGACCACATCATGTAGATGGCTGGAATAACGAAAAGTGTTAAGACAAGTGAAAACATAGTGCCTCCAATAATCACAACCCCCATCCCAATTCTACTGGTAGATGCGGCACCGATAGACAAGGCAATCGGCATCGCACCTAAAGCGATGGTTAAACTGGTCATCAAAATAGGTCGTAATCGCGATTCTGATGCTTTCATAATCGCGTCGAACTTGTCCATCCCTTCGTCCCGAAGCTGGTTGGCAAATTCCACAATTAAAATCCCGTTTTTGGTTACCAGACCAATCAACATAATGGTCCCAATTTGGCTAAAAATATTCCAAGTCTGTCCAAACAACCATAATGAAAACAAGGCACCCGCCACCGCCATTGGTACGGTTAATATAATCACGAAAGGATCTATAAAACTTTCAAACTGTGCCGCCAAGATCAGATAGATAAGCAATAAGGCCAGCCCGAAAGCAAATAAGGTATTGGAACTACTTTCAACAAAATCGCGAGATTCCCCACCCAAATCCGTGGTAAACGAATCGTCTAAAACCTGCGCTTTGATGTCTTCCATCGCTTCAATCCCGTCATTGATGCTCATGCCTGGCGCTAAACTTGCGGACACGGTGGCGGACATATACCGGTTGTTGTGGTACAATTGCGGCGGACTACTCTGTTCTTCCGTAGTCACCAAGTTGTCCATCTGAATGAGCTGTCCCTTATTATTTTTGACGTACATCGATTTCAAATCCATAGGAGCATTTCGATCTTTTTTATCAAACTGACCAATTACTTGGTATTGTTTGCCATTCATCATAAAATACCCAAAACGCTGCCCACTTAAGGACAATTGTAAGGTTTGGGCGACATCTAAAACGGAGACGCCCAAACTTTTGGCTTTATCACGATCAATCGTCACATAAATTTCCGGTTTGTTGAATTTCAAATCGACGTCCGTATTTGCAAATACAGGATTGTTTTCCGCCAAATCCATAAATTCTGGAATCTTTTCCTTTAATTTTTCAAAATTTGGGGCTTGAATGATGTATTGAATGGGCATCCCTCCTCTTCTATTTACGGCGATGGTAGGCGTTTCAGACACACTTGATCGTGCATTTTCGAAAGTTTTGGTCCATCGCGTCAAATCTTCGGCGATTTCTTTCTGAGAACGATCACGTTCACTCGGGTCTACCAATGAAATGATGGCGCGACCACTGTTAACCGAAGACGACCCGAAACCTGGCGAAGTAATGATTAAGCTCACTTTCTTTTCAGGAATGGAATCGTTGATCAAGTCCGTCATTTCATTCATAAACCGATCCATATAATCGTAAGATGCACCTTCCGGAGCCGTCACACTGACCCGCAAATAGCTTCTGTCATCATAGGGTGCGGTTTCTTTTTGCAGCAAGGTGTAAAACAATCCAATCATGATAAAACAAATGATTAGAATGGGGAAACTCCACCATTTTTTCTGCATAAAAGTTTTCAGACCGCTGGCGTAGGATGTGTTCATTTTTACAAAATAACGCTCTGTAAAATTGTAAAATTTAGAGCGTTTCTGTTTCCCTGGTTTAATCAGGTAGGCATTCAACATCGGGGTTAAGGACAAGGATACAAAGGCTGAAATTAATACAGCCGCTCCAATGACCACACCAAACTCCCTAAAAAGTCGACCCACAAAACCTTCTAAGAAAATAACCGGCAGGAATACTGCGGCCAAGGTGACAGAAATGGAGATGACCGCAAAGAAAATCTCGTTGGACCCTTTAATGGCGGCTTCAATGGGCGACATGCCTTCTTCAACCTTTTTGTAGATATTTTCAGTAACCACAATCCCATCATCGACCACCAAACCAGTGGCTAAAACGATAGCCAACAGGGTTAACACATTGATGGAAAACCCGAACATCCACATGATAAAAAAGGTGGCAATTAATGATACAGGAATATCGATGAGCGGACGCAAGGCCATGGACCAGTTTCTAAAAAAGAAATAGATGACCAAAATCACCAAGACAATAGTTATGGCCAAGGTTTCTACCACTTCAATAATCGAGCGTTTGACGAAAATAGTATCGTCAATAACCACATTTAATTTGAAATCTTCTGGTAAGTCTTCCTTAAGGCGTTCAAATTCGGCGTAAAAACCATCTGCAATAGAAATATAATTGGCGCCAGGCTGCGGTACAATGGCAAGTGCCACCATAGGTTGCCCCGAATCGCTTAATTTGGTTTCCATATTTTCAGCTTCCAAGGTAGCATTGCCGACATCGCTAAAACGTACTACCTTTCCGCCTTCTGAGGAAATAATGATGTCATTAAATTCTTCTTGAGTGGTGAGGTTTCCTATCGTTTTTACGGTCAACTCTGTATTGGCTCCGGTAAGTTTCCCAGAAGGCAACTCGACGTTTTGGGACAACAGCGCTTGTCTCACTTCCGCTACAGTAACGCCATAAGACGCCAACTTGATGGGATCAATCCACATGCGCATGGCATACCGGCGTTGTCCCCATATTTGCACACTACTAACCCCCGGAATGGTCTGCAGACGTTGTGCAAGCACATTATCTGCATAATCGGTAAGTTCTAAAATATTTTTATTGTCACTCTGTACCGTCATGGAAATAATTGCCCGAGAATCAGCATCAGCTTTTGACACTACTGGAGGGGCATCAATATCTTGCGGCAGGCTTCTGACGGCCTGAGAAACTTTATCGCGTACGTCATTCGCCGCTTCTTCAAGATTTTTATCGAGATTAAATTCGATGCTTATCCGGCTAGAACCTTGATTACTGGAAGAAGTGATATTTCTGATACCATCAATTCCATTGATCGATTTTTCTAGCGGTTCGGTAATTTGCGATTCGATGATATCGGCATTTGCTCCAGAATAACTCGTACTAACCGATATTTGCGCCGGATCAATGGAAGGAAATTCCCTTACCCCAAGGTAGGTGTAGCCAATAATCCCGAAGAGCATGATGGCCAAATTCATCACAATGGCTAATACAGGACGTTTGATACTTAAGGTGGATAAACTCATCAGTGCTATTAATTGTTAAGGTTCACTTTTACAGGAGTTCCATTTTTGAGTGACATGACCCCTGAAGTTAAGATGGTATCCCCAACTTTAATTCCAGAAAGCACCCGTACCATACTGTCCGTTCTGACGCCGGTTTCTACGATAACCTCTTTTGCTTTGCCTCCGTTTAACACGAATATCATTTTGCCATTTTGAATAGGGATTAGCGCTTCGGTTGGCACTAACAAAGCATTGTCAACAGTTTCTAAAGGCAAGGTGACGTTTGCGAATGTGCCGGGAAAGAGTTTCCCTTCCTTATTTTTAGCAATGGCGCGCATTTTTAAAGTTCTCGTGGCAACGTCTACTTGGGGCTCAATAGCATATATTTTAGCACTGTGCTCCTCGTTTGAATTGGAAGTGGTAAACGTCAGGGTGCTCCCAACATTCATGCGTGATACGTATTTTTCAGGAATAGCAAACGTGAGTTTTAACTGACTTGTATTGACCAAATTGGCAATAGGCGTGGTTGGTGTGACGTAGGTTCCTTTAGAAATAGATCGAAGGCCGATTGTGCCCGAAAAAGGCGCACGAACACTTGTTTTGGATAATTGTGCTGCGATGAGTTGCGATTCTGCTTTGGCCGATTCAAAATCGGCGTTAGCCATATCGTATTCTTCTACGCTGATAGCTTGTTTATCTAACAATAATTTCGCCCTGCGTTGGTTTTCTGACGCTAATTGCTGGGCCGTTTTTACTTTTGATAATTGGGCACGGAGTTCTATATCATTGACTCGAAAGAGCACTTGACCTTTTGATACTTTAGCACCTTCTTCAAAATTGATGCTTTCTACAATTCCAGAAATCTCACTTCGGAGCTCTATTTCTTCGTTGGGTTCTAAAGTTCCCGACAGTGTCAAATTATCAGCAAATTTTACGGCTTTAAGCACCTTCCCTTGCACCCCCATGACATTGGTGGATTTTTGTGCATTCTTAGGGGTATTAATTTTTGAATTGGCACTTATTCTATAGGCAACGAGCGCAACAATTCCGCAGGCCAGCAGTGTGAAAAAGATGTATCTTTTTTTCATTTAAGGAGGTGTATAATAGTTAGGATACTTCCTGTTTAAACAAATCTAATTTTTTAAAACGAAACCTGTGGAGGGTTGGTTTTATTTTAACAGAATTTAACTAAAAACCCATTAAGGACAAGAAGATATTACTGCTCTCTTACAGTCAATTAAATAATTTTGAAAATAATATTTAAACTAAATACACGCGTTTGGATCCAAGGTTGGAGAGTGAAGCAAAAAACGCATTAAAATGAAATGACCATCATTTTTAATTAATGATGGTCATTTTTATCATAATAAATTTACAACAATTATTTTTTTGACGGCTCAACCTCATCAACCATCAAATCATATTGACTTTTCTGATAATCTTTACAGGTTTTAACAAAACTGTCTGGCCAGATTGTTCTGAAACTATGCGATTCCTGCGGAATCACTTCAATCATTTTATCAATCATTCCTTTAGGGTCAAATTGATTTTCTCCCAATTTTTTTGCAGCTTTCTCAATACTTTTTATCGGCGTAAAATTTATATCTTCATCAAACCATTGTTTATAGGTATCATACATCCTGTCATTAAATCCGGTTTCAAAAGGTCCTGGATTTATGGTGGCTATTGATACGCCCATAGGCTGCAACTCGTCACGCAAAGCCTGTACAACCGCTTCCAACGCATATTTTGAAGCATTGTAGGGTGCTAAAAAAGGTTGGGTTGACAAACCAGAAATGGACGATAGGAACACAATTTTTCCTTTTCCTTTCTCCACCATTTGCCGTATTATAGGTTGTGAGAATTCCAACGGTGAAAACACGTTAGTCTCCATAACCTCTCGCATTAAGTCTACAGGGATTTCAGCAACAGGGCCTGTTTGACCTATTCCGACATTATTTACTAAAATGTCAATATCATATTCCCAAGCCTTTTCACAATCCATCCTATCCAGGATATCCAGTTTTATAAGTTCTAGATTTTTCTCATAATCTGTACCTTTTCTCTCTATAATAAATCGGGACATTTGCTCCCAAGTATGCATTCCCGCTATGACGGAATGTCCTTCTTTAGCCAATCCTATTGCTGTTCCTTTACCTAAACCTGAACCTGCGCCTGTAATTAAAATTTTTTTCTTACTCATGTGTTTATAGTTTTCTACAAGTTCGCTATTAAAGATAATAGTGTTTGACTCAATCCAACATTTAAATGCTTCATTACTGTAACGTTATACCTGTTTTTTAACTTAAAACACTTGAAGTAGAAGCAAAATTTTTATAAAAAAGGCTGTTTTATCATCGTGATTTTGTGTCTTGTTAAAGAATCTTTCGTAAATCCATCTTTTGTCATTCGATTAAAAAAGCTGCGAATATCTACGAAATCAGCAGAATACTATGTGCATGGTAAAGAGCATCCCGAAAATGACGAGGATAATTGCAGATGAAAAGCAAATGTTTATAATAGTGCCAAGCTATATAAGTTACCATTGAATGCTTTATGATATTTTGTAGACCATCACAAAGAAATTTTAGGGAATAGTCAACCCTGATATTGAAAACTTTAAAATGAGCGCCAATTTAAGACTTTCGGCTTCCCATTTCCGCGAGATTTCCATAGCTTATATAAAAGAAGAGCTTTAAAAACAGAACTATTGGTAGGATACGGTTTACTTACTGGTTTTATTCAATTGTTTTTTGAATTCCGTGGGGGTATTTCCTGTAAGTTTTTTGAAGAGACGTCCAAAATAAGTTGGATAATCAAACCCTAAATTATAGGCAATTTCTGATATGCTGTGCTGATCTTCTTTTAATTGCTGCTTTGCTACCAAAATTATTCTTTCTTGAATAATTTCTGAAGCTGTTTTTCCAGTATTGTGTTTTATGAGGTCTCCAAAATAATTGCTTGACAGGTTTAATTGTTCTGCAAAATAATGTACAGTAGGTAGTATTTTAGGTTCCTTAGAATAATATTCATTTAATTGTCGCTTAAACTCCAGCACAATTTTATTGTACAAAGGTTGTCTGGTTTTAAACTGACGTTTGTAACATTTTTCAATATAGGTGAAAATCAAATTACAATAGGCCATCAGTAAATCAAGCTCATAATTATCCTTTCTGTATTCTTTTAAAATTTGTTCATACAATTGTTCAATCTGTAATTGCTCGTCATCCGTTAAAAAGAGTGCTTCATTAACCTCGTATTGAAAAAAATTAAAATCGATTGCATATTCCTGCAATAGAATCGGAGATATTAAAATTTGGTAACCTTCCCAAGGTTTCAAAACCTGCCAACTGTGTACTTGATTGGGTTTAATAAAATACAAAAAACCTGACTCTGTATCATACTCGGTGTTTCCGAACCAATTTAAATCGGTCATATCCCTCTTAAACGCCATCATGTAAAAATCGGATGTCAGTCCTTTACAGGTCAACCGCAGCTTTTCAAAGTCCTTGTACCTCACAACATCTATTAGCTCTTTTTTCGGCTTACCATAACCAATATAAGTATTGTATGCTTTTATAGTATTAAAATGAATCATGGTGCAATATATTTAAAATGGGCCAAATCTTGTATTCAGATAAGGCCCATTTATACTTTTCTAAATTTAAAAACTCTCTTCATTGCAGATCTTTAAACACAACATATTTAGAATTCTTGTTTTGTTGGACGGATAATAATTTCGTTGACATCCACATCGCTAGGCTGTTCAATAACAAATGCAATGGTTCTTGCAATAGCATGGGCTGGAATGGCTTGCTGATAAAACTCTTTAACAAATTCTGAACTTTCTTTATGTGAACTACCAAACTTCAATTCAGACTCGATGGCACCCGGTTCTAGAGTTGTCGTCCTAATGTTCCCACCAACTTCGTGGCGAAGACCGTCAGATATTGCCCGAACAGCAAATTTGGTTCCACTGTAAACAGTTCCTCCTGGACTGAATACTTTTACACCTGCAACTGAAGAAAGGTTGATAAAATGACCTGATTCTTGCTTTTGGAAAATTGGAAGTGCGGCGGCTATCCCATAAAGAACACCTTTTATGTTAACGTCTATCATTTGGTCCCACTCATCAACCTTAGTTTCACTAAGAGGAGCAATGGCCATAAGGCCTGCATTATTAATCATTACATCAATTTTGCCAAATTCCTTTACAGCTTTGTCCACCAAGGCTTTTACCTCCTCTTTCTTAGTCACGTCCGTTTTTGAGTAAACGGCCTTTCCCTTTCCTTCCGCATTAATCTCGTCGGTAACTTTTTTCAATAGTTCCTCACGACGTGCCCCCAAAACTACATGAGCTCCTTTTGAAGCTAAATGGCGGGCGGTTGTTTCTCCTAAACCACCACTGGCACCAGTGATGACTATAATTTTACCTGAAATATTATTAGATAAGTCCATAAATTTTATTTTTGTTTTTAATTGTAATGCAAAGATAGAGGGTCATCTGCTATCCTTATTCATACATAATAAGGGGATTCTGAAACAAATTACAGGTTTCTTTACATTTGCGAGCAAGTTGTGTATTGGATAGCATTTATAAAGCCAGTCCGAAAGTAGCATGATTGTTTTTAAACAGTGAGATGTTGCTAAATCCTGCTTCCACCTTATATTTTTTGTTTAGGTAATGGCGCGTTTTTAAATCGGTTAGCGCTTTCTAAGTTACAACTATTTAAGCTAAAGTTTTATTTCCGTCGAAAACACGAAAAGGCACAAGGCAACATCTTGATTGTTTTTCTATAAAAAGCTTCCGAAAAATTAAGGTTGGATTCTATTTCAAAACCGATCAAATTATTGAGTTGCTACTTGAATTGTGCATCAAATTGATCCGAGAAATTCAATGTTTTTTTTATGAAATTAAAGAATTTATGTTCACTTAAAAGAAAATAAAGAAGCCGTCTCAAAAGTTATTGAAACGGCTTTTTTTATGTTTTTCTATCGGACAGCCGTCCGCGAATAGTTCTCAAATATGCAACTCTCAGATAGGTTGTATAGGTATTGAGACAAATTCCTAGACATGATTTTGTCGAAATAAACTTGAATTATTAGTTTAAGGGACTAATGGAAAATGAATATTTATAACTCTTATCTGCCCGAATTGTGTATTCGGGATGCACCAATCTTCCCCATGAGGTATCACCACCCACTCCCATTTGCAGATAATCGATGTTCCATTGAACTGTTTCTCCCATTTTAATATCTGCACCGTGCTTTTTGGTTACCGGCACTAAACCGGATGCAGATGCGCTGGCATCGTCACTATTAAAATCGATTTCAGTCATGGCAAAAGGCCATACACTCGTGTTGAGCCAGTCCTTACCCGCCGCTTTTAAAGTTACTTGAGGCGCTGACACTTCAACCCAACGTATATCCGTTTTATTTCCGGTTTCCTGTGGACGAAGGTATCGCTCAAACTGATCTACAATTTTTCCAGAATAGACACCCGTTTTAAGGCCAGTTTTTCGGTCCCAATAACTTTCCGTTTCTCCTTTGCCATACCACGCGACGTCTGTAAAATCTTTCGGCAACGTCATATACATACCAATACGAGGGATGTTTGGAAGATTATTGTGATTGGGTGAAAAACTGTAGGCTACATTCAGACTTCCATCAGATCTTAAGGTGTAATGCACTTGCACGTTAGCCTCCTTATTGGGTAAGATATAATCCACTTTATAGGTAACGTTACCTTTTGAACTTACTGGATTTTCTGTCAATTTGGAGCTATTATTATAAGTAGCATCCTGCCAAATTTTAGCCCACTGGTGCATGTTGTTTCCTAAATCGTTGTCCGTTGGTGCTCTCCAGAAATTCGGGCGGATGGGGTCATTCGTTATGACTTTTCCGTTGTAGATCCAGGACTGGATTTCTCCCGATTTAGCATTAATTTGAAAATCTACAAGGTCATTTTTGATTGTAAACACGTCATTGCTTTCACTGATTTCAAGCGCTTTTCCCTCCTTTGATTCTGTATTTTTAAGGTTTCCTTTTTGAAGTAAAAATTCATCCCAAGCCACTTCATGACCTTTCGGAATTAAATTTTTAGCCTCCTTTTGGATTAAACTCACTTGAAGTAAGTAGTCGTTTTCTGAATTGAAAGAAGCTGGGAATTTATCAAGTTTGATTTTAGCAGACTCCTGCGGATTCAGCTGCACCACTATAGCGTTATCTTGAAAAACCTCTTTTCCGTCCTTTAAAATATTCCAAGCGATGGTTTTATCTGATAAATCTGTAAAGAAATTCTTGTTGACAATTTCTATCACGCCATTACCTAAATAATTGAACTGCACAGGTTCGTAAACCTTCTTAACTTCCGTTAAATGTGGATGTGGCTTACGGTGCGGATCTACCAAACCATTATTTAAAAAGTTCCCGTCTGTAGGCAAATCTGGATGATAATCGTGACCATAGGCAAAATACGGGTTGCCATGTTCATCTTTATATTCTAATGCCTGATCTACCCAATCCCAAATATAGCCGCCCTGAAGATTAGGGTAGGTTTCAATAATATCCCAATACTCCTGCAGATTGCCTACCGAGTTCCCCATAGCATGCGCATATTCAATCATGATTGACGGTTTATCCGAATTAGATTTTCCGTGAGCAATTAAATATTCTGGCTTTGGATACATTGGGCAGTACAAATCGGTGTAATCATCTTTCCCTGCCGGTTCGTATTGCACGATTCTATTATCGTCTTGTGCCTTTAACCATTTGTAGGTGGTTCTAAATATGTCTCCAGTTCCGGCTTCATTTCCAAGCGACCATGAATAAATGGACACGTGATTTCTATCGCGATAGTACATGCGTTGTGTACGCGCTTCATGTGCTGCTAACCAACTCATTTCATTCCCGATTTGTGTATGTTCATCAATAGCCAATGGGTGACTTTCAATATTGGCTTCGTCTACCACATACAAACCATACTGATCACATAATTCCAACCAATAGGGATCGTTAGGGTAATGTGAAGCACGCACGGCGTTGATGTTATTCTGCTTCATCAGCTGAATGTCTTTTTCCATCGATTCTCTTGACACCACATGCCCTGTTAACGGATCTGTTTCATGTCTGTTAACCCCTCTGATGTAAATAGCTTTCCCATTGATCAGCACTTGAGAGTTTTTGATTTCGACGCTTTTAAAACCTATTTTTTTAGTAATGTATTGGTTGTTTTTAGCGTTGGATTCGTCTTCCAAACTAATTTTAAGCGTGTATAAGTTTGGTTGTTCAGCCGACCATTTTTTTACATCTTTAAAAATACCTTCTGAAATAAATTCAACACTTTCATTCGCCGGAATTTCTAAAATTTTAGAATCGGTAAATTTTGAAGTTTCGCCATCAAACACCACTACAGACACCTTTCTTTGAACTACATCTTTCGATGGATTAACTATTGAAACGGTGTTTTTCAAAACGCCATTGGTATAATTGTCCTGTAAATTGGTATAAGCGAAATAATCAGAAACGGCCACTTTTGGTTGCGTATACAAATACACGTCGCGCTCAATGCCGCTCATGCGTAAAAAGTCCTGACTCTCCAAATAACTAGCGTCGCTCCATCGGAACATTTGCAAGGCCACTATATTTTTACCTGGTTTTAGATACTTGGTAATATTAAATTCTGCTGGTAATTTACTGCCTTGAGAATACCCAACATAATCGCCATTAACATAGACATACATTGCCGATTTAGCACCTGCAAAATGTAAGATGACTTCTTCAGATAAGAATGCTTCGTCTAAAGTGATTTCTTTTCTATAGGTTCCTACAGGATTATAATCGGTGGGTGCGTTAGGCCACGTTGTGGTGAAGGGATAGCGTTCGTCCAAATAAATAGGATGATCATAACCTTCCACTTCCCAATTGGCGGGCACTGGAATTGTTTTCCATTGAGAATCATCAAAATCGATATTTTGAAAGGTTGTTGGTCTTGTTTTTGGGTCTGTAACGAAATTGAATTTCCATTGCCCATTTAAGCTTAAAAACCGTTTTGAGTTTTCCTTCTCCTCAATATCTGCCGCTTCAAACCCAAAATAAGTTGCTCGTGGTGCCAATTTATGGTCTTCGAAAATTTCATGATTGAAGTGAGACGTTTGTGCTGGCACTTCCAAAAGGGCTGCAGTTTTGCATCCCGCTAACACGCACAACAAGAGGGCACTTAAAAATTTTAATTTCATGTGTAGTATGTTTTAATGGTCCCCAGAATTTTGGGACGTATGGCACTATTCTTTTTTTAATGGATGGGAATCATAACCTCATAAAATCTTCCGCAAGCACTTTTCTTAAATAAAGAAGCAACTCTTCAGCGTTTGCCTTTGAAAAAACAATGGGCGGTTTAATTTTTAAGACATTATGATCGGGACCGTCGGTACTCATTAAAATGCCATGATCTTTCATTCGGTCCGCTATATAATCTGTTTGTGCGGCTAAAGGATTTTTATCAGCATCTACCAATTCAATCCCAAGAAACAACCCTTGCCCACGCACATTGCCAATAATTGGAAACTCTTGCGACAGATTATGAAGTTCCGCTTTTAAAAATTCGCCAACGTTTAAAGCGTTTTCTTGCAGCTTCTCACGTTTTACAGTACGAATGACTTCAACACCAATGGCACAAGACACAGGATTACCACCAAACGTGTTGAAATACTCCATCCCATTGGCAAATTTATCTGCAACGTCGCGCGTACAAGCAACGGCTGCAAGCGGATGTCCATTTCCTAAAGGTTTTCCAATTGTTACAATATCTGGCGTGACATTATGCAGTTGAAAACCCCAAAATGTCTTCCCCATTCGGCCACAACCGGTTTGTACTTCATCGGAAATACAAAGTCCGCCGGCGGCTCTCACCTTTTCATAGGCTTTGGCTAAAAAGCCATTTGGCAACTCTACTTGTCCACCGCAACTAATGATTGGTTCTATAATAAAAGCCCCAACACCGCGACCTTTATGATGAATGCTATCGATTTGCTTTTGCACTTCCTCGGCATACAATTCGCCCGTATGTTCTCCTGTATATTTCCCTCTAAAGGCATCAGGCAATGGGAAAATATGCGTGTGTTCTGGCGCGCCACTTCCACCCTTTCCATCAAACTTATACGAACTGATATCAATACACATATTACTATTGCCATGATAGCCAACCTCGCTTGCAATAATATCGCGCTCGCCTGTGGCTGCTTTTACCATTCTAATGGCCAATTCATTGGCTTCACTTCCTGAATTCACAAAATGCAAGACGCTTAATTCTGGCGGTAAGGTCTCCAAAAGCTCTTCAGCCAAGGCATTGATATTGTCATGCAGATAGCGCGAATTGGTATTGATCAGCGCCATTTGCTCTTGACCTGCTTTTACAACATTATAATTTTCATGTCCAACATGCGCAACGTTATTGACGGTATCTAAATATTTACGCCCGAATTGATCAATTAAATATTGACCTGCACCACGCACCATTTTTATAGGCACTTTATATTGTAGGCTTAAACTTTTGCCTAAATGTTGTTTTCTATAAGCGATTAATTCCTCATTTGAAGTTTCAAGAGTGTCGTGCAGTGCTTCAGATTTATACAACAAATTAGGATCAGGACAGATACTTTTCCAAACATCTATTTGATTGTAATACGCGACCCCTGGGAAATCTGTGGTGTATCCTAATAGTGACAACATTACTTGAAAATGAAGATGATGCACCCAATTGCCATTTTCTTCTGAAGTGCCCAATGCTCCTATTTGCTCACCTTTTTTAATATAGTCGCCAACGTGATGTGCTGTGGCACTCGCCACCGATAAATGGCCATAAAGTGTATAGAATTCAAATTGGTCAGTTTGGTGTTTTAAAATGACCAGTCCGCCATATTCCTTATAACCAGCATCGTTAATGGCAATGACCACTTCTCCATCCAACAATGCGTGAACAGGTGTTCCGCTTGGCAGCCAAAAGTCGATACCCAAATGAATGGTTCTACTTTCGGTACCTGAATTCCCAATTTTATCAAAGGCCTCCGACGTGTATAAAGCTCGTGGCTCTAAATAGCCGCCAGCGATAATTTTGTTAGGATGTTCCTTTTGAAGTCGGTTGATTTTAAATTCGAAAAGGTCCAAATCATTAAAATCTTCTTGATGCCCAATCCATTTGCTCGACACACTTAAATCGAGATGAAGTGATTCATTACTGGCGATTGATGGAAATAATTCTGAAAGCTGAACGTGTTGTGCTGAAGCCCAATTTTGGAATTTGATGACGTTAGGGTGCGCTTCATAACCACAGGCCTTTCTGAAGCTGAAATAAGCAAAATCTGCACTTATCTTTCTCCATTTCTTCAGAACTTCCCATGCGGGCTTTTCACTAATGAGTAAGTATGTATTATCAGGTTCCTTTATTTTATTGATGGCCGATTTAGTAACGGAAATCACCAAGCGCATGGCAATGGCATTATATAAATGCATCAACTCATTTTCCTCTAACGGAAATGTTGTGTGATACCCTTCCACAATTGGCAAAGCAGCTTCCAACGGATCATTATGATTCATAAGGGCATAGGCACACGCCACCGCAAGATCATTGATGATTTGGGTATGGACGGCATCACCATAATCGATAGACGCTTGAACTTTTGGATGAATCAAGTCTGATGAAACAATCACATTATTGTCGTTGGCATCATTATGAACAACTGCGGTTCTTAATTTTACATAGCTCTCTTGCGAAATTTCAAATTGATTTTGAAAATAGGCGATGACTTCTCGGTCTTCATTCTGGAACAAATCCAGATGTGGTTTGGTCCAAAGTGCTTGCGCTACATCCCAGACAAATTCGCGATGTGCTTGTGGATGATCAAAGCCTTGGAGCGCTTGTGTTAATAGGCCACATTGCTCCCCTAAACTAAAGCGTAAATCGTCCAATTGCGGATTTACAGTGCTCCACACACGGCCAGAAACCCAAGTTAATACCCGTACAAAGCGTTCCTTTCCAAAAGCGTCAGTTATTTTAGAAATCGGATTCCCATCCACATCCGAAATTACTTTGGGGGCAATGAGATGCTGCCCATTACCTTCAACATGTTGCAATAGTTTTTGTTGAAAATCCAGATAGCCTTCATCTTCATCAGGTCGGGAAATTTTCAGAATATAACCGTCCGAATCCGCGACTTTAATCCTAAAATTAAAATCGATTTCTCCAGGAAGCGGCGATGCACTCCCTATAATATTGAAGCGTTTCAGGAGCATATCCTCTGCTTGCTGATTCGATATTTTTAAGTTCTCGTAGTTCATTTAGTCATTTTGTAAGAGCATGATAAGGTGCGCCGCACTCCAGCTGAAACTTTGCGCATTTAAACCTTCACCAGTGATAGGGTGATAATTTTCACGTATGGATTTTCCTTTGCCTAAAATACCGTCAGCACCTTCAATAATTTGAATGGTGGCTTGATTGGCTTCTTTATGAAACCCATAATTACGTAAGCCTTGCACCGCAAAATATGCTTGGTCTAACCAATTTGGACCTCTCCAATAGCCCTTTAGTGGGTTGAATTTTTCATGATCAGCACTCATGGTTTGGAACGGAACTTTGGTATAGAATTTTTCAGGATCCATTAATTTGATTTTAACAGCATCAGCTTGCTCTTGAGTGGCTGCATTTGCCCAAAGCGCCGTCCAACCTTCGCTTCCCTCACCTTTGATAAATGTTTTACCATCAAGAGTGGTGTCATAAAACCAACCATCTTCCGGGTCGAAGAATTGTTGTTGAATTTTTTCTTTCAAAATACCAGCTTCTGTCTTGAAGGTTTCTGAATCTTCTGTGTGATCTAAAATGGCCGCCAAGTGACTTAAAAACAACTTTTCAGCATATAAATAGGCATTTAAATCCACACTTTCTTGATCTAGGGAATAGGCGTCTTCTGAATTTTTTAAAATTTTAGAATCATCAAAACGAATGGCATTATCCATCCCGCTTTCCCATTTTGCAGCAATGACAGTGCCGTCAGTAGAACCGTATTCGCACAGACCGTCTTGATCGTGGTCGCGTTTAGCGTACCACCATTCATGGTATTTTTTGAGTTTTGGATACAATTCTTTTACAAATTCGGCATCCTTATCCTTTTCGTAAATATTAGCCACCGCCCACGCCGATAGTGGTGGTTTGGTATCGCGGTAATTATGGGCTTCAATTGTGGTGTCTCTAAAGATACAATCGACTATAAATCCATCGTCGCTTTGAAAATCGAACATGGCGCGCATTTGATTTTTTGCCAAATCGGTGTCATAATAAGCCAAACCGACGGCGTGTTTCCATGAATCCCAGGCCCAAAACCCATGGAAGCCTATATAATGATAACTAGGAAACAAGCCTTCATTAGTAAGTTCTCCAGCAGGGATACGCCAATTATTTTGCAAGGTTAAAAGTGATTTGGCTAAAACCCGGGCATATGCATCATCGTTAAATTCTGGATTTCTATTGTCAATAATTGTCTTTAATTGAGTGTTCTTTTCACCTTTTCGCGATTTAAAAACCGAGTCAAAGTTTAAATTCGCTATACTCTGTTTCTCTTTTTCCCAAGAGTATTCCGGAAAAATAAAGGTTTGAGCCACCACAATATCCTTGGTTTCATTGGGTTTTAGGGTTAAGACATTTTTTCCTTTGTAGTGTACACTATCTACCAACTCAACGTGCGTAGTTTTCGGAAAAGAGAGAAAGCCTTTAGCATTAGTTTTTGTTGAATTGATTTCAATGGTATGATCATGTTGTGACATTGAAATACCATCAATCAAAATTGGTGCATTTTCCCAAAGCACTTCCACAACGATGGTTTCAGTACCTGTATTCTTTATGTTGGTCTGTATTAAAGCCGTGTGCCCGTTTTTAAAAAGCAAGGTTTCAATAACTGATAATTGATCGCTTAAGTATTGATTTTCAAGATGACTTGCGTAACTTTCAGAAGATTCAATCTTTAAGGTTTCATAAGCATTGTCAACATTAATTATCGTATTCATAAAGGACGTACTCAACCAAACGCCATTCTGTTGGGTCATTAGGAACGGTCCAGAAAAACCTATAGATGTCTTCGATTCTTGATGCTGACCATAGGCAAACCAAGCGCCCTGATCAGAAAACATTAAGCCTGATCTATCTTTAGCATCTTTTGGAGTAATATGATACTCTAGAATATTTTCGCTAAAATCTAGATACTGATGCGTTGTGTCAAATTTTGGGGATTTTTTTGCGGTCGTGCAACTGAAGTTAAACAACAATCCGAGAACACAGACATACGTGACTATTTTGGTTAGATACATTTTTATTAACAATTACAATTAGTAGGTCATTAGATCACAAATTTCGGATTTATATTGATAATACCATAAAACATACCTTTACTTGACCTTACAAAAGCCTGTTTAAGAAAAATAAATAAAATTATATTGTCGATATTTGAGAACACGCAAATCTTTCAAGTCATAAGAGTATAACGCCATTCCATACAAATCCCGATTTATGAAGAAATTGTCATTTCTTATTCTATGCACCTTTATATGCCTCTGTTTTACAACGCAGGCCCAAACTAACATATGGGATGAAAATCCTGCCGATTCTCAAATTGAATTAGACAGCTTATTGACCATATTACCTACGGTAAAACGCCCTGAAAAAACGGTCTTACTCAATAGGATTGCTGAGATCTATTGGTCTAGCAATCCTGATAAAACCATTGAATATGCTTCTGAAGCCCTACAATTCTCAAAGGAATTTAACCAAAAAGAGCAAGAAGGCCTGGCACTTATCAATCTTTGTCAAGGGTATTTGTTCAATGACATTTACGATAAGGCTTTACAATATGGTCTAAAATCTCTAGAAATCCGAAAAGAGATCGGTAATGATTATGATTTAGCCTTTACATTGCGCACGTTGGGTTGGCTGTATTACGACATTGGTTATTTTGATAAAGCTTTGGAATATCATAGGGAAGTTCTGAAAATACACGAAAAAATTGGTTCCAAACAGCGGATTGCCTACAGTTATAACAGCATAGGCCTTATTCACGAAGGAAAAGGCGACTGCAATTTAGCCTTATCCTTTTTTAAGAAATCCTTAGAGCTTATTGAAGACCTTGACAACAAGGATAGAATTGCCGAAGCTATGACCAATATGGGCATTTGCTATCGCAAAATTGACGATCTCGATTCCGCCATCAAATTTTTAGAATCGGCTCTAGAAATTACCAATCAAATTAAATTTGATCACAAAAAAGTATACATCCTTCATGAGCTAGCCATCGTGTATTTAAAACAGCAAGATTACAAAAAGGCTTACGCACTACTGGAAGATGCACGAATGATTATTCAAACCATAAAAAATAACAAGGAATTAATCTTAGAGAACAATAAAATTACCTCTGACTACTATGTTGCAACGCTCAACTACAAAGAAGCTTACCATTACTACAAAAGATACATTGAAGAAACCTCTGAAATTTTCTCGAGCACTGAAAGCGAAAGACTTGCTGAAATGAGAATTTTGTACGAAGCAGAGCGCCGTGAGAACGAAATTAAATTATTGGAACAAGAGCGGAATTTAGAGGCCCAAAAACGAAACTTTTTGTTGATTGGTGCCTTGTTGCTGGCAATTATTGCCATCCTTATAATTGGAAGCCTCTGGAATAACATAAAAAAGAAGAAAGCAATCTATTTACAAAGCCACAAACTCTCCAAAGAGAAATTAAAAACCCAACATTTAGAACGTGAGAATTTGGAGCACAAGTTAGAATTTCGTCAAAAGGAACTCACAAATCTGGCTTTATTTATCTCGCAGCGTACCACTATCTATAAAGATTTTACTAAGACGTTAAAAAATCTAAAGTTTACCGATTTAAAAGAACTCAAAAAAAATATTGACAGTCTTATAAAAGAATACACCTTTAAATTTGATTTCAATGAAGACATACAACGCTTCCATGCCAATATAGAAAATTTACAAAGCGACTTTTTATTTAAAATCAAAGAAGAATTTCCACACCTTACGGATAAGGACATTCAACTGGCCGTACAGGTAAAACTTAAACTGAGCTCCAAGGAAATTGCCAACATCAATAATATCTCTCTAAACTCTGTAGAAATCGGAAGACATCGCTTAAGAAAAAAATTAGGATTGGACCCAAAAGATAATCTCGTAACCTTTTTGGAAAATATTTGAAATTGTAGAAAATTTTTGGACCCCATTTAGATCATCTTCCATTAATCACGCTCCACATTTCCTTATATCCCTTTAAATTAAAGGACTTTGGCGCTATTAAGCTTTTCTAAAAAAAACGCAATGTAATCAACTTTAAACGTATTGTAAAGGTCAAGTAAAGGTGGTTTTTAATGATTTGTCTCTAAATAATTTCATATTTGGTATTCTTAAACTTAAGTTAAAATCAAGTTTGGGGCTAACCAATAAACGAATTATTAAGATGAACAAAAAACATTCAAAATATCAAACGCACACGTCAAAAGGTCTGTTTTTATTACTTTTTGTAGTTGTGTCCTTTGGATTTATGACCAATTCCTATGCTCAGGGCATATTGATAAAAGGGACAATTACAGACCATGCTGGAATTCCAGTCCCGGGAGCGACGGTTAATCTTAAATCTAATCCATCAGTAGGAACACAGTCAGACTTTGATGGCAATTACACCTTAACAGTTCCGGATTCTCAAACCATATTAGTATTTAGCTACTTAGGGTTTTCAACTAAAGAAATTACGGTAGGCAACCAAACAAGCATCAATGTTTCTTTACAAGAAAGTGCAGAAGATTTGGACGAGGTGGTCATTGTGGGTTATGGTACCCAAAAGAAAAGTGACGTTACCGGGGCCATTAGCTCTGTAAAAAGCGAAGATCTTACCAAAGTTGTAACCACTAACCCTGTGGACGCCTTACAAGGTAGGGTTGCAGGCGTTACAGTAACATCGTCTTCAGGCAGCCCCGGATCTACATCAGACATTACCATTAGGGGTATTGGAAGTTTTGGAAACAACCAACCTCTTTATATTGTAGATGGCGTCCAAGCTGATCCTTATTTCTTGAATGCAAATGACATTGCCTCCATTGAAGTTTTAAAAGATGCAGCTTCAGGGGCCATTTATGGAACTAGAGCTGCCAACGGGGTAATTATCATTACAACGAAAAAAGGAAAAGTAGGTAAAACCAAAATTGAGATAGAAACCTCCTTGAGCTCTAATACCGCCAGAGAGAAAATGAATTTATTGGATGCCGATGGCTACGTGTCCGTGCACAGGCAAATGTATGAGAATGCTGGTGCGAGTCTGCCGCAATACCTTCAAAACCCTCCCAATGTAAACACAAATTGGGTAGATGAAACTCACAGAACTGGGCAATTAAGCTTATTGAATGTTCGGGTTAGTGGTGCATCGGACAATATAAATTACAGCGTGGCCGGTAGCTATGCTGATGAAAAAGGAATTTTAATAGGTTCTGGCTTTTCAAAAAAAGGTATCAATGCTAATATTGGAAGCACAAAAGGAAAATTAAAAATAAATACCAGCTTAAACTATAGCGAAACCAATCAAGAAGATTATAAATTCTCATTGAGAGAAACTTATTTCATCTCGCCTTTAATACCCGTTTTAGATCCATCCAAACCTTCCGGATATGGTTATAGAACGGGAGATTTACCTGATCATAGAAATCCAGTGGGTGAAGATGCCCTAATTGACGGGTATACAAAAATGAAATACTTTTTAGGAAATGTTAGTTTTAACTATGAAATAATTAAAGGGCTGCATGCCAATGCAAACTTCTCTCTGTCTAACAGAGACAATTACACCTATGCCTATCATCCTTCTTTTCAAGTTAGAGACATTGACGACAATCCCCAAAACCAATATGCATTTGTTTCCGAATACAACAGTGAGTTCAGAAGGTTGAATCAAGACTACACCCTGAATTACATGTTTGACATTAAAAAGCATTCGGTCAATTTATTGGCTGGGTATCAAAGAATTTCCGAACCTTTTAAAGAGACCTATGTACAAGCTGAAGGCTATAAATTTGATGAAGATGGTAACAAAATACCAGCAACTATTTTAGATCCTAGCTTTAATACTGTCAATGCATTTAACGATGGTACGTATTCGGCAGAAGGAACAAACGCAGAATATGCATTGGTGTCCCAATTTGGAAGGATCAATTATGCCTATAATGACCGCTATTTATTTCAAGCCAGTGTCCGTAGGGACGGCAGTTCAAAATTTGGCAAGAACAACCAATATGGTGTTTTTCCTTCTGTAGCTGCCGGTTGGAAAATCACCGATGAGGATTTCATGAAAAACCAAAAGGTTTTCAATTTCTTAAAACTGCGATATAGCTGGGGTCAGGCCGGTAATGATAGTGCTCTGGGCTATTACGACTACATTGCACTTATTTCTCAAGGGAAAGACGGAGGCAATGGCGGGTACGTATTTGGGAATCCGCAAAACTCCTACTTAGGAAGTATCGCGAGAGATTTACAGAATGACGATTTACAATGGGAAACCAACACCTCATCAAACTTTGGAGTCGACTTTGCCTCCTTAGGCAATAAGCTAAAAGGTGCTATAAACTATTATAAAACCACAACGGAAGATTTACTGATTACAAAAGAAGTGTCACCTTCAAGCGGCGTCAATAATCCTGTGGTCAATGTGGGTGAATTTGAGAATAGTGGTCTGGAATTCGAGTTGGGATACGTTAACAAAGATGGCGATTTTCACTACTCTGCTTTTGGAACCTTTACGACGGTTAATAGTGAAGTCACCAAGCTTAGTAATGCCAATCAAAAACTATATGGAATAGGATTACTGTTTGGATCTGACCATTTTGTGAACCAAACTCAAATTGGGTATGAGCCGGGAGCGTATTTCTTGCCTGTCGCAAATGGAATCTTCCAAACTCAGGCTGACATTGATGCCCACGGTGCACAACCCGATGCTTCTCCCGGAGACATCAGGTTTGTTGATCAAAACGGTGATGGGCAGATAGACTCCAAAGATGAAACCTACCAAGGGACGGCCATTCCTAAATACGAGTATAGCGTGAGTTTGACTGCCGATTACAAAAACTTTGATTTTAACATATTTTTCCAAGGTGTTGGTGGCAACAAAATATATAATGGTAATGATTTCAGGTTATTAAGCTTAGACACGGGAAGAAATTATAGAGTTGAAGCTGCCAATGCTTGGACCCCTTCCAATACGAATACCAACATACCGAGAGCTGTCCTAGGCGATCCTAATAGAAATAGTAGAGCCTCAACCCGATTTTTAGAAGATGGCGATTATTTGAGAATCAAAACCATTCAACTTGGCTATTCCTTACCAACAAGTGCCCTAGAGACCATGCAATTAGATAAATTCAGGATTTACCTTACAGGACAAGACCTATTTACATTGACAAAATACAGTGGACTCGACCCAGAAGTTGGAGGAAGTGTATTATCAAGAGGTATTGATAACAGTTTGTATCCAAAATATAAATCTATAATTTTTGGACTTCAATTAGCATTTTAAGAATTACTAAACAAAACAAAATGAAAAATTTATATAAAACAATTATCGTTGCTTTTGTACTAACACTCACCACATCCTGCAGTGATGATGAGTTTTTAGAGCAAACATCACCCGATCAACTCACCAGTGAGAACTTCTGGAGAAATGCTGAAGATGCGCAATCAGGTTTAGTGGCGGCTTATTCAGAATTGGAATCGAGAAGTAATTTTTGGGACGGTTGGCAAGAAGGAAGACCAGTTGTAGAATATTTTAGATCTGATTATGCCTTACCCGGTCCAGATGCCAGTAACTATTCGCATTGGATGTCTATATATAATTTCAATTATACCAACGGACATACATTTTTAGATGTGATATGGACCACGAATTATAAAGGATTAAATTTCTCTAATCAAGTCATTGCTAAAGTTGGAGAAATGACCTCAGAGCAAATATCTGATGCAGAAAAAAAACAGATCATAGGTGAAGCAACTTTTTTAAGAGCGTATTATCATTTTAAATTATTGACGCTTTATAAGCAGATTATCTTGAGAACTGAATTGATTTCAAACGAAACTTTGGATAAGCCCCTAGCTTCAAGACCAGAATCTTGGGAAGTTATCATTAAGGATTTTACAGATGCTGCTACCATGCTTCAGACCGTCGATAATACGGAGCCAGGAAGAGCAACTAAAGGAGCAGCTCTCGCCTATTTAGGAAAAGCGTATTTATATAAAGCTGGAGACGCAACCTCAGCAGAAGGGTCCGATTTTGAAAATGCAATCTTAGCCTTTAAGCCAATTGTTGAGGGGACAGCGGGATCATACGCTTTAGAAACTGATTTTTTAAGCCTGTTTAATGGTGAAAATGAAAACAATCAAGAATCGCTATTTGAACTTCAGTTTAAGACTTCAGATGCCACATCAGATAATTCCACACGATTACATGCCTTTGTAGGAGATTGGTCCATAGGTGGTTGGGGCGGCATTGCAGCAACCATGAATGTGGTAAACGAAATGAAAAGTGAAGGTAGAATTGCCAATAATGGTCTATACGACAATAGATTATATGGGTCGCTCTATTTTAAAGATCCCTTTTTCAATAATACTAGCACCAATCAGATGCAAGGCAGCACATGGGACGCCTTAATGATGGAAACTTATGGTGACACCAATGACAATGCTGCTTACTTTAGAAAATGGTTACCCAATTATGTTTATAACAACAGTTATGTTGGAGTCAATGTGGTGTTAATGCGCTACGCTGATGTTTTATTAATGTATGCCGAAGCATTGAATGAAACGGGAGCTACAGCCCAAGCTATTCCTCTCATCAATAAAGTGAGAGCCGTACATGGGAATATGCCGGCAATTACGGCTACTTCGCAAGCTGATGTCAAGAAACAGATTATCCATGAACGCACGATGGAATTGACCTTAGAATCCGTACGGTTTTTTGATCTACGACGATGGGGAATGTTGGACCAAGCCATGCAGGCAGCAGGCAGAACTAACTTTAATGCCGCAACTCATGCCTACTTGCCAATACCATTATCAGAGATTCAATCCAACTCTGCCATTAATTAAAAAGCTTTTATATATTTGAATTAGTCGAAAAGGGCTGTCATCATCATGTGACGGCTCTTTTATTTACACATCATCCGGCAGTACTTAACCGTACAAGCATTTTGAAGAGAGATAAAGAACCTTAGGTTTTTAACAATACATGCCTTTTGAAAATGGAATAATGACTTTTCAATTTTTGAAGTTGGGAAAGCGCATTGGTTTTAAGTTTGGCCCGTTCAGACCAAGTACATATTATTTACTAATAGGTTGATAGTTACTTGTATTCAGAGTTTTCCTGCATAAAATATAGCAAGGACATTATTATTATATAACCGGCTATTTCAATTTTTTATTGGGCACAAAAGTTATAATTTTTTATAAAATGAATCATTGTCGTCCGATAAAGCATCAAGAGCCTGCCTCATCGGCAGGCAGGCGCTGCGCTGTTAGAATAAAGACATATTTGCAACTATCTGACAAACAACGATCATTTAAATTAAAATCGCACATTCACTCCCGGTAGAAACAGTTTCTAAAATGCGAGGTCTCATTTTGGAAATCTTCTAATGTCCCTTGCTTTAAATCAGTTTGTTAATTAATAATTTATTTTTATCGGATACTAATAAAAATGAATGTATATCCGCTCAAATAAACGGTGAAAATCTGCGAATTCAGCGGGAATAAT
>Ga0114916_1000387_pt1 | contig 30857 bp, 28 predicted proteins | sample MalvirAntarct_66_FD_83501 | JGI IMG/M metagenome (GOLD analysis project Ga0114916, IMG submission 83501) | Marine viral communities from the Global Malaspina Expedition - Malaspina viral metaG Antarct_66 | ecosystem: Environmental > Aquatic > Marine > Oceanic | place: West Anvers Island... | reverse complement strand
ATCCTATTGCGCCTCTTGCTGCGCCTGCCAATTGCGGGCGAAATCGGTTAGGCGAATTGGTTTGCGCTGTCGTCCCCAGGTGCCGGGCCTGGGCTCGAACCGACCCGCAATGGCAGTGCCACAGCCTGTGCAATGACCGCCCTGGCCCAATCCCCAATCACTCAATTGATGCCAATCGCGCCCGATCACTTTGGTCCCGCAGCCAGGGCAATAGGTCGAGCCTGTCGGTTCGTGATGGATATTGCCGGTATAGACATGATGCAGCCCATTCTTGCGCCCGATCTTCCAGGCGCGGATCAAGGTCTCTGGCGGCGTGCGGGGTTTATCCATCATCTTATAATCCGGATGAAAGGCCGTGAAATGCAGCGGCACGTCAGGGCCCAGCGCCTCAAACACCCATTGTGTCAGGGCCTCAATCTCCGCCACGCTGTCATTCTCGCCCGGGATCAACAGCGTGGTCAGTTCGACCCAGCATTTCCGCTCTTTCACCAGATAGACCGCTGTCTCCTGAACCGAAGCCAGACTGGCGGTGCAGAGCTTGTGATAGAAATCCTCGGTAAATCCCTTCAGGTCCAGATTGACCGCATCCATGCGCTGGAAGAATTCCTGGCGCGCGGCATCCTTGATATAGCCTGCCGTGACCGCGACATTAGCAATCCCCACCTCGTGACAGGCCGCCGCCACATCCACCGCATATTCCAGGAAAATCACCGGATCGTTATAGGTATAAGCAACCGACCGACAGCCCGTCTGCTGAGCCGCTGCCGCAATCGCGCCGGGCGCGGCCTGATCCATCAACCGATCCATCTGGCGACTTTTGGAAATATCCCAGTTCTGGCAGAATTTGCAGGTCAGATTGCACCCCGCCGTCCCGAAACTCAGCACCGGCGTACCGGGCAGAAAATGGTTCAGCGGTTTCTTTTCAATCGGATCGATGCAATAGCCCGATGCCCGACCATAGGTCGTCAACACCAGTTCGTCGCCCCGCCTGGCCCGCACAAAACACAGCCCCCGCTGCCCATCGTGCAATTTGCATTCGCGCGGACACACATCACACTGAATCCGCCCATCCTCCAGCGGCTGCCAATAGCGCGCGGGGACGGCGTTCAGAATGTCAGGATCAACCGGTTTCGCTGTGTCATTCATTGCGCTAGACTAGCACATCTTCATGACCAAAGGGATAGGGTCCATCATGGCGCTGATCCGACCGCCTGCGATTGCGGGGACATTTTATCCGGCTGATCCGGCGGGGTTGCGGGCGGCTGTGGAGAAATTTGTTCGGGCAACGCCTTCTGAAGGGCCAGTGCCCAAGGCGATCATTGCGCCCCATGCGGGCTATGTCTATTCCGGGGCCTGTGCGGGCGCGGCCTATGCGCGGTTGTTGCCGGATCAGGCACAGATCACGCGGATCGTCTTGCTAGGGCCGTGCCACCGTGTGGCGGTGCGCGGATTGGCGACCAGTTCGGCGGATTACTGGAAGACGCCCCTGGGCGCGATGCCGCTGGATCGGGGGGTGCTGGCGGGATTGTCCGACCTGCCCCAGGTAGCAACCCATGACGGCACCCATCAGCAGGAACACAGTCTGGAAGTCCATCTGCCCTTTTTGCAGGTTTATCTTCCCCAGGCCAGCCTTTTGCCCTTCGTCGTCGGGCAGGCCAATGCGGAAGAGGTTGCCGGTGTCCTGGAGCGTCTGTGGGGCGGGCCGGAGACGCGGATTGTGATCTCCACCGATCTGAGCCACTTCCTGGACTATGATGCCTGCAACGCGCTGGATACCAGAACCGCACATGCTGTAGAGGCATTGGACTATGCGGCCATCGGGCGCGACCAAGCCTGTGGGCGCATCCCGATGTCAGGCCTGTTGCATCTGGCCAAGCAACGGGGCATGCGGATTGAACGGGTTGGCCTGTGCAATTCGGCGGACACGGTGGGCGACCCGGCCCGCGTTGTGGGTTATGGCAGTTGGGCCTTATACGAATGACCGCCGAAGAAATCGCCAAAAAGCACCGCGCCTTGCTGATGAAAATTGTCCACCATGCCCTGGAGAAAGGGGCTGTTCCATCCATAAACCTGCCGTCCTTCCCAGAAGAATTGAAAGCGCCGGGGGCGACCTTTGTCACTTTGGAAAAGCAGGGGCGGCTTCGGGGCTGCATCGGATCGTTACAGGCGCATCAGCCCCTGGTTCAGGACCTGGCCCAGAATGCCTATCGTGCCGGGTTTAAAGACCCCCGATTCCCACCAATCACGGCAGAGGAATTGCCAGACATCACCTCCTCCATTTCCATCCTAAGCCCGCCGTCACAAATGCTGTTCCAGGATGAGCAGGACCTGTTGGCACAGCTTGTCCCCGACGTGGATGGACTGATCCTGCAGGATGGCAATCGACGCGCCACCTTCCTGCCTCAGGTCTGGGAGCAACTGCCTGATCCAAAACAGTTTCTGGGTCATCTGAAGCGCAAGGCAGGCTTGGCCGAAGATCATTGGTCGCCAACCCTGACCGCCCACCGCTATCATGTGGTGAAGGTTGCATGACATTATGGCAGTGTGATTGACCAAACCGGCACTAGCCCTATGATCTGTCGTGAAAATTGACCTTTTGGGGAGAGCCCGCGTAATGGCAAAATTTGGTATTGGACAGCCGATCCGACGGACCGAAGACCTGCAACTATTGTCCGGTCACGGGCAATATACCGCCGATGTGGATTGGGACAATCAGGCCTATGCGGTCGCCGTGCGCTCCCCCTATGCCCATGCCAATATTCTTGCCATCGATATCGACGATGCGAAGGGCGCACCAGGCGTTCTGGATATTTTCACGGGTGACGACATGCTGGCCGATGGCATTGGCGCGATGCCAGCCAACATTGTCGTGACCCAGACCGATGGATCGAAAATGATCCACCCGCCCCGATATGCCCTGGCAACGGGTAAGGTGCGTCATGTCGGCGATCCGGTCGCCTTCGTTATTGCAGAAACGCTGGACCAGGCCCGCGATGCGGCAGAGCTGGTCATGGTGGATTACGACGACCTGCCATCGGTGACCGACACGGACAAGGCCGATGCCCCCGATGCGCCCCTGGTTTATGACGAGGCCCCGAACAATCGATCCTTCACCTGGGATTTTGGCGATGAAGCCGCTGTTCAGGCCGGGCTTAAAGATGCCGCCCATACGGTCACGCTGAAACTGATCAACAACCGCATCATTGTCAATTCCATGGAGCCCCGCGCTGCGCTGGGCAAGTATGAGGGCGATGCGGAGACGGGTCGCTACAGCCTGCACACCCCGACCCAGGGCGTGCATTCGGTCCAGCGGCAACTGGCTGATGATATCTTTCATGTCGACAAATCCCGTATGCGAATCCTGACCGGCAATGTCGGCGGCGGATTTGGGATGAAGATCTTTCTGTATCCCGAACAACTGTGCGTGCTGTATGGCGCACGGCGCATCGGGCGGCCGGTAAAATGGGTCGCAGAACGGTCCTATGACGGTTTTACCACCGACAAGATGGGCCGCGATCATGTCAGCGAAATTACGCTGGGGCTGGGCAAGGACCTGAAGATCACAGGTCTGGACATCACCCTGAAGGCTGCAATGGGTGCCTATATTTCCGGCTTTCAGGCCTTCATCCCGACCATGGCGAGCGCCAAGATGTATTCTGGTGTCTATGCCATCCCCGCTATCCATTTGCGGGTCCATGGCCTGTTCACCAATACAACGCCGGTGGATGCCTATCGCGGGGCCGGACGTCCGGAGGCTGCTTACCTGCTGGAGCGCCTGATGGATAAGGCCGCGCTGGATCTGGGCGTTGACACGGTGGAGCTGCGCAAGCGCAATTACATCCCCACCAGCGCCATGCCCTATACGACCCCTGTGGGGCCGGTCTATGATTCCGGTGATTTTGCGCGCTTGACCGATATTGCCCTGCAACGGGCGGATCGCTCAGGTTTTGAGGTGCGCCGCCAGGAATCCGCATCGCGCGGCAAACTGCGCGGCATGGGCATGTCCTATTACATCGAATGCTGTGGCGCCGGTCCTGGGGAACAGGCCGATATTCGCGTCGCAGAGGATGGGGCGGTCACCCTGTATATCGGCACTCAGGACAACGGCCAGGGGCACCAGACCGCCTATAAGCAAATCATCTCCAACCGGCTGGATATCGACCTGGATCGTATCACCGTCATTCAGGGCGATACAGATGTGGTGGAACGCGGCGGCGGCACAGGCGGATCCCGATCCATCCCCGAAGGCGGCGTTGCCGTGCGCGATGCCACAGAAGGTGTCGTTGAAAAGGGCAAACAGATCGCCAGCGTATTGCTGGAAACAGCCGCCGCCGATATTGAATATATCGATGGAAAATTTGCCGTGGTCGGCACCGACCGCACGGTCAGTTTCGAAGACGTCGCACGCGCCGCTCATGATCCGGCCGTCGTACCGGACGGCATTGATCCCGGCCTGGATGTGAAGGCCCGCCACAAGGCAGAAGCCCAGACTTATCCCAATGGCTGTCATGTCTGTGAACTGGAAATCGATCCGGAAACAGGGACGTTGGATATCCTGAATTATGTCGTCGTCGATGATTTCGGCACCGTGGTTAATCCAATGATGCTGGCTGGTCAGGTCCATGGCGGTATTGGTCAGGGGTTGGGCCAATCACTGATGGAAGAAACCATCTATGATCCGGAAACCGGGCAATTGCTCAGCGGTTCCTATATGGATTATTGCATGCCCCGGGCGGATAACATCCCCAATATTGATTTCACCTATGTCGATGACATTCCCTGTGCCACCAATCCGTTGGGCATCAAGGGCGCGGGGGAAGCCGGTGCCATCGGTGCACCGCCTGCATCGATCAATGCCATTGTGGATGCAATGAAACATCTGGGCATTCACCATATCGACATGCCGGCAACCCAATCCCGAATCTGGCAGACTCTACAGGCTGCCAGCAAAGCTGATGCGGCGGAATAGAGGCTTATGACGTCCGACCTGAAATACGACCCCAAAGAGCTTATACAAGGCATCAAAAAAGCGGCCTTTGTCGCGGGTGCTAAGATATTGGCGGTCTATGCCACCGATTTTGAAGCGGATGTGAAGGCCGACCATTCCCCCGTGACGGAGGCGGATACGGCCGCCGAGGCGATCATTCTGCCACTGCTGAAAACCCTGACGCCAGACATTCCAATCGTGGCGGAAGAAGCTGCCGCAGCTGGCAACATTCCCGATGTCGGTGACGGACCGTTCTGGCTGGTTGACCCGCTGGACGGCACCAAGGAATTTCTGAAGCGCAATGGCGAATTCACCGTCAACATCGCACTGATTGTGAATCACCAGCCACTCTTAGGCGTCGTGTTGTTGCCTGCCAAGAATTGCTTGTATAGCGGCATCGTCGGCATGGGTGCGTGGCGACAGGACGGTGACGGGCCGGTTGTCAATATAACCGTGCGGACACCGCCAGAGGATGGATTGACCGTGATCGGAAGCCGCAGTCATGGCGATGCGGATGAAATGGCCGCCTTCCTGAAAGGCCATGCGATTGCCGAAGTCATTTCCGCAGGCAGTTCCCTGAAATTCTGTCTGGTGGCGGACGGTTCTGCTGATGTCTATCCCCGTCTGGGTCGCACCATGGAATGGGATGTCGCCGCCGGTCATGCGGTCCTGGCCGCCGCAGGGGGACGTGTCACCTTTACCGATGGCACCCCATTCACCTATGCCAAGAACAAGATCTTCGAAAACCCCCATTTTGTTGCCTGGGGCGGGGTTTAGGAATGCGGGTCTATCTGGCTGGTCCCGATGTCTTTCACCCGGATGCCGTAACTCTGGGTCAACGCAAAAAGGAACTATGCGCCCAGTTTGGCCTGGTCGGTGTCTTTCCTTTGGATAATGAGCTGGATTTACAACGCCTTAATCCACATGCACAAGGAATGGCAATTTTCCATGCCAATACCAAGCTGATGGATGAATGCGACGCGGTCATCGCCAATATGACACCGTTTCGCGGGCCATCCTGTGACCCTGGTACCGCCTATGAAATCGGCTATATGCGGGGACTGGGCAAGGCTGTTCTCGCCTATTCAAACACATCCACCCCATTTACCGGTCGCAGCACCGGCCTGGATTCCCAGACAATCGAAAAGTTCGATATGGTGGATAATCTGATGCTGGACGGGGCGGTGGTTGCCAGTGGTTTCGATATCATAACCCACGACGCCCAGGACCCTTTCACCGACCTGACCGCCTTTACCGAATGCGTCAAACGCCTGGCACAGCCAAAACCGTAGAATGTTCTAGTCCCGGAAGGATGGGTCTTTGCGATCCAACATGCGCAGATAGGCTGCCCATTCCGGGGTATCGCTGCGCGTGGCTTTATCGGCCTCTGGCTCCCAATCGCGCCCGTTTGGTTCCCATTGTTTGGCCGTGTGCTCACACACTTCGGGGCTGGGCATCTTAATCGGGCGCCCCGTTGCCAACACATCCAATTGAACGCGACAGGCCTGTTCAAAATAATACAGCCGCGAGAATGCATGACTGACGGTTTCGCCCAGTGTCAAAATTCCGTGATTATACAGCACCATGGCCCATTTATCGCCAAGATCGGCAACCAGACGTTCCCGTTCGGACAGGTCCAACGCGATGCCTTCATAGTCGTGATAGGCCAGCCGGTTATAAAATTGAAAGCCGCCCTGGGTCATCGGCATAAAGCCTTCATCCAGGCAGGACACCGCCGTGCTGGCATCACTGTGGGTGTGCAAGACACATACTGCATCATGGCGCACGGCATGGACCGCGCTGTGGATGGTATAACCCGCCGCATTGATGCCATAGCTGGAGCCGTCTACCACATTGCCGTCCAGATCAATCTTCACCAGATTTGACGCACAGACTTCGTTATAGGCCAGACCATAGGGATTGATCAGAAAATGCCTCGGCTCGCCGGGAACACGGGCGGTGATGTGATTGTAAATCTGATCAATCCAACCATGCGCATCAACCAAGCGATAGCAGGCCGCCAGGTCAACCCGCATCGCCCATTCCGCATCCGAGCAATCAAGGCTGCGGCTAGCCGGAGGCTTCGTAGTGATGGCGGTCATGACCTGATCCTTCCCAAGTAGAATTATTCAGCAGCGCGGGTCAGCGCGTATAATCCATCATCATCGCCCAGTTCCAGGGGCGTATGATCCTGATTGTTGTGATACCAGGCACGACCATTCCCACCGGTAGGCGCATTGCTGACGGCATTATAATTGAAATACATGATTGATCGCGGCCAGGGGCTGACATTGTTCGAAGACCCATGCACCAGATTGCAATGAATAAACGCAACCGTCCCTGCAGGCCCCATCAAGGGGACGATCCCATTGCGGTTTGCGAAGTCTGAAACAACAGGCGGGTCAATCTGCATCACCGTGTAACCGGTCGCGTCTTCGCGCGTTACCGTGTTGACGATGCCATGATGCTGGGAACCCGGCAGCACCAGCAAAGGTCCATTCACCGCCGTGGAATCATCCAGAAATATTGCTGTCATGACGCAATGGGGTTCTGGCATGCCATCTTCGCGATGCCAGGTCCCGAAATCCTGGTGCCAGTTCCACGCCCCGCCGGAAAAACCTTCCTTCGGATTCAGGCGGCTTTGGTGAATATAGGCGTCTTCCCTGAGCAATTGTCGCACGGGATTCAATAACCGCGGCAGCGTGCTAAGTCGCTTATAAGGTTCGCAAACCTCATGCCCGCCATAGGCCAGACGGATGCCGTTGCTTTCTTTTTCCCGAACAATCTCAGGACCGGGTCGGGCGCAAAGCACCGATGCCGTCACCTTCAAAAGCTGTGCCTCTTCCTGATCCAGCAGCCCTGGAAAAAGAAGATAGCCGGAGCGATCATATTCTTCGATTTGTGAGTCTGATAAGTGCATAAAAAAACCTTAACGTCTGTTTTGCCGGTCGCCAAGTCAGGATTTACGCTTTTCTGTGATGCCGGACTGCGGCATTGTCAGGTGTGTCAATTCTATGAAGGCGAGTTCGCTTTGTGACCCTATCCATACGTTCGGTCTTGCTCTTTGGATTCTGCGGTCTGCTGGCACTGTCCATTTCAGCCGTCGCGATAACAGGACTGATCGGGGCATTAAGCAATACCCTGACCCTGATGGCCCGGGAAGCCACCCAAATGGTGGAAGAAGCCGATCGCCGTCTGACGGCGGAACTGGCCCCTATTGAAAGCCAGGCCCGATTTATTTCTAACAGATTTGAAGACGGTCGATTGAGCTTCGATGCCCCCGAACGCCTGTCGATCACCCTAGATGCCTCTATGGCCGCCATTCCCGATTTGGCCGGTCTGCTGCTGATTGACACGAACGGCACAGGCTATCGCTTGCTGGGGGCCCGCCGGAATGATGACGACGCCCCCTTGAAGGTCGGGAATTACATGCAAATTCCAGGTATTGCTGATGCACTTGCACAAGCAAAAGACACCACGGAATCAGTATGGCGGCGACCGGTCTGGGTCTCTGAAATACAACAGACGGCGATTAACCTGCACACACCCCTGTACCGGGAGGGGGAATTTATCGGCGTGCTGATGCAGGGAAAGGCTGTCGCGGACCTGTCCATACAGTTACGCCGTCTTCAGGATTTTGCCGGAAAAGTCCCTTTCCTGCTGTATGGATCTGACAGTGTTCTGGCCCATCCAGGTCTGGCGGAATTAAAGTCAAATGCATCCAAAGTGGAACCCCTGCCCCCGCTTAACACCTTCCAAGACGGCATCCTGGCCTCCTTTCCAACTTTACAGGATGTGATTTTTGAAAATTTTTCCGAGGACAAATCCATCAAAATGGGCCGAAGCACCTTCGCCGGGCAGAATTATTTCTTTGCCTATCGGACCCTTCAGGTTTCCGCAGCGGACAAGCCCATTACGGTCGGGCTGTATGTTGATGAAACACGCTACAATACGGTGCGGGATCGATTGCGGGCAATTTTGGTCGTCGGTGGCGGCGTCATGTTAATTTCCATTATCGCGGCACTTTGGATGGCCCGGGCCACGGTCCGCCCGATACAAGCGCTGGCAAAAGCCTCCCTGCATGTCGCGACAGGCGATCTTGACGCCGTTGATCCCCTGCCCCGCAGCCGCATGCGCGAATTGGACGAGGCCGGTCTGGCCTTCACCCATATGGTGGAGGGATTGAAAGAACGCGCACGAATAATGGACCTGTTCGGTCGGGTTGTTCCAACCGCTGTCGCGGAACGAATGCTGCGATCGCCAAAGGAACTGGCACCCCAGAAGGTCGAGGCAACAGTTCTGTTCTGTGACCTGGTTGGGTTCACCACCTTGTGTGAAGGGCTGGAGACCGATCATCTGGTGCAGGTATTGAATGCCTATTTCACCGATATGGTCGACATCATCCAGGGCCAGGGTGGCATTGTTACACAATTTCAAGGGGACGCGATATTAGCCGTCTTCAATGTGCCATTGGGGGACCGCGACCATCCGGCCAAGGCATTGGCGGCCGCGCGCGCCATGCATCTGCATTTGGAAAACAGCACCTTTCTTACCCAAACGCTGGCCATTCGTGTCGGTATCGCCACAGGACCTGTGATTGCAGCGAATGTAGGCGCAGCATCCAGAATGAATTATACCGTACATGGAGATACAGTAAACTTGGCCGCCCGATTGGAAAATTTGAACAAAACCTATGGCACCAGAATCATCCTGTCGGCAGAAACAGTTGAACGATCCGGTGCACAGGATGTGAAGTCCCTGGGATTGGTCGAAATTCGGGGGCGAACCCAGCCGATGGAAGTTTTCGCGTGGGAAGGATCATCGGGTTAATGAAAGAACTGCTGAGGTCCAATGACATGGTGCAACTTTCCTTTATCGAGGTTCTGTTGCGCGATTCCGGTATCGAATGTGTAGTATTCGATGGCCATACCAGCATCCTGGAAGGGTCTTTGGGTGTCTTGCCCCGTCGCGTGATGGTGCTGGATGAAGATTGGGACGCGGCGCGGCGCGTGCTGCGCGATGCGGGTCAGGATATTCCATGACCGATACGCTGAATGAGACCGTCGCCGACCGCTTTCTGGATGGCCGCCTGATCCTGCAGCAACCCAGACAGGGATATCGCGCGGCGATGGATCCTGTGCTGTTGGCCGCTGCGGTGCCCGATTGTGACGAAGGAAAAGTGCTGGATTTGGGGTGTGGCGTCGGTACCGCCCTGTTTTGTTATGGCAAACGAATGACAGGTCCGACCTTGTTTGGGTTGGAACTGGACTCCATCGCCGCCGATATGGCCCGGCGGAATGCGTGTGAGAATAATTTAGCGGACAGAACCACCATCGTCACAGGCGATCTGTTGTCCATGCCCAAGGCGCTGGAACCCAACAGCTTCGATCAGGTATTCGCCAACCCGCCCTATCTGGAACCCCAAACCGGCGAGACATCGCCCATTGCAGATCGGGCACGGTCCAATGTTGAAGGGGCCGCCCGCCTGAAGGATTGGATCACCGTCATGTTACGGATGACCCGACCACGGGGCGGATTGACTCTGATCCATCGGGCGGATCGATTGGATGATATCCTGGCCTTGCTGTACCAAAAGGCAGGAGAGATCGCAGTCCTGCCCCTATGGCCGCGCGCGGGTGAACCAGCAAAGCGCGTCATCGTGCGGGCCCGCAAGGGGGTGCGCGGTGGTACCACCCTGTTGCCGGGGCTGGCATTGCACGGCCCTGCGGATGATCCCGATGGACGCTATACACCACAAGCCCTGGCAATTTTGCGCGATGGTAAGAGGCTATAGCGCATCATGCGCAGCATGAGCGCGAATAAGTAAACCGCAGCGCATCATGCGAAGCATGAGCGCGAATAAGTAAACCGCAGCGCATCATGCGCAGCATGAGCGCCAATAAGTAAACCGCATCATGCGCAGCATGAGCGCAAAAAAGTAAACCGCATCATGCGAAGCATGAGCGCGGAAACTATTCTTTAATCCAGCACCCGGCCTGCCACGGCATCCAGCTTTGCCAGCATGGCGGGGTCTCGCGCGTCTGGCGAAGTGATCAAGGCAAAGTCCAGCGCGCGGTCGCTGCCGCAATCCGGTTCTTTGGACCAGGTATTCAGATTTTCCGCAACATAGCGAACCAGGGCACGCCCGTGATCGGCATTGGCCAACAGGGTCTTGATGACCATGGCGACATCGACATGATCATGATCCGGATGCCAGCAATCGTAATCCGTAACCATGGCAATCGTCGCATAGCGCATTTCCGCTTCCCGCGCCAATTTCGCTTCTGGCATATTGGTCATGCCAATGACGGAACAGCCCCAACTGCGATACAGCATTGATTCCGCCTGGGTCGAAAATTGCGGACCTTCCATCACCAGATAGGTACCACCACGGCTGTGGGAAATTTGTAAGGTCTGCAATCCAGCCTGGGCAATATCACCCAGCCAGGAAGAAACCGGCTGAGCGACAGAGACATGCGCAACGCATCCCGGACCAAAAAAGCTCTTTTCCCGCGCAAAGGTGCGGTCAATGAATTGATCAACGATCACAAAATGACCGGGCGGCAATTCTTCCTTCAGCGACCCACAGGCAGAAACGGACAAAATATCGGTACAGCCCAATCGCTTCATGACATCGATATTGGCGCGGTAGTTTATTGAGGATGGCGATTGGACATGCCCCCGACCATGACGGGGCAGAAAGCGGATCTTGGTGCCAGCCAGCGTACCACACAAGACGGCATCCGATGGTGCCCCCCAGGGGCTTTCAACCATGACCCATTCGGCATCCTCAAGACCTTCAATTGCATAAAGGCCACTGCCGCCAAATACCCCTAGCACCCTATCAGTCATCGCCGTCTTCTCCCTTATGTCAGACCTGCCGCCATCTTGGCAGAGCCAAGCGCATTGCGAAACATATCCTCCGTCAGGCGGCCCGTATTGGTGTTATAGCGTGAGCAATGATAGCTGTTCACCAATGCCAGGGAACGTCCCTGCCGATCGGATAACCGGTGAATAGCGTCATGAGAGAATTTCGCTGCAGAAACCTTATGTCCCATAGACCGTAAGGCCGCGTCATGGGCAATTTTACCCAGGCTGAAAATGACTTTCAGGTTTGGCATGGCCGCCAATTCACAATCCAGAAAGGGACGACAGGCCGTCATCTCCTGTCCGATCGGCTTGTTCTGAGGCGGCACGCAGCGAACCGCATTTGCGATACGGCACTCAATCAGGGTCAGCCCGTCATCGGGCCGTCGGTCATAGACGCCCTGTGCCAACCCTAAATCCAGTAAAACTTTATACAAAAGATCCCCGGCCCAATCGCCGGTGAAAGGGCGCCCCGTGCGATTGGCCCCCTGCATGCCCGGTGCCAGCCCCAGTATCAGGATCGGCGCATCCAGGGATCCGAAACTGGGTACGGGCGAATTCCACCACTGTGGCTGTGCCGCTCTTACTTCTGTGCGGAACGCAACCAAACGCGGACAAAGGGGGCAATCGCGACCGGGGTTGTCAAAGGCGGTCCCGGTTACATCCGTACCGCCAGGGGTCATCGATTGCCGTTTCGGTCAGTGCGTTCAACAATCGCCTCAACGCCGGCATAGTCGTCTTCTTCGTCGTCATCCTCATCATCGACGACCGCATCATCATCATAGTCATCGTCATCGTAATCACCGTCAAAATCAGCGCTGGGTCCGCGCACCGGGCGAGCAGGCGCCGCGCCAGGGGCAGCAGCCGGCCGCTGGGGCTCATGGAAATTACGGGCGATATCGCGCGCAATATCATTTAGCTCGACAAAGTTATCGGCCTGACGGCGCAACTCATCAGCGATCATTGGCGGGTTGGATTTGATTGTGCTGACCACGGTCACACGAAGGCCGCGGCGTTGCACGGCATCAACCAGACTGCGGAAATCACCATCACCAGAAAATAGAATCACATGGTCCAGATGCTGCGCCATATCGAGCATGTCGATCGCCAGCTCCATATCCATGTTGCCCTTGATCCGCTGACGTCCCTGCGCATCAGTATAGGACTTCGCTGGTTTGGTAACCATCGTGTAGCCGTTATAGTCCAGCCAATCCACCAAGGGACGGATCGGGGAATAATCCTGGTCTTCAAACAAGGCTGTATAGTAAAAGGCCCGCATCAACCGGCCTTCGGTCTTAAACTTTAACAACAGTTTCTTGTAATCAATATCAAATCCCAATGCTTTTGCAGCAGAGTAAAGATTGGCGCCATCAATAAAGATTGCGAATTTTTCTTCTTTGTATATGCCAAGTTGCACGGCCTTGAGCCTCCAAAAAAATATGGGTTATCAATGTATGGGGCGTTGAGAGAGGCGCGGCTTATAAATGAGCCCAAAACTCTCTGTCGTTCCAAAATGTTCTTAGTACGTAGCCGCGCGCAGGACCGGTTTCAAGCGCTATCTAATGGAATTCCATCGATATTAACGATAATTTTTCAAGCGTGAACCTGAAATGCTTTACGCCTTACCCCTGCTTGGGGGCTTGAACTTTCGGGATGAGACGGGTATGTACAGCCCGAATGCGGTGCAGGCTTTGGTTTGCGCCGCTGTTATTCTTGCATTCGGACACGGCGTTCGACCACCACGGATCGGTGTTCGACCACCAAAGACCACCGAAATGTCCCCTCTTACCGACGAGGATATAAGAGCCCATGGCCCGCGTTACCGTTGAAGATTGCGTCGAAAAAGTTCCGAACCGGTTCGAACTGGTTATGGTTGCCTCACAGCGCAGCCGCGACATCGCAAATGGCGCGGCAATTGAAGTCGAGCGTGACAACGACAAAAACCCTGTCGTTTCCCTGCGCGAAATTGCGGATGACAAAGTCAATGTCAGCGAATTGCAGGATGAATTGGTCCGGGGCATGCAGCGCTTCATTGATTCGGACGAGCCGGAAGAAGACGACGATGTTCAAATCTTTGAACAGTCCATGATCGGCGCCGCAGAAATGCCCGCCATGCCGGATCCGGGCCCGATTCCGATGGCCCCGGATGATGACGATGACGAGCCGCTGAACACGCCAAAGTTTGAAGACATCGACGCCGACGATTGATAGACGGCACATCGCCTGCCTGTGCGTTTGTGGGGGCGATGTCATTACGAATACCTAACAAGGCCCGGTGCAAATGCATCGGGCCTTGTTTATTGCAATAAAGCCACGAAATCTCTTTCAACATTGGGTGGTTTACGAAACTGTAGTCACTATACTTATCTTGTAAGTTCTGTAGGACGTCCCCCGCGCCATGATGCGTCAATACGAGTTGGTCGAACGTGTAAAAGCCTATGAGCCCGGTGCGGATGAAGACGCACTGAACCGCGCCTATGTCTTCACCGTGAAGGCCCATGGAAACCAAAAGCGCGCCAGTGGCGACCCCTATTTTTCACATCCGGTAGAAGTTGCGGGCCTGTTGAGCGACAAGCGGCTGGATTGCGCCTCCATCATCACCGGATTGTTGCACGATACCGTTGAAGATACCGATGTCACCGTCAAAGACATCAGCGCCACTTTTGGCGAGGAAGTGGCCGCCCTGGTCGATGGCGTGACCAAACTGTCGCAATTGGAACTGCAATCTGATCGGACCAAACAGGCGGAAAACTTCCGCAAACTGGTATTGGCCATGTCTCAGGACATCCGTGTCCTGATTGTCAAACTGGCAGACCGCCTGCACAACATGCGCACGCTGCATTTTATCAAGGCCCCAGAAAAGCGCCGCCGGATCGCCCGGGAAACCATGGATATCTATGTTCCCCTGACAGAACGCATCGGCATTCGTGATTGGCAGGAAGAGCTTGAAGACATTGCGTTTCAGGAGCTTAACCCCGATGCTAGGGCCTCTATCGTCGCGCGCCTGGAATTTCTGCAAGAAGCTGGTGGCGATGTCATCAAACGGGTCCAGGCCGCGCTGGAAAAGGATCTTGAAAAGGCCGGAATTACGGCAGACGTCGGCGGACGTCAAAAGCGGCCCTATTCCATTTGGCGCAAAATGCAGCGCCAGAATATCGGCTTTGAGCAATTGTCAGACATCATGGCGTTTCGTGTCGTCGTCGATTCCGTCGAAGATTGCTATAAGGCGCTGGGCACGTTGCATGGCAAATACTCAATGGTGCCAGGCCGGTTTAAGGACTACATCTCGCTTCCCAAGCCCAACGGCTATCGCTCCATCCATACCGGCGTTATCGGGCCGGAAAACCGCCGCATTGAAATCCAGATCCGCACCCAGGATATGCACGACATTGCTGAATTGGGGGTAGCGGCTCATTGGCGCTATAAGGAAACCGGATCCCAACGCTTGTCCGATGAGGAATTGGGACTGACCGAGGGCAAGCAGTATCGCTGGCTGCGCGAATTGCTGGAAATTCTGGACAATGCCTCCAGCCCGGAAGACTTCCTGGAACACACAAAGATGGAGATGTTTGCCGATCAGGTATTCATCTTCACCCCCAAAGGGGACCTGCACGCCATGCCGCGCGGATCGACACCGGTCGATTTCGCCTATGCTGTGCATACCGATGTCGGCAATCGCTGCACCGCAGCCCGCGTCAATGGGCGACTGGTGCCGCTGCGGACGCAATTGCGCAATGGCGATCAGGTTGAAATCGTCACCTCTAAGGCTCAGACCCCCTCACCGGCCTGGGAAACCTTTGTCGTTACCGGCAAGGCCAGGGCCTGCATTCGCCGTTTTGTGCGCTCTGTTCAGCGGGAACAATATGTACGCCTGGGCAAGGAAATTCTGGAGCGTACCTTCAAAGCCGCTGCCTATGACGCCACCGAAAAGGCGTTGAAAGGAATTGCCGCCCGATTTGAATTGGAGACAGCGGAAGATATCCTGGCTGCGGTCGGAGAAGGCCGCCTGACGGCACGCGAAGTCCTGTTCGCAGCCTATCCAGGTGCGAAAGAGAAAGATAAGGAAAAGGGAGGCCCGCCCAAGCGTCGCGTTTCGGTTGGACAGATTGATCCAACAGCGGGTGGGGCCATTCCCATTCGCGGCCTGATTCCTCATATGGCCATTCATTTTGCGAAATGCTGCCATCCCTTGCCCGGCGATCGCATAATTGGCATCGTTACGACTGGAAAAGGCGTGACGATCCACAATATTGATTGTGCGACCCTGGAAAACTTTTCCGACATGCCGGAACGGTGGTTGGATGTGTCCTGGGATGCCGATGCTGTTGACGGCACCGCATTTACAGGACGGATTCGGGCCGTATTGATAAATGAACCCGGTGCCCTGGCAGAATTTACAGGCGTGATTGGACGAGACGGCGGCAATATTTCTAATCTTAAATTTACCAGCCGAAGTGAGGACTTCTTTGAAATGCTGATTGATATCGAAGTGACCGACGCAAAACAGTTGAACAATGTTCTGGCTGCCCTGCGCGCGTCCAAATATGTCAATTCAGTAGAGCGGGCATAACATTTCCATGCTTTTCCGCCGCAGCATTCCAACGACCCGTGCCGACCGCATCTTAAGGTTTCTTTGGCCGACAATGAGCCTGCGCCGGATTGGCAGCTATTATAAACGTCGGGTTGCGCGCCTGCCAGGCACACCACACAGCATCGCCGCTGGTTTTGCGTCCGGTGCCGCCGTCAGCTTCACGCCCTTTATGGGGTTCCATTTTGTTTTGGGGGCACTGCTGGCCTATTTCATTCGCGGCAATATGGTCGCTTCCGCACTGGGTACACTGGTTGGCAATCCCTGGACATTTCCATTCATCTGGATTGCCACCTATGAGTTGGGCAGCAACGTCCTGTATAATGCAGGCAAGGGCGTTCCTCAGGAAACACTGTCATTCAGTTATCTGATAGATAATATCGGGGACGTTTTAATTCCCATGATTCTGGGCGGGGCAATTCTGTCTGTCATTATTTTTCCGCTGGTCTATTTTCCCTTGCGCCTGATGATACAGCGCTTTCGTGACAGCCGTTTTGCAAAGCGGCAGCGGCGCGCAAAATTGCAACGACAGCAGGCAGCGGAGAAACAAGCATGATCATCGGCACGGGCACGGATTTATGCCAGATTTCTCGCATCGCCGCCTCCCTGGAGCGGTTTGGAGATCGTTTTACCAATCGCTGCTTCACGACGCTGGAACAATCCCGCGCTGATCGGCGTCCCAACAAGCGCGCAGATCGTTATGCGCAGATGTTTGCGGCCAAGGAAGCCTGCTCCAAGGCCTTGGGAACCGGTTTCCGAAAAGGGGTTTTCTGGCGCGATATGGAAGTTGTGTCCCTGCCCAGCGGCAAACCGACTTTGGTGCTGCATGGTGGCGCAAAGCAACGGGCCGAAAGCCTTATGCCACCGGGCACGGTGCCACTGGTTGATGTTTCCCTGACGGATGAGGCCGGGCTGGCCCATGCCATGGTTATCCTGTCAGCCCTGCCCGCAGAACAACTGGCCCTGGCGAAAAGCCTGCGTGAGGCATAACCCCGCAGAAGCGCCATACCGGCCCCCTGGGCTTGACACCAACCACGCCGGAGGGCCATATCCCGCCATTCTTCCGCAGCACAGACAAGGCGCGCACCAATGAAAACAGATGTCACAGAAAAAGGCAGCTTTAAGGACCGCATTGCGCCTTATTGGGAAACGGTAAAGACCCTGTTCTGGGCGGCCGTTATTGCCATCGGGTGCCGGGTATTTGCGTATGAACCTTTCAACATCCCATCCGGCTCGATGCTGCCGACCTTGAAGATTGGTGACTATCTGTTCGTATCGAAATTCTCTTATGGGTATGGGATGTATTCCTTCCCCTTCAGCCCGGTTTCTTTTTCGGGTCGCATTCTGGAAGACGCCCCTGAACGCGGTGATGTTGCAGTCTTTCGCAAGCCCACCGAAACCGATATCGACTATATCAAGCGTATTATCGGGCTGCCGGGCGATACCATTCAAGTGATCAATGGTGTGCTGCATATCAATGGCGAGGCCGTGAAGCGCCGCCAGATCGAAGACTATGTGCCGGAAAATGAAGAGCGCATGAGAACCCGCGTCACCCATTATCTGGAAACGCTGCCCAATGGCGTTGAACATGATATCATTGAGGATATGGGGGACCGGGGTCGACTGGATAATACGCCGGAATATGTCGTGCCCCCTGGCCATTATTTCGCCATGGGCGATAACCGCGACCATTCGCAAGACAGCCGTGTCCTAAGTCAGGTCGGTTTCATTCCCATTGAAAATTTCATCGGGAAGGCGACAATCATATTCTTCTCCTGGGGTGAGTCGGGCCCCCGTTTCGACCGGTTTTTCGATGTCATCAAGTGACGCCGATTTCAAAGCCCTGGAACAGCGCCTGGGCCATGTTTTCAGCAACAAGCGACTGCTGGATCGCGCCCTGACCCATCGCAGCGCAGGAGCGCTGGCAGAAGGCAGCTACGAACGCCTGGAATTTCTGGGGGACCGGGTCCTGGGCCTGATCGTCGCCGATATGCTGTTGCAACGGTTTCCAAAAGATCCGGAAGGACATCTGTCCCGACGGTTCAATGCACTGGTGCGCCGGGAAACTCTGGCGGATGTGGCGCGGGACTTAAATCTGGGCGGCGAAATTCGGTTCGGGCAATATGAAGAAGCCGATGGGGCGGACAACCCCGCCATCCTGTCGGATGTGTGCGAAGCCCTGATTGCCGCAATGTATCGCGATGCGGGGCTGGAAACGGCCCGCGCCTTTATCCTGCGCAATTGGGAGAAACGGTTGGAAGCCGATCCAACCCCGCCGCGCGATGGAAAATCTGCGCTGCAGGAATGGACCATGGCGCGTGGACTTGGTTTGCCGCATTATGAAGAGGTCTCGCGCAGCGGACCGGATCATGCCCCGATCTTTACCATGCGGGTGACGATCCCCAAACATGGATCGGCCCAGGCTGAAGGTCGGATCAAACGGCATGCGGAACAATCTGCTGCCGAACAGTTACTGGAAAGTCTGAAGAATGACGGATGACGTCACCCAATTGCCGGAAGATCACGACAGCCCTGTCGATATGACAGAGACCCGCGCTGGCTTTGTCGCCATCATCGGGGCCCCTAATGCTGGGAAATCAACCCTGGTCAATGAACTGGTCGGGGCCAAGGTATCCATCGTCACCCATAAGGTGCAAACAACCCGCACCCGCATTCTGGGCATCGCACTGCGCGGCGCGACACAGGTCGCCTTTGTCGATACGCCGGGTATCTTCAAGCCCAAGGGTCGCCTGGATCGCGCCATGGTGTCCGCCGCCTGGCAAGGGTCTCAGGATTCTGATGCGACGGTCCTGCTGATCGACAGTGTGATTGGCATGAATGACGAAGTGGAAGCGATCTTGAAAGGCCTGGAACAGGCTGGACGTAAGGCCATTCTGGCGCTGAACAAAATTGATCTGGTAAAGCGTGACAGCCTGCTGATGCTGGCGGATCGCCTGAACAAGACCGGGCAATTTACAGAGATTTTCATGATTTCCGCGACAAAATCCGATGGCACGGAAGACCTGATCAACCATGTTGCAGGCATGATGCCCAAGGGACCATGGCTGTTCCCCGAAGATCAGTTATCCGATATGCCGCAGATGCTGTTGGCCGCAGAGGTTACGCGCGAAAAGCTGTTTATCAACGTGCACCAGGAATTGCCCTATGCGCTGACTGTGGAAACGGAAAGTTACGACATCAAGAAAGATGGCTCGATCCGTATTCAACAGGTAATCTATGTACAGAGAGAGAGCCAACGATCCATTATTCTGGGCAAGAATGGCAGCAAGGTGCGCACCATTGGCACCGCAGCACGCGAAGAACTGTCCGAGATGTTTGAGACCCCTGTGCATCTATTTATCTATGTGAAGGTCCGAGACCGCTGGCAGGAAGACCCTGAACGGTATCGCGTCTGGAATCTGGATTTTCAGGCCTGATGACTGCGCCCGCCGTCATACTGATCGACCCGCAACTGGGGGAAAATATTGGCATGTGCGCCAGGGCCATGCTGAATTGCGGCCTGACGGATTTGCGCCTTGTGCGCCCCCGGGATGGGTGGCCCAACCAAAAGGCTCAGGATGCCTCTGCAGGGGCGCAGGACGTTGTTGATCATGCTCAGGTGTTTCATACGACCGAAGAGGCTGTTGCGGATCTGACACGGATCTATGCCACGACCGGGCGTACCCGCGAATTGCTGGAATATGTCCTGACCCCCCGTGCTGCGGCTGAAGATATGCGCACAGCGACCGCCAGCAGCCTGCATCGCACGGGTGTGCTGTTCGGGGGGGAGCGGTCGGGCCTGACCAATGATGATGTCGCCAAGGCAGATGCGATTATTCGTGTGCCGCTGAACCCTGATTTTCGATCCTTGAACCTGGCCCAGGCGGTTCTGTTAATCGGTTATGAATGGTTTACAGCCGGGGACCAGACCCCCAGTGAAACCCGTGATATCCGGGATGCCCGCCCCGCCACCCAGAACGAGGTAGAGATATTCATCGAACGGCTGGGCAGAGGTCTGGATGAAGGCAGCTTTTTTCGTTCCGTTGAAATGCGCCCGACCGTCATGCGCAACATCCGCCTGATGTTCCAACGCACCCAATTGACCGATCAGGATGTCCGCACCCTGCATGGCATAACAGAATCCCTGCGCCGCGCAGGCCCAGAACGGAAACAGTGACCGAAAACACAAAACCCCGCTCGCGCGGGGCTTTGGGACATAGTCACTCTAGGTTGCCAATGACTTGTCATCGCCGTTTTGACAACCTGCCTAGTAATCTAGGTCTTAAAGCCCGAAATCCGGGTACGCACATTATATAACCTTCATTTCATCAGGTATCAAGTGCCCCATCCCCAGACCATGCAATACTCCGGCTCTTACATGGTTCAAATCTTTCTTAGAAGCAACGGGGGTTAACCATTTCCGACGCCCAACTTTAAAGCTGTTCAACCGCCAAAGACCAATATTCATAATCATATCGCATTTCGCCCAACACGGTTTCTCATCATCTTCATTTGGGTGGTAATTCTTAGATAGTTGGACAACAAACTTTAAGGTATGGCGAGGTGGTGATGTACTGATTGGAACGATTGTCACAATTTCGCTGCGATAGGGTAAACGGGGCGAAACAACTATTACCGGTCTTATCTTGATCATTTCTGGTGCCTGAAAGTCTTTAAAGTCACAGACTAATATTTGACCTGCCCGTGGATAAAACTGAATCGTCATCATACAACCTTAAGCAATTTAATTACGAATATGACAATTACTTTAATCAGTCCAGATTGAAATTAGGATCTGCATATGACGCGTTCATGCTTTTCATAGGTCAAGCCCCCAGCCTAAGATACCCTGTTACAGGAGGATAAGTATGGCAAAGAATGGGTATGAAGGTGGGCGGTTGAACCTGCCATTCGTTGGGCATTGTACCTTTGGCAAGCAACCTGTCTGTCTGGATTGGGATGCGATTGATGCCGATATTGCCGTGCTGGGGGCGCCCTTCGATATGGGAACCCAGTATCGCGCCGGGGCACGTTTCGGACCGCGCGGCATCCGCGAGGCATCCACCCTGTTTTCATTTGGTCATGGCGGCGCATACGATTTTGAAGATGACGTCACCTATCTGCCTGTTGATAAGGTGCGCATGGTCGATATTGGCGATGCCGATATCGTTCACACCGACACGATCCAAAGCCACGACAACATAGAATATGGCGTGCGCAAAATTTTGAAGGCAGGCGCTCTGCCCGTGGTTCTGGGGGGCGATCATTCTGTCCATATTCCCTGTATTCGGGCCTTCGATGACCAGGAGCCTGTTCATATTGTCCACATTGACGCCCATCTGGATTTCGTCGACGAACGCCATGGCGTGCGTTATGGCCATGGCAATCCCTTGCGCCGCGCGTCTGAAATGAACCATGTGACCGGCTTTACCCAGCTTGGCATTCGCAATGTCTCCTCTTCAAATCGGGGTGATTACGACGCCGCGCGGCGGGCAGGGTCCACCATTCTATCGGTCCGTCACTGCCGCGACCTGGGGCGCGATGGCGTTCTGGCAAAGATTCCACAGGGAAAACGATACTATCTGACCATCGATATCGATGGATTCGATCCCTCCATCGCGCCTGGCACGGGAACGCCCAGTCATGGCGGGTTCTTGTATTATGAGGTTTTGGAAATCTTACAGGGATTAACGCAAATGGGCGACGTTGTGGGGATTGATCTGGTGGAAGTCGCGCCGGATTATGACCATAGCGGATCGACCGCCTTTCTGGCCGCCCAGCTGCTGATGAATGTACTGGGCTTCATTTTCCACGCCAAAGGGAAGTCCGCTTAGAGCAAATCCCGAGCAAACGGAATCGTTTGCGACGACGTATTTGCTGAAAAAAGGTATGGTTAGAGTATTATGTGTGAGCTCATGCGAACGCATGATGCTCTAATTTACCTTTACTCTTTCTTCTTCCCCATCGCATCCAATCCCAGCAGGCGCAGCACCCGCTGGTGATCCCCCCCACCTTCGACCAGTTCGAACAGCAATTCGCCAAAGCTCATATTTCCCCAGGCGACGGCGCGTTTCACGAGATAGGGAACGGGGCTGTGCGGTTCCGCCTTTATCAGATAGTCCGCCGCCTCCCCAAGGCGTTTATAGGCCTCTGCGCGGCTTTGAATCGGTCCTGCCGACACTTGCCGGGCGGCAGCCTGTGGGGCCTGGGTCATGACATTTCCCTCCTGCGTCAGGTCATCACTCGCCTGTATATCAACAGCGTCGTCTGGCATTTCTGGCATATCTTCAGGATCGCCCGGCAGAGTGCCGCCCTTGGCTTCCATCCAATTGCGCGCGCGGGTCTCAATATCCTGCAATACGGTGCGAATGCGTGTCAGAGATGGCGCATCCTTGGGGCAATGTTCCTCCAGGAACAGGTCCAGCCGCTCCAGTTCCCCCAGACAGGCCTCAGTCACGGGAACCAGATCGATGTAATAGTCTACCGGCGTTGAATCGACAGCCGCATCAAACTGAGCCCGCGTCGCATAGCGTTTCTGTTCCCGTGCCGCTGCTTTTGCATCGCGCTGATGCAGGTTTTCAAGCCGCAGCACATCTTCCCAATCCTTCAGGCGCATGGGGTGAACATCCCCGGATGTCGGCTCGGTCACCGGCACAAGGCGCAGCAGGATTGCAAATTGATCCGACGCCCAGCGCAGCGGTCCAAGGCGATAGTCCAAATCCCCATCTTCATCGATTTTAGGATGAATATCGCGCCAATACTCCTCACACAGGCTGGATGTCAGATCCAGGCCCCGCCTGAATCCGCGCAGTCCCTCAATATGGGTCCAGGCTTCCGTTAGCCACAATGCGAGATGCAGATCCTTGCTTTTTGTCGCCAGCGCGTCTTCGCACAGTCTTGCGACCGCGGGCCAGTCTGCGCGTTTAACATCTGTTTCCCAAACACCCTGCGGCAGGTTTGGATCCTCATCCCGCCGGGCGTCCCGCACAGCATCAAAAGTCCCCTCATACCGCAGGCTGGGCCCACAAGGGTCATCCACCGCCAGTGGCGCCAGCAGATCTTCTGCAGGGCCATCTTCAACGACAGCAGGCGGCGGGGTCACCGGCTTGTCTGTCCCGGCACCCTCATCATCCAAAGCGTCCTGTTCTTCCAAGGCAGGCGTTCCAGTCATCGCATCAGGGCTCCAACTGCGGGGCTTCAAAAGGAAATGGCGTAATCAACAGCGGCACGGGCTGTCCTTCTTTCAGACCGGAAATCTCAACCCGCAAAAACACCGTTGCCGTTTCAATCGCCCCCCCGGCCGTCGGGCGGGTGGGAATATCGATCCTGAGGGTATGCGGGCGTGGGTCGATAAAGTCTGCAAAATCATTTGAACCTGAGCGGTGACGCCGCACCAAATCTATCAAGGACCAGATATTAGCATAGGTTATCGTAACCGTCCGCCCCTGAACTTGAATTTGGGGGCGCCCAACCGCGGCGGCTGGAATGCGCGTTGAATTTTCTGCCCAGCGCAAGGTCAGAGAAATCGGCTCCCCCAAGGACCATCGCAGTGTCTTCTTCTCACCGCGCAAAGTGGTTGCGTCCGGGCCTACCGCGAACTGCCAATCAATAATCTGATCGCCGCCGACTTCACGATCTCGGTTGACCCGGAACGCGACATCCAGATTAAAGGACGGGGAGTCTTCCCGATTGGCCGAAGACAGCCAGGGGTCGAAGAAAGCACGGATGCGATCCATCCGAGTAATGAACTCCAGCGCTTGATCTCGTCCAAATCCCAGGTCATCGGCCTGTTCCAACGCCAAACGGGCATTCTGGACATCCCTGTCATAGGCCGCAAAGAATGTACGCAAATCCCTGAGGCTGGCTTCCCGCATATCCGATTCAAACGGGGTCAATGTGAACGGATATCGCCCGGCCAATCCATCATCGAAACTATCAGCAATGGCGGTATAGGCGCTTTGCGCCTGCACCCCGGCCAGGGCCAGACACCGGGCACGGATGCCCCGACTTAGCATATTGATGCGTTCAACAAAGAAATCAGCCTGACGCGCATTGATCGTCGCGCCGTCCAATGTCTCACTGCAATTGGCGAAGGTGACATCCATCATTGGGCCCGTGATGAAACGTTCAAGATCCGAGACGGTATTATCTGCCTGCTGCAGGTCATACTTGGTCAATTCATCAATGATGCCTGTCCAGCGGGACAGAAGCCCCTGTTCCTGATCCGACAGATTGGCATTCAATGCATTCAGGAAATCGGCAACTGGTTTCACATAGCCAGTCGCAATGATGGAAATCCGACCCCGCTGTTGCGCCAGGATATCGCGTAAGCCAAAGACGTCGCGCGCCCGGAAGGCCTGTAACGCCATATTGGGATCCCCACGCCACCAATCAAAGTCTCCCCCCTGCGGCACGTATAGCGAACTGGAATTAAACAAAGAATCCGCCGCCTGTATCAATGCAATAGCGCTGCTGGTGCTGAGATCCAGCAAGTCCAGATAACTGTCTTCCAGCCCCAGGTCGTCATAGACGCCCAATATCTGCCGCAAGGCCGACCCTGCTGAATTGAAGGTAACGACCGCCCGCCGCAAAGATTCCTCGGATTGCAGTGAGGTGCTGGACCGACCACGCGGCACCACCATTGCCGCCGCGATCCGATCATTTACATGGCGTTCCAGACTATGCCCACCGGCCGTGCGCAACAGCGGGTGCAACGCCCGTGGGACACGATCCATTTCTGATGCTATGAATTTATCATAGTCATCAATGAAGGCTATCCCCTCCTCCAGCGCGCCCGCATCCCATTCAATGGCGCTGCCAAGTGACGGCGGAGCGGGCATCGCCTGGAACCGCCCGTCCCGCATAAACGGTTGCTGATACAGGCTTTCCAGAACGCTGTAGAAGTCCAGGATTGTCGGAGACAACCGCAGCACGGTTCTGTCACCATCCCGTGCCAGAATAGGCCCAATAGAAACGGATCTCAGATCTGGCAATTCCTGCTGTAATGTCTTCAATCCGCTTTTGTTCGCCGCATCAAACGCCGCTGCCAGATCGGCCCCCAGAACCTGAGATCCCCCAATGCGTTCCTGCAAATCAGCATAGGCAATGGTTGGGTCAAATGCCGGGTCATCCATCCAAGTATATTTCGGATCATCTAACCAGGCGCGGATTGTCTTAATCTGATTAAAAACACGATCCAATTCGCCCAGACCCGCGGTTCTGCTGTTTGCGGCATCGTCCAATGTCTGGGCAAGGTCCCGCAACTTGATCATCAGGGCATTTTTCGAATACAGCGAAACCACAGCCTTATCCATCAATTCCCGATACTTTGCCTGCATATCACGTTGATAGGCATCCAGCGGAATTGTCCGATAATTTGCGCCACTCAGCGCTTCAGAATAAAAGTCTGAATTCTCCAGGAAGCTTTCCGGCAGACGCACCTGGAATAGGTACGATACCAACCGGCGCACATCTTCCAGATCATTGGTTTCACTGAGTTGGTTGTAACGATTGATCGCCGATTCAAAATCGCGAACGGATCCAACATACCGCCGCAATAGCTCAAATTCTTCACTGCGCGGTGTTTCATTGTTTAACAGCGCGGAAGCCCCTGACGGCAGATTAGATCGCATTTGCAGAGTGCCCGTAGACGCGCCTTCCGGCGGCAAACGACCATTGCCGATAGACTGGCCCCGCTCGTCCAGAGCAGCCCCCATTGACTGTAGTATGAATAAATTAAATGCGGTTGTGGTGACGTTGGTCACGCGGCTATCAACATCCGCGAGGAAAGACGACGGCATCAGAATAGAGAAGAAAGACCCGGTTTTAAGGGCTGCCATTCCCTCCAACAAACGCAAGGCACGTTCACGGTTAAAGCTGCCCACAGGATTATCAGACGGATTGGCTCGGTTTGCGGCTTGAACGCTGTCTATATCCTGTCCAACCTGTTCAATAAACGGTGTGACGGTTGCAACATCCTGATGCATATCCGTGTGCAGCAACCACAGTGAAAATGCCCCTAAGACAACAACGGCGATTGAGGCCGCTTGCGCTGTCGTCGCTATTTTATTGCTGTGAATCAGAGTCCGTTTAACCGGGCGCGCCATGTTCTTTTCAGGAAAAATCTTGGTCTCGAACAAGTCCTGCAAAAATACCGGATAAGCCGCCCGCGCCCGGGGGCCGCCATAGACCCCGGACAAAACAGGTACCGGGCGATCAACGACCAAATCTTCCATGCCGCTATCCCCGGTGAACCAGATCCCGCGGGGAGAAAAACTTTCGTGATACGTGCTGGGCTTGAACAATTGCCGCAAGTACAGCCGCATCGGCTCCCGCAGCCCTTCAAAGGAAGCCGGCAATTGGTAGATATCTTCGGCGGCCGCAGGGTCGCCCGTCATGGCAAAGATTTCCATCTGCGCCGCCTGTAACCCCTGCCCGACCGTTTCGACCGCCTCGTCGACCCAGCTTTCACGAAATTCTGTATCGAAACTGTACGGGCTGGCCCACCCCAGCATATCAGCCAGGCTGTGATCCGGCAGTTCTGATACCAAGGCCTGAAACCCCGGCAGACGATCCATCTTCGTGACAATCACATAGACCGGGAAGGCAAGACCAAGACGGGCCTGTGCCTGCCACAATTTCTTGTAAATCGCATCGGCGCGCTGGGTGATATCCTCCGGCGGTCGCACCGCGCCCTGGTCATCCAGGAAATCTTCTATCGGAATGGTCAGGATGATACCATCTGCCGGACGGCGGGGTCGATACCGATCCAGAAACCCCAGAAAATTGCGCCATGCCTTAGAATTGGATCCACGCCCATCGCGTTGCCGCACCAGGGTTCCTGCCATATCCAGCACGACACCGCGGTCAAAAAACCACCATTTACAGGCCGGGCGCAGATCTTCGAAATCTTCTGCGGGCTGACCTACAGGCAGGTCCATGCCGGTATGGGCGATCAGGGTGGATTTTCCCGATCCTTCCGGCCCCAGCATCAGATACCAGGGGATCGCATAACGCCAATCACGGCCAGAAACGTGATTGCGCAGAATTTTTAGCGCATGTTTGAAGCTTTTTCGCATTGGCAGAAGCGGCAGGTCTTCCGGCTCTGCGGCGAAAGGCTGATAATCCGGATCTTCATCCAGATGCCGGGGCGAATCCTCCTCTGCGCCAGCCGCCTTTTTGGAATTGCGCGTCTTGCGAACCACAAACAGCAGGGCGCCGATCAGGATAAAGGATATTACGATCAGGAACCCGACGATCCCCGGCAAATAAGGCGTCAGTCGATAGAGTAAGTCGCGGATGAAATCCAGCCAGCTCATCTGCCCCGCCCCTAACCACCGGCGCGATCAAGCGCCTCAAGCAAAGGCGCTAGCGCATCGTTGAAAATGAAATGGGCGGTGATGCTGTACAGCGCGACAACACCAACAAACAGCCAGACCCATCGACCCGGTGAGGGCAACAAGCGCGCCAGGGTGCTCATCTGTGTGTGCTGATAGGCTTCTGGTGCCAGACGATGGCTGGGATCTGGTAGGTTTGGGCGTTTTTGATAGATGTAATAGTAAAGCTGCTTGCGATATTCCGAGATCCGGGCTTCATCCCGCCCTCCGGCATAGCGCCCCCGAAACCCAAATGTCAGCGCCAGCAGATATACAATGGCGATTTCAGCTTGCACCCGATCCCCGGTTTTCAGCAGCTTTTCCATGCGCTTAAAGAAAGCATCCCCGGCATTGTAGGTTTCAAACAACCGGGTCTCCAGCAAGTCATTGCGCCAGAAATCGCGCCCGGGCCAATCCAGCGTTAAAAAAATCTCATCCGCCAGCGCCGCCATGACATATTGCGCTTCGCGATAATACAAAACGCCGTATTCCCCGCCGCGACGACCTGCCTCCAAGGCTTGCATCTCCAACAGAGTCTGCAAGCGTCTCAGCGCCTCTTCCGCTTTTAATCCGACGCCATGGTGATCCCTTTTTGATCCAGACAGTGCGTCGTCATCGTCTACCGGATGATCCTCCAGATCATAGTCTGGCGGCGCTGCCTCCCCCGGCAATGGAGGAGGTGCATTGAACCCTGGCAGAGGCGGTGGCTTCGGCCTGTTTGGATCATAGGCCATGGCCTCATCAAAACTGGGCAGCGCAGCGGTTCTTGCATGACCACTTAACAAGGCTTCTTCCCGCAGGGTTAGAACCTCATCATAAAACTCTCGAAACTGATCCAGAATATAGGCACCGGCCCCCCCGGCGGACGGACCACCACCCACACTGCTACCGCCAACGCCCGCATTGCGATGCGCCTTTGTCATGGGAGAAACAGGCTGAACAGCCATCGCCTGGCCTTACCTATCGTCGCCGGATGGATTTCGGACATACAGGACGATTTCCTGCGGCGGTTCCCGCCGACCCCGGTCACCAGACAGGATGGACAGTTTTTCGCCCGGAACGATGTCGTCGAAATTCACCTCGATTTTAAATAGCACCACACCCCGTGTCGGAACCACATCCAGCGCCTGTTCCCGATCGATACGATGGCGTGGCGCACCAAGGACGCGGCGTTCCCGCATTGGCTTGATCACAGAGTCCGATCCGACCAGCGCGACATCCATCCAGGCGATCACATCGGCTTCGGTCATTTCAGCCCGGGCCCGCACGCCAATCGTCAGGTCATCATCACACCATGCCGGATCAATCTTCAGGCTAAACACGCCATCGGCTTCTTCAAACGGAATGGCGGTATAGGCTTCAGACACACGGTCCAGCATCTGAATGACAAAATCACAGGCGGCCGAAAACGCCGCCTTTGGGTCATTATGATCATAGGATGGCAGCATCGGCGGCACCAGGGCCCCGCCCACGGCGGTCATATGCCCGACGATCTGGCACAAGCTCAGATACAACGGAAACGGATGACAGCGATCCGTCTTTAAGATCGCTTCGAACATCGGCAGACCAGCGACCAAACCATGGATCGCGGTCTGGGATTGCTGCAACATTGGCTTGTCGGTCTGGCCCAGCGGGGTACGCGCCCGTTCTGCAAGGAACATCGCCTTTTCGCGCAGGCGCGTTGCCACTGCCTGGCACATTTCCCCAATGGCGGAAACCCGCGTTATGCTCAGTTGCGCCGGGACAAAATTCGTCATTGTGAAGGCTTCTTCGCGCAGCATCAGACGCGCGATGGGAAAGCCAACATATTTCTGGGCCAGACTGTCTGTCAGATGCAACGACAAGCGGGGCTTCAGGCGCGGGATTGTCATTTCCCCCTCGCCGGTATGCTCATCAGAAATCGGCAGCCCTGGCACTTCCTGATAGCGGGGCAAATCCCCCCGTGTTGCACGCCCGCCCAGGCGGCGCACCGGCACGGCCAGGTAGATCGGCACAGGCTTGCCCATCAATTGCCCCTGTTGCTCAGACAGATCCAGTTCCAGGGGCACGTCATCGCCTTGAACATGACTGACGATCAGACCATCTGGTAGCACAGCTTCCAATTCCAGCACCCGGAAGATGCCGCTGACCAACTGCACCGGATCAACCTTCAGATGGCGAATACCCCAATGGAATGGGCTGCTGGTCGCGGTGTGATAGGCAATCAGTTCCTCACCACGCACTCCCAACTGCTGGAAATGCTGCGGTGCCAACAGCATGCCCTCATGCCACTGAATGGCATCCGGCAATTCTCGGGCGGATCGCGGCATTTCGATGTCCTTTCTGGCTCCCCTAGCCTGACGTCCAAGTCAGACAGTTAAGCAGTCCTAGATTCCTGTATCAAGGTCAAGGAATCCACCCCCGCTCCAGTGCAGGAGTCGGGGTTAATTGTCCGTATTAAAAGGACTGAGCGTAAAATCGTCACGGGCCAGGTCAATCCGGATGCCGACACCACTTTCCAGCCGTGCCCGATGTGCGCCCGGTGACAGATAATCCGCAAATACAAAAGCAGCCGTCGCATCATCCCCGGCGTCATTTGACAGCATGTCATCGGGCACCGTCCAGGGCGGCAAAACTGAGCTTGGCACAATCTCCCAACTCATCACGCTGATGCCCTTTGGGTAATCCAGCAAGAACTGACGCTTGCGATTGAACCAGTCCGATGCGGGCACCGCCTGCAAAACGTCTATAACCGTGGGGTCATAGACAAAAACCATATCCACTGCGGTCGCAGAAGACGTATTAGCATCCGCAGATGCCCGCACTTGAACGGTTTCCAACTGAAATACAGGTGCGCCACTGCCGCCGACCAGTCCACAGGCCGTCAAGGTCAACATCACCATTACAGAAAGCACTGCGCCAAAGCTCAACAACCGCGACTGGGCCGCCCCCACCATTGCCCCCATCCCAATCAACCCGCCCCACGAATGGCGACAACAAAGGTGACAATGCCAGCCGAACCCCGCAGAGACTTAACCGCCTCCAGCGCTCCGGCCCGTGT
>Ga0114916_1000382_pt1 | contig 31129 bp, 23 predicted proteins | sample MalvirAntarct_66_FD_83501 | JGI IMG/M metagenome (GOLD analysis project Ga0114916, IMG submission 83501) | Marine viral communities from the Global Malaspina Expedition - Malaspina viral metaG Antarct_66 | ecosystem: Environmental > Aquatic > Marine > Oceanic | place: West Anvers Island... | reverse complement strand
CAAAGACGATCTTGCTTTGCTCCCGAAGGTCGCAAAGAATTAAAAAATGAAAAGGACCTATATCAAATTCCGCTGTTCCCTATTCGAGAAGAAACTGCTAAGGATCAAGGCCAAAAAGAGCGGTCTGAGCGTAAGCGAATATTGCCGTCGTGCCGCCTTGGGGGAGAGGATCATCGAGCGCTTGACGGAGGAACAGATAGACATCTATAAGATGCTGATCCAATATGCAACAAACTTTAAGCTGATCGGGAACATGTTCCGAAAACGAAATCCCAAACTGGCAGAAGAGGTCACAAAACTGGCCGAAGAAATACGGGACCACCTTTATAATTTCAAAAAATGATAGGCAAGGGCAGATCCATATCGCACACCGGGGCTTCCATGTCCTATGGCTGGAACCAGGAGAAGGATGCCGAGGTGGTATTCTCCCAGCATCTGGCCGGGGAAAACCCCGAACAGATTACGGAGGAATTCAAGATCATCCAAGGGCAGAATGCCAGGTGCACGAACAATACCCTGAGCTTTGTCCTCAGCCCTACCATCGAGGACGGAAAGAAACTTAGCGCCAAGGCCCTCAAAGAGATTACGGAAAAGTTCCTCAAGGAAATGAAATTGCAGGAGCATCAGGCCATCGGCTTTGTGCATAGGGACCAACATCATACCCATGTCCATGTGTACGTGAACCGTATCGATTTCAACGGCAGGGCCTATAACGACAGTTTTATTGGAAAGAGAAGCCAGCAGGCCGCGGAACGGGTGGCGGAGAAAATGGGGCTCACCACGGTACGGGAAGTACAACTGGAAAGATTGGAGCAGGTCAGGAATATTAGACAAGAAATTAAAAAGGTCCATGACAAAATAATGACCGAACAACGTCCAAAGGAGCTGGACCGGTACATTAAATTGATGAAAGAAAATAATGTAAAGGTAGTCCCAAGCATCAACAAGTCCAACCAACTACAAGGGTTCCGGTTTGAATACAAGGGGCATAGTTTAAAGGGGAGCGAGGTGCACCATTCCATGTCGGGCAGCAGATTGGTGATGGGGATAGGGGAAAACGCAGGTAAGGGCTTCGTCAAGAACAAGTATAATACAGTCAGCCTCATGGGAAAGGCCACCCAGCTCAGTGGGAATATCGCTCTAAAGTTGGCAAAACAGGCCATCAAACAGGCGATCCAAAAAAGTGCGGGATTTGAGATAGGATATTAAAAATAAAAGAAAAAGTTATGGCAAAGTTGGATGAGATTACGGAATTATTGACGGACGAACTGGAAGGTTTGAGACGGATGTTGGTGAAACTGGAGGCCTTGAGCAAGGAACTCACGGGTTCGGAAACGGTACAGGATATTTCCACAATCAGAAAAGAACTGAAGGATCTCAACAGAATACAGGGGGATCATTTCCAAGGGCAGGATACAAGAATCATCCAAATAGAGGAGCAGTTGAAAAAGTCGCAGATCATCCCTGAATGGCTATTGTTCATGGTCAGTTTGATATTGATTACTTCTTTATCCATTTCGGGCTATTTGGGCTACCAGGTGGTACAGTTCGAAGAAGAAAAGGTGAAGGCTTTCGAAGAGGGAAAAGCAGCCAATCCAACGGAACTGAATAGCTATTTTAAGGAGCATCCCGATATCCACAAGGACTTTTTGATATGGTCTAAAAATGAAGTAATGCCAGGTCAAAAGTAGGTTGCGCCCTAATTCGATTTTATTTAACGCTTATCCCCCCGAACGCTATAAAATCGAATCAGGATCCAAGCGCAAAGTTTTTGTAAGATTTGGGATTGAAAACGATTATTTTAATAGGTATTAATTTCAAACAGTTCACAACTAGGGTTAGTTAAAATATGAGCTAAAGGTTGTTATTGAAACAAACCTTAAATCTTAATGGAAATTGGTCCATTGTTATTATGAACTATTCCGTAAATAAGAATGAAGTTCGGTCAAATTTCCAAAAATGGTATATTTTTTCAGGCTTTATAGATAAATGGTTTCAAAACCTGTATAATCCAAAAGGTGTTGGACTATGTTAGGCTAAAATTCCACGAAAACCATAATTAACATTTTTATTGTCCAACAAGCGACCGATTTTTAACTGTGAGAATTCATGTCCATATACCCGTATTAAAGAATTTACAAAAAATTAACCTAAAATTTAAAATATATTAAATTTTGTTTTATTATATTTGTTTTATTATATATTCCTTGCTTTTTTTAATTAAATTAGATTTTTTTTTATTTCAATTAAACTAAATATCATGAACGGATTTTCTATTTTAAGAACACCAGAACATAGACAAGATAGTTCTTACATGGGCTATAAACGCAAGTTATTGAAATTCCTAATCCCGATTATTTCACTACTCATTTTCGGTTGTGAAAAACAAGGGATGGAACAAGAAGCAACTGAGTCCAGCGCTGTAAAACTTTCGAGCCCAGACGAATTTTTTCAGATTGCAGTTTTGCCGGATACCCAATATTATACCGCATTGAAACATAATGGCACCATGGATATGTTCGAGGAACAAATCACTTGGATTAGGGCCAACAAAACCTCTTCCCAGATTGCCTATGTCGTTCACCTTGGAGACGTCGTAGATCATGGTGACGACAATAATAGCACAGAGTGGACAAGAGCTAAAAATGAACTGTATAAATTGGAGCAAGATGGCATACCTTATGGTGTCTCCGTTGGAAACCATGACCAAACACCATATGGCAAACCAGGTTCACCTGGAACCAATAATGGATATGGCGTATATTTTGGACGTAACCACATGCAGCAGTTCTCTTGGTACGGCGGAGCTTATGGCAGTTCCAATAATAGTGATAACCACTATGATCTCTTTACAGCTAATGGACAAGATTACATCGTGATCTATATTGAATATAATACCCCTGGACATTCTGAGTACAGTCCGGTTATTGAAAATGCGGTTATGAATTGGGCGGATGGCATTCTTAATACCTATTCCAGTCGTAAGGCAATAATTGTGAGTCATAGCATTCTAGGAAGACCGGCAGGCAGCAACAGCGATACCATTCCGGGCCAAGGAAATAATAATGTAGCCAGCAATTTTACAAACCAAGGTCAGGTAATTTACGACAGAATGAAACTTCATGATAACGTTTTCTTAATGCTTTGCGGGCATATCTCTGGAGAAGGATTCAGAAGAGATAATTACAATGGACATATAATTAAGAGTTATTTATCTGATTACCAATCTAGAAGAGATGCTCCCTATGGATCTGGAGATCGGAACGGGGGTAATGGTTTAATGCGATTGATGAAATTTAATAAAACACAACAAACCTTAAGTATCCGCACTTTTGCCCCTAAGCCAGGACCAAACCTTTTGGAAGTAGACGGTGACAGTCAATTTACCGAACCTTTGTATAATTAACACCATCTAAGTACTTCCAACATGGAATTAGAGATGAAGCGAAACTTCTTATTTTTTGTACTATTGGTCCTACATCAATCCTGTTTTTATCATGACAAACATCAAATAGGTGATTTGCAGTACGATATAATTATAGACAAAAAAGGAAAGAATATCGAGTACTATGACTTTGTCTCATTATCCTATGAAACTAGGACTGAAACCGGGGAATTGCTCAATTCAAGTTACGGCTTTGACCCTAGGCCACTCGAATTATACAGGGTCCACCCATATTTTAAGGGCGACTTACATACTGCGCTTGGATTTTTAAGCCCAGGAGATAGTGCACAGTTGAAAATCAATGCCGATTCGTTACACAAGTACTATGGTTTTCCGGAATATAAAAAGGAACCATATATCGTGTACAATATTAAGGTCAATGAGGTTATCTCCCGTGGGAATCTATCGGACAGTATGCTTAATGCCAAAGTGGAAGATTTTAAGAGGCAACAAATAGATAACGCAAGAAAACATGAGTACAACAAAATTAGACGTTATATAGACGTTAATGGTTTAAAACCCGACTCAACTTTGTCCGGTATATATTATACAATTACAAAAAAGGGTTTCGGAAAAAAACCAAAAATAGGGGATGAAATTTATGCTAATTACATTATAAGCGATTTAAATGGCAAAATCATTCAGACGAATCAGAAGGAAATTGCAATGTCCACAGAAACCTACAATAAGGCATTCAAATACGAACCACATAAAGAAATAATAGTAGAAAATCCAGATTCCGGTTTCAGTGAGGGGGTTTCAATGTTTCCAATTGGAACAAAAGTAAAACTTATAATTCCGTCAAAGTTGGCCTATAAGGAACAAGGGGATAGAATCGTTCGCCCGTACACGCCTTTAATCTGTGATCTGGAAATTATCAAAAAAATGTAAATGGAAATTGGGAATGAATTCAATCAAACACCCAAATTCATTTATCAAAATTAAACCTTACCAAAAATGGTCTCATCAAAAGTATATGAGGTCAAATTTAGAAGTTATTCGATTGTAATGACCAGCTCATTTTCCTCTTTTCCAGGCACAGAGACATTAATGTTTTTCTCCGTAAAATGTACAACCCTCCAATTATTCTCGTCTTTGACCAAGGCCCCAGTCTGAACCTGAACAATTTCATGTCCGTCCGGGAGATTAATGGTTTTAACAATATTCTTGTGATGATGCCCCGCAAAAATGAGCTTCAAGGATGCGCTTTCACTTAAAGCTTGGAAAAAATCATTCTCCAGATTTTTTTCCATGCTCTTTAGTCCAAACGGAATATGCATGAACACCACTTCTACATCATTTTTTGACATGTTCAACTGGTCCTTAAACCAATAGAGCTGGGATTTATCAATATAGGGGACCTTCTTGGATTCATCATCGGGATGGAATTGGTAAAAACTGTCATCGATGAAGATCAACCGATACATCGTTTTCCCAACTTGAAGCGTCTTACTATAATAGGTTCCCTCACTGAAACAAGGTAGGTTTTTAATCCACAAAGATCTGGCCCTTCCAACATGGTTCTGGTTGTGCAATAGCTTGTATTCTCTTTCTTCGGCCCAGTCAAAAGTAAAGACATCGTGGTTCCCAAGGGTGAGCAAAACAGGTGTTGTATAATCACTGAGCAGTTTGGAAAACTCCCTGGGCTGGACATCCGTGATGGAACTATCCACTGTTCTTGATTCAAAAAAATCCACCAAATCCCCAGTTGCGACCACTAAATCACTTTTTGTTTGTTCAGGAATGGTTGCCAGAAAGTTTCGAAAACGGCTCTCACCAAAATGGTATTCCTTTTTTTTTCTGTATTCCATCATTTCAGAAATGTGGGCATACGGATTGAAGATAACATGCAAATCCGAAACATGTAGAATTGATAAGGTATCCCGTTGTGCCATCAAACTGTTTTGGACTAAAAGAAAGGCCATCAAAAAAAACAAGTATAGTTTGTGCTCGGTATTGTATATATCCATCTGTATAAAATTTAAGTTAATATGAAATTTCAAAAAAGGTTTACTACCATCAACAGTTCATCGTCAATTATTTGATGTCTTGATCAATTGGCAACCATCTCCTTGAAGAATGTTTTTTTGGGACTGGCACTGGCAGATTGTACTTGCTGATAAAGCGCTCTCGAAACCTCGATGGGCCTATCCGATTCCAAGATATCGGCCCCATTTTCAATGATTTGCCGGTATCTTGTCTTTCGCAGTTCCTCACTTGCCACTTTGTCATAAGTGGGGGCTGCCGAAACCATGCACATGACTCCCTTTTCGTTCAAAAGACTATATATTTCGTCGTTCTCTGGTTTATCCAAGGGGCCCACGTAGGCAATCATGTGGTCCCACGGTATCTGGAGCATTGCATAATCCTCAAATTCTTCTTTGTTCCGGATAAAGGCGGAAAACATGAACTCTTGGCTATAATTGAGGTAAAACTTGGCCTCCTCCGCGCTATGTACCGTAAGCATTACAAGGCCCTCCATTTGCCAATCCATCAGTTTTTTGACTGTCAACGGCAGTGGCACGTCCTTCTTATCCAAGTTCAAGACCGTTTTCCCCAGGCTCCAATCCAATGCTTCTTTCAAAGTGGGAATCTGATACTCGGTTACATTGCCTTGATGATCCTTGAGCCTTAATTTTTTCAGCTCTTCCAAAGTGTGGTCCGAAACCTTTCCAGATCCTGTGGTCGTGCGTTCCAATGTCCTATCGTGCATCAGGACGATTACGCTATCCTTGGTTAGCCTGGGGTCAACTTCGAAAAAAGCGTGGGTATGTTTCAAAACATTTTCGAAGGCAGCTATGCTATTTTCAGGATAACCGTCCAACTTCCCGCCTCTATGGGCACTTAATATTGGAATGTCATTGCCTGTGTGGGTAAATAGATCCCGTAAATCCGTAAACCCATCGAGTTTGAAAACTTTTAAAGTTTTATGTGGGTGGTGTTCATTGCATGAAAGCAAGCATAATGCAAGTAAACCGCTGATAATGGCATTTTTGGCCGTTTCAATAATTGTCATCAGCTTGTTCTTTAATCCTATCATAACTTAAATCCCCCTACTATTCAACAACTTCAACTGAAAGTTGCCCAATTCATCTAAGGTAAAAAGGGTTATTCTGGAATTCTCCTGGAAAATTTTTCTATATGCGTTCAAAGGCATTCCCAATTTATGTGCCATGTAAAGTCTATTGATTCCATTATGGGCTACAACTAACACAGTCTCTCCATCAGAATGCTTTTCGGAGATGGACGAAAAAAAATCATCAACACGCTGGATCACTTCACCAGCCGTTTCACCTGATTCACCTGCCCTTGTGGTCTCAGGATGGAGTTCCCAATTCAGCCAAAGTGCTTCATTTTCGGGGATAAACTCTTCCTTGGTTTTTCCCTCCCAATGGCCAAAATCGACCTCTATGAGCCTATCATCCAATATCACATCATTGGTTCCACTTGCAATTTTAGCTGTTTCAGAGGCACGCCGCAAGGGAGATGAATACACTTTGTCGAACCCCATCCCATGGAACTGCCCGTAAACCTGATTGGCCTGATCTATGCCTTTATTCGTCAACGGAATGTCCGTGCGTCCGCAATATTTGTTACCATCGGCATTCCATTGTGTTTCACCGTGTCGTAAAAGATAAATGTTAAGCATATTTTTTTTCTTTGGGGATATACCCTTTTTCCATTAATGTTTTTAAAAAACGTTGGTATGTCAAGTCATACGCTTCGATCAAGTCCCGGGTTGGATTCACCTGGGTGTCAATCTGCGTCATGGCATTCGCCGATTCGGTGATCGAATCAAAATGTGTTCTTGAGGCGGCCAATATTGCAGCACCGACAGCTCCTGAAATATGTTTCATTCGATATATGGGTTTGTCCATGACATTGGCCCGAATCCGTAACCAAACATCACTATTACTACCTCCACCGGCCGTAAACACCGCATTGACAGGTTCACCCGAAAGATCTTCAATCATTTCATAGGCATACCTTTCTACGTAGGCCACCCCCTCCATATTGGCCACATATCGCTCCAATTTGGACCTTCCCTCAGGTTCGAACCCCCTAGCATTTTCAGCCACAAATGGAAATCGCTCCCCTTGTTGTCTCAAAGGATAGGCAAGAAGGTTTGAGGGAATCAATGTTGCGGCATTTTTGTTCAATTGCGACAATTCACCACTAAACTCATTGGTCACCCAATCTGCGCCTGTATTACTCGCACCGCCCGGCATCCAAAAACCTGAAGGGTGACGATGGCAATATAACCGACCTAAAGGATCCTTTATCTCTTCCTTGGTCACGCCTTTTATGACCATGGTAGTACCTATGGTGGTATTCCAGTTTCCAGGTTTCATGGCTCCGGAAGCAATCTGGGAAGCACAACCGTCAGTGATCCCGGCCGTTACATTTATTGTAGGGGACAAGCCTAGAATGTCCGCCACCCTGTTATCCAAATGACCAATAACTTCCCCAGAAGCAACTACTTCTGGAAACCAACTGGGTTTTAAGCCAAGTTTATCGAATAAGAAGGCTGGCCATTTATAATTTAGTACATCATAGCCCGATTTAAATGCATTGGTATAGTCAGTAATCCCCCAAGAGCCGGTCAGTTTTCCCGTGATGAAATCGGCCGCATGGACCCATTTATCTATTTTCTTGGCCTTATCCGGAAATTCTTCGGTAAACCAAAGGATTTTGGCCAGCCCACTGGAAGTGCCGAAGGAGGTATACCTCTCGTTGTCGTGTTCCTTGGCAGCTGAAATGCAAATCTTTGCTGCGTTCTTGGCCCTTTGGTCACTATACATCAAAGCATTGTGTATGGGCTCATTGGAACTGTCCATGGGTATCACAGTCCCAGAGGTAGAAGTTACCGCAACGGAAATTATCTTGTCCACATCCACTTCACCCTGGATATCTTTGACTAGTTTTTGAAGTGAACCCATACAGGCTTCCCACCAATTCAGTGGAGATTGTTCCTCCCTTGAATTCTTGTTCAAAGGAAAATCAACTTCGTTATTTCCCAATAAATTTCCCGTCACATCCATCAACGCTACCCTAGCGCCTTGAGTGCCAATATCAATTCCTAAAAAATATGGTTCCATTTAATTTATCTAAAATATGTGCTTCAATCCAGTCCGAACCTTCTGCCAACTGGCAAATTGTTCCTTTAAGTCCTCATCGGTAATCGGGTTTATCTCCCCAATATCATCTGTCTGAAATTGCCCATCGTCCAGAGCTTGGTTGCATATAAATGCACCTCCTACAACGGAAGATTGCCTGAATCCCATTCTGAACCTTACTTTTTTGTTGATGAGATTGGCTATAAACTGCCTTAATGTTGGACTTTGAATCCCGCCCCCACAAGCCCATACATATTCGGGTTCGTTCCCTGAAACCGAGCACAGTGTTTTGTAATTTTCATTAACACAACAGGCAATATCCCAAAGTGTGGCCCAAACAAAACTGGCCCTGGTGAGGTCATGGGGCACGGGAACGTTAAAAATGAACCCGCCTTTGACCAAGGGGTTTTCTTCCTCCGCTATCAAGGATCCCAATGATGCAATACACAGTGAAGGTGGGATTTTTTGCAGTTCTTCCTCTATCAAATCATAACTTTCGTTCGGATAGAATATCTCTTTTAAACGTTGATAGTTCAAACCTGTTACCCCGGCATTTGCCTCTAAAATGAAATTGTTGGGTTCCGTATGTCTATTCGTCCAGGTCCTTTGCTTTTCATCTATGACATATTGGTCCACTACTTTTACAATGGGCGTTGTTGTACCGGCCACTATTATTACATCGCCGGTATCCGGCATTGTACTCATGACCGCCAATTGTGTGTCAGCTCCACCAACTATAACCACAGCGTCTGGTGGAATGTTCAGCGTGCTGGCATATTCGGGCAACACCTTTCCCAAAATAGTGCCCGATTGATGAATCCTTGGGAGTATGTCCATGTCCAAATCAAACAGGGAACACAGTTTATCGGACCATGTTCCTTCTTTTACGTCGTAGAGCAGCGTTTCCGAAGCCTGGGAATCTTCGTACCCCATTACCCCGCTTAGTTTGAACTGTGCCCAATCACTAATACTCATTACCTTGTCCAACATAGAATATAACTCCGGGTGGACTTTTCGGACACCGACCAGTTTAAATGCTGAAAAAAGCGAGCTTGGATACCTCCCTGTCAATCGGTACACTTCCGCCTTATTTTTCATTTCCACTTCCCAATCCCTTCCCCTATGGTCATGGTTGGGAAGGCCTAATATTGAGTTCCCTTTGCGATCCAGCAACACGATGCCCTCACGCTGACTTGAAACAGTAATGGCTTTTATATGTCGTCCTTTGACCTCCCCAATGACCTTTTTTATGAGATTGATTATCTGCTCCCATAATTCATCTGGCTCAAAGTAAAGAGCATCTTTATACTTGCTGTCCCTAATATAGTTGACGGTATCGGTCGCAATGTTGATCACATGACCATCAGTACTGGTCTGGGCTACCCTGACATTACCTGTACCAATATCTATAATTAAGTAAGATTCATTCTTTTGCATGCCATAAAATTAAATATTGCCTTATTTGACGTTATTATACTCTTTTTTCCCCATAAAATGGTTAATAATACATGAATTCATTATTGCCGAATGGTGATCTTCCACTTCAAAAGTAGCTCCCGCAATATGCGGAGTGGCCAAAACATTGGGAAGATGAATTAATTTGTAATCTATTTCATCAGGTGGTTCATGGTCAAAAACATCTAAATAGGCAGCCCTTATCGCTTTTTTCTCCAAAAGTTCCAAAAGCGCCAATCGGTCGACTACCGCCGCCCTTGCTGTATTGACAAAAATAGCATCCTTTTTCATTTTCGCGAGCAGGCTTGCATCGATTAAACCAATAGTTTCTTTGGTAACAGGAAGGTTAATGGACACAATGTCACTGGCTTGGAAGACTTCCTCCATGGATACCTTTTTATGGTTTGCACATGGCGGATCAATGAAAGGATCATGGAAAAGGATGTTACAGGGGAAGTTCTCTACGATGTTGGCAATTCTTTGGCCAACCGCTCCAAATCCGACCATACCAATTGTTTTGCCTCCTAGCTCGTTCCCTTTGAACTGCAAATAGGAAGTGTGAGCCCCTTTTTCCCAGCTTTCGCTTTGCAACCACTGCCAGCCAGGAATCGTGTTGCGCAAAAGCATGATCACATTGGAAACAAACATTTCCGCAACAGCTTGTGCATTTCTAGCGGGCGTGTTAAAGACTTGAATGCCATGGCCCTTGGCAGATTCGACCGCTACATTTGAAGGGGTTCCTCGGCAGACACCGATAAATTCCAAATGGGAAAAAGCATCTATTACCTTTTTAGAAACATCATCATGTTCTGTTATGAGCGCATCGGCCCCCGTTTCTGCAAGCATTTGCGACAATTCGTCTTCATTGTACGCTCGGCCTAGAGATTTCCATGGGCGATATATTACTTCACCAAATCTCTCAAATAATTCACTTTGTTCTTTTTCCCTGTAAGGAGCAGTAATCAATATTTTCATACTTATTTTTATATTTATTATTGTCTTTCGTTATTATACTTCGACTATTTCTTTTCCTGCTTAATTATATTTGATTCCAAGTGAAATAGATCAGGTTTCCACTTTTGACAGCTCCATAACACCATCATTTGGAATCACTAAAAATTTTGTCAGTATTGCACTTAAAAAATATAGGCCCGATAAAACCCAAACCACACCTTCATGGCCTATCGGGCCAATGAGAAGTCCCACTAAAATTGGCCCCACAAAAACCGAAAGTCCGGCACCAAGGTTCAAAATGGACATCGCACCTCCCTTGTTGTGCTCAACTAAAGATGGAACCAAAGCTGACAATGGAACGTATCCAGCCAGGAAGGCGCCCCATAAAACACCAAACATCAAAACCAACCAGAAACTGGTTTCAAATATTTGAGGGCTGTAGTACAGAAACAATGTGGAAATTCCACAGCCAACCCCACCGAACCACATAATGGTATTACGCCATCCGATGAAATCGCCTATAAATCCAAATAACAGGTTAAAAATAATGTTACTGGTAAATATTCCGCCCCAAATCTGCAGCCACTCCTTCGTTGTTAAACCATGATCCGCCATATACAAGGGTAGAAAAACAGGAAAAGCGAACTGGGCCGTTGTGTTGATCACCCGAATTACCCCTCCCAACAATACTTTTGGCTCTTCTCTCATTATGGTCAGCCCTTTAGACAATTCACGTATTTTTGACCAGGCTCCCCCTCCAATCAATGGTGGAAAGTTCTCTTTTTTAATAAACATCACGAACGAAGCTCCCAGAAGCACCCAAAAGATTGAACTCCAAAGGGTTTCCAAATATCCCAAATGGATTATTGCCCAACTGGAATAATACGCTCCCAAAACATTCAATCCACCAGTAAAAACAAACCAAAACCATCCTACCGCCCTACCTAGGCTTTGCTTGGGACTTGCATATGCTACCCATACAAGGAACGCATATGCAAACAATGGATAACCAAATCCCCGAAAAGCGTAAGTCACCAACATAATTGTGAAATCCAAATCTGGTATTCCATACCCTACAAATCCTACCGTTCCCAAAATATAGGCCATTACTCCAAGCATCATTACTTTTTTGGGACCATAACTTTCAACCAAAACACCTGAAAACCATGACGACACCGCTATCGTAATTCCGTAGACCGTGTATAGCAACGCCGACTGCTGAATGCTCAACCCCCTGTCCAACAAATACGGACTCAACCATGCCTGTTCCACCCCATCACCCATCATGAAAATCAATACACCAAAATAGCCCAGCAAGAGGTGTTCAGGAATACCGATAGACTTTATAAATTTCATTTTCTCTTTTACTATATTTTGTTGAGTGTACAGTCCCTGACAAAACACTTCATTTAGAGGAAGAACCCCTTACACGTGATACTTGAAAAGATGCCCTAAAGGATTCAAACGACCCGATTCATGATATGGTTAACTACATGCTCACATGACATGACTGGAGCAACTCATACTTACACATTATTTAATAGAATATATTAACATGCCCAAATTACATTAATTTTAAACAATATAAAAGTATATTTTAAATAAAATGAAACCTTTATAAAGAATTTTACAATTCCAGCTTTAAAATGGTTGGATAATGATCGGAAAGAAGTTCAGTAAGAGTATCCCTGAGTATGTCAGACCGTTTTACTCTATTAGACAATCGCTTGTTTACCCAGATATAGTCGATTCTTCGAAGGAAGGAATTCTGTTTTCTGTATTTTTCAGTTGGAACACTGTTCTTAAAAGTGTTGTTACGCAAATAAAAACTGTCCTCAAAACCTGAATCGATCAATTCCTGGATCACTGAGTAATCCAATTGGCCGTTATTTAGGTTCTGTCGATGCACAAATCGATTCCTCAGTATCGGCTTACCACTTTTTTCTACAAACTTTCCCTCGGATCGTTTCATGGCACTTAAGAGATCTTTCCCGTAAACTAAGGAGTCCATGGGAGACAGCGCATTAAAATCCCCGGCAAGAACAACCATTTCTTTTTTTGGAATGGATTTGATCTGAGCAACTATTTTTCTGATATCCTTTTGCCTATCATCGAGAGTAAAGGGCGCTAAATGTGTAATAAAAAAGTGTATTCCATTGATTTTTGAGTATAAATAACCATGCCATAAATTATCCATAACCCGCCTTACATCAAGAATGGGATACTTTGATGTTATGGCCAATGGATGGGTTACTGGGACCCCATATTCCCGGTTCATGATGACCGCATAAGGATGCCCGTAACGCTTAGCAAGCGCTCCAATATCATTTTGGGAAAACCCGTTCATTTCCTGGTAAGCTATGACGTCCGGGGCAAGATTTTTCACCCAATTGACATAATGCGCCGTAAGGGCCGAATCCTTTTCAAATCCATACTTGGTGTTATAGTTTAATAAAGTAAACAATTCCCTTTGTCCCTGGACTGGAGATAAAAATAGGAAAGCACATCCATAAAGCAGTAAAACTGCCGTTGAACGAAGTCCACATGCAGCACCTGATCGGGTAAAAAGTTTCTTTGATTTCATCAAATAATGTATTTCGTTATTGTCTGATTATCTTTTGATTGTTGGAAATCAAATCCAACATTTGCCATAGCGGCTCTCCCGTAGATAGATTGGGGAAGGAAATCCCTAAGATGGCACATATGGTCGGGGCAATGTCAACAATATTGGACCGCCTATGTGTGCTGCCACTTGGTATTCCCTTCCCATAGAAGATCAAAGGTACGTGGGTGTCATAATTAGAACCACCCCCATGGGTAGAACCCGTGGTTTTGTATGATAAAATTCCTGGTTCCAGAACAAAATGAAGATCCCCGCTTCTTTTTAAATGAAACCCCAATTGCGCCAAACTTCCTGTACCGTGTAAAATGGTCGGACCTTCCAGTTGGGACCGTGTAAAAACCTTGTCAATCTGCGGATATTTTAAGATATGGTCATATATTGTCCTAACCACTTTTTCAAAATCATAGCCCGACATCGAAATGGCTTCACGGTCCAAGAAAACCTGATTGTTGGAAATATTGTCAATAATGCCGCTTGTTCCGAATTTTTTTTCTGAAAACTTCAAGACCTTACTTCTAAACTCCTTCATATTGAAATAGCCGGCAGATACGTTCAATGATTTCAAATAGCCAGGGACATGTGTACCCCCATGATCCGCAGTAAGCACGAACAAATATTGTTGCGAACCTAGTTTTTGGTAAAGATATCCCAAAAACTGTGAAATGTTATTATCAAGCCTTAGGTAGGCATCTTCCAGTTCTTTGGAATCCACACCAAAATTATGCCCTATTTTATCCGTACTCGAAAAGCTTACCGTCAATACATCTGTGTACTCATCCTCTCCCAAATCTTCTCCTTCTATGGCCGCAAGTGTAAAATCCAAGGTCAAATCATTTCCAAATGGGGTGTCCATCAATATATCATACATTCCATTTTGGTTTTTCAGTTTTCGTAGGTCATATGGAAAGGTTGTATTGGCTTTTCCTTTGAACCCACCTTCATACGGGTTGGAATCCTCAATGCTTTCCGTGTATGTTTCCAATGGATATTCGGTATCCCAAGTCCTTATATACGTGTCCACTTTTTTGATATTGTTGAAATTACTGACCCAATCGGGCAAAGTGGAAAGATAGTAGGAACTTGTAATAAAAACCCCCTCATTTTCTCCATAAAACCAATAGGCCGCATTAGCCGAATGTCCACCCGGCAATATTGCCCCTCTATCCTTTAATGAGACACTTATGGTCTTTCCTCTCATTTGGGAATGTAATCGGTTCTCATCCGCAAAAGTGTTGACATTTAGTCTGTGGGGGGACATTTCCCCATACTTTTTTGATGTACCAATTGATGAAACAGCGGTGTCTCCAACACAATACACGAAGGAATCATTTTCCCTGTCGTACCAATTATTTCCAATTATGCCGTGGTTCATTGGGGTGGTGCCTGTAAAAATAGAGGCGTGTCCAGGTGCGGTTTTCGTTGGCAGATAATTGTAATGATTGTTTTCAAAACTAAAGCCTTCCCTTATCAATCGTTTAAAACCATTTGCACTAAACTTGCTCCAATATCTGGCTATATAGTCATGTCGCATTTGATCCACCACTACGGCAACAACCAATTTTGGCTCGTTTTGACCCCACAAGCTTTGGGTTAGGCCCAGCAATAATAGAAAGATAAAATTCCGAGTTTTGAACATAAAATTAATTTTAGTGACCAATGGGCAATTTTTCTGGTCAGAAAATTGACCTGCTTATTCAATGGCCAGGATTGCAGTTACAAAATAATGGTCACTTGGATAAATTCCCTCTTTGTTGTCTTTAATAACTTTTGCCTCAATGGGTGACATGGCCCCACGATAAAAGATAAAATCGACCTTCCCTTTTTTAGTGGTTGCATTTGGACCTATAAACCCGTGAACTGTAAAACCCGGATCTACCCCCTTGTGCAAGATTCCATAGCTATCCTTTAACGTTGATAATAGGTTCTGAATCGGCACACTCGGGCTGTCGGAGTTAAAATCACCAGATAAAATCTGAGGAAAATCCTTAGGATATTGATTGATTTCTTCCACAATCATCTTAGCCTGGTTTTCTTTTGCTTCACTGGAGACATGGTCCAAATGCGTATTTAAAACTCTGAAAACCTTACCAGTCTCAATGGATTTCAGCCTTACCCAATTCACATGTCTAGCACGGGCCGACCCCCAGGATATACTTCCTCCCAAATGAGGCTTTTCAGATAACCAATACACCCCTCCAGCAATGAACTTATACTTTCTCAAGTCAAAAAGAATAGGATTTTTGGCAATTAAGTGATATTCCCCATCCGTAAAGGCATCCATTTCCGGACCTTCAAATCCAAATGAAAAGTAATTGGGGAAATTATTTTTGAAATCATTGTTCTGATCTTCCAATACTTCTTGTAGGCAGATAATATCAGGATTTTGGTCTTTTATGACCTCAAAAACAATTTCTTTTCTATCCTCCCAACCATGTCCCTTTACAACATCTGATTTCAATGCTACCCTGATATTGGCACTTATTATTTTAATTTGATGATCACTCAAACCCTTTTGTGCCACTAACGGGAGGGCGGCAAACAATAGGCCTAGCCCCATAAAATATTTAGTCTTTGTTGCACCAACTAAGGTGAATTTCAAAAATTTCATCATTTCTTTTTCTTAATTATTGAGCCATCCCTTCCATCAACAATTGAGAGGGATTTTGAAAACCAATACGAATTATATATTAATGATTGCCTCTTTATTGAGGTATACCCCATTGTCAACCAATTCCCTTTGCAATTCCCTAACTGAAATTTCTGAAGGGCATATATTGTTCTTTATGGCCATTTTTGCGGCTCTTCCGGCCGCTTCACCCATGGCCATGCAAGGAGCCATTACCCTGATGGCCGACATTGCCTCGTGAGTGGTAGAAATCGCCCTTCCGGCCACAAGCAGGTACTTCACCTTATTTGGCACCAAAGATCGATAGGGAATGTCATAACAGTCACCGCACCATGTCAATGTACATCCGCCATCCTCCGGATGATGCAGGTCTAAAGGGTAACTGGCAACGGCAATAGAATCATCAAACCGTCTACATTCTAAAATATCTTCTTTGGTCATTGTATATTTTCCTTCAATACGCCTTGTTTCGCGTATACCAAGAAAAGGTGCCATTTTAGTGAAATATGCATCTTTAAATCCTGGAACATATTCAATTAAATACTTTTGAATATCCTTGATTTGTTGTCTACCCTTTACCTCTCCATATGTTAAATCCTCGGGTTTTGTACCATCCACTCCATGTACACTGGACATATTGATCCAGACTTCACCTTTCCTTAAACCAGTGATAATAATGGTCCTTTCCGTATTCAAAGTAAGTCCATTGCTCCTAGCCTGCTGCATTACCTCCCGTAGACCAACTACTATGAATTGATGGTTTTGCCCAAAATATTCCGAAGGAATAAAATCAGTGAGGTAGGTCCTATTTTGGTTGACTATACTTGTCCTAAGTTGCTCTGTATCCACCCCTGCCATGCAAAACATCAATGTTGGAGGTTGCATACCATTGTTTGCGTTGCCCTTTCCACAAGGCACTCCGGCCCGATAGGCAACATCGGCATCACCACTACAATCTATGACCACTTTTGCCAAAATAGCTTCGCGCCCGGCTTTGCTTTCAACAAATACGCCTTTAATTTCTCCATCCTCAACAATAGAATCTGCAAATTGTGTGTACAATTGAACATCGATCCCATGCTCTATTAGCATTTCCAAAGCCACATTTTTTACAGCTTCGGGCTCCACCAATGTGATACTCATATGGAGGGGACAAGGGCGATGCTCGCTCGCACCTTCAACTTCCCTGAGCCTTTCAATAAAATGTTGAGGAATCCCTTTGATAATCTGATTGCCTTTTTGCCCTAAAAAACCTAATACAGGAAGGCCAATGGTCATATTACCTCCCAAAAAACTTCTGCTTTCAATCAAAGTAACATTGAGATCTTTTTCTTTGGCACCCATGGCCGCCGTAATTCCAGAGGGACCACCCCCGACCACTAGAACATCAACTTCTTTCCTTACAGGTATTTCCTTGCCTTCTTCTTTAATATATTTCATAAAACCATTTCTTCCAGATTCCAATTCGGAATATTATTAATTTCTTCAAATTTTTCAATTTCCAATGTACCAATTTCCATGTCGGCCACCTTCACAACTTCAATTTAATACGTGATCCATCCTTTTGCCCATTACTATAAGAATCCCAACTCCCAATACAATTAGAAAACCAGAAAATCCTCCAGTAATCAATTGATTTTCGCTTGAAATGATACTTATAAGCCCAACCAATGTCCCAACTATAATAGTTGACCAAGCACAAATCTTGGCAGGTAGTATAGAGGGTGCAGAATCAATGGCTTCTGACGTCCGTTGCTGTCTGGCCTGCACTTTTACCCATCCCATGTTTTTACCTTTAATGCTTAATTCAGCCAAGAGTAAAAGCAGCAGTGGTACCACAGTGCCAACTACAATTTCCGTTACGCGTTCATTGGCCTGTAAAATAGTGGTAAGGTTGGATAGGTCCTGAAGTTCAACCATAAAGCCATTGGATTGGAACCCCAATTTAACCGCCAAGCCAATCACAATACTCACAATAGTTACTATCCAAGCTGTTTTAAGCCCAATTTTTTGGGAATAAAGTCCCCATATGGTTGGCAAGACAAGTGGCCCTGTGAGAATGGCCACGGAGGCGAGGATATAACCAGTATATGTACCCATTCTGGGAATGACCAATGCGCCAGCGATGATCAATAAACCTAATAGAAAGGTAAATACCCTCCCAGCACGGACCAATTCGGTGTCAAATGCATTGGGCCGGAATATCCTTTGATATATTTCAGTGGTAAAAGCTCCAGCAAAAACGTTGAGTTGCGTTGTGGCCATACTTGCCGTTGCCGAACACATGGCTGCGATCATCAACCCAAGCATACCGGATGGCAATACTGCCTGACTGGCCAGTACATACGCCTGCTCATAATCGGCATTGGGGTTTATCCACCTGTAGGCCATTGGCGGCAACATCCAAATCAAAGGACTGACAATATACAGAATTCCGAAAAGATATGTGGATTTCACCGCGTCCTTAGCTGTGGGTACGCAGACAAATCTTTGGACATAAGCCCATTCCCCACCAATCTTGAAGAAAAAGACAACGCCCCAACCGATCAAAAAATACCATGTAAACTCACCGTGTACCAAGTTTAAAAATCCCGGGGGAGCTGTGTTGATCATTTCCATCGGTCCTCCAATCTTTGCAATGATCAAAGGCACTACGATCAACACCGACACTGTCAGGATGATGAATTGTAGGGCATCGGTTACCAAAACGGCCCACAAACCTCCGCCAAAGGCAATTGCTATTACCAAAAAGCAAATGATCAATGAAGCTATGGTAACCGAGAAATGGCCCGTCAAAGGATCTGCAAGAAGGTGTCCGGTCGGCAAAGGAAACAAAGCCGTAACCACAATAGCCAGCGCATAGACAGCACCACCCATGGTGAAAAGCCCGACTATTCCCTGCAGAAAGGTATAAAAACGGACCAGAGATTTACCAAACCTATCATTGAGGAATTCAGCAGCAGAGTCATATCCAAAGGATTTCCATTTTTTAGCCAAAAAATAACCAACAAACATGGCCGAAATACCGATCACCACCAAGATAGAAACACCAACCAATCCATATCGGTAGGCTATACCACCCCAAATGACAAACGTTCCTGCCGAAAAAGTTGTCATAAAAGAAGACAAACCTGACAACCACCAAGGTGATTTACCACCGGCAGCAAACATATCTTTGGCATTTTTCATCTTTGAAAACATACTCCCCATGCCTACCAACGCCACCAAATAAACTATAAAAACGCCAATATCAATGCTGTCCATGAATCAATTTTAAGGAAAATATACTGTGGAAAATGTTCAATATCCAGGATTTTGTGTCAAATTATCATTTATTATTATTTCCTTAGAAGGAATGGGGAACAAATATTGTCTATTGTTGAAGTTCCGTTCCACCAATAGTTTGATTGTGCCATTTTGGTACAAGGAAGAAAAATCAGGGAGGCCATCTGCATCTATTTCCGGAATTTCAGACCAAAACCACAATCCCTCATCAACAACCTTTTCCTTAAGATCTTCAGGATCTAGTATTCCATATATTGGGCGGGTAAGAGCCTTATCCGCCAGATTCCAACGCATCAAGTCAAAAAACCTCCTGTTTTCCCAAGCAAATTCTACTCTTCGTTCATTTCTCAGAATTAACCTTAGGTTTTGTTGATTGGATTCAACAACTGCAGGGTATTCCAATACTTGACTTTTATCTACGCCATAGGCCCTGGCTCGAACTTCATTTATGGCATCCAAAACACTTTGGTCGATTTCTCCTAGTTCAATTTTTGCTTCAGCATACATCAGCAAAATATCCGCATACCTCATGATACGGATATCAAAATCCGTTTCATTGTCATCGTTCCAATCCTCATCTACCCCTTTTTTTAATGCAAGCCCATTATAGGACGCATAAGTATCTACACTTCTCGCGTCTTTATTGTTTATCATGTTCCCTGTATTTACATTTAGAACCTCTGTTACATAAGGATTAGGGTCATAAATAACCCCTAGATGTTCCGTGCCGAACTCTACAATGGTCTCAGCCAATCTTGGGTCCCTATTTTCAAATGGGTTGCGAGGATCGAAAAGTGGAGATTCGTCTATGGTTAGCCCATCGGTACAAGTATAGGAGGCAAACAGGTCCCAACTGGGTTGGGCAACGTTACTGCCCCCTGGGGTTCGGGTGTAAAAATTCTTTGCCCTCCAAGATACACCAAGTTCGAATGACCTGGGTATTGCAAAAATGGTTTCCTGAGAGTTTCTGGTTTTTGATAAAAAATAATCGCCATACTCTGGATGAAGAGAATAGACTTCCATGTCCATAACCAATTTGGCGGCATCCCTGGCAATTGGGAAATCTTTCATCCGTAATGCCGTTCTGGCCTTGAACCCTAGTGCCGCCCCTTTGGTCACTTTAGATAATTCATTCGAACCGTAACTTTCAGGTAGATGGTTGATGGCATAATCAAAATCCGAATAGACTTGCTCCATAATCACTTCTTTATCAGTCCTATCTAAATCAAAGGACTCTTCTACGGTCAAATAATCCGTATAAAAGGGAACATCTCCGTAAAGAAAGACAAGTCGGCCATAGAACACCGCTCTAAAGAACATTGCCTCAGCTTGAAATCGCTCCAATAGTTCAGGTGATACATTATCTGCAGCGTTCTGCAAACTGTTTATAATAGTATTGGCCCGGGTAATTCCTTTATATGTTGATAACCATAGATTTTCCGAAAAAGACCATTCACTATTGATGGTGCCGGCTACAAAATCTTTAACAGCTTGTCTTTGAGCCCAATTATCTGTAAACCGTTCTCCTTCATAGTTCTGTTCGATATCCCACAAATAGGTACGATAAAGGTCATTCAAGGATAATTCAATTTCAGTTTGATCTGAATACCAATTCTCTGACGATCCTTCAGATAATGGATCTAAATCTAGTTTCTCGCATGACGTAGCGAGTGCAATGAAGAATAAGATTACTATAGTATACTTTTTCATGGTATGAATTTTTAGAATTTAACTGATGCTCCCAATAAAAGGGTAGATGTAATATAAGAATTGTCAGCTGCTTCTGGATCCCAGCCACTTGGAAACTTATCGATACTGAAAAGATCGGTGGCAGATGCAAAAAACCGTAGGTTTTGAATTCCAAGGAATTTCGTTGCAGCTTGGGGCAAAGTGTATCCAAGTACAATATTCTTTAACCTAAAGTAACCCCCTTTAATGAGCCAATAATCGGACATCTCGTAATTGTTGTTTTCTGCACCTACATAAGATAGTCTTGGATATCTGACCAATTCATTCTGCTCTGGGGTGTTGTACACGCTCCAATAATTCCCATCAATTATACCTGGAGGGTTGGTCCAACCTGAGTGAAAGGGCATGACCATTGACGGAGTTAACCTGGCATTTCTTTTTCCAATTCCTTGAAAACCAATGGTTATATCGAAATTTTTATAATCTAGGTTGAAGTTCCCCCCGTATTGGTAGCGCGGCAAGGAACCACCCAGCGGCACCCTATCATAGTCAGGGGTTATCTGACCATCCGGCACACCTTCTGGACCACTGACATCCAAATATTTGACATCACCTGGCCTAACTGAAGAATTGAGAGTCGGTGATTCTACAATTTCCTCCTCGGTCTGAAAAAGCCCATCAGATTTGTACCCATACCATTCGTTAAACTCTGTACCGTCCCTTGTTATTGTCGATCCTCTAAATACAATTCCTCCTAGATCTCCCATTTTCGATTTGAAGTCCGATATATTGGCCGATATTGAATAACGTAAATCACCCAAATTGTTCTTCCAGCTCACTTGGGCGTCCCAACCTTTGGTATACATATTACCTGTATTTTGATTAGGATTTTCGAACCCCATGTAATCAGGGATCTCCAGTTCTAACAACATATCTTTGGTTGTCTTTTTATAATAATCAAATGTGAACATTAATCGGTTGTTGAAAAAGTAGGATTCTAAACCAAAGTTGGTGGTTTCGGTAGTCTCCCAAGATATGTCCCGAATAGCATATGAAAATTGTGCAGCAGTTGTGGCGGATATGACCTGATCTCCTCTGTAGAATAATGCATTGGAATAGCCAATCGTCGATTGGTAGGGATAATTACCTATCCGTTCATTTCCCAATTCTCCCCAACTAGCTTTCAACTTAAAATAAGAAACTATTGAATCTTCAGGAAAGAACGATTCTTCAGATACCACCCAACCTGCCGAAATAGATGGAAACGAGCCCCATCTATAATCAGGATGGAATCTGGAAGACCCATCTACTCTAATATTCGATTGGAGCAGGTATTTATTCTTATAGTCAAAAATGACCCTTCCAAAATAAGAACGATAGGCTGTTTCTGTAGCTCCTCCTGCATTTCTCATATAATCCAATGGCCCCAGACTTAGATAGGGATAGTTGTTGAGGGTATAGTTTTCTGAACTTGCATCCAAGGATTCGTAAAAGGATGAATAGCCCTCATATCCGCCCAGAAAATCAAGCTTATATCCCCCAAAATCCTTGGAGTAATTCACTAAAAACTGAGTGGTCAAATTCCTTCCATCATTTCTTGCTTCGTAGAGGTTAGTTGTTTCTGCGTTGGAAATAAAGCCTGCGAATTGAGAAGGATCATCTGCATCGTAGTAGGCAATTTGCTTCTCAAATCGTTTTCCTTTTGTATTGTAGAGGTTTGGGGCAAAGACACCTGTAAAGATCAAATTCTCAACTGGTTCATAGGCCAAGCTTAGCCGGGCGTTTAATTTGTTCCGCCAAATATTGTCAAATCCGCCATAATGCAACCGCGCATAAGTATTGAACCCATTTTGTCCCATTCCTATCCTACCATCACTCCACTGTGCAGCAAAGATATCAGGATACCTTTGCGCCGATACGACTGGATCAATGGTTGGCGCCTTTGTTACCTCATATATATAGGACAGATCTACATTTGCCTTAAGCTTTTTGGATATGGTAAACTCGTTATTGACTCTGGTCATAACCCTTTCAAATGAATTATGGTCATATAAGGCGTCCACCTCTTCATAATTCAAAGATGCGCGGGTGCGAAAATTTTCATTCCCGCTAGCAAATGAAAGATTATGGGAACTGCGGGGCGCATAATCATTAATCATTAACTCCGTCCAATCCGTCAGGGGGTATTGATTGGGGTTTTGCTGATGTAATGTATCCCAATTATTTACCTCATCCTCAGTATACAAAGAGTATTCCCCTCCTTCAGGATTTCCGGCATCATTCCATGTAAACTCGTTGATCATTTCCAGATACCTCTTCACATCCACCATTTCAGGGAACGCCGTTGGTTTGTCCATGCCATACGTCACATTGTACGTCAAGCTGGATTTTTGGGTCTTTGCCCTCTTAGTGGTTACCAACACAACACCAGCGGCTGCACGCGCACCATAAATCGAAGCAGATGCAGCATCCTTCAACACTGAAATATCTTCAATATCCGCAGCATTGACATCATTTATACTTGCCACAGGTACACCATCAACAATTATCAATGGATTACTATCGCCTATGGTTGTTATACCTCTAACCCGGATCGAAGCACTTGCGCCGGGTTGTGAATTACTTCGAGTAACCATAACTCCCGGCATGGTACCTTGTAACGCCTGGGCAACTTGGGTAGTATTCCTTTTGGCCAACACATCCCCATTAACGGTTGCAATCGATCCACTGAGATCTTTCTTTTTTGCCCTGCCGTACCCAATGGCCACTACCTCATCCAAAGCATAAGTGTCCTCTTCCAGAATTACCTGCAGATTGGTGCTTGATCCAACTGCAATCTCTTTTGTTTTAAATCCAATTGATGAAAACACCAATATATCGTTCATAGACGGTACATTCAACTGAAAAATGCCATCGAAATCCGTTATTGTACCTTGGTTGGTGTTTTTAATCCCGACTGTCACCCCTGCCAAGGGAAGTCCTTCCTCATCTATCACTTCTCCAGTTATTCTAATCTCTTGCGCCATGGCGTGAAACGAAAAACATGACCAGAGAAAAAGGACAAATACTTTTAAGTTATTTTTCATCTTTTTTAAAATTGTTTGGTTTTATAATCATTAAAAAAATTATCATCTTTAAGGTGTAGTCCGAAAAAATGTCAAATTTGTAAAACAAGCACCCTTTTTTAAGGATACGGTAAATTTAAGTTAATTAAATTAAATAAAACAAATATAAACATATAAAATTCAAAAATTATACAATTTGAAACAAAATAAAACTATAATTGTTAATTATAGTTTAAATTAACGTTGTACTTTTGTTATATATATGGCTCCTGTTTATTTTAGTTTAATATTTATAGAGTCTTTAATCATTAATTAATATGGATATTACAGATAGACATAGTGTCATCCTCGCGAAGGTAAAGGAGGATGGAAGGGTCAAAATAAATGACCTAAGTGAAGAATTAAATGTTTCAGGAGTAACAATCAGAAAGGACTTGAAACTTCTTGAAGATAAAAAATTACTTTTCAGGACACATGGTGGAGCTTCATTGAACAATCCTTATATGAATGAAAGGACCATCAATGAAAAGGAGACTATCAATGTAGAATCCAAAAGAAAAATCGCGGCAGAAGCTTTGAAGCTTATCGGTGAAAACGATTCCATAATCATTGGGTCGGGGACCACGGTTTTTCAATTAGCCCGAATTCTGAAACCCAAGAAATCATTGACCGTGATAACCCCGGCTCTAAAGGTTGCTGTTGAAATTTGTAATCGCCCTTTTATCGAGGTATACCAATTGGGCGGTGTCATAAGACAAAATTCTTCGTCAGTTGCCGGTAGCGCTGCAGAAGCTGCCCTTGAGGAAATTTCTTCCAGGATTCTTTTTTTGGGTGTTGATGGGATTGACCTTGATTTCGGGTTTTCAATAACTAATCTTACAGAAGCTCCCTTGAACAAAAAAATGATCGAATCCGCACAAATAGTGGTGGTGCTTGCTGACAGCACCAAGTTTGGAAAACGAGGGTTGGGCAAAATCTGTGGTTTCGAGCAAGTTCACTATGTGGTAACCGATGCTGGAATTCCACCAAGGGTGGAAAAAATGCTTAAGGAAAAGGACGTGGAAGTCATTATCTCCAAGTAACATTAAGGAATACAATATGTTTTTCGGAACTATTAATTGTACCTGTAGTTCATGGTCCCATATTAGTCTGTATTTTGCTTATCCAAACATATCGGTTTTATCATGTGATTTATTTATCCTCCTATGTCTATAAGACTGATTTTTCAGCTGTAGAATGTCCAAGAGAATTGTCAGAATTTTTAGGCAATTAATTCTAAGTCTAAAAGCGCAAGTAGATTATAAATGTCAGGGAATCGAAAAAAATTACAGAATCTAACTATTATTAATTAACTAACAAGTTAAAAAAAATGATAAACAGGTTGAAACCACTAAATGAAGCAATTAGGTTAAAGCAATAATGCTGCGGCTTCATCCAAAACATTGCTTCCCAGCTCTTTTAAGTACACTTGGGTCGTGGTCAAATCTTTATGCCCCAAAGATTCGCCGATAACATCCGTTGCAACACCTTTTTGTTTTAAACAATTGGCAAAACTATGACGGGCCACATAACTGGACAACGATTTTTTTATGCCACATAAACCAGCTATTTCCTTTAGGTCCCGGTTATATTTGGCCAAGGTCTTCTTTTTGCGATGATCGATTTGGGCAGGAGTGAGACCGTCCTTTAATAGAATGGGAAACACATATTTAGTGGGCAACGAATGTTGCTCGTAATAGTTTAAAATTTCACGTACCGGTGGAAGTATGGTTATCACGAACCTGCCCTTGGTTTTGTTCCGAATGTAAGAAATCGTTTTTGCATCGACATCTTGCCATTTAAGTACCATCATATCGGTATAATTCATCCCCCTGGTATAAAAGCTGAATATAAAATAATTTCTGGCATCTGCTAGGTGGGGAAATCTGGATATATTGAAGTTGATGATTTTGGATACTTGATCAAAGTCCAATGCCTTTTTAATACCCTGACCTTTTAGCTTTGATATCTTATAGGTCTTGAAAGGATGGTCGATGTCCTTTATGATGTTGCGTTCTATGGCCTTATTGTACAAAGCTCTCAAAGTGCGTTGCTTTATGCTGATTCCACCATCCGTTCCGCCTCTTGATCTTAGCCACGCCTCATATCTATTCAAAAAGGTATTGGTAATATCTTGAAACTTTATTTTTCTATGGTTGCAAAAGTTTTTGACCGATTTCATGGTCTCTTCATACATGGTGGCATTTCCCATTCTTCCTGCGAGTTTCAATTCAGCAACTATTTCTTCCCAAAAAGAAAAAACTGCATCGTTTGCAGGATTGCTCTCCACCCGGAAGCGCTGACCAAAATCATCCAGGTTAAAAAAATCCCTTTCAAATTCTAGATCAGCATAGATCTTTAGTGCACGTGCTTTTATCTTCAACAAAAGCCTATTGTTTTGAATGTAATTAGAATTATTTTTATTAAAACAACCTGCGTGGGCATCCCATTCCCTTTCAGAGCTTTTAAAAATGGTGTTGAAATATTTTGTTTTTCTATCTTTAATTAAGCGGAGACAGACGGGATATGTGCCATCGGAAAGGCCTTTTTTTCTCAAAACAATCTTGATACTGGACATAGCATTTAGTTTAATGGGTACAACATAGGTACAACAAATAGAATTTTAGAACCATATTTGATGATGTCTGATATAAAATTACAAATTATAACTAACTGATAATCAAGTTAAATGAAAGTGAAAAGCACTAAATGAAATGCAATTTTAATCGTCTTACAAGCAGGGGGTCACTGGTTCGAACCCAGTAGGGCCCACAGTAACAAAGATAAGGCTTCCAAGAAATTGGGAGCCTTTTTTGTTTAAAAAAATGGCCTATTTTAGGCTCACTTTGGTGATCAACTATAATTGTTGTGTTCTTGCAATAATTATAGTTGATCTATTAATTAAGGAAGAATCTATATTCTTTGCATCTTTTGCGCATTACTTTCTTCATTGCAATAAGGAAAACCCCGAGAGTTGATTATCTTTTAAATAATTGTCATTATCTTTTGTGAATTATATACTGCTGGACCTTAGAGGTTTCGTGTAGTATTTATTTAGTGCGGAACAATTAGATAATTATTTAGTTCAACCCAATAATATATTTTCTATGACTAATTATAAGAAATCTGTTTCCAGACGAAAATTCTTGGATACAATTACTACAGCAGCTCTTGTTGTTCCCTTTTTGGGGAATTCGGCAGTTAGTTTAGCATTGCCAAAGAAAAAATTAAGACATGCTAGTATTGGTGTCGGGGGTATGGGGGGACACGATCTCAAGAACTTTGGGCAACATCCTGATTTGGAGGTTGTGGCGATTTGTGATGTGGACGAGCAAAACTTGCTAAAGGCAGCTGAACTTTTCCCGGGAGCAAGAAAATATAAGGACTGGCGTGATCTTCTGGAAAAGGAGCATAACAATATTGATTCAGTGAATGTATCTGTACCGGACCACAATCATTTTGCTATTGCCTATCAGGCTATTCAATTTGGAAAACATGTTTATTGTCAGAAGCCCTTGTGCCATGATGTAGCTGAGGTACGCAAGCTTACTGAAGCCGCGGTAAAGGCTGGGGTGGTAACACAGTTGGGTACGCAGCATGCCTCCGGTAAAGGAGATAGGACAGCGGTACAGTTAATTAAGGATGGCATCATAGGAAAGATAAAGCATGCTTATTTGTGCTCCAATCGTCCAGCGGCAATCGAAAGGTATAGGCTGCCCGGTCCCCGACCCCTAAAAGGATCGGAAGTTCCTTCCAATTTAGATTGGAACCTTTGGGTTGGAACCGCTCCTATGCGTCCTTATGCGCCCAACATATATCATCCGGCCATTTGGCGAGCGTGGCAGGATTTCGGAACAGGTTGGTCCGGAGATATCGGATGCCATATATTTGATGCCGTTTGGAAGGGTCTTGGATTAAAAGCACCTATTTCGGTGGTTGCCCAGGTTCAGGATTCATGGCAGGAATCTTCGGAACGAAATGGGGATACATGGCCGCAGGGTGACCATATCACCTGGATGTTTCCTGGCAATGAGCTTACAGCATCGGATATTCTACCTATAGAATGGTTTGACGGGGAGTTTTACCCGCCTTGGGAAGTGCAAGCCCTTTTTCATGGAAAACCGTATCCAGCAGAATCGGCCCTACTCATAGGTACCGAAGGGGCTCTGCTTATACCGCATAAAGAAATGCCTGTTCTGTTGCCTGAAAACAAATATGTGGATTACCAAATGCCAACTTTGGAAGACCGTAATCACTACCACCATTTTGTGGACGCTTGTTTGGGCAGTGAAAAGAACGATTCACATTTTGCTCAGTCCGGTCCTATGACGGAAGCCATCCTATTGGGCACGGTGGCAATACGTATGCCGGATACGGTCCTGAAATGGGATCCGGTCAATATGTCGTTCCCCAATCAGCCTAAGGCCAATAAATTTCTTCAACGGGAATATCGCAAAGGTTGGGGCGTAGCAGGTTTTTAAGAATTTTTAAGAAGTATAGTATTGTTGGAGGATTTGAATATGGTATTCGCCTACTCCGCTTGATGGGAGAAGAATTTTGAAATCTGGTAATTCTATTAAATTTCTCTGAAAAGTAAAAGTCAAAACAGAGGCATGGGAAGCCTAAGGCTATATCTTTAAAACCGACCTAAGGTATTTATTGTTCAAAACATAACTATCAAACATGTCGGCATTTTTGGGAACGGCACCCTCTATCTGAACCCATCCTTCATATTTTATCTCGTCTATCGCTTTTTTTACTTCTGCAAAATCTATTCTGCCCTGTCCCAATAAAAAACCATTCTCCTTGGCATGAAATTCACAGATGTGCTTTTTGCCCAACCACCGGATCTCCTCATAAATATTGTATCCCATTTTGTGCGAATTGGCCACATCATAATATACTTTTACGTTGGGCGAACCCACTGCACTTATGATTTCCATATGTTCTTCGGCGCTTAGCCAAGATTCTATACCCAAGATAATACCATTGTCCTCTGCTTTTCTTGACACTTTTTTTAGCCTTCGAATTGTTTCCTGTGTGCCTTTTAAATCATTTTTAAGGTCTCCGTTGTGGAAGAAAGCCAATAGCACGACTTTGACATTCATTTTTTTGGCTACATCTATACTGTCCGATACCCAAAGTTCGGCACGTGGGTCCGATTTATAAGGGATGTTGTTCATTTCACCAATGGCGATGCCTCCTATACTTATACCATACTCTGAGCAGGCATCCTTATATTGTTGTTGAACGTTCGCTTGTCTTAGATGCATATTATTAGCTAAGCTGCCTAGACTTATCTGAACGCCATCCAAGCCAATTTTTTTGCCCACTTCCATGGCTTGTACCTCGGACATTTTCTGAATTGACCAATCGCAGGCGCCAATCTTAAATCGACTTCTTTTGTCCATTGCAAATGCCTCGTAGGCGCCAAGCATACCCAGGCCGAGTATGCCAGCGGAGGATTTTAACACTTCCCTTCTGGTTATTGCAGCACCCATAATGTGGTTATTTTAATAATTGTTCAAACTATAGTGTACTATTCTTTAAGGTCAATAAGTAGGCCGATAAATTGGCCAGATCTTGTTCAGTGAGGCCCAATGCCAATGCATTTGGCATAATGCCCATCTTCATTTTCTCCTTGCTCTCTATGTCATCGGGGGCAATCACAATCTGTTTTCCGGTCATGTCCTTCAGCACTGTGGTTTCGCCCTCAGACAGAAGAAAACCGAAAAAGGCCTGACCGCTTTTAGTTTTTATCATAAGTGGTTCATATCCAAAGACAATGGAGGCATTTGGATGAATAATGGCATCCAATAGGGCAGTCTTGTCGAACTTTTCCCCGATTGAAGAAAGGTCGGGTCCTATATCGTTACCCGTAATTCCATTTTTGTGACAGGTTGTGCATTTTGATAGAAAAACACTTTCACCTTTACCACTATCCCCTGTCAATTTTAAGATTGCTGGTATGGCCATTTGCTTTTCCCCGGATTTTTTAAAGTGTTCACTGGCCAATGTCCGGATTTCCAATTCGGGATTGTTAAAAATAGCCTCGGATATTCCGCTAATAACTTCATTGGAAAGCTGATTTTTGGCGGCCAAACTAATTAATAGGCGTCCACCTATCAAGCTGCCCGCCATTTCATTTCCTGCCTCGATCCTTTTTTTTGTAGAGGTGTCCTGGTTCAAAAGTATTTCATTGAGTTCGGCAATATTATCCGGAACACTAAAACCTTCCCCATTTTCCGCTTCCCAGTCCCAAAAAGCAAACCAGTCGTTATTTTTTCTAAAGTCTAGCCACCATTGGGAGGTTTCTTTTATCGTTTTGTCCGTACTTGATTTGTTTATGGCCAGCATAGCTGCGACTGCATCCCTGTCATTAATAAAGGCCAAAGCATCTACGGATTGTATTTTAAGATTTGGGGATAAACTTTCTGCCAGAGCCCTTTCTTTTAATGCATTGACAGCAGATTTGGGGTGTATTCGCCATACGAGCGAAGCAAAGGCATCGGGCCATTTTACAGGGTCATCGGGCTGATCTGAAAGCAATTCGGCATAGGCCGATTCCTCTTTACCGTCCATGGCCATTCCCAAGGCTTCCAGATACCAGGGATCATTGTCGCTATATCCCTTAAATAATTCCTTGATAAGGGCGCTGCTTTCCTTCCAAGATATGTCTCGAAGGGAAATGGCCACTTCTCTTCTCACTTGTGGAGAAGGATCATTGGCCGCTGTTGCGGCATATTTTAAAAAGGATTCAGCATCATCTTTCAGGGCCCTAAATGCCACGGTCCTTAATCGGGGGTCCGGTTCGTTTTTTAATACGTTTTT
>Ga0114916_1000372_pt1 | contig 31757 bp, 19 predicted proteins | sample MalvirAntarct_66_FD_83501 | JGI IMG/M metagenome (GOLD analysis project Ga0114916, IMG submission 83501) | Marine viral communities from the Global Malaspina Expedition - Malaspina viral metaG Antarct_66 | ecosystem: Environmental > Aquatic > Marine > Oceanic | place: West Anvers Island... | reverse complement strand
TAAGGAGTTTTTGATAGAATACCCCCAATCTTCTAAGAGTGAAACCAAACCTTGAGCAGAATCACCTACAATCTTTAAATTATTATCATCTAACTCAATGAAAAGGATAGGCATATTCTTTCGGATAAGCTCCTCGCCTCCTATCAAAGCCTTATATTCAAAACCTTCAATATCAATTTTTATCAAGTCTATATTTACAATTTGGTTTTTTTCAGACCAATCGTCTAATTTTTCAACCTTAATTCGAGATTTTCGCTTACTGTTATTTTGATCAAAACTTATTCTGTTTCCTCCTCTATTTCCATCAGAATCTTCATAAAGGTCAAATTCATTGTTCTCGTCTCCTAACCCTATATTGGACACTTTAATGTTTTTAAACTCATTGAGAGATAAGTTTTTTAAACACTCTTTGTAATTTATTGGATCTGGTTCAAAACCGTAGACAAATCCAGAACCTCCCGTTAATTTAGCAAAATGTAATAATGTAGAGCCAATATTTGTTCCAATATCAAGGATTTTCATCCCTTCTTTTACTAACCCGTATAATTTTTCATGCCCTGCGTCTTTAAAACCAAAATATAGATAGTGACCAACATAATCGCTAATGTCGACATCCATTGAAACTCCTTTTTCTGTAGTAAACTTCCTAAACGTTCCCTTTGAGTACTGGTAGTTATTGGGCACAAGTTTAGCCGAAAGGCTATTTACGGAACGACCATTCACCAGTTTTTTCAAGCTGTTTTCTAAAGAACGATTGGAGAACAAGCACCACCGTATATAGTTGAATATTTTAGTTCTTTTTTTCATTGATTTTTTTACTTATTTCAGCATATAGTTTTTGAGCTATTTTTTCTCTTGAAAAACGCTTAAATTCATAAGAGAAAAGTTTATTTATTCCCTTCTCCCATTTTTCATACTCTTTAGAAATTGTGTTATATACATCTTCAGAGTTAGAACAAATTGAAGAGTTTTCGTAATCTTTCACAAGTTTTTCAATAACATCATCATCAGTAGGGCACAATAGAACATGAGAACCAGATGCAATGTATTCAAAAGGTTTTGTACCAAAAACACCATCAAAATCGTTCCATGGCAGCATTAAAATGTCCGAATTAATTGTTTTTTCTACCGTTTTTTGTTTTGAAACTCTTTCTTCTATTATACTAAGTTCAGTTGCTTTTAATTGCTTTCTAAAATATTCTTCAACGTTTTTATTATGAAGACCTATTAATTCAACATTAATATTTTTGCTTCTATTTTTTTCACAAAATAGATTTATTCCCTCAATTATTGAGGTGAAGTCTTGGTGAGGATAAGCGGAACCAATATATCGAATTGTAAAAGTTCTATTTGGCGAATAAAGTTCTTCTTTATTGTTAAAATACTCATATTCAAAACCGTTTTCAACTAACATAACAGGTTTTCGATACTTATTCTCGAAGAGTGTTTTTAATTTGTTAGATACTGTTGAAAAGAACAGTGCTTTCTTAAGCCACCGCTTTAAATAAAAATCCGAAATTTTCCACAAAATCAATTCTTTCCGTGAATATGATTTTGATTTTAAAAGGTGGATGTTATTGAAAAAATCTCGAAAATCAACGATAAAAGGAATCCCTGTTTTTTTATTTAGAAAACATCCTAATTTTACAAGGTTTAATGGAGGAGAAGAAACAAAAACTAAATTAAAATCATTTTCATTCCTCAAAAGTTCCAAAGCTTCATCTTTGAAGTTTTTATAACAATCAATTTCAAAGTGAAGTTTTCCAGAAAGATAATTTAATAATGTAGCGAGAGAGCTGAACCTATTGACCTTACTTGAATTGAAAGGTACCCGTATTTCTCTGTAACCGTTTTTAGTTGTTATATATTTATTTTTCTTGCTTGATGAAATCAAATCATCCCAACTTTTAAAACTCTCGTCCCAATGTCGCGTTAACAAGGTTACACTCGCCCCTAGTCTTGTAAATTCTTTGCAAAAGGATTCAATTCTGTAGCTACTAACGCCGTTAAGAGGCTTGGAATAATATGAGATAATTAATATTTTCATTTCCTTCTTGTAGCTAGAACACTTTTAAACTCATAATAAACGGGAACGATTACCCATTTTTTTATGAGAAGAGGGCCTAGTAGTAATGCGGTTTTAAACTGCCCCCCTTTGGTTATATTTATAAAGCAAGCGGTAAATAAATTAATTTTTCTGATGACAAAAGCAAATAAGTGATACACTTTGCTTTTTCTAGTCAGAGAGTGATTTGTTCTAGTTTTAACACGGTTAAAAAAAAGCGGCTCTCCATGAACATGTTTATAATTTCCTTTTGCTAAATAATAAAACAATGTGGGGTAAATATTATTCCAAGAAACACTTTTATTTGGCCACACCCAAACTGGAAACTTTACATTTTTTATTAGTTCTCTTCTAAAAAGACCATACCCAAATGCATCAAATGGATCTACTATTAATTTTTTGATCCGTTGTTTTGCTGACTTTCCTTCAAAATCAAAATCTAGGGGTTTATCTATTATATTGCCTTTTTCATTTATGTGTGTGAAAGTACTAAATGCGCAAATATATTTTGGATTATCTTCCAGCGTTTGAACCAATATTTTAAGAAATTCTGGAGCCCACAAATCATCATCTGCAGCCCAAATGAAAAATTCACTATTTGATTGATTAAGTAGAAACTTCATGTTTTTTGAAATACCAAGATTTTTGGGTTGTCTGACATATTTTATTCGACTATCAGACTGTTCATACTTCTTACAAATGTCGGCGCTACCATCAGTTGATTGATCATCTGAAATAACTAACTCAAAATTTTTGTACGATTGTTTTAATACAGACTGGATCGATTTTTCGATATAGTCTACATCGTTAAAAACGGGCATCCCTATTGTTACCTTAGGAGTATTCAACTTGGCTTTTTTTGTTTGACAATAAATCTAAGAATATAATACGATATTTTATATATAAATCATTATAACAGGTGGAACAAATAAGTATATGTATGCAAGCCTCTTATTTTCTATATCTTACTTCAGTTAAATAAAAATATAACATCAATTTAATCAAACTATTCTAAAAATCTTAATTTTCGCAAAAACTTGTAATAAACTGCACGTATAAGGTTGTACCAAGAAACATTTTTCGACAAAATTAAAGAAGAGGATAAGTGCTTCTGAATATTTCCTTTTTTAGGTTCAATCAATTTATTCGGTTTAAAAATGGAAGATTGAAATCCTGACTGGATGACGAACTGATATAGTTTATCATGAGCTTTCCCATAAATTTCTCCATGTTTTAAATATATGTAGTTTCGATTTTCATCATGCATTTTTTTTGAAAAACTTCTTATCATTGAGTTTTCAAGAACTCTATATTCGAAAACAATTTCGTTAAGATAATGAAACCTAAATTTGCTATTTGCAACCCTAATCCAAAAGTCCCAATCCTCATTTCCCTGATGTGGCATGTTTACATCATATAGTCCTATATCATCATAAACTTCTTTTTTAATTACAGCACAAGCGTCAATATAATTTTTCACTAATAGTTTATTAGGATTAAATTCCCCAACCACCCATTTTTTCTCAACAGTTCCAAAAGTTTGTGCATCGCCGTACACTACCCCAATACTAGGATCTTTTTGAAATTGTTTAATAGCATGTCTAACATAGTCCTTACCTACTTTGTTGTCTGAGTCTAATGGAAGGATATATCTGCCATTAGATTTTTTTATTCCATAATTTCTAGCAGTGCCTAATCCACCATTTTCTTTTTTATAATATAAAAACCTTTCATCCTTTTTGATCCATTCAAATGCTATTTCTTCAACATTATCGGGAGAACCGTCATTAATAATAAGTGCTTCCCAGTTTTCGAAATTCATTTCAAAAACAGATTGTAATGTCTCTTCTAAAGTCTTAGCACTTTTATAACAGGGAATAATTATGGAGGCCTTTTCGGTCATTAAATAAACTTTTTGTTTAATGCGATAGTGCTTTCTGAATAATTAAGAATTAAAAAACCGTGCTTTTCTAAAATAGCATAAATATTTTGACGGCTAACAACTTCATCATGAATTTCAAGAGCGATCACTTTTATTTGCTTTAAGTAGTTTAAATCAAAACTATCGTCAAAAATATACTTTTCAGCTCCCTCTACATCAATTTTCAATAAATCTAAACAACCCCAGTTCTTTTGATTTAGGATATCTAGAATATTTATGGTTAGTAGTTCACCCTCAGTTTCTATAATTTCAGTTTTTATTGCCCATTCTCTACCATCTCTAAAATTAGAAGTTAAAGCTACATTTTTATTAGATTCACTGTGAATGGCTTTATTTATACATTCAGCGACACCCTTTTCAGTATACGGATTCATATTTTTTTCCAACAATTCAAAATTATTAGTATCTGGCTCAACACAAACAGTCTTTAGATTAAAATTTCCATATTCATATAAATATAAGCTACTTAAGCCTATATTTGATCCACAATCGATCATTAAAACCTCTTTATTTCTATAATATCTATTCAAATAGTCCAAAACAACATCATATTCCTTATCCTTAAAAACTTGTTTAAAAACAGCTAAATCACTGGAAGGCAACTTTCTTAAGAAAACCACATCATTACCTAAATTAATTTTAAAATGCTTCTTCTCGTGTTTCACATCCCACCCAATTGATGAAAGACTATTAGATTCGGTGTTATTTAGGTTGTGGTAAAAATGTTTTTCTCCCCTTAACATTTTCAACCTATTTTTTATTCGTTTGAACAACTTAAACATTCCCATTTTAAATTGCTTTTGATTCAAACACTACATGTCCAGCATGTCTTGGATAAGGTATTGTTCTACTCAAAACAGGCATTTTTGTCAATTCGAAATCTAACATTTCTAAATAAAAATCTAAAGTGTCACTATGTGTTGGTCCTATCCACATTCCAAAAGTGTATAAATTAGGTATAAAGTTAGATAGATCTAGTTCAAAACTTAAAGAAAACTCGCCTTTGTTTGTAAATTCTACAAAAGGTTTATAGTTTGGTATTGATTCTGCGACTGGTTGGGAATCTCTTGATTGTATGTAAAAAGCAACAAAGCTTTTGGGGAATTCTGAATGTGCATAAAATACAACTGAAACAGTTATTATGTTTTTATTGGCTTCAGAAAAGTTTGAAATAGTGACCTTCTTAAACTGTAAAGTTTTTGTCGTATCTAAATCGACTTCCCAAGTGCTATTCGAACCTTTAGACTGCTTGTAATAATACTGAATTGCATGATTTGGTTCACCAGAAAAAACCAAGGATCCTTTATCTAAAACAATTGCTTTGGTGCAAAGATTGTTTACAGCAGTTAGGTTATGACTAACGAAAACAACTGTCCTACCGTCGTTTGCTACATCTTCCATTTTCCCTAATGACTTTTTCTGAAAGTCCGCGTCACCCACCGCTAACACCTCATCAATAATTAATATTTCAGGTTCTAAATGTGCAGCGACAGAGAATGCTAGCCTAACGTACATTCCTGATGAATAATGCTTCACAGGAGTGTCTATAAATTTTCCAACATTAGAAAACGCGATGATTTCATCTAGTTTACGAGCCACTTCTTTTCGTGTCATCCCTAAAATAGTGCCATTTAGATAAATATTCTCCCTTCCTGTAAGTTCTGGATGAAAACCAGTTCCTACCTCCAACAAAGAGGCAACTCGCCCGTTAATCTCTATTCTACCTTTGGTAGGTTTAGTTATTTTGGACAAAACTTTTAAAAGAGTGCTTTTTCCAGCACCGTTTTTACCAATTACTCCTAAAACCTCTCCTCTTCTAAGTTGCAAGGTTATATTTTCAAGTGCATTAAATGTAGGTTTAGTTGATTTTTTAGAAAGAAATTTATTAAAAGAATTACGCAAGGAGTCGGACTTTTTAACTCCAATTTCATAAGTTTTAGTTACTCCTTCAATTATTATGGCTACTTCATTTTCCATTTCATTACAAATTTAGTTATTATATTCACTTTTTATGATAATTAACTTACATTTGAATATAAGATAAACATCAATAGAAATTGAGAAGCATTAAATTAGCACTTGTTATTTTCACCTTTTTCATGACTAATTTGTATGGTCAGAATGAATTAGTGTACCCTAAGTCAGGTCAGGTTCTTACAGATACAGAAGTACAGTTTGAATGGAGTTTACGTAACAATATTACAAATTATACTATTGAGGTTTCTACAAATACAACTTTTAGTACAGTTAATTTTTCACAAACGATTATAAATGGTAATGTAGTAACATCTTCTCCGCTTTCGGAGAATGAAACTTATTTTTGGAGAGTGCAATATGATGGTGGCGGACACTCCCCCATTAGATCTTTTATTATCATAAACTACGCCACTCATCCAGATGTGGAATTTTGGTTGGACCCTAGTGATGTTCTTCTTAATAGTGGAAATAGAGTGGAGTCGTGGATTGATCAAAAGGGTAATCACAATTTTTCACAGGGAGTTATAGCTGAAATGCCTTATCATGTCGCAAGTACACCATTACTTAATAGTATGCCTTCAGTTGAGTTTAGAAGTAATGAGACCAATTTTTTGAAAGGTGTAGATTTGTCGGTATTAACTGAAGGTGAGATTATCGGTGTTTTTAAAAACACCGACTATCCTTCGATAAACGCTGGGAATAGCGGGATTTGGAGATTTGGAACTGACCCAAGTTCTGACCACTACACTTGGACTGATGGGAATTTGTACATTGGTTTTGGAAGGTCTGTTCGATTTAATATTGGAAATCATTCAACCATTATCGACTTTACTTTACCACACATCACCAATATAATCTGTTCTAATCAATTTTTATTCAATGTGAATAAATCAAACTTGTTTTCGACAACGACTGGCTTAACCTCTTTTAGTGATGACTGTTTAATAGGGCAGTCAGCTAACCCATCTTATAACTATAGTGGTTTGATGGGGGATGTGATATTGTTTAATAAAGAACTTACTATTGATGAAAGAGAAATTGCTCATAATTTTATTAAAGACAAATACACTACTCCCCTTAACCTAGGTGCAAATATCACCCAATACGGCTACTGCGACACAACCCTCTACGCCGGAAAACGCTTCGATTCCTACCTCTGGCAAGACGGCTCAACATCAGACAGTCTCGTAGTCACCGAATCAGGAACATACTGGGTGGAAGTAACAGACATCTTCGGGTTTACTTCAACAGATACTATTCAAGTAATTTTCCCCGAACCAGATATGCCAAGTAATCAACTTTATTGCCCAGGAGATTCCATATCATGGCACACCAATCTAGGCCCAAATTACAACTACCTTTGGTCAGATGGCTCCACAGCAGACAGCCTTTCAATAAACGCGCCGGGAGATTATCACGTGCAAATCACAGACACAAATGGTTGCGTTTTTCAATCTGACACACTGTATTTTGATGCAGATCCTTTTGAAACAATTGTTGATTTAGGGGCAGATGTCGATTTATGTTCGGGTAATAGCATAGGGTTAATTGCTGGAGATACAGAAGCTGTTGATTACCTATGGAACACAGGAGAAACTGATTCCACAATTATCGTCAATACAACAGGGACATATTATATCGATGTTGTTAATGCTAACGGATGCGAAGCCTCAGACACAATTGATGTTACAATTATAGGTGATGCACCAACAGTAATACCAGCGATCAGCACAACGGTTTGTCAAAATGAAGAAATTTCATACCAAGACCAAAGTACAACCTCCGATGGTTCAAATATTATTTCGTGGAATTGGGACTTTGGTGATGGTGGACTTGCAACGGACGAACAGGGTAGTTACAGCTATACCAACAATGGTGCTTTTAATGTTTCGTTGTCAGTAGAAACATCTGCTGGGTGCTTCAATGATACAACTGTCTCAATTACTGTGAATGAACAACCAATGCTTGATTTTTCAACTGTAAACTATTGTCAAGAAACAGTGATTAATTTCAATGCTGGCCAACTCACGCCCACAACAATAAACACATGGCAATGGAATTTCGATGACCCTTCTAGTGGAACAGACAATCAAGGTTCGGGTCAGAACACAACCCACATTTTTGAATCATCAGGCGATTATGATGTTCAATTGATAGGAACAGATCTCAACGGTTGTTCTGATACAGTTGTTGAAACGATTACAATTGCTCCTGTTCCTCAAGTTGATTTTTCTTTTGAAGAGGTTTGTGTAGGAGGGCTGATCGAATTTGAAAATCTCAGCACAATTGCTTCAGGCAGTATTAGTGGATACAACTGGTCTTTCGGTGATGGAACTTTTTCAGGACAACAAGAACCGCAGAAGCTTTACAGTAATCACGGAACTTATTCAGTAACACTAAATGCAACTGGAAACAATGGCTGTTCTGATCAGCAAACTCAACCTTTGAAAATTCATGCTTTTCCAATAGTTGGACAAGACATCAATTCAACTTGTGCTGGTATCACCTCCGTTTTTGATGATGCTTCTTTTGTTCCAGCGGGAAGTATTGCCGAAGTTTACTGGTCATTAAATGGCACCAGCCCTCTTAATGGGTTTAACGTTGAATATGTTTTTGAAAATAGCGGTAGTCAAACGATTGATCAAACGGTGGTTTCTGCTTTTGGTTGTTCTAGCAGCGAAAGTTATACGATTCAAATAGGTGATTATATATCTGCTGATTTTGAAATTCAACCAACTGCACTACTTGCTGGTATTCCAATTTCTTTTAATAATTTAAGTGTTGGGGCTCTTACAAATGAATGGATTTTTGGGAATCTTGGAACTTCTACAGATGTAAATCCAGAGTTTACTTTTTCTGAAACTGCGGTCGGAGATGAAGTAACCATCGAATTAAAAATTGAAAACAGTTTTTCTTGTCGAGACAGTGTTAGTCTAACGCTTCCAGTTTTATCTCCACGGACTGATTTAGCAATTGCTCAGCTGTTTTTGCAGGAAGACAATGGCTTTTATGTTGTTGGAGTTGAATTAGAAAACAAAGGTACAACACCAATAACTTCGTCAGACTTATTTTTGCGCACGCCTTCAGCAGATGTAATCAAAGAAGTTTGGGAAGGAGAGCTACAGGCAGGAGAAAAAGAAATCTACATCTTCTCTGCTTCGCCAAGTATGACAGTTCCACAAAGTCAAATGGATCAGAACTATGTTTGTGTTGAAGCAAAAATCAGAACACCTCTTCAATTTAAAGATGAGGATTTAAGTAACAACGATAATTGCCAGGCGGTTTCAGAATCTTCCGGAGTATTGGTTGTTCCTCACCCAAACCCTGTTGAAAATGATTTAAACATTCAGCTGGTTTTACCGTTCGATGAGGTGGGAACGCTTAAAATCTATAATGCTCAAGGACAAATCGTGGCGGTTATCAGGGAGGAATCAAGTTTCAAGAAAGGACTTAATTCTTTCAAGGTAAATACAGAGCTTTGGCAAAGCGGAAATTATTCTATTGTTTACAACGGAGAAAGTGAACAACAAATTGCTAAGGTAATTAAATTGTAGGACGTGAATCAGTCCACAAATTACTCAGATTTATGGGATTGTAGGGCGTCGAGTAGGACGTGAATCAGTCCACACGGGTGCCGACTAATTCGGTAAATTTCACAAATGTCCACAAATAGTAGGGCGTGTTTGTCCACTAACCCTTCAACCACTAAAGCGATTACCCACAAGAACATTTGTGAAAATCTGTGAAATTTGTGGATGACCAAGTGAGCGATAGCGCACCCAAAACAATCTGTGGATAATCCCCTTTTAACAAGCTATTAAATTTGTGGTAGACCCCAAAGTTAAAATCTCTTTACTATATTTATCGGAGAATAAAAACCATGTTGGAAATAGACGGTATATCAAAATCATATTTTCGAAAGAAAGTACTCGAAGACATCTCATTTAAAGCAAATGAAGGTGAGATTTTGGGGTTGATGGGGCCAAATGGTGCTGGTAAAACCACTTTAATTCGAATAATAAATCAAATTACTTCTGCAGATAAAGGTTATATTTCTTTTCATGGGAAACTCATGAAACAAGATTTCTTAAAAGATATCGGTTACCTTCCTGAGGAAAGAGGTCTTTATCGTTCGATGACCGTCGAAAAACAAGCGCTCTTTTTAGCGAAATTACGTGGATTGAGTTCTGTGGAAGCCAAAACGCAAATTAATTTTTGGTTTGATCGCTTTGAAATACAAGGTTGGAGAAAAAAGAGAATTGAAGAGCTTTCGAAAGGAATGGCTCAAAAAGTACAATTCATTTGCACCGTTCTCCACGATCCAGAGTTATTGATTTTAGATGAACCATTTAGTGGTTTTGATCCGATAAATATTGATTTGATTCGCAGAGAAATCAAAAGATTTAAAGAGTTAGGAAAAACGATTTTACTTTCAACACACAACATGCAAAGCGTGGAAGAAATTTGCGATAAAGCAGTTTTAATTCACAACGGTCAGAAAGTCCTTGAGGGGAATGTCCTTGATTTGCGGAATGAACACAAAGAAGGATTATATTCTATTTCATTTCACGGAAACATGATTGGATTTGCAACGGCTCTTTGGGTTGGATATGAAATTATCGATAAAATAGCGCATACAGATGAGTTTTTCACTGTGATTCTTAAAATGAGACAAGAAAATGAAATCAATGATTTACTCAACGCTGTAATGCCACATGTGAAAATCACCGAAGTAAAAGAAGTTCTTCCGAGCATGGAAAATGTATTCATGAAACAAATTAATATCGAAAAAGAAACCATAAATGAATAGAGTTTGGCTCATAGCAAAAAGAGAGTTGGCCGAACGCATTAGAAGCCGTTCGTTTCTGGGAATGATCATCCTGGGACCTTTAATGATTCTAGGCTTAATTTATCTTTTTCTTTCTTTCGACAGTAATAAAAAACAAACGTGGAATGTCTTAATCATGGACAAAAACGAGCTGTTTGAGGGAAAGTTAATGCCAAATAAAGACCCAAACTTTAACTTTCACTTTATCAATGATTTTGTTGATTATGCAGAGTTTGCTCACGAAGAACAGTTTCAGAAATTCGACCTTACAGTTTGGATCAACGAAAAAGTGGTGTCGAATAAAAATGTCATCATTTCTTATCGCGAAAGACCCTCTGAAGCAATTCAAAGAAAATTAGTTTATCATGTAGAACGTCGCTTAGAAGAAATAATGGTGGAAGAGTTTACTTCTCTATCAGTGGAGAAATTCCGTGAAATTAAACAGCCATTAAAATTCAGTTTAAAAGACACATACGATCCGAAAAACGAAAAATCAGTAACCGCAAGTTGGGTAGGATTTACTTTCGGTGCTTTTATCGTTGTTTTTATCCTGCTCTTTGGAATGACAATTTTGAGGAGTGTATCAAAAGAAAAATCAAATCGAATTGTGGAGGTTTTACTCGCTTCGGTATCACCGAGACAATTACTTTCAGGAAAGATCGTAGGAATTGGGTTATCTGCGATTCTTCAAGTAGCTGTTTGGTCGATCATTATTGCTGGGGGATTATATTTGATGCGAATTTCATTATTTCCAGATTTACTTTCGCCTGAAATGGTTGCAAATCAACTTAGCGGGGAGGTCGTAGAAACTCAAAACTGGAGTAATCAAAGTCCTTTTGTAGAGTTGATTTATCAAAAAATACAATTTGGAAATATGTTGGTTTTCTTCTTACTGTTCTTTTTAACGGGATATTTATTCTATGGAGCTTTCTTTGCAATGATTGGAGCTTCGATGGGATCTGAATCAGATGGGCAACAATTCATTATTCCAATTACACTTTTGCTTGTTGCTTCATTGGCGGCTGGATATTTTGTAATCCATTTTCCAGATAGCACTTTGAGCACATGGTTTGGATTTATTCCTTTTACTTCGCCCGTTGTGATGATGGTAGAACTTTCAAATGGTTTTAGCGACGGCGAAGCTTGGCGACTTTATTTGTCATTGTTCTTACTTTTGGTTACGTCATTTTTAATGTTGTTTTTAGCTGGAAGAATTTATAAAAACGGAATCCTTCAGTTTGGACATCGAATACGTTTAGGTACATTGTTAAAATGGATTAAAAAATAATAAATGAACGGAGCAGTCATTGACCTTGGAACCAACACTTTTAATTTAATCATTTTCAAAAAAACAAGTGAAAAATATAAAGTGCTAGCTTCATATAAGCAACCAGTTAATTTGGGAATGGGTGGAATAAATGAAAACATTATTTCTCCAGAAGCAGCGCAACGTGCAATCAAAGCGCTTACAGGATTTGTAGAAAAGTGCAAAGAGCATCAAGTCGATAAAATAAAAGCTTTCGGAACATCTGCAATGCGAGGGGCTAAGAATGCTATCTCATTTGTAGATGAAATTAAAAGTAGTTTAGACATTGATATCATCATAATTGATGGTCAGGAAGAAGCCTCACTAATCTATGAGGGGGTTAAATCTGTTCATGATTTTACTGCCAACTCATGTATTATGGATATTGGTGGAGGAAGCACAGAGTTTATTTTCGTTGAAGATAATTTAGTGACCAGCAAAGAAAGTTTTGACATTGGTGTTTCAAGAATCATTCAAAAATTTGACCTGAATGATCCAATGACGAGTGAGGACATGGATAAAATAATCGACTTTTTGGAACTGAATTCAAATGATGAATTTAAAAACAGAAAAAGTGAACATCTTATTGGAGCCTCGGGTAGTTTTGAAACGTATTCTGACCTCATCAAACAAAAGGAACTCGATCCTCGGCGCAGCACTTTATTGCCTTTTGATACTTTTTTAAATCAACTAGATTATCTAATTCATTCTTCTTTGAAAGAGCGAAATGAAAACGGTGCAATACCTGGTTATCGCGAAACAATGATTCATGTGGCTGCCTTAAAAACAAAATGGGTGATTGAAAAGCTTGGGATCAAGCAATGTTATACTTCTCCTGCCTCTTTAAAAGAAGGTGTTATTCTTAGAGAGTTTTAGAAATAAAAAAGCGCCAAGATATAAACTGTATATCCTGGCGCTAATATTTATTGTTCAAGGAACTATCTTTTCAAATGGACGTAATTATGCCCCTCAATTTCTTCGCCGTCCAAATCTATAATTTTGTAAGTATAGAAGTAAACACCCTCAGCAACAGGTTGACCCGAACTTATATGTCTACCATCCCAACCATCTAATGGATCAACGGAATTAACGGATCCCACTAAATTACCCCATCGATTAAAAATCTCCATTTCTAAACTAGCAGCATTTTGAATGTTCATGTGCAGTATATCATTTGAGCCATCTTCATTTGGTGTGAATACGTTTGGAATCACATAGCTTAGAGGCAAGTCGTCTACAATGATTATCAAACTCATTTGATCAGAACACGTTCCATTTGTAACGGTTAACCAAACCTCGAAAGAACCAGGTTCTGTATAAGTCATGCTTTGGTCTGTTGGTGAACCTGTAGATTCAGATTGTCCGTTTCCAAAATCCCAACTGTAAGTTGTACCGTTACTTGAGTTATTAGTAAAATCGACGTCAAGTGGTGATAATCCAGAGACCGGTGTTGCTGTAAAATCTGCAGTAGGTTGTGGACCAACGGTTACGGAAACAGTAGCGGTGCTTGAGCAACCATTAGCTGTTCCAGTCACAGTATAAGTAATTGTTCCAACGGGCTGCGTAAATCCAACACCATCTGAAACGCCATTGTCCCAAGTATATGTTGTCGCAGTACCGGAACCCGTTAAAGTAATTGTTTCGCCTTCACAAGCTACAATATCATTTCCAGCCTCTACAACCGGCAAAGGATTTACCGTAATCTCTACTTGATCCGTATTTTCACACCCGTTTGCATCTGTACCTGTAACGACATAAGTAGTTGTTGAACCTGGAGTCACCGTATGGTTTTGTCCAGCACCTAAACCATTGTCCCAAGTATAAGAATCACCTCCATTTGCTGAAATTATAGTAGTTTCTCCATTACATATTTCAGTTTCTGTTGCTGAAGCCGTTATTGTAGGAAGTGGATTAACAACTAAGGTAATTGATGCAGTGCTATCGCAGCCCCCATTAGAGAATGTTTGCTCATATAAACCAGCAGTTGTTTCTGTGTTTCCATGGATCGTAGCACTTTGTCCTTGACAAATTTCTATTGTTTCGGAGTGATTGATAGTTGCTTGTTCGGTAACATTAAATGGAGCAGAAGTTCCAGTGCAACCGTTCACATCTGTAACAGTAACCGTTATTGGATTGTCTGCAGAAGTGACAGAGGTACTCTGGGTATTTGCCCCAGTTGACCAACTATAATTCGAAAAACCGCTGGGTGCGTTAATGGTAGCTGAAGTCCCTGTACAGTAAGTAGAAGCACCACTTATTGAAGGAGATGGAGATGGGTTTTCAGTAACGTTGTACGGAGCAGATGTTCCAGAGCAACCGTTTGCGTCTGTAACCGTAACTGTTATTGGGTTGTTTGCATCTGTAACTGTAGTGTTTTGTGTAGTTGCACCAGTTGACCAATTGTAACTGCTAAAAGCACCTGTAGAAATCGAAGCGGTCTGACCAGCACAATATTCTGTATCTCCTGATATTGTTGGAGTTGGCAGTGGATTTACCGTAATATTTATATTCGCAGAACTTTGGTTTCCGCAGTTGTCTGTTACTATAGAGTAAAGCGTTACTGGGCCGCTATTTGGAAAAGTAATACTTGTCGACGCTCCTGTCCCCACTGATGGTGTACCAGATGCATTAAAACTCCAATTATAAGTATAAGGAGGCACGCCGTTTTGTCCTGCCGTTGTTGCTGTTATACTTCCTCCTTCACAAACAGAAGTACTTGAAACACTTATCGGATTCGTAACATTCGTATATTCAATTGTTTGCCCGGAAATTGTCATAGTCCAAGGGGTAAAAGCACCAATATATAGGTTGTTACAGCCAGCGGTTCCCCAGCAACTTCTAAAAAATTCCATTGTAAAACTAACGTTTTGTGGAGAACAAGACGGGGCGGGTAAACATGCTTGTAAATCACTAAAAAGAGAGACGTTTGTTAAAGAACATGTACCAGGAGAAGCGTTGTTGCAAAACCAAAAATAACCTGGCGCCGCAGGATTTAAACATCCACCAGTCGCAAAACGAACCGCCCCTTCGTTTAGATAAGCCCCATTTATAGCTTCATAAGTAAAACTTACTAAAACATTGTCAAAGGTTGCATTTGCTGGTGCGGGAACTGTAAGAAACTGATCACAACTATTATCAAAACCACAAGAGGCATTATACTCCGAACCAGTTATTGATGCTTGAGCCAATGTATTTGAACCAGTAACTTGTGGGTCAATAATTAAATTTGATTCATGTTTAAATTTCTCGATCCATTCAGCGGGAACGATGACATCGACCTTGCTGTCATTTATTTGATACTCCATTACGCGTAAAGAGGCTTCATTTCTGACCTCTGCATACGCTAAGGCTTCACCAAATTCAGCTACAGGGTTATTGTTTGAAGAAACCAAGAGTTCACCAGTTCCTTTTTTCGACTGGTTTGACTTTAAGCTAATATCTAGTGCACCTCCATTAGATAAATCAAGATTATCTCTAAAAATAATCGCGTCGTATTGTCCGAAATTAGCTTCTTTGATGATGAAATTTGTTTTTATACCGCCAGGATAAATAATCATCTCCGCATCAATTCCACTAAAAATGTTTTTAACATACATTCCATCTTCACCGATGGTGTTATTCGACCAGTCCGCTTCTGAGATGAAATGTTCTTCACCGTTGACTATTTTAATTAACGCCCACTGATTTAAACCTAAATTACCAGCGTTTGTAACAATTTCTGTTTTCTGATTCACACGGTTAAAGTTGACATCATTTAAATAAAATTCAGAATGAAAAACACCCTGTTCCATAGCTGGTTTTAGTTTGAAATCAATCGTTTTCCAGAATCCGTTTTCTTTAAAATGCAACAAACCATTTCCGCGTTGAACATAAAATCTACTAGGGTCATTTATATCAACAAAATGGCGAAGATCTTTTTGTCTTTTTGATAAATCCTCTACACATTCGGTACACGGAGCATTGTCTGGAAGCTTACCGAAATCAGGGTGGCTGTAATATTTTTCTTCATTGACTGATTGCCACGTTTCTATATTTCGTTTTTGCTGATCGGAAAAAGAAGTGTAATTCCGCTCCTTTGATTCCATACCATCCGCAGCATTGTTTTGAGAAAAGCCGTAGCTGTATGAAAACAGGTAAAAAAACAATGAAAATGTAATTATGGGTGTCCATTTGCTTTTAAAGGACTTGAAAGAATAAGTAGTAGCTTTCATCTATTTGTAAGTGTTAATATGTGATTAATTTAACGATGAAATGGTCTAAAAGGTTGCATGAGAGAAATGTATATGGGTTGATTTTACTCTATGTAGTTAGTTGTTTTACATCATTAAATACTGCCTTACCTTTAAAACATCAATTAGAATGAAACCTTTAAGCGAACAAATGATTACTTTTGAGTCAAAGGAAAAATTATAAATATGCTCACTCCAAAAACAGATAAAAAACTTTTTTTACTCGATGCTTTTGCCCTTATCTACCGTGCTTATTTTGCATTTTCAAAAAACCCACGTGTTAATTCACTAGGAGAAAACACTTCTGCAGCTTTTGGGTTTACAAATGCTTTGTTAGATGTTTTGAACAAAGAAAAGCCTACGCACATCGCGGTTGTTTTTGATGCGCCAGGCGGAGCAACAAATCGGCAGGAAGATTTTGCAGAATACAAAGCAAATCGTCATGAAATGCCTGAGGACATTAGAAACATGATTGAGCCAATCAAGGATATTGTTCGCGCTTTCAAAATTCCTTTGTTGTATAAAGATGGATTTGAAGCAGACGACGTTATTGGTACTTTGGCAAAAATTGCAGAAGAGGAGGGTTTCACAACTTATATGATGACTCCCGATAAAGATTTTGGACAATTGGTGACGGAGAAAACATTTATGTTTAAACCGGGTAGAGGAGGAAAACCAGCTGAGGTGTGGGGAGTGAAAGAGGTTTGTGAAAAATTTGAAGTCGAAGATCCTATGCAGGTAATTGACATTCTTGGCTTATGGGGTGATAGCGCAGACAATATTCCAGGAATTCCCGGGATTGGTGAGAAAACATCGAAAAAACTCATCAAGCAATATGGGTCGATGGAGAAGCTGTTCGAAAACGTTAACGACCTGAAAGGAAAGCAAAAAGAGAATGTAATCAATTTTGAAGAGCAGGGGAGATTGTCAAAAATGTTGGCGACCATTATTACAGACGTCGATGTTCCTTTTGATCCTGAAGATTTGACGTATTGTGATCCAGACCCAGAGTTAGTGAAGGAAATTTTCACTAAACTAGAGTTTAGATCAATGGCAAAGCGTGTTTTAGGAGAGGAAATTGTCATCACAGCAAATAAAAACGGAGAAGATTCTAGTCAGTTGGATTTGTTTGGAACTCAAGGAACTCAAGAAGAGCTGGAACCAGTAGAATCTTCAGAACTCAAAACAATTGAAACTGAAAAACCAAAATATCAGTTTGTCGAAACGAAAGAGGGTCGACAAAAATTGATTGAACTGATTTTAAAACAAAAATCAGTTTGTTTTGATACAGAAACCTCTAGTCTTGAAGCAAGAAACGCTGATTTAATTGGTATCGCCTTCTCCTTTAAAGCGAAAGAAGCATATTACGTTCCTTTTCCAACAGAATTTGAAGAAGCAAAGAAAATGCTCGACGAATTCCGTCCTTATTTTGAGTCGGAAAAAGTGGAAAAAGTTGCGCATAACTTAAAATATGATGAACAAGTTATAAATCGTTATGATCTAAAAATAAGAGGGCCTCGCTTTGATACGATGATTGCGCATTATTTGCTTTCTCCAGACGGAAAGCACAGCATGGATGTCTTGGCAGAATACTATTTAAAGTACAAGACGGTACCCATTGAAGAGTTAATTGGGAAAAAGGGTAAAAACCAAAAATCAATGCTGGAATTAGAGCAAAAAGAGATTGTGGATTATGCCTGTGAAGATGCTGACATTACTTGGCAATTAAAAGAACTTTTCGAACCTGAAATTCAAAAAGAACATCTTAAAAAGCTGTTTTATGAAATAGAAATGCCCCTTGTGGAGGTATTGAAAGCAATGGAGCAAGTTGGGATTAATTTAGATATCGAAAGCTTAAAGAAGTTTTCAGAAGAATTAGGAGTTTCCTTAGAAAAGATTGAAAAGGAAGTTTTAGAATTAGCAGGAGAAGAATTTAATTTGGATTCTCCACGTCAATTGGGTGAGATCTTATTTGATAAATTGGTGATTTCTAAAAAAGCCAAGAAAACTAAAACGGGACAGTATTCAACTTCTGAGGACACCCTTCAAAAACACGTCAACGATCACGAAATTGTACCGCTGATTTTAGATTATCGTTCGTTGAGAAAACTAAAAAGCACTTATGTTGATCCGTTACCAAACTTGGTGGATGAAAAAGACGGTAGACTGCATACACACTACATGCAAACTGTCGCAGCTACAGGAAGATTAAGTTCGACAAATCCAAACCTTCAAAACATCCCCATCCGAACGCCAAAAGGGAGAGAGATTCGAAAAGCGTTTGTACCAAAAAATGAAGATTATACATTGATGGCAGCGGATTATTCTCAAATTGAACTTCGAATCATTGCCGCGTTGAGTGGAGATAAAAACATGATTGAAGCATTCCAAAATGGATTAGATATCCACGCAGCAACGGCGGCTAAAGTTTATGGTGTGGATATTAAAGATGTTTCGAGAATCCAAAGAAGTAATGCCAAAGCCGTGAATTTTGGTATTATTTATGGACAGTCGGCATTTGGTTTATCTCAAAACCTAGGTATTTCAAGAAAAGAGGCGAAATTCATCATAGATAGTTACTTTGAGCAGTATCCGACGATTAAAGAATACATGGACAAAGCAAAAGAAGTAGCCAAAGAAAAAGGATACGTCGAAACCATCATGAAGCGAAGAAGATATCTTCCAGATATTAATTCTGCGAATGCAATTGTTAGGGGCTATGCCGAACGAAATGCCATCAATGCTCCAATCCAGGGTAGCGCTGCGGATGTAATTAAAGTCGCAATGATCAACGTCTACAATCGAATGAAAGAGGAAAAGCTTGAATCCAGAATGCTACTACAGGTGCACGATGAATTGGTTTTTGATGTTCTCAAATCAGAAGAGGACAAAATGCGAAAACTTGTCAAAGAAGAAATGGAAGGAGCGGTTAAGTTGGAAGTTCCTTTGGATGTTGAGATGGAGTTTGCTGATAACTGGTTAGAGGCGCACTAATTTATAGTGACTAGTGACCAGTGACAACGACTGGACAAGCCAGTCTTAGTGACGAATGGATTATTGCATAAAGTTCCATAGTAAAGGTAAAACACCTTTGTATTAAAATTCACGCCCTACAGAAATTCGTCACTAAATCTCGCCCCCGCGAGATGATGTCACTGGTCACTAGTCACTAAATGTTACTTATTCGATTGAAAAACAATATCCGCATCAACTTCTGGGTCCAAGCCCTCGCATGACCTTAGTGCTTCGTAATCATTTGAAAAGAAGTTTCCGTAGCCTACAAATTCAAAAATACCTGCTTGTTTGAACTTATCTCTAACAGGCCCTCTTAAATTTGATATTACAAAGCGAATATTTCTAGATTTATAATCTTCAACAATTTCTTTTAACGCTTCTGTGGCTGTAGAATCTATATTGTTGATTGCACTCGCATTAAGAATAACAAACTGCAAGTCTTTTTTCTTTTCTTCAAACTTCTTCAATTTTTTTATAAAGTGAGGAATGTTTGAAAAGGTGAGAGGTGCATCAACCCGCACGATAAGTGCACATTCGTTTACGTCTGTATCTTTGAATCGATCAATATTTCTGAACGACTGCGTTCCTTTAACTAAACCTGTTTCTGCAATGTGAGGGTAGGAAACATTGTAAGCGAGCAGAAATATGGAAAGTACAACGCCAGTTATAATTCCTTCCTGGACACCGATAAAGAATGTAGCAAATGCCGTTGCCGAAAACATGAGTAAATCTCTTTTGTCTGTTTTCCAAAGTCTTCTGATGTAAGCGGGTTCAATTAATCCAAAAATGGCCACGATGATAATTGCTCCAAGCACCGCCTTTGGTAAATAGTAAAAATAAGGAGTAAGAAATAAAAGGGTAATTACAATTAAAGCAATCGTATAAAAACCAGCCAAAATTGTTTTGGAACCTGCTTCCTTATTGACAGCTGAACGAGAAAAGCTGCCAGAAGTTGGGAAGGCTTGAAAAAATCCACCGACAAATTTACTAAGCCCCATCGCTATCAATTCGCGGTTGGGAATAATATTTTTTGCTTTGTCTTTATCTTCAAGGGACACACCAATTGCATATACTTCAATAAAACTAATTAAAGCAATTGTGGCGCCCACAGGCAAAAGCGATTGAATTAAACTCCAGTCAAACTCTGGAATAGAAAATCCTGGCATTCCCGTAGGAACAACACCCAAAATATCCACTTGATTTGTATTCAACTGAAAAAAGCCAACTACAAACATACCCAAACCAACAACAATTAATTGAGATGGAATTCGTTTGTCTAATTTTTTCATGAGAAGCAAAAATGCAATCGCCCCAAAACCAATCCCCATTGTAAAGAAATTGGAAGAACTAAAATTTTCAAATAAGGCTGTAATCGTTTTTATGGTTCCTCCAGATTCGGCATCTATTCCCATGATGTGCTTTACCTGACTTAGGATAATTGTAAAAGCAGCACCAAGTATAAAACCTTTTAAAACAGGCTGAGAAATAAAGTTGATAATATAACCAAGCCGCAGAATTCCCATCAACAACTGAATTACACCAGCAATCAAAGCGATTAGAAAAACCGCATTTAAGTATTCGTCCGGGTCTGTGATACCGATATGATCTAGCCCTGTTAAAACCAATAAAGAAATAAGTGCAGCAGGACCAATGGTTACAAATCGAGACGTTCCAAAAAGCATATAAAGTAAAAGTGGAACAATGGAGGCGTATAGTCCATAAATAGGAGGAACACCGGCTAAGAAAGCGTAGGCCATTCCCTGAGGAATCAACATTACACCAACCGTTAAGCCACCTATCAAATCATTAAAAACATACTGTTTTTTGTAATTAACGACTTGTTCTATAAATGGCATTTTAAACCTCATGTTTGGAATTTACTTCGTTGAGCAAAGTTAATGAAATTAAAATGATTGGTTGAGCTTATGTATTATGAGAGTAAAAGCCGCTATTAAGTCTTTACACTTTAATCGATCTTTACCACAAACAAGGTATTTTTCTCTAAAACCTCCAAATACCACAAATATGGTATTGCCAAAAAAATGATCCTCATATAAATTTGCATCACTATTTATAATAAGTCTAAATAAAAATAATAAAAATGAAAAGAATATCTACAATTGCCATTTTTGCTCTGATTATTCAAAGCGCAATGGGACAGGTAAATGAAACGGTTACAATTGAGCCGGGACAAACCAACCAAACATGGTATAGTTTGGAGAACGGGACACAAGGAACGGCTCTTGCCGCTGAATGGGATTTGGCGTTTGATGTCTCCTCAACTTTCGCTACTTCAGTTCATGCGAATACAGCAAATGGGGTTTCTGTTTGGGTGTATCAAAATGGGGATATTAATGACTGGTCTGTTGTTGATACAACTGGGTTTTCAACTTGGAGTACATTATATAATAGCGACACATCGTGGACATTAGGTGCTTTTGACGTAACTGCCAGCGCTTCGAATCCTTTTGATGTTGGGTGGGGAATTTATAATTCTATAACACACGTCATTGAGGGTGACTCTATTCACATCATACAATTGGCAAATGGAGATTTCAAAAAATTGAAAATTGAAAACCTCTCAAGTGGAAGTTATAATTTTACTTATGCTGATTTAGATGGGAACAATGAAGTTTCAGCATCTTTAGCAAAAGGGGATTATCAAGATAAGCTTTTTGGTTATTACTCCATTCAAAATCAAGAAGCGTTAGATAGAGAACCAGTGTTGCTAAATGAATGGGACTTATTGTTCACTAAATACACTGCTTTTTTACCAGTAGCGTATCCAGTTGCGGGCATCTTGAGTAATCCAAACGTACAGGTTGCAGAAATTAACGGTGTTTCAGATGTGCCTAACTTTAACGATTGGTCATCACAAACTTTCTCAACGGAAATCAATAAGATAGGATACGATTGGAAATCATTCAATGGAACTAGTTTTGACATTGCTTCTGATGTTGTTTATTTCGTAAAAACGATTAACCAAGACATTTGGAAAGTTGTACCAACAGGTTTTGGCGGAAGTGCCACGGGTGATTTTGAGTTTACAAAAGAGAAGTTGAGCTCAGCTAGCTTGGGCGATATTGAAAAGCCAGCTATCTCATTTACAGTTTATCCAAATCCGAACAATACTGACAAGGCACATTTGGTGTATAGCGTTATGGAAAATGCCTCTTTCGAAACAACAATTATTTCATCCACAGGGAGAATTGTAGATCAGTTTAATGTAAAACCAAACAACTCATTTGAAACACAAACGATAGATGTTTCAAGCCTAGAATCCGGAATTTACTTTGTTGAAGTAACAAGTAACGGACAAAAAGCAACCCAAAAATTAATTATCCAAAAATAAAAATCATGAAAAAGATATTACTCATATCACTAACAGCACTGAGCTTTATATCACTTGCTCAGGATAAAAAAGCAAAGGATATTGAAGCAATTAAGTCTATGGAAGGGTGTTATAAAGTGACGTTTGATTTTGCAGAGACTTTTTCTCCCGACACGAGTTATAAATACCATGAAAACTATTCTACATGGGGAATTGAATATGTATTTCCTGTTGAAGAAACGGAGAACAAAATTTCTTTACAGCACATTTTAGTTGTGAATGATACATTTATCGTAAAGCATTGGCGACAAGATTGGGTTTATGAAAATCAAAACATCCTTGCTTTTCAAAAGGACAGGACTTGGAAAAACATCACTATTCCAAAAGACAAAGCGAAAGGAACGTGGACACAAAAAGTTTTTCAAGTAGATGATAGTCCGAGATATGAAGGATATGGAACCTGGGTACATGTTGATGGAAAACATTACTGGGAAGGAACGGCTGATGCACCATTGCCGAGAAGAGAGTTTTCTAAAAGAAGTGACTATAACGTTACAAAGCGTCACAGTAGAATTGAGCTTACGGATTACGGCTGGATTTTAGAACAGGATAACGAAAAAATCATTCGTGAAAACGGAGAGGATAAACTGTTGTGCTGGGAAAAAGGGCACGAAAAATTCATTTCTGGCGATTATGATTGTCAGCCTGCAATAGATTGGTGGGAAGAAAACAACCAATACTGGAATGATGTGCGCGAAATCTGGTCTGAAACTTTCGAGAATAATGAAATAATTAAGCTGAAGAAGACGGTTGATGATAAAAAACTCTTCGAAAAACTTTTTAGTACAGGCGACAAATATGCCAATGAAGATTACGATCAGAAGAAGGCTCAAAAAGAAATTCGTGAAATCATTAATTCATTCTTAGCATAGTAAATATGAAATTTTCATTAGTAAGTTATACCCATGGGCTTCTTGCTGTTTTACTCGCGGCTTTCTTTCTCTATGCAGGAGTTAAAAAGTTTATTCCTAAAGAGAGACCGGTAAATCCAAAAGCGAATTTGGCATATATTGAATCGATAGAAACAAATAATTTCGAGAACCCCATTTCCTTTCGTTTAGCAGTAAAAATGCTCAGCGCTTCTGGGTTTTTAAAGCTTATTGGTGTTATTCAGATTTTAGCAGGTCTGTTAATTATTATTCCTAAAACAAGATTGATAGGCCTTGTGTTTTTGCTGCCCATAACACTCAATATTTTCGCTTTTCATCTTTTTATGGACAATCGAATGGATGAAAATATTGAAACAGGATTGTTCTTTTTAGTAAACCTGCTTTTATTGTTGGCTTATTACAAGAAAATAACAGCACTTGTTGGTGCAAAAATTAAAATTTAATAAAAAATATGGTTGGTTGTCTCTGCTTCTAGATGTTGAACGCTTTACAAATCACTATTTCAATGATTAACTGTTTTAAAATATTGCTGAGTTTTTCCATGGTTCTGTGGTTTTCTAGCATAACGGCACAAACCATTGTTGTAGTTTCCGCAGCAGACAACCGACCTATTCCTGGAACCAAGCTCGTTCTGAAATCAGAAGTAGAAGAAAAACGGTACAATTTTACTACAAACTCGAGAGGGGAGGTTGATTTAAGTAATTCTAAAATAGATCAAAACCAACTTCATTCTATTACAATTTCGTTTGTTGGTTACGAAACGATTCGTGATACGATTTTGCTGAATAAAGAGCGTTTTTTGTTCAAAATGGAAAATGCGTTTTCGGTTTATGATGAAGTTGTGGTCACTGCTCAATACAAACAGCAGCGCGCAGATCAATCAGTACATCAGGTCAGTATTATCGACAAAGAAAAAATCGAAAACATGGCTGCTCAAAACTTGAAAGATGTATTGACAAATCAATTGAACGTCCGACTGAGCGAAGACAATATTCTTGGGAGCAGCATGCAGTTGCAGGGAATTGGAGGTCAAAATGTAAAAATACTTATTGATGGCGTGCCTCTAACAGGCAGATTGAACGGCAACATTGACCTTTCTCAAATCCCTATGGACAATGTAGAACGCATCGAGATAATCGAAGGACCTTTATCAGTTAGCTACGGAACAGATGCGCTGGCTGGGACAATAAACATTATAACTAAGAAGAAAGTGGATAAAGGGATTTCGATTCTATCTGATAATTATTACGAAAGCAACGGAAGACATAATCACACAGGTTCACTTCGATTTAGAAAAAACAAGCACCAGCTTTCTTTAGAGGGAGGACGTTTTTTCTTTGATGGCTGGAACCCCTATCACAAACCATTTTTCTTTGAGAACAACCCAGTTGCCGATACTACTAGAGTGAAGCAATGGAATCCTAAAGAACAATATTTTGGAACATTCAAATATGGGTATCAGTTTAAAAAAATGCATTTGCAATTGTCCAGTTCCAATTTTTATGAAGAAGTCATCAACCGAGGAGCACCCAGGCCTCCTTATGAGCAAACTGCTTTCGACGATTATTATCAAACTATTCGATTAAACCAAAGGCTAAAATTAGACGGCGAACTAAGTGAAAATTATCGCTTTTCGGTAATAGGTGCTTACAATGGGTACAAACGAAAAAAGAACACCTATTTACGGGACCTAACAACGATTGAAGACATTCTTTCATCAAATCCAGGAGACCAAGACACATCGAGTTTTCACACATTCTTGTCAAGAGGAAGTATTATTCGAGCGAAAGATTCATCGGTCTTAAATTATGAAATCGGATACGATATCACATATGAAACAGCGGTTGGGAAAAGAATTAAAGACGGTCAGCAATCGATTGGAGACTACGCTATTTACGCTACTGCAGAATACAATCCATTTAAACGGTTAACTTTAAGACCCGGATTGCGATGGACGTATAACACGACTTATGATGCGCCTATTGTGCCCTCGTTTCATGCAAAACTTAACGTGTTAGACAAACCAAAAAACAAAATACAGTTTAGAGCTTCGTATGCTCGTGGTTTTAGGGCGCCATCAATTAAGGAGCTTCATTTTTTCTTTGTAGATATTAACCATAATATTCAAGGAAACCCCGATTTGCGAGCTGAGACTTCCAATAATTTCAATTTTTCCTTGAATCAGCAGTGGAGGCAAAACAAAAACACCTTAAACAATAGAGTAACGCTTTTTTACAACGATATTAATAATCTTATAACACTGTCTCAGGAGAGTCAAACGGCTTATTCTTATTTTAATTTAGAGCGTTACAAAACAACAGGTGTTCAGTGGAGTAGCCAATACTCAAGAAATGCAATTCAACTTGGAGTGGGAGCGGGATATGTGGGAAGATATAATCAAATTTCTGAAGAAATTTTTGAGCAAGAGGAATTTTTATTTTCTCCAGAAGTGCAAGGTAGCTTGCAGTATCAATGGCAGAAAGCAAAAATGAGCTTTTCACTGTTTTATAAATACACGGGGCAACTTCCAAACATTCGTACAGACGAAAATGGAGACTTGTACGAATCAGTAATCCAAGACTATCATCTTGCAGATTTTACTATCGATAAAAGATTATTTAAAGAAAAACTGACTATTTCAATAGGAGCGAAAAACGTGTTCAACGTGACAGCGGTTGATGGTTCTTCTGCTGGAGGAGCGCCACATGCTGGTGCTGGTAATAGCATTAATGTGGGTATGGGACGCACCTATTTTATGAGGATTAAGATTTTCCTAAAAACGATAAATCAATGAAAAAACAATTTTTATTATTGATATTGGCTGCAGGCTCACTTAATTCCTGTTTAAAGGAGGAAATACCTGTTCCAAAACATGAGCCCGGTAACGTGATTTCCAACGAAGTGAATATGTCCAGTAATTATAAATGGCAAATTTATTTTAACCTTGAAGAAAACAAAGTTGTCGGACAGAATTTAAAAACAACGTGGGACTTAGGATTCGAATCGGATCCAAGCAATCACAGAATAATTTTAAATGCTTCTAAGTCTATGTTTGTATATCCCACAAATGAAACCGATTTTCAAATCGTAAATGACACGGTTGGTTATACATCCAACAGAAAACTAGATGAACCCAACGGAGACATGACAAAGACCGCAATAGGTGATTGGTCGACTGGGGAAATATATATAATTGATCGCGGTTATGATGAGGTAGGTGTACATCAAGGATTTTATAAAACTAAGTTTCTCTCGGCTAATGGAAATGGATTTGAATTTGTTATTGCAGAATTAAATTCAAATCAGCTTGACACGATATTTTTACCTGTTGACCAATCATATAATTTTAGTTTTTTCAATTTAAGTTCTGGTCAACAAGTGATGGTGGAGCCTCCAAAAGAAGAGTGGGACTTGGTTTTTACACAATACACACATATTTTTTATGAGCCACAAGAAACCCCATATTTAGTGACGGGCTGTATATTGAATCGATACAATACCAAGTCTATAATGGTTGAAAACTTGAGTTTTGATGAAGTTGATTTACAAACGGCTGTATCTTTGCCGCTGAATAATAACATTGATGAAATTGGATATGACTGGAAAGAGTTTTCGGGGAGTACTTATATAACACACTCTGACAGGATATACATAATCCAAGATCAAAACGGCTTCTTTTATAAATGGCGCTTTATTGATTTTTATACGACCACAGGAGATAAAGGAAACCCGGTTTGGGAGTATCAGAAACTATAAAAAAAACTCCCCAACAAAAAGCGCTGAGGAGTTTAATATTATTGTTTGAAATTTATGACAACATCGTTTGTATAATCCCATTTAATGTTTCACTTGGACGCATAACTTCAAATATACGCTCCTCAGAAGCGTGGTAGTAACCTTTGATATCAACAGGCTTTCCTTGAACGCTATTTAATTCTTCTACAATTTTAGCTTCATTGTCTTCTAGTGATTTCGCAACAATTTGGAAAACTGTTTTCAAACCAGGATCTTCATCTTGATTTGCGATTTCTTGTGCCCAGTACATTGCCAAATAGAAGTGACTTCCACGGTTATCTAGCTCACCCACTTTTCGTGAAGGAGATTTTCCAGAAGTCAATAGTTTTACTGTAGCCTCGTCTAAACCATTAGCCAAAATCTTTGCTTGATTATTGCCTGATGCATCTGCAAGGTGTTCCAGTGAAACGGCCAATGCTAAAAACTCACCGAGCGAATCCCAACGCAAGTGATTTTCCTCTACAAGTTGATCAACGTGTTTTGGAGCAGATCCACCCGCACCTGTTTCAAATAAACCACCACCATTCATCAAAGGAACGATAGAAAGCATTTTTGCACTTGTACCCAGTTCCAAAATAGGGAATAAGTCTGTCAAGTAATCACGAAGTACATTTCCAGAAACGCTGATTGTATTTTTACCTTGCTTCACACGTTCTAAAGTATAAATCGTGGCATCAAAGGGATTCATGATTTGAATATCAAGTCCACTCGTGTCGTGATCTTTCAAGTATAGATTTACTTTTTTGATAACCTCAGCATCGTGTGCACGATTTTTATCTAACCAGAAGATTGCAGGATCACCACTTGCTTTTGCTCTGTTTACGGCAAGTTTTACCCAGTCTTCAATTGGAGCATCTTTTGCCTGACACATTCTCCAGATATCTCCTTCTTCAACTTTGTGTTCCATCAAAACGTTGTCGTTTGCGTCAATTACGCGAACCGTTCCCTTCGAAGGCATTTCAAAAGTCTTATCGTGAGAACCGTATTCTTCTGCCTTTTGTGCCATCAAACCAACGTTTGAAACACTTCCCATTGTTGTTGGGTCAAACGCACCGTGTTCTTTACAGAAATCGATTGTCGCTTGATAGATTCCAGCATAACTACTATCAGGAATCACTGCTTTTGTATCTTGCTGTTCGCCGTCTTTATTCCACATTTGACCAGAAGTTCTAATCATTGCAGGCATTGAAGCATCAATAATTACATCACTTGGTACGTGAAGGTTTGTGATTCCTTTGTCAGAATTGACCATGGCCAAATCAGGACCCTTGTCTAATATTTCATTGATCTCTTTCTGAATCTCAATTTTCTTATCGCCAGGAAGTTCATCCAAACGACTTACTAAATCGCCGAATCCATTTCTTACATCAACTCCTATTTCATCAAAAGTTTTACCGTGTTTTTCAAATAGCGGCTTGAAATAAGTTTTAACAGCATGACCAAAAATAATTGGATCGGATACCTTCATCATTGTCGCTTTCATGTGGAGTGAGAAAAGCACACCTTTTTCTTTGGCGTCTTTTACTTGCTCGTCAAGGAAACTCAATAATTTTTTCTTACTCATTACCGTTGCGTCGATAATTTCACCGTCGAGTAATGAAAGATTGTCTTTAAGTACTTTTTTATCTCCGTTTGCGTCTAATTCGATGCGAACTTTTGTTGCTTTTTCAACGGTAACAGATTGCTCGTTTGAGAAAAAGTCACCTTCTTTCATTGTAGCAACGTGCGTTTTAGAATCTGAACTCCAAGCACCCATTTTGTGAGGGTTTTGTTTAGCAAATTCTTTCACCGCTCTAGGCGCACGACGATCAGAGTTGCCTTCACGTAAAACTGGGTTTACAGCACTACCTTTTGCAACATCGTATTTCGCTTTAATCGCTTTTTCTTCGTCGTTTTGTGGTTCTTCAGGATAGTCTGGCAAAGGATAACCTTGAGATTGTAATTCTTTTACAGCTTCCTTAATTTGTGGAAGCGAAGCACTAATGTTTGGTAACTTGATAATATTTGCCTCTGGTTTTTTAACAAGCTCGCCAAGCTCTTTTAAGTCGTCAGAAACGCGTTGATCTTCTGATAATATGTCTGAAAACTGTGCTAAAATTCTGCCCGCCAATGAAATGTCTCTCGTTTCAATCTCTACATCACATTTTCCTGCAAAAGCACGAATAATGGGCAATAGAGAATGAGTTGCCAACATTGGCGCCTCGTCTGTCTTTGTGTAAATAATGTTTGAAAATTTTGTTGCCATGTATGTATTTTTTAAAGGGCTCGTGCCCAAAGATTAGAAAACCAAAATCACTCGCGAAGATAATAAATTTAAGGGCATTTTGAATGTATTTCTTGAGATGCTGAAGATTACAAAACCAAAAACACTGATAATGAATCACATAAAACCAGAGGCAAAGGCGATTTCAGGTGCTTTTTAGAGAATTTAAGAAATCGGTTCGGAAGCTTCGTAAACATATCGAAATGGGTAAAGGGAGTCAGTATGTTTGTTTAATAAAACCTGAAAATACCAGCTTATTTATAGAGTCTGTCTACTCCCATTCCAATCGAATCACGACCTTTTCTCCTGCGTGACCAAGAGTGCTGAAGCTCTCGAATGTTTTGGATTTTCGTTTGCTTTCCAAGACCTTGTAATCTCCACTAAAGTTATACGTTTGTTGCTCGACTTCTTCGGTGTAAAAATCTTCACAGTCTTCAGGAGCGACTATTCTAGAAATAGTGAATCGTTCGGCTTTGTCATTAAATTGCCAGTAAAATCGGCTTTCTTTACCTTCTAATTTCCAAGATGCGCTACACACGGTGTCGTAAATTTCGCAATCATCAATTTGCCAAGTAGGTAAAGGAGATAAATTTTGACCATCAACTGAAAACTCAACAACTTTCCAAGTACCTGGTTTCATAAGACGCTTGGAAGCGCGCTTGTTTTTATCGCAGGCTGTGAAAAGGAGTGTTGATGCGAGTAATAGAAATATTAATTTATACATAGTTTTATCTTTTTCGAGTTAAAATTATTCAGCGTTTGACACTTTTATTGTTTAACTAATCTCTTGACGTGATGCTCTCCATTTACGAATAAATGTACTAAATATATTCCGCTAGACAATGAGTGAGTAGGTAGCTGATACTCTGATTGTCCCGCTCCTAAGGCACGATTATTAAATGCACTCGCCAATTTTCTACCATTGACATCAGTGATAAACAATTCTCCTTGACCCGCTTCGTTTAAGGTAATACTTGCAGTTGTGCTGCCATTTGTTGGGTTTGGGAAAATATTGAATGCGAATTGATCGTTTCTGATGTCTTCGTCTTCAATAATCGTGGAGTCTTCTGAGGAGGTAAGTAAATTTTTAGTTCCTTGACGAGCTTTGTATTTGTTTTCGTCATGACAAAATTCACCAATATATCCATCATCAACTGGCGGCATCGGATCACTGTAATCTAAAACAGGAGCAATTTGCAAAATCATTTCTGGAGGAGTAACGGCCTCAGGAAGGACATTTACTTCATTTCCTCCTTCCACTATAACTTCATAATTATTTGCTACTGTGAATGTGCCTGATAGTTCAACATCATTCCAGGCTTTACAGGTGTAAGTGTTACCATTTAATTGACAGCCATCTACTGGTGAGCCATCGAATGATTCTCCATTTAGATAGAGGTTTTCAGGGTATTGACTGATATCCCCTGCTGAGCCAGGTAAATTAGGATATAAAGGATTAAGATCGTCGTAAGTAATATCTTGTAAGGGATCTATGGCATATGTGAACATATAAGTATATTCGTGTGGAGTACCATCTGATTTTTCTCCTTCATAAGTAACGTTGACTATCAGTTTTAGATATGTACTGCTAATCTGAAACCTGTTCTCGACATCGTCTTCATTAAGCACCGTTGTAGTCAAGTCACAGAATTCAGTATTAAACTGATCTTCACTTGTAATTGATTCTCGCGCCTCGTGCAAAGCACCAAAACTTCCAACAAAGTTATTCATAACATCTGTAGGTAAATAAATACTGCGAAAAGTTAGTGAATCAATAGGATGAGGAACAGTATCAATACTAGGGTGTAAAAATTCTAGCAAAGTATCTTCCTTTTCAGTATTGTAAGCTATACTTTCAATATTCACATTTTGTGCAGGGTCATTAATGACGTATGGACCATATTCAGTGCCCAAAATTGGGGTATAAGGATAATCATATTCCATTTTACCGTTGAAAACCAAGGATGCTTCCACAGAATAAGCCTTTATTTCCAAAGCGTTGTTAAACGCATAGTTTAATGGTTTTTCCAGTTTGAACTGAAAAATACTGTTATAC
>Ga0114916_1000371_pt1 | contig 31877 bp, 25 predicted proteins | sample MalvirAntarct_66_FD_83501 | JGI IMG/M metagenome (GOLD analysis project Ga0114916, IMG submission 83501) | Marine viral communities from the Global Malaspina Expedition - Malaspina viral metaG Antarct_66 | ecosystem: Environmental > Aquatic > Marine > Oceanic | place: West Anvers Island... | reverse complement strand
TAAATATTCTAATGTTATTTAAGGATATTTAATAAATTAGGGGTATTTTGCTCTGAATAACCAAAAACTAAAGACATGAAACAAACAAACCTTACTAGCAGGAACCTCCTGTTATTTCTTTTTTTGCTACCCTGTTTCGTATTCGCACAGAGTACAATAACGGGTACAGTTAGCGTTGCAGGCGGTGAGACCGTCGCTTTTGCAAACGTCGTTGAAAAAGGAACTTCGAATGGTACCACCACTGATGTCGATGGAAATTTTTCCATTGATGTCGCGTCAATGCCTGCTACTTTAATTTTTAGTTCCGTGGGTTATGCTACTGAAGAAATGAGCGTTAACTCCAGTTCGGTCCAAGTTATGATGGTCGAAGGAGCTAACTTAGACGCAGTTGTTCTTGTTGGTAACCGATCAAAACCTAGAACAGTAATGAGTTCTACCGTGCCAATTGATAATATCAGCACACAAGAACTAAAACTAACGGGTCAGCCTACATTGGATAAGATGCTAACGTATAAGGTGCCATCTTTTAATTCAACAAATCAAACTATTTCTGATGCAACTGCACATTTTGACCCTGCTGATTTAAGAGGTTTAGGACCAAGTAGAACCTTAGTTTTAGTAAACGGAAAGCGTAAAAACCAAAGTGCTCTGGTATATATTAATGATACCCCAGGAAAAGGTGAAGTAGGTGTAGATCTAAAAAGTATCCCTGCTGCAGCTATTGAGCGTGTTGAGGTACTTCGTGATGGAGCTTCTGCCCAGTACGGATCTGATGCAATTGCCGGTGTAATTAACATGATTCTAAAGAAAGATGTTAAGTATACATCAGTAAACATAAATTCTGGTGTTACAGCCGAAGGTGACGGTTTTAGTATCGGAGCAGATGTTAATACGGGTCTTTCTGTTGGAGACAACGGTGGGTTTATGAATTTAACTTTAGGATATTACCAACAAGAGGAAACAAATCGTGCGGGTGAGCCTGGAGAGGATGTTCTTTTTGGGGTTATGGCCGATGATCCAGATTTTGGACAATGGCTTAGTGATAATCCGGATTTAGGGATGACCGTTGGTCAGCCAGAATTGAAGAAATTAGATATGTTCTATAACTTCGGACTCCCATCTAAAAATGGAAATACAACATTCTATACATTTGGTGGATTTACTTCTCGTCAAGGAAAGAGTTTTGCTTTATACCGTACACCATACTGGGTGCCGGATCCATTTTTCTTGCTTCATGAAGAGGGAACTGAATACCAAGGTTTTCAGCCAACGTTTGAAACAGATGTACGTGATAACACTCATACCGTTGGTTTAGAGTTTATGCTTGGTGGATTTGACGGAGACTTAAGTGGAACTTATGGTAGAAATGCAGTTGACTATGAAGTGAACAATAGTTTAAACCCTGCATTAGGAGCGAGCAGCCCAACATCTTTTGATGTAGGCGCGTATTCATTCAGTAACATTCTTGCCAATCTAGATTTTTCTAGAAACTTTGGTCAAATTAGCGTTGCATTTGGAGGAGAAATAAAAGAAGAATCTTTTAGATCTATAGCAGGACAATCAGCTTCGTATTCCGGAAATGGCGCACAATCATTCCCAGGCTTGCAGCCAGGAAATGCCTTGAGCGAGAAGCGTGACAATTATGGTGTTTATGCTAGTTTAGACTGGGAGCCAACAGAAGCAATATTAATTGGTGGAGCAGTTCGATATGAAGACTTTAGTGACTTTGGAGATAATACGTCTTGGAAAATTGCCGGACGTTATTTATTTGCAAATAACAAAGGAGCCATTAGAGGGTCCTATGGTACTGGATTTAGAGCACCGTCATTACATCAAATTTACTTGAGTAATATTCAGACATTAGTGTCTGGTGGAACGGTTTCTAATCAGGGGACATTCAACAACGTAGATCCTGTTATTCGCGAAGGATTAGGAGTTCCTCAACTTACTGCTGAAACTTCTACGAATATTACAGCGGGGATTACATATAAAGTGTCAAATGATTTCTCTGTAACTGCAGATTTCTACAATGTAAAAGTAGAAAATCGTGTGCTTTTCACAGGAGAAATTGGATTTGACGGAAACCCAGATGAGGATAACCCTGTTGAGCAGATATTACTAGAAAACTCAATTACGAGTTTGAAGTTCTTTGTAAATGCTGTGAACACTAATACAACGGGAGTAGATATTGTAGCAAATTATCGGAATATTGCAATTGGAAGTGGAACACTTTCTGCAACATTGGCTGCTAATATGAATGAAACTGAAATTGATGGTGAAATTGCAACGCCAGAATTATTGGCTAATAATGGATATGAAATTTTCAACAGAAAAGAGCAATCCAGAATTACAACTTCTAGACCAAAAACGAAAGTTCTTTTAGGACTTAACTATGAAATAAGTAAGTTTAACGTCGCATTGAACAACACCTATTTTGGTGAAGTGACATGGATGCACTCTAACAATGGTTTAAATGGAGCTGATTTTGGAGACGGACCGTTGCCAACGGAGGACGAAGCATTTGATCAGACTTTTGCCGGCAAAATCATTACTGATTTAATTATTAGTTACAGTTTTTCTGACGCTATTTCTGCAACTGTTTCTGCAAGCAACTTGCTGAATGTTTATCCAGATGAAATTGATACTAAAGGTGACTTTGTTACAGACTTAGGTGGTCGTTTCAGATACCCTTGGGAAGTTAATCAGTTTGGATTTTTAGGTACGGTTGTTAACGCTGGACTTAGTTTTAAGTTCTAGTCAACAAACCATTCTTTAAATTGAAAAGCCTCAACATATTATGTTGAGGCTTTTTTATATAATAGGAGTGCAGGTTATTCGGCTGCTTCCAAATTAACCTTGCCTAGCCCGTTGCTGTCTTCTTTCGGGTTTCGCTTTAAATGATACCACATTTTCATTCGCATCGCTAAATAGAATAAAACGGGTACTAACAGTAGTGTTAGAAAAGTAGCGATAATAAGACCGTAAATAACCGTCCATGCTAATGGCCCCCAGAAAATAACGTTATCTCCTCCCATATAGATGTTTGGCTCGAATTCACTGAACAATGAAAAGAAATCGATATTAAACCCAGTGGCTAATGGTATAAGCCCTAAAATTGTTGTGATGGCGGTTAATATTACAGGACGCAAACGCGCCTTACCGGCTTTAATGATACTTGCCAAAAGATCATCTTTTTCGAGGTACTCCTTCTCATCTATATTGAGCTCATTCTTCTTGCGGTCAATAAGTAGCTGGGCATAATCCAGTAGCACCACGCCATTGTTGACCACAATTCCCGCGAGCGAAATAATACCCATCATCGTCATTAAAATAACGAAAGGTGATCCTGAAATTACAATACCTCCAAAGACTCCAATTAAACTTAAAAAGATTGCCACCATAATAATGGTTGGTTTGGAAATTGAATTGAATTGGAATATAAGAATAAGGAAAATGAGCCCCAGCCCACTAAAGAATGCACTCATCAAAAATGCCTGCTCTTTGTTTTGATCTTCTAGCTGCCCAGTATAATCTACTTTAATGTTTTCAGGCATTGCATCAAAACTTTTCATCGCTTCCTGAACCTCCGCCACGGCTGCTCCTGCATCTGTGAAACCAGGTTTTAAACCTGAGTAAACGGTTACAACACGCCTCGTGTCTTTATGTTTGATGGCGCTAAATCCCGAACTGTTCTTTCTGGTTGCTACAGCAGATACCGGTATTTTACGTAACTCACCCTTATTCGTTCTAAAAGTCATGGTTTGATTGAACAAAGCACTTGTGTTATAACGGCTATCTTGGTTGAAGCGAATGTAGATGTCATAATCATCACCGTCTTCTTTGTAAACACCTGCTTTCGTTCCAAAAATAGCATTCCGAAGTTGTTGTCCTACTTGTCCCGTGCTTACGCCAAGCTCGCCTGCTTTCTCACGATCTACAATCACTTGCATCGCAGGTTTGTCCTTATTAACATCGATTTTCAATTCATCTATTGCAGGGATGTTTTTACTGTTTAAATATTTCCTCATATTCTCAGCAGCAGCGATTAGCTCGTTATAATCGTCACCTTCTAATTCAATATTAACAGGTGGCCCTTGCGGTGGTCCATTCGCATCTTTCTCTACTGAAACAAGTAATCCTGGGTAAATTCCTTCAAGGCCTTCTTGTACTTTTTTTCGAAGCGTCTCACTATCTTCGCCTCGGCGATATTTATACTCACGCATTGAAGCAGTGATTTTACCTTTATGAGGCATTTCAGCCGCAGAACCTCCATCGGTTTGAGGGTTTCCAGCACCTTCACCAACTTGAGAAACCGCACTTTCGACAAGGAAATTGTAATCCCCATCCATATAGACTTCATCATTTAAGATTCCATAAACGCGTTGTTCAATTTCATTGGTTATAGCATTGGTCTTCTCAATCGCTGTTCCTTGAGGGTATTCCAAATAGACAATAATTTGATTAGGCTTATTATCCGGGAAGAATTCTATTTTGGTTCGCTGAAGGCTCACCGAAGTGCCAAAAGCAGCAATCGCGCCAACAAACAGTATTACAGACCCTGCTGAAATTAGATAAGGGCGCTTGCCTCTAAAGGACATTGTTAAGACGCGTTCATAGAAGTCTTCGAATCGAACAAGGATCTTTTTTTGAAAACCGTTTGCCAATTTCCGAAGTATGAGTCGATATACCCATAACATTCCAGCAACTACAATCATTAAAGTTCCAATGCCTCTATAGGCGCCACCAACTAACATAATGAGCAGCCCTATTCCACCAACAATTAAAGAGATTCTAATGATATTCTTTAAAGGCATATCACGGTCTTCCGTAGTCATGAATTGCGATACCAGTACTGAATTGAAAAAGACCGCAACAAAGAGGGAAGACCCCAGCACGACCGAGAGCGTTATTGGGAAATATATCATAAACTGTCCCATAAGTCCAGGCCAGAGTCCTAGCGGTATAAATGCAGCCACTGTTGTTAAGGTAGAAATGATAATAGGAAAAGCAATTTCGCCAATCCCTTTCTTTGCAGCTTCAACGCGACTCAGACCTTCTTCGTCCATTAGGCGATAGACATTTTCTACTACCACAATACCGTTATCCACCAGCATTCCTAGTCCCATAATTAGACCAAAAAGAATCATGGTATTCATTGTATAGCCCATCCAACTCAAGATCATCAATGACATAAACATGGACATAGGGATTGCAAAACCTACAAAAAGAGCATTCTTAAACCCTAAGAAGAACATTAGAACGGTTACTACCAGAATAATTCCAAAGAGGATGTTATTTACAAGATCATCTACCTGGCCAATTGTTTTTGAAGATTGGTCGTTGGTGATTGTTAGTTTTAAATCTGATGGAAATTTTTTCGCAATGGCATCCGCAACAATAAGGTCAATCTTTTCTGCCGCGGCAACCATGTTTTGTCCAGATCGTTTTTTCACATCTAGCATAACAACTTGTGCTCCAAACTCTCTAGCGTAGGTTGTTTTGTCTTTTTCTTTAAAGGCAATAGAGGCGATATCTTTTAGATACACATTATTACCATCTTCAGATTTAACTACAAAATTATTTAACTCTCGCGGGTCTTCAATTTCACCGAGGATACGAATGGTTCTTCTTTGCCCACTTGCTTTAAAGTTACCCGCAGACATGGTCATGTTACCATTGCTAATGGCGCTCGATATATCATTAAAGCTCACATTACTAGCCATCATTTTATAAATGTCTACCGCAACTTCAACTTCTTTTTCTTGTGCCCCTCGAATGTCAACTTTTTTTATTTCTGAAAGATTTTCTATCTCATCTTGAAGATATTCGCCATACTCTTTCAATTTAGAAATTGTGTAATCTCCTGATATGTTAATGTTGAGGATAGGCATCTCCTCACTCATACTCAATTCAAAAATATTTGGCTCAATTTTGGCGCCATTAAATGTAGGCCAATCTTCACCTGAAGTCTTACTGTCTACTTCGTCTTTTACACGTTGTTTTGCCTGTTCCACTGGAATATCGTCGTCAAACTCTATGACAATCATTGAATAATCCTCTTGTGATGTTGAGGTTAGTTCAATTACGCCACTTACTGTTTTCAACTTATCTTCTAATGGATCTGTTATAAGTTTTTCAATATCTTCTGCTGTATTTCCTGGAAACAAAGAGCTAATATAAATTTTGGTCTCTCTAATTTCTGGAAAACTCTCACGAGGCATCGAATTGTATGCGCTGTATCCTAAAAACAGGATAAGCGCCATAGCCATATAAATGGTGGTTTTATTACTAATGGCCCATGAGGAGAGTTTGAACTCCTTTTCAGTGTTTTTTTTCTTTTTTTCCATAGTGGGTTAGTCTGTAATAAGTTTTACGGTTTGACCATCTTTGACACTTCGGGCGCCTTCTTCAATAATTTCTTCTCCATCATTAACTCCTTTCAGCACCTCGATCATATCACCTTGGGTTTTCCCCGTTTCAATGATAACTCTATAGGCAACGGCTTTCTCGTCGTGTTTCTCCTTCAGAATGTAAACATATTGTTCTCCTTGAGCATTTTCAGAAATTATACTTTGCGGGATTAAAATAGCTTCCTCACTTGTATAATCATTAATCTTTAAACGAGCGGTCAAGTTTGGCTTGATGCTTTTGTCTGCATTCGGCACATCAATTTCTGCTTTGAATGTTCTATTGTCCGGATTAATGTAGTCGCCGGTCTGACTTACAGTAGCGTCTAAAGCTTTGTTTAATACTGGGAATTCAACACCAACAGCTTTTCCTTTTACTACGGAACCTAAATAACTTTCAGGAATGTCCGCCGCAATATGCATGTTCTTTAAGCTAACAATACGAAGCAAAGGGGATGAACCTGGAGCAACGACACTTCCTTGTTTGGTAATGATATCGTCAATGGTTCCGGAAAAAGGAGCGCGTACATTTGATTTGCCTACTTGTTGTTGCATGGAACTTATACTTTTTAAGGAGGCTTCGTAATTGGATTTAGCTTGTAAATATTGAATTTCACTTCCAATTTTTTGATTCCAAAGTCGCTCTTGTCTTTCGAAGGTAGTTTTGGCAAGATCAGCTTGAACCTGCATCTGCGCCAATTGTTGGCCCAGACCTCCATCATCAATCTTAGCCAGAATCTGTCCTTGTTTTACAGACTCCCCCTCTTTTACATAGACCGTGGTAAGCACCCCACCCATTTCTGGAGTAACAATGATATTCTGGTCTGTTTCAACACTACCTTGTATTTCAATGAAATGCTCAAAACGTTCTGTTTTAGTTGTGAAAGCCGTAATCAAAGGAATGTTAGTTTCTGGATTTAATTCTTTCAACTTCTCGTCCAATTGCTTAAGCTGTTCGTTCAACTCTTGGCGTTGCGCAGCTATGGCATCGCGAGCAGTAGAGACGCTATTTAGGTCGCCTGTCTCTATAATATCTGCTATGGATTGTTTTTTGGCATCCCCGCCACAAGAAACAAGTAGCAAAGCTGCGGTGATTAAGATTAGTATATTTTTCATGATTGAAATTATGAGTTTGTAAGTTGAATAAGTTTAGTATTTGCCTTTAATTTCTTTGGCTGTTGTACGTAATTGCGGAATGTTTAGAACAGTTTCAATATTGGCTTTAGCATTAATTAAGTCCAACATAGATTGGATGTATTGTTGCTGGGCAGTATAGAGTTGTGTTTGTGCTTGCCTCAAGTCAAAACTGGAAGCTAATCCTTCTTTAAATTTTATTTGATTTTTGTTTTCTATTCGTTCTGAGAGTGCAATATTTTTCTTGGCGTTTTCGTATTTTTCAATAGCGAACTGATAGTTACTCCTTGCAGTATTTAATTCAAGGGATATGTTTTGAATAGTCTCTTCAAGTCTGGTTTCTGCCTGATCCAAAGCAATTTTTGCTCGTTGAGTTTTAGCAGATCGCATACCACTACTAAAAATAGGAACACTCATGTTTACTCCGAGGATAGATGATTGAAACCATTGTTGGTCACTGTTAAAAAAAGTAAAGCTATCATTATATCCTGCGGTGCCGTAGTTTGCAAAGGCCGAGAGTCTTGGCAAAGCGTTGCTTTTTTCAAGTTTCATCTCTAGGCTGCGCTGTTCGGTTAGGTTATTTGCAATTTTGTAGTCTACATTATTCTCAACATTTAAATCTTTTTCCAAGAATGCTAGTTGCATATTTTGGGTAGCAAGATTGTCCAAATTGTCATCAAAAGAAACGGCGCTAGCTGCTGGAATCCCTAAAGCAACATTGAACATTTGCTTCGCAATTGAAGATGAGCGTTTGGCGTTGCTTAGTTGTGTTTCTATGTCAAGCATTGTAATTTCGAGCTGTTCTACGCTTTCCTCTTCGGCCAATCCATTTTCGTAAACTTTTCGAGTTTCATATAAATTCTTGTCAAGAGCTACTTTGTTTTTTTCGAAGATTGTTATAAGTTCTTCGGAAAGTAGTACGCTTCCATAGGCGTTTATTACCCCTTTTCTAACCTCTAAGTTGGTTTTTTCTGAAGCATTTTCAGAAAAATCTAAGAATACTTTGGCCGCCTGTAATCCTACAAGGTAACTGCCATCAAAAATTAACTGATTTAACGTTGCTGTTGCCGAAGCGCTCTGCTTCGTGCCGAAAGTTACAGGCACGAAAGTACCTGGCTCTCCACCAGTAATTTCACCAGGAATTAACGTTATGGGTTGTCTTAGGTTGTTTTGATATGAAATATCACCGCTAATTTGTGGCAGTCCGCTAGCAGTTGTTTCCCATTTTTGTTTGATAGCTTTGGCAATATCTCTACGCGCATTAATAGCAGTATAATTACTATCAATAGCAAAGCTAATAGCCTCTTCAAGGCTAAAACTATAAGATTTTTCTTCTTGTGCTATTCCTGCATATGAAAGCATAAAAAGACTTAGAATGAACAATACGTTACGCATTTTCTTGGTTATTATTTATAAATTTATTCAACGTTTTTAAACCTTCAGTGGTTACTATGCCGCGAAGATGATATTCTAAATAGGCCCCAAACAGTGCTCCTTTAGGGAAGTTCTGCATTGGGAAAACAGTTTCGTCTTTTATCCCGCTTATACCAATAATATAGATTCTTGAAACAAAATCAATATCAATGTTCTTGCGGTACAGGCCTTGATCAACTCCCCTTTGGAGGTTATTGGATGTGCAATCACTCATCTTATCAAAATGCTGAGCTTTAAATTCCTCATGGATTTCTGGGTAGTATTTTTGAAGTTGATATTGAGGAGAAGCCTGTTCATTTTTTAATTGAAGCATGATAAACCTCTTAATGTCATATAATTCTTCTATAGGGTTATTGCCGAGTTCACCAATACAATCTATTCCATGTGTGATTTGGTCAAATAAAGATTGTGTTACTTCTCTTACTAACGCTGACTTATTGTTAAAATGAGTGTAAATGGTCTTTTTTGATATCCCCATTTGATTCGCAATATCGTCCATGGTTACACTCTTGAAGCCAAGTGTAATAAAGAGTTCTGTTGCCTTTTGGATTATCTTTTCTTTCATAAGAGGAGCCAAAGATACTACAGGAAACTTTAAAAACAAAAAAAGTTTCCAAAGTTTTAGTATTTTTTTAACTTTTGCCACCTGCTAAATCAAATCTTAAGTAGTTCACCTCATATTCTGTAATCTTATCAGTATTTTAGCAAAAAAATATTGCATGAATCACCTAGATAAATACAGTCTTGCCTTAGCAGAATATTTAGATGATGCTGTTCGGGTTAAAGAACCTACTCAGTTGTATGAACCCGTTAAGTATATCCTCACCCTAGGAGGGAAGCGCTTAAGGCCTGTTCTTACTTTGATGACAGCTGATTTTTTCGCAGATGAATTTAAGAACGCTATGAATGCGGCCTTGGCTGTAGAATTATTCCATAACTTTTCACTCATCCATGATGATATTATGGATAACGCCCCGTTGCGAAGAGGTCAAATAACAGTGCATGAAAAATGGGATATCAATACAGGAATACTTTCTGGTGACGTCATGCTCATATTGGCCTATCAGCTTTTTGAGACTTATAGCGCTGAGCTCTTTCAGCAATTAGCTAAATTATTCAGTAAAACCGCAATTGAGGTATGCGAAGGGCAACAATATGATGTCGATTTCGAAACCAGAAGTGATGTTACGCTCCCAGAGTATATTAAAATGATTGACTATAAAACAGCTGTCTTAATTGGGGCTGCGATGAAAATGGGAGCCATTGTAGCAGGGGCCTCGGAAAACTGTCAAGATGGGATTTATGATTTTGGACGAAACCTAGGTATTGCCTTTCAATTACAAGACGATTATTTAGATGCTTTTGGAAACCCTGAAACCTTTGGAAAACAAGTTGGGGGTGATATTATTGCTAATAAAAAGACTTTTCTGTATCTCAAAGCTGTGGAAAATTCCAGCGAAAAAGAAGCACAATCGCTGCGTACTTTGTTTTTAGAAACACCTGAAGATCCTTCTGAAAAAATTAGGGCCACTAAAGAAATTTTTAAAAACTCTGGAGCTGCTTCAGCAACAATTTTGGAAATTGAAAAGTATACGAATGAAGCAACAACTATTTTGGACACTATTGATATTTCAGAAGAAAACAAAAACAAGCTTCAAGAGTTTGGGGAATGGCTTATGAAGCGAACTGTTTAAGTAGATTCCCTAAAAGTAAACCGTAAAAAACATAGGGCCAAGGATGGGCGTAAGCACTTTTCCTTCATTGTAAAACTCATCATAACGCACAGGTTCTCAGAAACCATAAGTTTATGAGCATAAGGCTCTTTTAAACAGACAGGGGCGAGCAGCAGTAGGCCATACTTTCTGACACTATCAATTGTGGGTTTCATTTGAATATTTTTTATAGAAGCTGAAAGATAAATATCCAAAATTCGACTTAGTAGTTTATGGATTTATTGTATTTTTGTGACGCTTCATTTTAAACGTTTTGTCTTTTATTCCAAGTATGGATAAATATTCTTTTCTCAACGCCGTCCACCCCGCCTTTATCGCGGAACTTTACGACAAATATTTACAGTTTCCTGACACCATTGAACCTAGCTGGAGAGCCTTTTTCCAAGGATTTGATTTTGGTATTGAAAACGGGTCACTCGAAGCCTTAGGTATTGAAACTGCAGATGGACCTGTTCCAGAACAGGTTTTGAAAGAATTTCAAGTCATTAAATTAATTGACGGATACCGTACACGCGGACATTTGTTTACGGAAACAAATCCGGTTCGCGCTAGGAGAAAATATTCCCCAACCTTGGCCCTTGAAAACTTTGGTTTAAGCAAATCTGATCTTGATTCTCAGTTTGAGGCAGGATCTATTTTGAACCTTGGAAAAACTAGCTTACGAGAAATTATTAACCATGTAGAGGCTATTTATTGTGATGCCATCGGTGTGGAGTATATGTATATTCGGAATCCGGATGAGAAAAAATGGATTCAGAATTGGCTGAATAAAAATGATAATCACCCAATATACAATTCAGAAGAAAAAAAGCACCTGCTAAATAAATTGAATGAAGCTTTGTCTTTTGAGGGATTTCTTCATTCTAAGTATGTTGGTCAAAAGCGATTCTCAATTGAAGGAGTAGACGCGTTAATTCCAGGACTGGATACCCTTATTGAAAAAGGAGCGGAAAAAGGGATTGAGCAGTTTGTTGTTGGAATGGCTCATCGCGGAAGACTTAATGTATTAGCGAATATCTTCGGAAAATCACCGGAGAAAATTTTTAGTGAGTTTGACAGTAAAGAGTATGACGAAGCAGAGCTTTTCGATGGTGATGTGAAATACCATATGGGTTGGACAAGTTTTCGAGAAACAAAGGGAGGTAAGAAAGTCCGTATGGACCTAGCTCCAAACCCTTCACATTTGGAAACGGTAAGTGCAGTTGTTGAGGGAATTACCCGGGCCAAATTAGACAATCAATTGGGTGGTAATGAAAAGGCAATTCTTCCTATATTAATTCATGGTGATGCGGCTATAGCGGCTCAAGGAATTGTTTATGAAGTTCTCCAGATGGCACAGCTTGATGGCTATCGTACTGGTGGGACAATTCATATTGTTGCCAACAACCAAGTAGGTTTTACAACCAATTATCTCGACGCGCGATCTTCTACGTATTGTACAGATATTGGAAAGGTAACGTTATCCCCGGTGCTGCATGTGAATGCAGATGACGTTGAAGCGGTTTGCCATGCGTTTAATTTCGCACTAGAATATAGAATGGAATTTGGACGTGATGTCTTTATTGATATTCTGGGATACAGAAAGTATGGGCACAATGAGGGTGATGAACCTCGCTTTACCCAACCAAAATTATATAAGGCAATTGCAAAGCACCCAAATGCTAGAAACCTATACGCCAGTAAATTACATGCAGAAGGTATTATTGATGAGGCCTATGTAAAATCTTTGGAAGCGAATTATAAATCTGATCTTGAACAAGATTTGGAGGCATCTCGTCAAAAAGATAAGACGGTAGTTACTGAAATTTTGGCAGACGACTGGGAGGGATATAGTTATGGAACTTCTGAGGATATTCTTAAAGCGGTTGACACAAGTTATCCGCTCGAAAAATTAAATATTCTGGCCGCAGGGATCACCAAGTTGCCAGAGGGGAGACCATTTATTAAGAAGATACAGCGCATTATAGCGGATAGAAATTCAAGATACTTTGAGGCCAATCAATTGGACTGGGCAATGGGTGAATTACTAGCGTATGCAACACTTCAGGAAGAAGGCTTTAATGTGCGGATGTCGGGGCAAGATGTTGAGCGAGGAACCTTCTCTCACAGACATGCTATTATTAAAACGGATGATGATACTGAAGAATTCAATCTTCATAATACTTTGGGTCTTGACGGTCAGATGTACATCTATAACTCCTTGTTATCTGAGTATGGGGTAGTTGGATTCGATTATGGTTATGCAATGGCCACGCCTAAGACATTAACTATTTGGGAAGCACAGTTTGGAGATTTTTCTAATGGTGCTCAGATTATATTAGATCAGTATATTTCTGCTGCGGAATCAAAATGGAAAACCCAAAATGGTTTAGTTATGTTGTTGCCACATGGTTATGAAGGACAGGGTTCAGAGCACTCAAGTGCTCGAATGGAACGTTTTTTACAATTGTGCTCTCGAGACAATATGATTATGGCAGATGTGACAACACCTGCAAACTTCTATCACTTGTTACGTAGACAAATGAAGTGGAATTTCAGAAAACCTTTAGTGGTGTTTACACCAAAAAGTTTATTGAGACATCCGAAAGTTGTTTCAACAAAAGAATCACTAGCTTCAGGAAGTTTTCAGGCAACTATTGATGACAATGAAGTGGAAAAGAACAAGGTGACTTCGTTGGTTTTCTGTACTGGGAAGTTTTATTACGATTTACTTGAGCGCCGTGAAGAAAATGGAAGAAACAATGTTGCCATTGTGCGAATAGAACAATTATTCCCGCTTCCGTTGAAAGAGATTGCGTCTATTATCGATGCATATCCAAGTGATATTGACTATGTATGGGCACAGGAAGAGCCAAAGAATATGGGAGCATGGGGCTTTATGTTAATGAATTTTGATTTGGTAAAACTTAGGGTGGCTTCAAGAAGAGTATACAGCTCCCCGGCTGCAGGAAGTAGCACGCGTTCAAAGGCGCGACATAAAGAAGTAATAGATGGTGTCTTTGACAAGCCAAAAAAATAGAATCCATTTTTGAGGTATTCATATTTCAGAAGTAAGAAAAAATATCAATAGTAAACAGCATACTATGTTAGAAATGAAAGTTCCCTCACCGGGAGAATCCATAACCGAAGTAGAAATAGCAGCATGGCTAGTTGAAGACGGAGATTATGTTGAAAAGGATCAAGCTATTGCGGAAGTAGATAGCGACAAAGCTACACTGGAACTCCCAGCTGAGGCAAGCGGGATTATTACGTTTAAGGCTGAAGAAGGAGATGCGGTAGCCGTTGGTGCCGTAGTTTGTCTCATTGATACGGATGCAGCCAAACCTGAAGGAGGTAGTGCCGCTAAACCAAAAACAACGGATTCTGAAACGAAACCTGTTGCTGAAGTTAATGCTCCTGTTAAAGAGTCTTATGCTACGGGAACTCCTTCGCCAGCTGCTAAGAAAATACTCGATGAGAAAGGTGTTTTGGCCACGGCTGTGAAAGGTTCAGGAAGAGATGGTAGAATAACCAAAGGGGATGCTGTTAACGCAACGCCCTCTATGGGTTCTGTGGGAGACGTAGAACGCATACCCGAGCGTAAGAAACTATCTATGTTGCGTAGAAAAGTTGCTGAACGATTAGTTTCGGCTAAAAACGAAACAGCTATGCTAACTACCTTTAATGAGGTAGATATGAGCCCTATTTTTGAACTTAGGAAACAATATAAAGAGACCTTTAAGGAGAAACACGGCGTTGGTTTAGGCTTTATGTCTTTCTTTACTTTAGCCGTAGTGCGAGCGCTAAAATTGTATCCAGACGTGAACTCTATGATAGATGGAGACTATCAAATAAAATATGATTTTAATGACATCTCTATTGCGGTATCTGGACCAAAAGGATTAATGGTGCCAGTGATACGGAATGCAGAGAATTTGAGTTTCAGAGGCGTTGAAGCTGAAGTGAAACGTTTGGCTATTAGAGCACGTGATGGTCAAATCACCGTTGATGAAATGACAGGAGGAACTTTTACTATTTCTAATGGAGGTGTATTTGGATCTATGTTATCTACGCCTATTATTAATCCACCACAGTCGGGTATTTTAGGAATGCATAATATTGTTGAACGCCCAATAGTGAGGAATGGTGAGATTGTAATTGCTCCAATCATGTTTGTCGCCTTGTCTTATGATCACAGAATTATTGATGGTCGAGAGTCTGTTGGATTTTTAGTTGCAGTCAAGGAAGCCCTTGAAAATCCGATGGAATTATTAATGGACAACGATGTTAAAAAAGCATTGGAATTCTAGAAATTCTAGGAGAGTAAAAATTAAAAACCCGTCTCTTTATAGAAGACGGGTTTTTAATTTCTGTTAGTTAAAGTCTTCGACGATCTTAAGCTAAGACGAAACAATATAAATAACAATGTTAAGAGAAACAATTACTATCGCTGCAGTAATTGCCAAGACAACAAACCAACTAAATTCATTTTCTAACGGTACCTTACTTGTATAAAGCGTTTCTTTTTTCATATCACAAAGGTAAGAAAAATCGCACATAAGGCATGTACGTATTAACGCGTATATTTTAATAAATACAGCGTTAGACTAAAATATCATAGTGTTCTTTACGTCTTATTAGAAGTGTCATGCCTACTTAATATATAAACAGTTTCTTCCGTAGTCTATTTTTGCCTGGCATTGCTTCAAGAGATCGGCGCCAATTATTCCGTCGATGGCATCTTCATCAACCTGAGCTAAAGCTTCATTCACATGAGACAAATTAAAAAGAATTAGGTCGATATTCTTGAGGACTTTATCACCCATTTTTAATTGGTTATTACGGGCAATCTTTGTTTCCATATTGATAGCGCCAGCACCGGCTGCTTTCACATCACTTACTTCACCATGTAATAAGAAATAGGTAGCTTGATCAAGCCCAATACAACTTGTTGAAGCACCAGTATCTAAAATGAAACTCCCTTTTTTATTATTCACTTTAACCTGAAATTTATAATGCCCCGTTGCTAGTTTTTGCAATGGAATACGATAAAATTTCAGTTGTTCTAATAGGGTGCGTAGCTGCAATACTTTTTTTACAAAGATAGCTAACAAAAAGGTTAGCTTTGCGGCATATGCTAACAGACACCCATACACATCTATATAGCGAAGCTTTCGAAGCGGATAGGGCTGAGATGATGCTTAGAGCTAAAGAAACTGGAGTAGCGCGGTTTTTTATACCAGCGATTGACTCTTCTCATACAGAATCCATGTACCGTTTGGAAGAAAATTATCCAGACCAGGTGCATTTAATGATGGGTTTACACCCTACTTCGGTTAAAGAAAATTACCGGCAAGAACTCGATCTTGTTAAGGCCGCGTTTGATCAAAGAAGCTTTATTGCGGTTGGTGAGATAGGGATTGACTTGTATTGGGATAAAAGTACCTTGGAAATACAAAAAATTGCCTTTAAAGAGCAGATACAGTTGGCGAAGGAATACAACCTGCCTATTGTGATTCATTGTAGAGATGCATTTGATGAGATTTTTGAAGTGCTAGAAGAGGAAAAGGGCGATGCGCTCTTCGGGATTTTCCATTGCTTTACGGGAACAATTGAGCAAGCCCAAAAGGCGCTATCCTATAATATGAAATTGGGAATCGGTGGAGTTGTCACTTTTAAAAACGGCAAGATTGACCAGTTTTTAAACCAGATTCCTATAGCGCAGATTGTTTTAGAAACGGATTCTCCATATCTTTCTCCAGTACCCTTTAGAGGAAAACGAAACGAAAGTAGCTACCTTTCATTAGTTTGTAAAAAAGTGGCAGCGGTATATGATATTTCGGAAGAAGAAGTTGCATTCATTACTACTGAAAATTCAAAACACGTATTTGGCATATAGTTATATGAAGGAAAAAACGAACATACTTTTAATTTACACCGGTGGGACCATTGGTATGATTAAAGATTTTGAAACAGGGGCGCTACGGAATTTCAATTTTGATGAATTGTTAGATCATATTCCCGAATTACAACTATTAGAATGTGCCATAGCAACTACGAGCTTCGATACTCCAATTGACAGTTCTAATATGAATCCAACCTTTTGGAAGGCGTTAGCCTCTTTGATAGAGGAGAATTATGACGCATTTGATGGTTTTGTTGTGCTACATGGCAGTGATACGATGTCTTATACCGCTTCAGCACTTAGTTTTATGCTCGAAAACCTTAGCAAGCCAGTTGTTTTTACAGGATCGCAATTGCCCATTGGAGACTTAAGAACAGATGCCAAGGAAAATTTAATCACATCAATTCAAATAGCCGCCTTGCGGGACAATAAGGGTCCAGTGCTAACTGAAGTAGGACTGTATTTTGAATATAAATTGTATCGTGCCAACAGAACAACAAAAATAAATGCAGAGCATTTTGAAGCCTTTGCTTCATTAAATTATCCTGCCTTGGTCGAAAGTGGAGTAAATTTAGTAATCAATCATGATGCACTATTGAAAAATACAGCTCCAGAGGCGTTAAATGTTCATTTGAAGATGGAATCTAATATCCTTCTTGTGAAGATGTTTCCTGCCATGAATGAGGCAACTGTGAACCATTTGTTTTCGTATAATGAAATGAAGGGTATTATTCTTGAAACCTACGGAAGCGGAAATCTAACAAACGAAATTTGGTTTATTGAGGCACTAAAAGACTTAGTGGCTCGTGGAATCCCGATTGTAAATGTCACCCAATGTAGTGGTGGCAGTGTGACAATGGGTTTATATGAAACTAGTACTGAACTCAAGAAATTGGGTGTTATTTCCGGAAAAGATATAACCACGGAGGCGGCTATTGCAAAACTGATGTATTTATTAGGTAAAGGTGTCTCTTCGGAAGAACTAATAAAGCTGTTTGAAACGTCGCTTCGGGGTGAAATGAGCTAAAAATTGTGTCTTTAATAATTTTATAAGATTATTAAATTCTTGATATTTGCCATCCGTTAAACGGATTTATAATTAGAGAGGTGGCCGAGTGGCTTAAGGCGCACGCTTGGAAAGCGTGTATACGGCAACGTATCGAGGGTTCGAATCCCTTCCTCTCTGCAACAAAAAAGAAGAAACCCAAAATGTCCAAGCTTGCTTGAGCATTTTGGGCTTCGCTTTTTTGTCTTATTGCGAAGCAATAAGTTTTGTTGACAGCTCCCCCTTCTGGGATCAGCGAACAAAGTGAGCTAATCCCAAGGGATTCAAGCTTGCTCCAGTATTTTTACGAAAGGAATAACTGCTATTGCGAAGCAATAGGCATTACCAGTATAACTTATAGGGATCACGAGCTTTCGAAGAAAGTGAGTAATCCCTTTTTTTTTGGAGCTTGCTTGGACATTTTGGGCTTCGCTTTTTTGTCTTATTGCGTAGCAATAAGTTTTGTTGACAGCTCCTCCTTCTGTGATCAGCGAACAAAGTGAGCTAATTCCAAGGGATTTAAGCTTGCTTGAGTATCTGTACTTGGAATTTTTATCCAATTGCGCAGCAATTGGTTTTAAGGGATTCCATTCTGGAATTAGAAGCTTTTTGAAGAATATGAGGAGCATTTTTTGTCTATCCCGGCACTTTATAGGGGCTTTTTTATAAAAAAACAGTGCGTTACACGCCAAAGTTTGGCTTGTCATTTTGGTATCAATAGACTGATATCCTTTTGGTTAATGATGTTATTTTAAGCGATAGGCCCATAGGGCGTGCTTAATTGTTCGTTAGTCGGGTAAACACAGGTATTTACGTCACAAAATTCCGAAGTAAAAAAGGATATATATATATAGGAGTAAGTCCCGATAATCTTTTCGATCCTAAAAAAATCCTCTGCATAATAATCTTGCAGATTAACTAAATATTTTTATATCTTTAAACCTTTAACTAAAAACAGACTTTAAGTCGATAGCAATGAAGAAATTATTTTCCATTATGGCAATTGCCGCACTAGTTTTTGCGGGAACCATCAACGCAAATGCAGCCGCATCTTATAATGCATCAACTGCAGAAACAATTATTACTGCAACAAACGTGACTGTAATTCAAGATGAAGGAGCGGCAGACACAGTAGATGAGAAGAGCTTTCATCAGGTATTAAAGGAAAGATTCGTAGAAGGAGGTCCATCATTTATGGGGATTGTACTTCTTTGTCTTATTCTTGGATTAGCAATTGCTATCGAAAGAATTATTTTCTTAAACCTTTCAACTACCAACACTCAGAAACTTGCTCAGGATGTTGAAGATGCATTAAATAGTGGTGGTATTGAAGCTGCTAAAGAGGTTTGTAGAAATACGAAAGGACCTGTTGCATCTATCTATTATCAAGGTTTAGAGCGTGCAGACGAAAGTATTGAGGCCGCTGAAAAGGCGATTGTAGCTTATGGAGGTGTTCAAATGGGACAGCTTGAGAAAAATGTTTCTTGGGTGTCTTTATTTATTGCACTTGCACCGATGCTAGGTTTCATGGGAACTGTAATAGGTATGATTAGTGCATTTGATAAAATTGCAGCAGCTGGTGATATGAACCCGTCACTTGTAGCAGGAGGTATTAAAGTAGCACTTTTAACAACCGTATTCGGTTTGATCGTTGCTATTATCCTTCAAGTTTTCTATAATTATATCATTGCTAAAATTGATAGCATTGTAAATAGCATGGAAGACTCTTCTATCACATTAATTGATATGTTGGTAGACTACAAAAATAAAAAGTAATATTTAAAAGCACCAAGAAATGGGTTTACATAAAATTTTAAAAATCGTAGCGCTTGTTCTGAGCTCAATAGGCATTGTATTTTTTGCAATGTTGGTGAGTAAGGGAGATGCGGTTATCGAGCAGACGGGTGAAGGTGTTGACGGATTCATATATGTAGCATATATTATGTTCGCATTGGTTCTTTTATTTGTACTAGTATTTGTACTGAAAGGAATTTTCGCGGGTAATCTTAAAAAGACGCTTATCTCAGTTGGACTGTTTTTATTAATAGGAGTTGTATCCTTCGTAATGGCTTCTGGCAGTATAGAAGGGTTGCCATTAGTAGATGATAAAGTGATTTCTGAAAGTAGTTCAAGATGGGTAGGGGCTGGTCTCTATGCATTTTATATACTTGGCATCATGGCCATAGGTGCCATGGTATTCAGTGGAATTAAAAAATTAATTAAGTAATATGGCTAGAAGAGCATCACCCGAAGTAAATGCGGGGTCTATGGCAGACATTGCCTTCTTACTACTTATCTTTTTCTTGGTTACTACAACTATTGAAAAAGACAAGGGTATAGCAAGACAATTGCCTCCTATTGAGCCTCCTACCGAAAAGCCACCAATTATTAAGCAAAAGAATTTGTTCATTGTAAATGTGAACAAGAGCGATCAGCTATTGGTGGAAGAAGAACTGATGGACATAAAGGACCTGCGTCAAGCAGCTATCGAATTCCTTGACAATGGTGGAGCGCTGGCTGGAAACGCTGAACATTGTAATTACTGTAAAGGTAAAAGGGACCCTGCGTCTTCAGATAATCCAGATAAGGCTGTAATATCAGTTCAAAATGACCGATTGACATCTTACGGGACGTACATTCGGGTTCAGAATGAGTTGGTTGCTGCTTATAATTTCCTGCGTGATAGAGAATCAGAGCGTATGTATGGATGGAAGTTTACAGAAGTTAAAAAAGTATTTGATGAAGGGAGATCCTTTGAAGGTGCTAATCAGGAAAAAATGGAAACTATACAAAAATTATTTCCATTGAAACTTTCGGAGGCTGAACCAAAAAAATCGGGTAGTTAAAAAAATAGACTATGTCAAAATTTAATAAGAAAAAAGGCGGTGAATTACCTGCTGTAAATACGGCATCCTTACCGGATATCGTATTTATGTTATTGTTCTTCTTCATGGTAGTAACAGTTTTACGACAAGATAATCTGTTGGTAAAACAAATACTGCCTCAAGCAGATCAGGTTGAAAAATTAAAGAAGGATCGTTCTGTCTATATTTATGCTGGTAAGCCAAGTGCTCGCTATGAAAGTAAGTATGGTAAAGAAGGAAAAATCCAAATAGGGGATAAGTATACTGAAGTAGCTAATCTTAAATACGCGCTCGAAGAAAGTAGACGTAAACTACTTCCGGAATTACAAGATAAAGTGATGGTGGCTTTAAAAGTTGATGAGGAAACCAATACGGGTCTTGTAACTGATATTAAACAAGAGCTACGCTTACTAAATATGCTTAAGCTTATTTATATTGCAGCGCCTGTTAACAAAAACGATAACTAAGCGTTCGTATAAACTTCTAAAAGCGCCTTGTTTCGGATTTCCGGTTCAAGGCGTTTTTTTTTACATTTTATAATTACGTTTACCTTTAGCCTATGGCGCTTCGCTTTAAATTGATATTCACTTGGTGCATGGTTTTTGTAACCGTCACGGCAATAGCGCAGGAAACTTTTAGCGCGGATGCTGGGGATACAAAATATCGAGAGGATCAATTTTATGTTGGCATCACCTACAATTTAATTAATAGTGTGCCATCTGATATAAAATTAAGAGGGCTTTCGGGAGGTATTCAATTTGGTTACCTAAGAGACATGCCTATCAATAAAAGTCGCACACTTGCAATTGCTTTGGGAGCGGGTGTTTCTTTTGATCAATACGGAAGCACACTCTTTATTGGTGAGACTGCAGATCAAAATACCATATTCACAGGGCTTAGTAACAATGATATCAATGTGGTTTTTGATAGCAATAGGTTTAGTACTGCCGTGATTGAAGCTCCAATTGAATTTAGATGGCGATCGTCAACAGCAAAGGATTATAGTTTTTGGCGTGTGTATGCGGGTGTTAGGGTTGGTTATACTTATTGGTATAAAGCTGCCTTTGTTCAAAAGGGTAATACTGTGAATCAAACAGATATTCCAGAGTACGATCGCGTTAGATTAAACACTACTTTAAGTTTTGGGCACAGTAAGATTAATTTCTATGCGAATTATTCAATCAATCCCTTTTTTAAGGATGCAGTTACTACAAATGGTTCTAAAGTTGACTTCCGAAGTTTAAAACTAGGGTTAATTTTCTACATTTTATAGCCAAAAATTCAGCACAATAATTTGAGGTATTACGCCTATAAAAAATCCGATGGCTAATTCGGAATAGGTATGGGAATTGGTATGCAGTCTCGAGGATGCAACCCAACCATTTGCAAAAAAGAAGAAGCCAATTCCGAAGAGAATATTTATTTGATAGTATATGCTCAGGGCAATAATGAACATGGTAAGTCCTGAAATGCCCATTTGGTGTAAACTAGCCTTAAATTTTACTAAACCAAGAAGTAAGGCAGCCAAAGACGAAAATAAAATAGCTACAAAGAAAAAGTATAGTTCTGGGGATTCGTATGGGTTGAAAATCACTTTCAGAATTAAAAGAAGCAACAAACACTGAATCATTAAAGGGATTTTACGCTCCCTTACATCAGGCAACTCAATGGATCCTACAACACCTAAATTTTTCAGAAGAAAAAAAGCAATGAGAGGTATAAGAAGCGTGATTGTTGCAATAGCAAAAACGGTCGATTTAATTAAATCTTCATCATTAAATCGTGGTGTAATGCAATAGTAGATTATTACCCCTGCTAAAGGCATCAAAAGCGGATGGAAAAGGTAAGCGGCAAAACGAAGAAAATACTTCATTAAATCTCTTTTCTAAGGCGGGCAACAGGCAGATCAAGTTGCTCACGGTATTTGGCGATTGTTCTTCGAGCTATGGGATATCCTTTTTCTTTAAGAATTTGAGCGAGCTTATCATCAGTTAAAGGCTTTCGCTTGTTTTCCTCCCCAATAGTAATTTCTAAAATTTTCTTAATCTCTCTTGTCGAAACATCCTCCCCCTGGTCATTCTTCATGGACTCACTAAAGAACTCTTTAATAAGTTTGGTTCCATAGGGTGTATCTACATATTTGCTATTGGCTACTCTAGAAACCGTAGAGACATCCATTTTTATTTTATCAGCAATGTCTTTTAAAATCATTGGCTTTAGCTTACGCTCATCGCCGCTTAAAAAAAATTCTTGCTGGTGATACATGATGGAATTCATTGTAATAAAAAGTGTCTGTTGACGCTGTTTAATTGCATCTATAAACCACTTGGCTGCATCTAGTTTTTGTTTTATAAATTGAACAGCATCTTTTTGGGATTTAGACTTGTCCTTTGCTTCTTTATACCCCTTAAGCATATTAGTATACTCTCTAGAAACATGAAGTTCCGGCGCGTTTCTGCCATTTAAGGTAAGGTCCAATTCGCCATCCACGATTTTAATCGCAAAATCAGGAATTACGTGCTCCACCATTCTGGTATTTCCAGAATAGGTCCCGCCAGGTTTTGGATTGAGGTGTTCTATTTCATGTATGGCATCACGGAGTTGATCTTCGGAAATGTCAAACTTTGAAATTAATTTTTTGTAATGTTTCTTAGAAAAGTGATCAAATGAATGTTCAATCAACTGCGTCGCGAGCGTCACTTGCTCATTAGGTGTTTTTCTTTTCAATTGTAAAAGAAGACATTCTTGCAAGTCGCGTGCCCCAACTCCAGAAGGGTCAAGGCCCTGTACTATTTGAAGTACCTTCTCAATTTTATCTTCGGAAGTATATACGTTTTGTGTAAATGCTAAATCATCAACAATGTCTTGTGTCTCACGTCTTATGTAGCCACTTTCGTCAACGCTACCTACTAAAAAGAGTGCAATTTCTTCTTCTTCTTCATCCAGACGATAGGTGCTTAATTGCTGTAATAAGTGTTGGTTGAAAGATGTTCCTGAAGCATAAGGCGTCTGCTTTTCTTCATCATCTGCACTGTAGTTATTCGCAGACAATTTATAGCTCGGCGTTTCATCATCACTTAGGTAATCGTCTACATTAATATCCGTCTCAATTACTTCATTTCCGTCATCATAATCCTCTTCATAGGTGTCTCCAAAGTCTTCATCATAATCGTCATCATCATCTTTACCCCCTTCAAGCGCCGGATTCTCATTCATTTCCTGTGAAATACGCTGCTCAAAAGCCTGTGTAGGCAATTGTATTAACTTCATCAGCTGGATTTGCTGCGGAGAAAGTTTTTGAGATAATTTAAAACTGAGCTGTTGTTTAAGCATGAATCTATTCGTTCTTATAAATTTAAAGAAATCCAACTACATACGATAGGAAGTGGTCGGGTTTAATATAAACTTGTGATAATTTGTTTCATGCACAATGTGTGAATCACGGAGTGCGAAACAAGAAACTAAAGCCTCAAAAATAGCGTTCCAATTTTCATTTAGCAGATATTAGAATGCAGCGTTTCCAGGAGATCTTGGATAAGGTATTACATCTCTAATATTACTCATGCCTGTTACAAACAACACCAGACGTTCAAATCCAAGACCGAAACCACTGTGTACAGCTGTTCCAAATTTTCGAAGATCTAAATACCAATACAATTCATCCTGCGGAATGCCCATGGCTTCCATTCTCTGTTTAAGCACGTCATACCGCTCTTCACGTTGAGAACCACCCACAATTTCTCCAATACCCGGAAATAGGACATCCATGGCACGTACCGTTTTTCCATCATCATTAAGGCGCATATAAAACGACTTAATTTCAGCTGGGTAGTCAAATAAGATTACAGGGCATTTAAAGTGTTTTTCAACTAAGAAGCGCTCGTGTTCACTCTGTAAATCTGCTCCCCATTCGTCAATGATGTATTTAAATTTTTTCTTCTGATTTGGTTTAGAACGCTTTAGAATATCAATTGCTTCCGTGTAGCTTACACGTTTAAAATTGTTTTCTAAAATGAACTGCAATTTTTCTCGAAGTGTCATTTCACTGCGTTCTGCTTGTGGCTTCGTCTTTTCTTCCTGAAGTAATCTATTTTCGAGGAATTCTAAATCGTCTCCACAATTGTCAATTGCGAATTTTATTACGTATTTAATGAAGTCCTCTGCAAGGTCCATATTGCCGTCCAAATCACAGAACGCAACTTCCGGTTCTATCATCCAGAATTCCGCCAAGTGACGGGATGTATTCGAATTTTCAGCGCGGAATGTAGGCCCGAACGTATATACTTTTCCCAATCCCATGGCGTAGGTCTCAGCTTCTAATTGGCCGCTTACGGTAAGATTGGTTTCTTTTTCGAAAAAGTCTTTTTTAAAGTCAATATTGCTATCAGCATCGAGCGGAGGATTCTTTCCATCCAATGCTGTTACTCGAAACATTTCACCGGCACCTTCAGCATCACTTCCTGTAATGATTGGCGCATGCATATAGTTGAAACCATTGTTTTGAAAGTATTCATGAACTGCAAACGCTAACTTAGAACGTAATCTCATGACTGCGCTAAACGTATTGGTTCGAACACGTAAGTGGGCTTGTTCACGTAATGTTTCTAGCGAGTGACGCTTAGGTGATAGAATGGTGAGCTTTACTTCTTCAGGATCTGCTTCACCTAATATTTCTATTTTGTTCGTCTGGATTTCTACCGCTTGCCCTTGCCCTTGGCTTTCTATTAGTAGCCCGGTGACTGCAATGGCAGCACCAACAGTAACTTTCTTGAGTACTTCTTCTTCGAAGGCTTCAAAATCAACAACGCATTGCAGGTTTTTGATTGTTGAGCCGTCGTTTAAAGCTATAAAACGATTACTCCTAAATGAGCGTACCCAACCTTTGATAATCACCTCTTGTACAGATGGCTCGCTTTTAAGTAAGGTCTTGATTTCAGTATGATTCATGCTGTGTTTTTTCTAAAAAACAAAGATACTTTTTAATTCAGAAACGTGAATTTTTTCTGTTCATTTTCTTTGTTCAGGCTTGTAAGGGAGTCTTGTGAAGATTGAAGTGTAGATTCCGAGTCAAGCTCGGAATGACAATACTGAATCAAGTTCAGTATGGCAAGGCTTAATTTATTGTCACTGTGAACTTGATTCAGAGTTAATTCAAATATTCCTCAACCTCATCACCGTCTTCTTCTGAAGGAATAATTTGTAAGGAAGGTTTTTTTAAGGTCTCTTTGTTGGCAATATTGCGCTCGAGCGATAGCAACAAAGTAGGGAGTAGCAATAAATTGGTAAGCATGGCAAAAAGCAAGGTTGCCGATACCAAAGCACCTAATGCCACGGTTCCTCCAAAGCTAGAAATCGTAAATACCAAGAACCCGAAGAACAGTACGATGGACGTATAAAACATACTCACGCCTGTTTCGCGAAGCGCCGCATAGACAGATTTTTTAATTTTCCAGTTATTTGCGATGAGTTCTTGTCTGTATTTCGCTAAAAAATGAATGGTATCATCAACTGATATTCCAAAGGCAATACTAAAAACTAAAATGGTGGATGGTTTGATAGGAACTCCTAAAATGCCCATTAGTCCTGCCGTAATAATTAAGGGTAATAAATTAGGGATGAGAGATACTAGAATCATCCTCATACTCCGAAACATCCATGCCATGAAGATCGCAATCAATAAAATGGCGAGCGATAGTGATATCACTAAATTATTGACGAGGTATTTGGTTCCCTTTTGAAAAACCAGCGCTTTTCCTGTTAGAGAAACTTCATATCTTTCTGGCGGAAATAATTTGTCGATTTTAGCGCGTAAATCTTCTTCAATCCTATCAAAACGTTCCGTTTTGGTGTCTTTCATATAGGTTGTTATCCTAGCATACTGTCCTGTGCTATCTACATAACTTGACAATAAATTGGTGCTATTTGCACTAGACTTAGCATATGATAGAATAAAGGTGCGTTCTTGGCTATTAGGCAGCTGGTAATACTCGGGATTGTTGTTGTAATATGCTTGTTTTGAATATTTCACCAACTCAGTTACAGATAGCGCCTTGGAGAACTCTGGAACTTCTTTAATGTAGGTTTGCAATTCCTCCATACGCTTAAGCGTTGCGAGTTTCATCACTCCTTTTTTACGTTTGGTGTCGATTAGAATTTCAAGTGGCATAATACCTTCATATTCTCGCTCGAAAAACTTAATATCTGTATAGAATTCTTTATCCTGGGGCATATCTTCGATAAGACTTCCAGAGATTTTGATGTTATTTATTCCTATGATACTTCCGCATAAAAGTAAAATGGCGCCAACGAAAATTGCAATCTTGTGGTTTTTAACCATATGCTCCATCCAGTCAACAAAACTTCCAATCCAGCGCGTATTAAGGTGCTTTAAGTGTTTGTTTTTTGGCACCGCCATATAACTATAGGCAATTGGAATAATAAACAAGCTCAACAAAAAGATCGCGATGATATTTATAGAGGCTACAATACCAAATTCTTTTAGTAGCTGGCTATTGGTCAAGATAAAGGTTGCGAAACCTGATGCTGTTGTCACGTTGGTCATCAAAGTGGCATTACCAACCTTTGTGATAACGCGCTGTAATGATTTTGCTTGATTCCCGTGATTTTTAATTTCCTGTTGGTATTTATTGATAAGAAAAATACAGTTAGGAATTCCAATAACAATTATAAGTGGAGGGATCAACGCAGTGAGCACCGTAATTTCATAATGCAGTAGTCCAAGGATTCCAAAAGCCCACATCACACCAACAATTACGGTCGCCATAGAGATTAATGTGGCTCTAAAAGACCTAAAAAAGAAGAAAAATATAATGGAAGTTACGGCTAAAGCCGCTCCGATGAACATGCCAATTTCATCAATAATGTTTTGGGAGTTTAGCGTCCTGATGTATGGCATCCCGGAAGTATGCACTACGATATCAGTTTCGTTTTCGAAGGCTTCAATACGCGGAATTAAAACCTTATCAATAAAATCTTTACGTGCGGGGGTGTTTACAAGGTCTTTTTTGAGGTATATAGCCGTACGAACCCCTTCTTTGTTTGGACTGAAAACAAGTCCCTCATAAAACGGAAGTTTATTGAATAACTCGTATTGATAGCGTTTCAACTTTTCGGTATCCAAAATGGAATCTTGAATAAACGGCACCATTTCAAAGGCGGCCGTGTCTTTTCTTTTTTGAAGTTTTTGAAGGTCTGAAACCGAAAGGGTTAATTCTACTTCGGGTGCTTTTTTTAGATCTGCGGTAAGTAATTCCCAGGCTTTGAATTTTTTTGGAGTGAAAAGCAAGCTGTCTTTAATTCCCAGAACGATAAGATTGCCTTCTTCGCCAAATTTCTGAAGAAAATTTTGATATTCAAGATTGGTTTCATGGTCATCTGGCAACAAATTGGCTTCGGTATAAGTAAAGCGCATATGTTTCCATTGCATGGCAAGGAAGACTGTAATGATGGCAATGACAATGAGGATGCCAAGTCTATTCCGAAGAATAAATCTGGCAACTGCACTCCAAAAACCAATACTGAATAATTTGTTCAAAAATTGTAAAAATAAAACCCCAACAAAGGTATGAATTAATGCTGTTGAACGAATCTTTTAAGATAAATTTAATAGCTTAAAATTTTGCGTAGAAGGTGAATTTAAAGGATATATTGTCTTCGAAATCAGTAAGGTTATAATATCCATAACGGTACGCCCCACTAAGTCCAAACCCAAAGAAGAGTTTATTGAGTTCTAAGCCAGCTTCTGAATACAATTGATCTAAGGTGTTGAAGCCAATCCCTTGATGGCTTTCTCGATTATCCAAATCTCCTAGGGCATGTTTGGACAACACAACCAGTTCAGGCTGAAAGTGTTTGGAAATATAGAGACTCGGAAGGCTGTGTTTTAGTTGTAAAGTGACTAGTTTGTCTGAAAAGAACTCGCCGAAGTACATGGTCTCAAAGCTTCGTCTTCCTGTCACCGAAAACCTTTGTAAAATCTCATCCTTGGTTGGAGCGTTTGGAGATGCGTGAAAGAGATGAGTGAGTGGTGCGTCACCGGTGGCGTAGTTCCCTTCAACTAATATATGACTACTCGATAGATCGGGATGTTTTATATAGTAGTCAAACTTTAATCCATATTTTGTATAGTTAAAGTCACTCCCTAAAACACCTCCAACGCCTTTGGTTATTTGCGCACTTATTTTTGGTAAACCATCAAAGTATTCGATGTATCCATCCGCTCTTTTAAAGGAATTTGTTTTTGGGCTAATGCGCACAGAAATACTTGCCTCAGAAAGCGCGTAGTTTTCATAGATTTTGCCGTGTTTTGCAAATTGATAATTTTCAATTTGACCTATGCTGCTTCGTGAGAGGTTAATTTCAGATAGGAATTTTTTAGAAAACTTGTGTTGTAGATTAATTTGCCAGGTTTGGTGTGTATAAAACTGTTTTACGTTTACCAATCTTGGTTCAAAAACAGAATAGATGCGATCATCCGTCAAATAATTAAAATCTCCAATTTCACCTAAATCATTTATATAATATGCGCTTAACCATGTGCTTGTGGGTTGTGAAAGTAATGCGCTAGCACCTGCACTATATTTGTTAGCATCGTCTCGAAAACCATACGCAAAATAGCCTCCAACTTTGTAAACCTCACTGAGTTTGTCGTTGGTAATTCCACCTACTCCGGGACGAAGGCCTTCGTAATTATTGTATTTGATTAGATACTTTAAATCTATATCAAAGAATGCCACTGGATAGAAGCCTGTATTAAATGGGCTTTGTCTTTTCTCAGTGGTTTTTAAAGTATCAAGATTAGTTTGAATTGATAGTTGTTGCGCGAAAGCGGCACATCCTACTAGGAGAAGTAGTAAAAGCAACGTGTGTATGCGCATAGTTGTTACATTAACAAATATAAAGGTAAAAATAAAGCGGCAATCAGGCCGCTTTGTTGTGTTTTGTTTAACGCAGAGTCAATTAAACGGTCATGATTTCCTTTTCCTTTTTTTCCAGAATAGCATCAATTTTATTAATATGGTTGTCCGTCATTTTTTGAACGTCAATTTCAAGATTCTTTTTTAAGTCATCGCTAATGTCTAAATCCTTGATTTCACTATTGGCGTTTTTTCTGTCATTACGGACTCCAATTTTAGAATCTTCAGCTTCAGCTTTTGCTTGCTTTGCTAATTCTATTCTACGCTCTTCTGTTAATGGAGGAACATTGATTATAACACTTTCACCATTATTCTGTGGGTTAAATCCAAGATTTGCTATATGAATCCCTTTTTCAATCTCAGAAATAAGGTTTCTTTCCCATGGTTGAATAGTAATGGTCATCCCGTCAGGAGTATTGACATTGGCTACTTGAGAAATAGGTGTAGAGGTTCCGTAGTAATCCACCATAACACCTGCCACCATAGAAGGTGATGCCTTTCCGGCGCGTATGTTAGCTAGTTTTTTTTCTAAATGCCTTAGCGCATTGTCCATGGCCTCTTTAGTGCCATCAATTACGAATTGAATTTCTTCTTCCATGATAAAATTTTTATTTTTCGGAATTCAATAAATATACCAATCTGAAATAGAGTTATAGATTAACTTTAGTCCCTATCTTCTCTCCAGAAACAACTTTCATCAAATTCCCTTTGGTATTCATATCAAAAACAATAATGGGTAATTCGTTTTCTTGGCTTAAAGTAAAGGCTGTTGTGTCCATTACTTTCAAACCTTTACGCAGCACATCATCAAAACTAATAAAATCGAATTTTGTTGCATCCTCATTTTTCTCAGGATCACTTGAGTATATCCCATCAACGCGAGTACCTTTAATAATTACATCAGCTTTTATTTCAATTGCGCGAAGTACGGCGGCACTATCTGTTGTGAAATAAGGGTTCCCTGTTCCGCCACCAAAAATTACAACACGGCCTTTTTCTAGGTGTCTAATAGCCTTACGGCGAATGAAGGGTTCGGCCACTTCGTTAATTTTGATAGCACTCTGCAACCGCGTTGGGATGCCTTCATCTTCCATAGCACTTTGCAGTGCCAAGCCGTTAATTACGGTTGCAAGCATTCCCATATGGTCTCCTTGAACACGATCCATACCTCCGCTTTCTCCTGTGAGCCCTCTGAAGATATTACCACCACCAATAACAATAGCTACTTCTACACCTTTTGCAATGATTTCTTTAATTTCTAGAGCATATTCCTGAAGGCGATCTGGATCTATTCCGTATTGGCGCTTACCCATTAAGGCTTCTCCAGAAAGTTTTAGAAGGATTCTTTTGTATTGCATAGTGACGTTTTGTGGCGTAAAAATAAGGAAAAAAAGTGTTTGGTGTTTAGTATGCGGTAAACAGTTGTTAGATAAATGTTTTTCGCAGCTATATAGCTGCAAACAAAAAAACCCGCTTTCATAACGTATGAAAGCGGATTTATATTATGTTGATATCCTTTGCTCGTAGTGAACAGGATACTATAAACTTAATTTAGGCCAAAGTAACTCTTTTAAATCCAGCTACTTCAACATCACCAGTGGATTTAACATAAGTTGCAACACTCATCTTATCATCCATAATATAGTTCTGATCTAATAGACATTGTTCTTGATCAAGCGTTGTGTTATCACTAATAAAGCGCTCTAATTTACCAGGTAAAATTCTATCCCAGATTTGCTCTGGCTTTCCTTCAGCTTTCAATTCTGCTTTTGCAGATGCTTCAGCGTCTGCCATAACGGTATCTGTTAATTGAGCTCTTGAAATATATGTAGGAACATTTTTAAGTGTTTTGCCTAAACGTCCTAATTCGATATTTTCTTTTTCAATAACAGCGATACGTGCTTCTGTTTCTGAATGAACAAATTCTGGACTGAAATCTTTGTAAGACAAAGTAGTAGCTCCCATTGAAGCAACCTGCATTGATACATTTTTAGCAACCCCAGCAGCATTATCTATTGCTGCAGATAAACCTGTAAGAGCACCAATTTTCTTTCCGTGAATGTAAGTCCCAACGAAAGTAGCTTCTAAAATTTCGAAACCACCAATTTCAAGTTTCTCACCAATCACACCTGTTTGCTCGATTAATTTTTCAGCGACAGTCATTCCATTTTCGAAATCTGAAGCTAAGAAAGACTCTTTTGTGTCGTGATTGATCGCGATTGCAGCCATCTCACGGGCCATTGCTGTGTATGAATCATTGTTTGCAACGAAATCTGTCTCACAGTTCAAAGACAAGACAACACCTCTTGTGTTGGTGTCATTTATTTGAGATACAACAGCGCCTTCACTTGAGTCTCTGTCTGCTCTTTTTTCAGCAATTTTCTGACCTTTCAATCTAAGGACTTCGATTGCTTTATCCATATTTCCTTCTGCCTCGACC
>Ga0114916_1000370_pt1 | contig 31924 bp, 24 predicted proteins | sample MalvirAntarct_66_FD_83501 | JGI IMG/M metagenome (GOLD analysis project Ga0114916, IMG submission 83501) | Marine viral communities from the Global Malaspina Expedition - Malaspina viral metaG Antarct_66 | ecosystem: Environmental > Aquatic > Marine > Oceanic | place: West Anvers Island... | reverse complement strand
CTGATGCACTGCTGCAGGACAGCGTCCCGACAGCTCGCCCTTCGACAAGCTCAGGGTGAGCGGGTGCATGGGCGGCCGCCGAGGCGGGCTGAGGTCAGTTCCTGGAGTCGCAGGCTACTCGGCCGCCGCCTCGTGCTCGCGGATCACGCCGACGAGCTCCGGGCCGAAGCGCTCGACGCGCGACTCGCCGAGGCCCCACACGCCGAGCAGCGCATGGACGTTTCGAGGGCGGACCGAGACCAGTTCGCGGAGCGTGCGGTCGGAAAAGACGGTGTAGGCGGGGAGGCCCTCGCTCTTCGCGCGCTCCGAGCGCCAGGCGCGCAGGGCCTGGAACAGCGGATCGTCCGGGCGCACCTCGGGGCCCTCGTCGGCGGCGCTACGGGTGCGACTGCTGAGGGAGGCCTGGGTCGCGGGCGGGGCCGGGGCGGGAGAGGCCTCGGGGTGCTCGCGCTCCCACTCGTCGACGATGGCTAGCACGTCCCGGCCGAACCACTGCGCGCGCTTGCTGCCGATACCCCAGATCGCCTGCAGCGTGGCCACCGTCCGAGGGCGGTAGGTCGCAATCTCGCGGGCGGTGCGGTTCTCGAACACACGGAACGGGTCGCGGTCGCCCTGGCGCGCGATCGCCTCGCGGAGGTCCAGGAGACGGTCGTAGAGGTCTTCGGGGAACGCGGCCTCGCCGGATGCGTCTTCGCCGTCGTGCCGCCCGAGGCAGTTGTCGCAAGTCTCACAGCGCTCGGCGGCCTCTTCGCCGAAGTAGCGCAGGATGACGCCGCGCCGGCACCCGTTCGTCTCGGCGTACTCGGTCATCTCGCGCAGCCGGCTCTCGGCGTACGCGCGGTGCCGCTCGATGGCGGACGTGTCGATCGGCGCGTCCTCGCGGTCCGAGGTGATGCGCAGCGCGACCGGATCGAGCAGCCTCGAGTGGCGGAGCGCCGAGACGATCATCCCGTAGCCGGGATCCTCGTCGGCGACGCCGAAGGGGAGGCGCCCCGTGCTCGGGTCGGCGATCCGCACCCAGCGCTGCCAGACGGCGCGGACATCCTCGGCGGAGGGGTGGGCGTCGTCGATGAAGCGTTGCTGGGATCGGCGGTCGTTCCGCGCGTAGAGCAGCGTGCACTCCGAGGGATCACCGTCGCGCCCGGCGCGGCCGGCCTCCTGCGTGTACGCCTCGAGGCGGCCGGGCATGTTGACGTGAATGACATAACGCACGTCTGGCTTGTCGATGCCCATGCCGAACGCGTTCGTCGCGACGATCACCGGGATCTCGCCGACGGTGAACCGACGCTGGACGGCGGAGCGCACCTCGCGCTCGAGGCCTGCGTGGTAGGCCTGCGCGCGGACGCCGGCGTCACGCATCGCCTGCGCGAGGTCCTCGACGGCGCGACGGGTGCGGGCGTACACGATTCCCGCGAGGCCCGGGCGGCTCTTTGCGTAGTCGATCACCCACTGCACGCGGTCTTCGACGCGGTCGATGCGCTCGACGGCCAGCGTGAGGTTGGGGCGGTCGACGGTCGTGACGACCTCGGCCGCGCCGTCCAGCCCGAGGCGGAGCGCGATGTCGCGGCGCACCTGCGGGTTCGCAGTCGCCGTCAGCGCGAGTGTCCGAGGCATCCCGAGCCGCTCCCGGACGAGGCCGAGCTGCAGGTAGTCCGGCCGGAAGTTGTGGCCCCACTCCGAGATGCAGTGCGCCTCGTCGATCGCGAGGAGGTTCACGCCGGCCTCGCGTAGCCCGGCGACGAAGCGCTGGTTCTGGAACCGTTCGGGGGCGACGTAGAGCAGGGGAGTGCGTCCCTGCACGAAGTCCAGGTAGCGCCGGTTCTGTTCCTCGCGGTTGATGTTGGAGTTGATGAAGGTCGCCGCGACGCCCGAGGCCTGCAGCCCCTCGACCTGGTCCTGCATGAGCGCGATCAGCGGAGAGACCACCACGGTGCGTCCGACCTCGAGGGCTGGGAGGACATAACAGAGGCTCTTACCGGAGCCGGTCGGCATCACCGCGACGACATCGTGATCGGCGAGGGACTCGAGGACGCGCGACTGGCCACCTCGGAAGTCGGGGTAGCCGAAGGTCTCGCGGAGCTTCGAGCGGTAGGCGTCGAGGGACTCAGGGAGCGGTTCGCCCGGCGCTGTTCGAGGAGTGCCGTCCGAGGGCGCCTCGGCGGGTGGGGCATCAGCGAGCGCGCCGCACGCCTCGCACCACGGGTCAGCGGCAGCGATCGGCTCGCCGCACTCACCGCACTGCTGGCCGGTCTGGCCTTCGCTCGTCTGGGCCATCGCCACGCGGGACTCCGCACACTCGAACATTCGACGTTGGAACGTGGCTGGGGGAAACCATCGTATCGCGTAAGCGGGTGATCGTTGACCCCGAACTGTCGCGAGGGCGAACATCACTGCTCGCCGTCACTCCCAGGCAAGGGCGAAGGGCCAGAAATGCGCGGAATGCGATCCCGACCGCTCGTCCTCGTGCTTACCGTCGCCGCGCTTGGCCTCTCGGTCGCGGCCTGCGGCGGCACCGACGACGCGACGAGCACGCCGACATCCACGCCTAGCTCGACCGCCACGGCGACGATCACGCCCTCCGGGACTTCCCCTGCTGGGATCGCCACCGTCGAGGAGATCGACTTCACGGACGCGAGCGTGATCGGCCCGCTGATCGACCACTTCGGCGGCGGCGAGATCGACCCCAACCGCATCCAGTACGTCGACCTCACGCGCGACGGCACCGACGACGCGTTCGTACCCGTCGAGTCCGGCGGCACGGCGGGCGACGTCGGCGCCGCGCTCCTCACGATCGAGGATGGACAGCCTCGCGTCGCGGGCTACATCGAGACCGGCGGGCGCATCGAGGTCCGCTTCCCCGAGGTGGGCGGCGGCATCGTCGTCACGACCGAGGGCGTCTGGGAGCCCGGCGACGCCGAGTGCTGCCCCTCGCAACTCCGCGAGTCGACCTACGAATACGAAGGCGGCGAGTTCGTGCTGAAGGACGAGCAGGTCGTCGACAACCCGGACGTTGAGGACGACTAACCAGAGAAGCCGCTAGAGGTCGGCTGCGCCCTGGTCACGAGCAATGGCGCGCTCGGCTGCCTCGCGCGCTTCCTCGTCCCAGCTGTGCAGCAGGGCGTCGAGCGCCTGGGCGCACTCAGCGGGTACGGCGAGGGCAACCTCGGATAGGACGGAGCGGAGGCTCGCCTCCGGCCACGCTCCGCCGGCGCGCTCGCCGAGGCGGTGCTCCAGGCCTCGGGCGTGCGAGGCGAGCATCCGCCGATCCTGCTCGAGCCGGTGGAGTAGGCCGGACACCGTCGGGGCGCCGTACATCACGGCGGCGACCGCCGCAGGATGGCGGTCGAGACGGCCCGAGGGCGGTGCGACGCCAGCCGCCGTCGCGGCGAACGTGGAACAGGCGAGTTCCGTGAGCACCGCCAGCGCCGCGACCCGCCGTCGAGGCGAGCGCCGCTCGAGGTCCGCCTCGTCGGCGCGGAGGTCGCCCACCTCGTGCATGGCGACGGCGATGCGTCGATGCAGTTCGCCGGCGGCCTCCTCGAGCGTGTCGAGTGGCAGCTCGTCGAACGCGGTGAGGTTGAGATCGAGGTCGCTCGTCATCCCGCCTATCCTACCCATGTGAACGACATCGGCATCACGAAGCACCTGGTGATCTTCACCGCGCTGATCATCAACCTGTGGATCGGCGGTGACCTCATCGAGGTATGGCAGGGCCACGCCGTCCGCACGATCTTCGAACTCGTGATGATCCTCGGCTACATGGTGCTCATCCTCGGGATCACCGCACCGCTCCCGTGGCGGCGCAAGAAGGACGAGGAGCCCTCGGAGTCCGGTCGCTCCGGACGGTCGTGAGCGAGACGCTCTCGCCGTCCCTCGATCCCGCGTTGTCCGCGCTGCACCTCGATGTGCTCTACGAGACCGACGACCGAGGGCGTCTGCTCCGCGTCCGCGGTTCTGACCGTCCACCGCCGCTGGCCCACCTGCTGCGCACGCCGCTCGGGAACCGCTGGCTGGTCGGAGCGACGTTGCCTGAGGACACTGCGGCCCGCCTCGACACCTCGTTCGCAGACGAGCCAGTCACGGATCCGGATGAGTGGGAGCAGCACGAGCCGCGCTGCCTCGAGGTGGTGCGAGCGCTCCTCGATCCGTTCCGCCGGCCTGGCCCAAGAGCGCCCGAGTACCGAGGGCCAGCCTTCGCGTTCCCCGACGAGCTCGTCATCATCGGCACCTCCGAGGTCTACCAGCCGGACGGCGATGCCTCGCTCGTTTCCGCCGACCTCGGGTGGATCGTGCACGCTTCCGAGGAGGAGCGCCCTCTCCTCGTTGCTCGCGATGAGCAGGGGGTGGTCGTCTCGGTCTGCCACGCGGCGCGTGCGACCTCGGAGGGGGCTGAGGCCGGACTTGATACGGCACCCGAGGCCCGACGGCGCGGGCATGCGCTCGCGGTTACCTCGCGCTGGGCGGTGGAGGTGCGAGCCTCCGGTCGCACAGCGCTCTACAGCACCGCGTGGGAGAACGAGGCATCGCGGGCGGTGGCGCGTCGACTTGGCCTCGTGCGGTACGCGGAGGACTGGCACTTCGGGTAGGTGCGTGCTTACTCGACTGGCAGCCAGCGCGTCGGTCATGCGAACATCGATCTTCGCGGGAGCGGCCGCGGCGGGGGCGATTAGCTCAGTGGTAGAGCGCCCGGTTTACACCCGGAAGGTCAGAGGTTCGAACCCTCTATCGCCCACCACGTCCCTCGCGTAGCGCGCCTCGCCCCTACGTCGCGCTCGAGGTGACCTCGCGCAGCACGTCGAAGTACTCCGGGAACGTCTTGGCGGTGGTGCCGGGGTTCGTGATGCGAATTCCGGGCGCGCGCAGGCCTGTGACCGCGAACGACATTGCGATGCGATGGTCCTCGTAGGTCTCGATTTCCGCCGGCTGCGGCGTGCCCGGCTGGATGGTCACTGAGTCCCAGTCGTCTTCGACCTCGATCCCCATCCGACGCAGTTCGGTGGCGGCGGCGACCGGCCGGTCGCTCTCCTCGTAGTGGGTCTGCGCGATGCCTCGAACGGTGGTCGGGCCATCCGCGAACGGCGCGATCGCCATCAGCGAGGTGGCCACGTCGCCCATCTGAGTGAAGTCGGCGTCGACGCCTCGCAACTGCGGCGGACCCTGCACCTCGATCGTGTCCTCGCCGATCTCGACGCGGCACCCCATCTCCTCGAGGACTTCGAGGATCCCGAGGTCGCCCTGCGCGGAGCGATTCCCGAGGCGTGGGACGACGACTCGACTGCCCGTGACGGCAGCGGCCGTGAAGAAGTAAGACGCGGCGGATGCGTCCGGCTCGACGGCGTACGTGCGGCCCTCGTAGTGCTGTCCGGCGGGGACGTGGAACGTCGCGTTGCCGTTGCGTTCGGCGCGGACGCCGAACTCGGCCATCGTCGAGAGCGTCATCGTGACGTAGGGCGCGGAGACCAGGTCACCGTCCACGGCGACCTCCACCTCCGAGGCGGCGTAGGGCGCGGCCATGAGGAGCGCGCTGAAGTACTGGCTTGAGATGTCGCCGCGCATGAGCGCGCGACCACCGGCGAGGCCGGACGCGCGGACGTCGATGGGCGGGCAGCCGTTCTCGAACCGACTCACGATGTCCGCGCCGAGCTGACGCAGCCCGTCGAGCAGCGGCTCGATCGGCCGCTTCCGCATCGCCTCGGACCCGTCGAGGCTGAAGTTGCCCTGTCCGAGGGTGAGCGCGGCGGTGAGGAAGCGGGCGGCCGTCCCCGCGTTTCCGATGAACAACTCGCCCTCGCTCGCGGGGAAGGGCCCGCCTGCCCCCGTGACGACGTAGGTGTGCGGGTCGGGCTCCTCGATGGTCACGCCGAGCGCGCGCAGCGCCGTGAGCATGTAGCGCGTGTCGTCCGAGGCGAGCGCATCCGTGATCGTCGACTCGCCGCGGGCGAGCGCGGCGATGAGGAGGGCGCGGTTGGTGTAGCTCTTCGAGCCGGGGAGCTGGACGGTCGCATCGAAGGGACGGGTGACGGGCTGGATCTCGACGGCGTCCATCTGAGGTCTCTCCGGCCCGTAGGCGAGTCGCGTGCGCGTCCGGTCAGGCGGCTCAGGCTATCCGAACGTCCCGGCGCGCTCCATCATCGGGCGGCAACCTAGGGCATCACCCGCCGACACCCTCGGAGGGACGGTCGCAACCTTGCCGCAGTTTCTGGCCGCTGCCTACACTTCGCACGCGACGTCACCGTCTGCCGCTCGGCTGAGCGGCCTCCTGATCTCCACTCAAGGACGTACGCGGAAGACATGGGTAGGCCTCAGTGAGCAAGAGCATCCAGGAGTGGCGCGAGACGACGCACGCGAAGGCGACGTCGCGGTTCAAAGAGCGCAAGGACCCCTTCCAGACGCAGTCGGGCGCCGAAGTCCGGCCGCTCTACGGCCCGGAAGACCTCGCCGACTGGAACTACCACGAGAAGCTCGGCTACCCGGGCGAGTTCCCGTTCACGCGCGGCGTGCAGCCCACGATGTACCGCGGGCGCCTCTGGACGATGCGCCAGTACGCCGGCTTCTCGGACGCCGAGGAGTCCAACCGCCGCTACAAGTTCCTGCTGGAGCAGGGGCAGACCGGCCTCTCGGTCGCCTTCGACCTGCCGACCCAGATCGGCTACGACTCCGACCACATGATGGCCGAGGGCGAGGTCGGCAAGGTCGGTGTCGCGATCTCCTCGCTCGCTGACATGGAGACGCTGACCGACGGCATCCCGCTCGAAGAAATCACGACGTCGATGACGATCAACGCCACGGCGCCGATCCTCCTCGCGTTCTACGTCGCAGCGGCCAAGAAGCAGGGCGCCGACCTCACGAAGATCAGCGGCACGATCCAGAATGACATCCTCAAGGAGTACATCGCGCGCGGGACGTACATCTTCCCGCCGCGCCCTTCACTCCGCCTGATCACGGACATCTTTGCCTGGTGCAAGGACAACGTGCCCGAGTGGAACACGATCTCCATCTCCGGCTACCACATGCGCGAGGCGGGCTGCACCGCCGCGCAGGAACTCGCGTTCACGTTCGCCGACGCGATCGAGTATGTCGACGCCGCCCTCGAGGCTGGCCTGAAGTTTGACGAGTTCGGTGGGCGGCTGGCCTTCTTCTGGGCCTGCCACTCGAACTTCCTCGAAGAGGTCGCGAAGTTCCGCGTGTCGCGCCGGATCTGGGCGAAGATCGCGACGGAACGGTATGGCTCGCAGGATCCGCGCGCGCAGATGGTGCGGTTCCACACGCAGACCGGCGGCGCGACGCTCACGGCGCAGCAGCCGCTGAACAACATCATCCGCACGACGCTGCAGGCGATGTCAGCCGTCCTCGGCGGGACGCAGTCGCTGCACACGAACTCGTACGACGAGGCGCTGGCGCTGCCGACGGAGAAGTCCGTCGAGATCGCCCTGCGCACGCAGCAGATCATCGGGCACGAGTCCGGCGTCGCCGACACCATCGACCCGCTGGCCGGCTCCTACTTCGTCGAGGCCCTCACGGACCAGCTCGAGGCGGAGGTCTGGGCCTACCTCGACCGGATCGAGGACATCGGCGGCGCGCTGGTCGGGATCGAGCAGGGCTTCCAGCAGCGCGAGATCCAGGAGTCCGCGTTCCAGATGCAGCGCCGGGCGGAGACCAAGGACCGCATCGTCGTCGGCGTGAACCAGTACATCACCGCCGACGAGATGGATGCCGAGATCATGCGACCCGACCCGGCTGTGGCGCAGCGCCGCGCGAAGCACCTCCAGGAGCTCCGCGCCGGCCGTGACCAGGCGAAGGTGGACGATGTCCTCGCGCGGATCCGGAAGGCCGCCCACGGGCCGGAGAACATGATGCCGCTGCTGGTGGAGGCAGCCGAGCTCTACGTCACCATTGGCGAGATGTGCGGTGTCCTTCGCGAGGAGTGGGGCGAGTACCAGGAGATCGTGACGATCTGATGCCGGACGCCCCTCGATCCAGTGGACGTCCGGACGCAGTCGCCGAGGCGATCCCGGGGATCATCGAGGCGAACCAGGCCGCGCGTGCCGAACTGATCGAGGCCGTCGACGCGCTGACCCCGGCGCGCCGCCAGGAGCGCTGGTTCGGTGACTGGTCGATCCAGGACGTCATCGCCCACCTCTACGAGTGGCAGAACGGCTACGCGCACGCCCTCGAACGGATGGCGCGAGGTGAGCGGCCGGAGATCCCGGACTTCGATCCGACGAGCGGCGACGACCCATACAACGCCTTGGTCGTGGAGCGGAACCGTCATCTGACGTGGGAGGACCTCCTCGCCCACCTCCGCGCGGCGCGAGAACGCCACGAGGCCGCCGTGAAGAACCTCGTTGGCCGCCTGCCGGCGGAGCGGTTCGAGGAAGGTCGCACCGCCCGCAACCTCTCCGACACCGCCGGCCACGACCGCGAGCACATCGCGCCGATCCTCGCGTGGCGCCGCGAGCAGGGCATCTAACGTGCGACTCACTGTCCTCGGCGGTGGGGGAGGGATCCCGGAGCCGGGCGGCGCGTGCAGCGGCTATCTCGTGGAGCACGAGGGCTTTCATCTCCTCCTCGACCCCGGCTACGCCACCTACCCACGGCTGATCGAGCACGTCTCCGCCGATGACCTCGGCGCGGTCCTCGTGAGCCACGGCCACCCCGACCACTGCGCCGACTTGAACCCGCTGCTCCGCGCGCGTGTCTTCGGCTTAAGGCCGAAGGACACGCTTCCCGTCTTCGCGCTGCCCGGAGCCCTCGACGCCATCCTTGCGATCGAACCCGGCGGGTGGCTCAAGCCCATAACTGACCTGCGGACGTTCGAGGCGGGCGAGCGCTTCGAGGTCGGTCCGTTCGAGGTCGCGACGTTCGGGCTGCCTCACTACGTGCCGAACGCCAGCTTCCGCCTTTCGGCAGGCGGGCGCACGCTCGCCTACACGGGCGACACCGGCCCGACTGATGACCTGTTGACACTCGCGCGCGACGCCGACCTCTTCCTCTGCGAGGCCACCCACCCTCGCCGAAAGGAGGAGGGGCTGCTGCACCTCAACGCTCACGCGGTCGGCGAGTACGCCACGAGGGCGGGGGTCCAGCACCTCGTCCTGACGCACCTGTGGCCTGGCACACCGCCGGAGGATGCCATCGAGGCCGCGCGGGAGACGTACGGCGGGCGTCTCGACGTCGCGCGCCCGGGACTCGTCCTTGAGATCAGTCGATGAGATATAGAAGGCGCAGCGCCGCTCAAGCGAAGCGGCTACCAGCAGGGAGCACCCAGTGATCGACCGCATCCATCACGTCGGCATCGTCGTCCACAGCGCGGATGACGCGCTTGGTTTCTTCCGGGACAAGCTGGGCCTGACCGTGACGGAAGACCGCGTCGTCGAGGAACAGGGCGTGCGAGGGGTGCTGCTCGCCCTCGGGGAGAACGAGATCGAGTTGCTGGAGCCGACCCGCGACGACACCGGCGTGGCGCGGTTCCTCGAATCACGCGGCCAGACGCTGCCCCACATCTGCTTCAACACGGACGACGTCGTCGCCGAACTTGAACGCCTCAAGGGCCTCGGCGTCGAACTGATCGACGAGACCCCGCGCGACGGGCTCGCGGGCCGGATCGCCTTCATCCACCCGAAGGCGATGCTCGGCGTCCTCGTCGAGCTCGCCACCCCGCCTTCCGGATCGCACGTCTCACACGACAAGGGCTTCGACCACCTCGCCGTCACCGTCGCGGACTACGAGGTCGCGAAGGCGACCTGGAAGCAGAACGTCGGTCTCGATGTGACGAACGAGATCCGCAACGAGGAGCGCGGGATGCTCATCGGGCAGATGCCCTCGGGGCAGTGCATGGTGGAACTCATAACCCCCACCTCGCCGGATTCTCCCATCGCGAAGCGCATTGAGGAGCAGGGCGAACGGGCCTCCTCGATGGTCGCGATCGAGGTCGCCGACATCGACGCCGAGGTCGCGAAGCACCGCGCGAACGGCCTCGACCTCCCTGACCCCGCCCCGGGCGCCCTCCCCAACAGCCGCACGAGCACCATCAGCGCCGAGCAAGCGTTCGGCCTCGCGATCCAGTTTATTCAGTTCGACTAGTAGTAATCTCGCGGCGTGAAGCCGCGACGTCGATCCGCCCCAGCTCTGACTGCACTCGTACTTGCCACGCTGCTAGCGATGGCTTGCACGTTTGACGACTCGGCACGCCCCGAGGCGACCCTTTCGTCAGCGGCAACGCCGACAGCCACGGCACCTGTTGGTGAGACGACCCTGCCGACGCCCACCTCGACCCCCACATCGACGCCCCGAGTTCCGGATGGTTTTCCCGTCGAAGCGCCGGGGGCCGACCATCAGGCGGTAGGACTGGTCAATGGGCTCCCATCCGGCGCGATTGGGCCACTTGTGGTGTACATCCACGACGATCCGCCGGAAGCCAGTACTCCCCGACGGGCCGAGGTGGGACTCTTCGACCTCGGGACGGGGCAATCCGTATCCACCTTCGTCGTGAGTTCCTGGCGAGGCGTCAACGTCAGCCTTGCCGGCAGCCGAGTCCTGGTTTCGTTCGCGCGGCAACTCTGGTCGTACGCCCTTGACGGGAGTGACGGCACATTGCTCGTCGACGACCCCGGTCTTCCTCTCGCATGGATCCATCCATCGCCGGACGGTCGCTACGTCACGGTGGTTTCGGGTGATCCGGACGACGAGGAGCTTCGCGTCGTAGAGGTCGAGAGCGGCGCCATTGTTCTGGACGTCCGTCACGATGACCCTCGATGGGGCGCTGGTGAGGGACGCCCATCACCAATCGGCTGGATCGACGGTGAGTCGATCTGGGTAGGCCTCGCTGACCCTTCGAGCGGACATAACTGGCTCGGCGTCGCGGTTCTACGCCTGAACGGCGAGGTCGAGGGTCGGCCCGATGATGAGGTCTATCCGGTGCCCAATGGGCTACGGGCCCGCATGGTCGGGCGGCTCTGGTCAAAATGCGGCATTGGTGGCTACGCCGGCGCGACCGCGATCGAGGTGATCGACGGTAATAGCCAGGTGATCCACCGTGTCGTGGCCGACGGCCCCGTACTTGGTTTCCCCGAGCTCGCTCCTGACTCCGGTGAGTTGCAGTACGACATCTGGTTGCCCGAACCGGGCCTTCTCGCACAGCTGAACGAGGTCGAGGACAACGCGAGTGGATGCGTGCCGTACGAGCTCGAAGTTCCCGCGCTGGCCGCCCCGGTGGAGTCCCGCCGAGTTGACCTCGTGACGGGCGCCACGGATACGATCCCGCTCCTCGATGTACGGCAGGAGTGGTACGGCGATCGGTCGGTGAGCTTCGTCTGTGGGGGCGAGTCGTTCCCCGCGCTGGACTATGGCAACGGCACCTGGGCGACGCCGTCGCTAGGGACCGCCGGTGCCGGCCCGCCCTTTGGTTTCTCCAGCGAGCTGTGCAGTCGCGGCTCCGACCACACGGAACTCCGCGTTGGTGGCGTCACCGTGGACCGGGGAGAGGTGTTCCGCGTGCTCGGCTTCATCGAAGTCCCCTGAGCGAGCCCATCAGTCCCCCTCCCGTCCATCCCTCGCTTCCCCTCGCGTCTGGAACGCGTGCTGCTCGCGGGACACGCGCACGAGGCGCTCAGCGCGCCCTTCGAGGTAGGCGCGGCGGTCCGGGTCTGACTCTTCACGAGAGAGCTGGTGGAGCACCTCCGCGAGTGCTTCCGCCAGCTGGTCGGAGCGGGCGTCGCTGGCGCGCTCAGAGCGGAAAGCGGCGTTGTGGAGCAGGACGAGCAGGACGAGCGACGTGGGGTTCGCTATGGAGTCGACGATCAAGTCGGACGTGCCGGGATCCAGCAGCCAAAGGGTCGGAATCCACGCCACGACAGCAGCCAGCGTCAGGATGAAGAACCAGGAGCGCGAGACCTGCACGGAAACGGCTTCGGCGAAGCGGTTGAACCACATGCGGCGGATCCTCCGGTGGTAGGGCGCCGACCCCCTACGATGATGCCACCCGAGGCCGACCGCGATGGCGCATCCTCGCGGGAGTGGCGAGCAACTGCGCGCTCGGGGAGACTAGGCGACGCTCACCTGTGGGTGAGGTGCCGAACTGCAGGAACGGGAGAGTCATGGTGACAACGGGATCCCCCATCCGAGTCCTCATCGCGAAGCCGGGCCTCGACGGCCACGACCGCGGCGCGAAGGTGGTCGCTCGCGCGCTGCGCGATGCGGGCATGGAGGTCATCTACACCGGCATCCGCCAGACCCCGCAGATGATCGCGGAGGCGGCGCTGCAGGAGGACGTGCAGGTCGTCGGCCTCTCGATCCTGTCGGGCGCGCACCTGGAGCTCTTCCCCCGCGTGGTCGAGGAGCTCAAGGCCCGCGGCATCGACGACGTGCTGCTCTTCGCCGGCGGGATCATTCCGAACGACGACATCCCGAGGATCAACGAGATCGGGTTCAAGGGCGTCTTCGGCCCCGGCACGGACACGAACGACATCATCGAATTCGTGCGCGGCAACGCGCCGGCTCGCACCTAGCGACCTCAGTACGGCTCCGCCGGGGCCCCAGAAAGAGGCCGAGTGCCCGAAGCACCAGCAGTCGATATCACCGCGCTCGCCGAGGGCATCCTCGAGGGCAATCGTCGCGCGCTCTCGCGCTCCATCTCACACGTCGAGGCGGACACGCCCGTCGGCCGCGAACTCCTTGAGCGGCTCTACCCCCGCACGGGCCATGCCCAGGTCGTCGGTATCACCGGCTCCGCTGGCGCCGGCAAGTCCACGCTCGTGGGCGCGCTCGCGCGCGAACAGCGCAAGCGAGGGCGCACCGTCGGCATCGTCGCGGTCGACCCATCGTCGCCGTTCTCGCACGGCGCGATTCTCGGCGACCGCATCCGCATGCAGGATCTGACCGCCGACGGCGGCGTGTTCCTGCGCTCCATGGCCTCACGAGGGAACCTCGGGGGGCTGTCTGAGTCGGCGACCGGCGTCGCCGATCTCCTCGACGCTGCCGGATTCGACATCGTGCTGATCGAGACGGTGGGCGCCGGCCAGGACGAGGTCGAGGTCGCGAACGCGGCCGGGACGACAGTGCTGGTCGCGAACCCGGGCGGCGGCGACGAAGTGCAGTCGATGAAGGCCGGCCTCATGGAGGTCGCCCAGATCATGGTCGTGAACAAGGCGGACCTCGCCGGCGCGGACACCGCTGTCACGCAGCTCCGAGGCCTGCTCGCCATCGCCGACCTCGGCGCGTGGAAGCCGCCCATCCTCAAGGCGATCGCCCGCACCGCTGAGGGCATTCCGGAGCTCGTGGACGCGATCGACGAGCACCAGGCTCACATCAAGACCTCCGAGCACGCTGAGGAGGAACGCCGGGCCCACGCGGAGCGGCAACTCCTCGCGATCACGCGCGCGATCCTCCACCGGGAGGCGCTCAGCACGGCGTCGCAGTCCGGCGCGCTCGCGGATCTGGTCTCGGTGGTCGCCGAGCGCTCTCGCGACCCGAGGAGCGCCGCCGAGGAGCTCCTGGAGGCCGTCCGCCACGAGTGGGCGGGGCGGTAGCGGAGCGATGCTCCGCGTCATCCTCGTCGCGGAGCCGCCGCCGGAGCAGTCTGAGGCCGTCGCCGCCGCCCTCGAGAGCACACCGCTGACGGAGGTCTTCGCCGCATCCGGGATGCTGCCGGCCTCGAACCGGATCGCCAGCCTGCACTCGCTCACCGCGACCCGTGACGATCGCTTCGATGCAGGGGCGACCGCGCTTGAGGCGATCCTCGGCGTCGCGGAGTCCAGCGAAGGCACCATCGCCGTCGTGGCTACCTCAGGGGTGGTCAGGGACGTGCTCGTGCACGCCCTCGACGCCCCCGTGCCGGAGGACCGGCTCGCCCTCGATGCGGGCGCGATCGCCGAGGTCGAGGTGCGCACGGACGCGCCGTGGACGGTGAACCGCATCAACGACGCGTGCCACCTCGGGCCGCTGGGTTAGGCGACTTCCGCGCGGATTACGTCATCTCGATTGTGCTGACATAAGCACGCTGCTATCGTGCGCCGAGGCGGGTTGGTCCCACCCAGGGGGACCCTGAGACGGACGATCCCCAGTCGTGCGCTTCCGCCTACCTACCTTTGGCCCGGCACAGATGGTGCTCACCCTCGCGATCCTGCTGCTGGGGCTCTTTGCGTACGCCTTCCTGCAGACCGCAGCGCAGTCCTACCGGCTGCGCGAGAGCGAGCGCGTGCTCTTCCATGAGGTGCAGGAGCTCCGCCAACAGCGCGCCGAACTCGAAGGCCTCGCCGCCTATCTCGAGTCAGACGAGTACGTCGAGGCGTTCGCCCGCCAGCAGTTCGGGCTCGTGAAGCCGGGCGAGACCCTCGTCACGGTCGACGCACCCACCACTTCCGGAAACACCAGGCACCCGGGCGAGCGGTGGTGGGAAGCCCTGTTCGACACAGCGGTTCCCCTCGCCCCCGCGTCGGACGCGCCTCCGGACGGAACGCCGACACCGACACCCACCCCTGCTCCCTAGTCACGCGGCCTGTCCTCGCAAGGGCGATTGGCCCGGGGTCGATACCCTTCTGAGGTGACGACGAACGACCTCGATCCTCTGCCGTCGAACCGGACTACCTCGGCTTTCGAGCGTCGAGTCGCGCGCATACTCGCTGATATCGCACGGCCAGGGCCGGTTGTCGTCGCCGCCTCCGGCGGGGCGGACTCGACGGCGACGCTCATCGCCGTGACCCGCGCACTCGGCCCGGATCTCGTCACCGCCGCCCACTTCGACCATCGCCTTCGCTCGCCGGCTGAGACCACGCAGGACTTCGAGGCTGTGCGCGGCCTCGCGGCGCGCCTGGGGGTGCTGCTCGCGGTCGGGAGGCCGTCACGGCGCCCCTCGGACAGTTCGGAGGCGGCAGCCCGGACTGCCCGCTACCGCTGGCTGGCGCGGGCCTGCACGAGCGCCGGAGCCTCGTCCTGCCTCACGGGGCACACACTCGACGACCAGGCGGAGACCGTGCTCCTGCGCCTCGCACGAGGGGCGGGAGCGCTCGGCGCCGCCGGCATGCGCCCAGTCGCCCCCTGGCCGGTGGAGGCCCGCGGCGCGGCTGCGCTCCAGGTCGTGCGCCCACTCCTCGGCGTCACGCGAGCCGATGTCGAGGGCTACCTCGACGCCCTCGGCGTCTCCGCCAGCAAGGACGCGACGAACGACACCCTCGACTATGCGCGCAACCGCGTCCGCCACGAGCTCATGCCCGCACTGCGCGAGGTCAACGCGCGAGCCGTGGAGCACCTCGCAGAGTTCGCGGCCAACCAGCGAGCGGATGACGAGGTACTCACCGCCCTCGCCGTCGAGTGGCTGCAGGAGCATGCGCGGTACACCAGGGCCGAGGTGATCATGGACCGCCGGCGCCTCCGTGCGCTGCCGATCGCCCTCGCGAGCCGCGTGATCAGGGAGGCGGCAGGGGGGCTGGGAGTGCGGCTGGAGGGCGCACATGTGCGGGCCGTACTGGAAAGTTTGGAGAAATCCGGGCGAAGTGTGGATCTACCCCTAGCGCATAGTCTGACATCGGGTAGCCTTCTGGAACTGCGGAGTCAGCCGTCACCAACTCAGGGACGGGACTGAACCCCTCCAACACTGGTCACGGGAATCACAAGCCGCCAAGGCGGTCCAAAGATTCTTGCGGCCCGGATTGACAGGGTCAGACAGACGCCGTAGCATCCCTATTCGCGTCGCTCGTTGAGCGGCCCAGCACATTAACATCTGGATAGCAGACAGAATCCATAAGTAAGGGATCCCCGTCAGCCGGGACCCACACGGAGGATTCAGGTGTGACGCGTGCGTCTTCGGACGTTCCGTAGCCTTCGGGCGATGGGACGTGCGGGCGTGAGTGTGGCGCCTGGATGACTCGTGCCCGGCATGATGTGTAACCGCACAGCGGAATTAAACCGACCACCCTCGGGTGATCGGCTAACAATGTGTGGAGAGTTTGATCCTGGCTCAGGATAAACGTTGGCGGCGTGCCTAATGCATGCAAGTCGCACGAGGCTTCGGCCTAGTGGCGGACGGGTGAGTAACACGTAGGAACCTGCCCGGAAGTGGGGGACAACTCCTCGAAAGAGGAGCTAATACCGCATACGGTCTACGGACCAAAGCAGCAATGCGCTTTCGGAGGGGCCTGCGGTGGATTAGCTAGTTGGTGGGGTAATGGCCTACCAAGGCGACGATCCATAGCTGGTCTGAGAGGACGGCCAGCCACACTGGGACTGAGACACGGCCCAGACTCCTACGGGAGGCAGCAGCAAGGAATTTTCCGCAATCGACGCAAGTCGGACGGAGCAACGCCGCGTGCGGGAAGACGGCCCTCGGGTTGTAAACCGCTTTTGTGAGGGAAGAAGATCTGACGGTACCTCACGAATAAGTCACGGCTAACTACGTGCCAGCAGCCGCGGTAATACGTAGGTGGCGAACGTTGTCCGGATTCACTGGGCGTAAAGCGCGCGCAGGCGGGTTAGTAAGTCTGAGGTGAAAGCTCCCGGCTCAACTGGGAGAAGCCCTTGGATACTGCTAACCTTGAGACACTTAGAGGAGAGTGGAATTCCCGGTGTAGTGGTGGAATGCGTAGATATCGGGAGGAACACCAGTGGCGAAAGCGGCTCTCTGGGAGTGTTCTGACGCTGAGGCGCGAAAGCGTGGGGAGCAAACCGGATTAGATACCCGGGTAGTCCACGCCGTAAACGATGAGTACTAGCTGTCTGGGGTATCGACTCCCTGGGTAGCGCAGCTAACGCGATAAGTACTCCGCCTGGGGACTACGGCCGCAAGGCTAAAACTCAAAGGAATTGACGGGGGCCCGCACAAGCAGCGGAGCGTGCGGTTTAATTCGATGGTACGCGAAGAACCTTACCAGGGCTTGACATGGCACTGACCGCCGATGAAAGTCGGCTTCCCTTCGGGGCAGTGTCACAGATGCTGCATGGCTGTCGTCAGCTCGTGCCGTGAGGTGTTGGGTTAAGTCCCGCAACGAGCGCAACCCTCGCCGTGTGTTGGATTTCTCACACGGGACTGCCCGGAGCAACCGGGAGGAAGGCGGGGATGACGTCAAGTCAGCATGGCTCTTACGTCCTGGGCTACTCGCACGCTACAATGGGCACTACAGACCGTTGCGATACCGCGAGGTGGAGCTAATCGGACAAAGGTGTCCTCAGTACGGATTGCAGGCTGCAACTCGCCTGCATGAAGCCGGAGTTGCTAGTAACCGCAGGTCAGCCTTACTGCGGTGAATACGTTCCCGGGCCTTGTACACACCGCCCGTCACGTCATGGGAGTTGGTAACACCTGAAGTCAGTGCGCCAACCGCAAGGAGGCAGCTGCCCAAGGTGGGACTGATGACTGGGACGAAGTCGTAACAAGGTAGCCGTACCGGAAGGTGCGGCTGGATCACCTCCTTTCTAGGGAGAACACTATTGCCAACGCGACTCGCGACTCCCTTTATTGGGCGTCACGGGAAGCCAAGCCTCGTACGTCGTACGAGGGGGACAGTTGGTGGTACTCCTAAGTCGATCGGCCTACCGGCCTAGCGTGGCTGTTCCGTCCCGCCGGTAAGAGTCGTTACAACGGACCTGGCACCGGATCCTCGCCAGAGATTCTGTCTGCTATCCAGCTGTCGATGTGCGTCCGCTCAAGGGACGTGGCGCCTCGGACGTGCGTTCAACGAACGTGAGTCCGGGGCGTACCCGTACCCGACGCCGGCCGGGGGCCATTAGCTCAGGTGGTTAGAGCGCAGTCCTGATAAGACTGAGGTCCCTGGTTCGAGTCCAGGATGGCCCACCACTTTCCCGCACTGAGTGACCCCCACAGGCTCCGCCCAACCGGGTGGACCGCGGGGCCGTAGCTCAACCGGGAGAGCGCCGCCTTTGCAAGGCGGAGGTAGGGGGTTCGAGTCCCCCCGGCTCCACCACTTCCCACGGCTGCGGCCAGGGCGGGTGGTCAGCCTCGCCAGTCATTGGTGGGCACGCACGCGAACGCAGGCTTCGAGCACCGCGCCGGCCGCATGAACCGCCACCCCTCGGTGGTGAGTTCGTGAGTCCAGCGCGACGCCTCGGCGGCCGCAACCAGGCGCCGCTTCGCGGCGCTTCGGCACCTTCACAACAGAATATGCAAGAGTAGATTGAGAAATCTTTTTTCCTGCAAGCATCAGCATGCTGAGTCATGCCGGCTGGCCTTTGGGCAACCTCGGACAGTCGGTGGTTTGAGAGACGAACGCATTGCGGAGTGTGCTTGACGGAGGGTCAAGTTATTAAGGGCGCAGGGTGGATGCCTTGGCGCCAGGGGCCGATGAAGGACGTAGCAAGACTGCGATAAGCCCGGGCTAGCTGTCTAGCAAGCTCAACCCGGGATCTCCGAATGGGGCAACCCGGTCCGGGTCATACCGGATCACCCTCGACTGAACACATAGGTCGAGTGGAGGGCACCGAGGGAACTGAAACATCTCAGTACCTCGAGGAAAAGAAAGTATTCCCCTAGTAGCGGCGAGCGAACGGGGAGCAGCCCAAACCGTCATCTTCGGATGGCGGGGTTGTAGGACGGCCACACGGAGTTACCAATCGACCTGATAGCTGAAGGGCCTGGAACGGTCCACCGCAGCGGGTGAGAGTCCCGTAAGCGAAATCGGCGTCGACTCCGGCCGGATCCTGAGTACCAGCGGACACGTGAAATCCGCTGGGAATCTGGGGAGACCACTCTCCAAGGCTAAATACCCCTGGTGACCGATAGCGAACTAGTACCGTGAGGGAAAGGTGAAAAGCACCCCGGGAGGGGAGTGAAATAGACCTGAAACCCTGTGCCTACAAGCAGTCAGAGCGGCCTTGAGCCGTGATGGCGTGCCTATTGAAGAATGAGCCGACGAGTTACGTTCAGTGGCAAGGTTAAGCGATGTGAGTCGCGGAGCCGGAGCGAAAGCGAGTCTGAACAGGGCGTTCAGTCGCTGGACGTAGACCCGAAACCGAGTGATCTACCCATGGGCAGCGTGAAGCGGGGGTAAAACCACGTGGAGGCGCGAACCTTCCTGCGTTGCAAAGCAGTTGGATGACCTGTGGGTAGCGGTGAAATGCTAATCGAACTCGGAGATAGCTGGTTCTCCCCGAAATGCATCTAGGTGCAGCCTCAGGTGTTTTCCGGTGGGGGTAGAGCTCTGATAGGGCTAGGGGGCATAGCGCTTACCAAACCCTGTCAAACTGCGAATACCATCGGATGAGAGCCTGGGAGTGAGACTGCGGGTACTAAGATCCGTAGTCGAAAGGGAAACAGCCCAGACCCACAGCTAAGGTCCCTAAATTCACGCTCAGTGTTAAAGGATGTCTGGCCGCACAGACAGCCAGGATGTTGGCTTAGAAGCAGCCACCATTGAAAGAGTGCGTAACAGCTCACTGGTCGAGTAGCCGGGCGCCGACAATGTATCGGGGCTCAAGCGTGGTACCGAAGCTTGGGGATCGTCTTCGGACGATCGGTAGGGGAGCGTTCTGCCAGCTGTGAAGCCGGATGGGTGACCACCGGTGGAGCGGGCAGAAGTGAGAATGTCGGCATGAGTAGCGTAATTCAGGTGAGAAACCTGAACGCCGTAAGCCTGAGGGTTCCTACGCAAGGTTATTCCGCGTAGGGTTAGGCGGGCCTAAGCCGAGGGCGAGAGCCGTAGGCGATGGACAGCAGGTTAGTATTCCTGCCCCGCTGCGTGTGCGTTTGAGTTGAGAGGCGTGACCCGGGAGGATAGGTGGAGCGGACCCTGTGGACATGGTCCGTCCCTGCACCGTAGGCGTCTGGCGATAGGAAAATCCGTTGCCAGGTCAAGCGGAGGGTGTGGGGGAAGCGGCGACGACAGTCAAAGCGATTCTGCTGAGTCCATGCCGGCTAGAAAAGCGTCGTCAACGAGTACATGTGGCGCCCGTACCGCAAACCGACACTGGTGGGCGACGGTAAGTACCGTAAGGCGTTCGAGAGAACCTTCGTTAAGGAACTCTGCAATTTAGCTCCGTAACTTCGGGAGAAGGAGCGCCCCTGGGGGTGAGAGACTTCGCGTCTCGAGCGCTCGGGGGCCGCAGCGAGCTGGCCCAGGCGACTGTTTAACAAAAACACAGGTCTCTGCTAACCGGTAACGGGATGTATAGGGGCTGACGCCTGCCCAGTGCCGGAAGGTTAAGGGGAGAGCTGAGAGGCTTGAACCGAAGCCCCGGTGAACGGCGGCCGTAACTATAACGGTCCTAAGGTAGCGAAATTCCTTGTCGGGTAAGTTCCGACCCGCACGAATGGCGTAACGATCTGGGCGCTGTCTCGACGAAGGACTCGGCGAAATTGAGCTGGCCGTGAAGACGCGGCCTACCCGCAGCAGGACAAAAAGACCCCGTGGAGCTTTACTGCAGCTTGACGCTGGCGTCCGGGCCAGAATGCGTAGGATAGGTGGGAGCCTGTGATCCGGCCCTTTCGGGGGTCGGTGAGGCGACGGTGAAATACCACTCTTTCTGGTTTGTACTCCTAACCCGTGAGCAAGCACGGGAACAGCGTCTGGTGGGCAGTTTGACTGGGGCGGTCGCCTCCCAAAATGTAACGGAGGCGCGCAATGGTTCCCTCAGGGTGGATGGTAATCACCCGTTGAGTGCATTGGCATAAGGGAGCTTGACTGCAAGACGGACATGTCGAGCAGGGACGAAAGTCGGCCAAAGTGATCCTATGGTCCCGTGTGGAAGGGCCATGGCTTATCGGATAAAAGCTACCCCGGGGATAACAGGCTGATCCTGCCCAAGAGTTCACATCGACGGCAGGGTTTGGCACCTCGATGTCGGCTCGTCGCATCCTGGGGCTGAATCAGGTCCCAAGGGTTGGGCTGTTCGCCCATTAAAGCGGTACGCGAGCTGGGTTCAGAACGTCGTGAGACAGTTCGGTCTCTATCCGCTGTGGGCGTAAGTGGCTTGAGGAGATCTGCCCCTAGTACGAGAGGACCGGGGTGGACGGACCTCTGGTGTTCCGGTTGTTCTGCCAAGAGCACCGCCGGGTAGCCATGTTCGGAATGGATAACCGCTGAAAGCATCTAAGCGGGAAGCCAACTCCAAGATGAGGCCACTCACCGGGTTAACCGGGTAAGACCGCGGGAAGACTACCCGCTTGATAGGCCGGAGGTGTAAGCGCAGCAATGCGCTCAGCTGACCGGTACTAATGGTCGAGGACTTGACCTTCCTTCAAGCACATCTCGTGATGTGCTCGTCACTCCGAGGCATGCCGCCTCGCAGGAATCTGATCTCTCAATCTGCCTTGCATGTTCTGTGTGAAGGCGTCGTCTCCCCAGGTTCGTGGTGGTTTCGCAACGTCCGAGGTTCTCGGTGGCATCTGTGCCCCCTTGCCTCGCGGTCGGGAACTCGCGTAGCCTGAAGACACGGCGCGGGATGGAGCAGCGGTAGCTCGTCGGGCTCATAACCCGAAGGTCGGGGGTTCGAATCCCTCTCCCGCTACCAAGAACATGCGAACGGCGAGGCCTAACGGTCTCGCCGTTTTGCGTGTCTGGCGCTTGACGACCCGCATTCTCTGACTAGCATCAGGGAATGTCGCCTGTTGCTCGAACAGAGGTTGACTCCACCGGGCCCGACGAGGGCGCTGCGCGCCTCGTCCCGCGCGTCCGTGCGTTCAACCGCCTCGTCACAGAGCGCATCGGCGCCCTGAATGACGCCTACCTGTCTCGAGGACGGCCGCTGGGTGCCTCACGCGTGCTGTGGGAGGTCGGGAGTGCCGCTGAGGGCGTCGACCTGCGCGACCTGCGGTCACGGCTTGGCCTCGACTCCGGCTACCTCAGCCGGCTGCTCCGGACGCTTGAGGCGGACGGACTGGTCGAGGTCAGGCAGCGGCCTGACGACCGGCGGGTCCGCTCGGCGCGGCTGACCGCGCGCGGACGGGCGGAGGTCGCGTTGCTCGACCGCCGGAGCGATGAGCTCGCCTTGTCGATGCTCGCGCCACTCTCCGGCGGGCAGCGCGAGCGGCTGGTGACTGCGATGGGGGAGGTGGAGCGGCTGATGACGGCGTCAGCCGTCGAACTCCAGACGGTCGACCCAGAGGAGCCCGAAGTCCGCTACTGCCTCGAGCGATACTTCGCCGAGCTGGCGGCGCGCGACGCGAACCGCTTCGAGCCCGGGGAGGCCTTGTCGACGGCGGATGAGATGCGGCCGCCCTCGGGCGTCTTCGTCATCGCGTACCTGCGAGGGCAGCCGGTCGGCTGCTGCGGCCTCAAGTTCAACGCGGCTGGGATGCCCGATGTGGCCGAGGTGAGGCGGATGTGGGTGGATCCGGAGAAGCGCGGGTTGGGCCTCGGGCGGCGGTTGCTGGAGCACGTCGAGGGACTGGCGATCGAGCAGGGCGTTGCTCGGCTCCGGCTCGATACGAACGAACACCTGGTCGAGGCGATCGCGATGTACCGCTCCGCGGGGTACGTCGACATCCCGCGGTACACGGATGAGGCGTTCGCGACCCACTGGTTCGAGAAATCTCTGGCGGAGTCGCCCTGAGACCCCTTGCGCATTACCTCGTGATGTCGAGATAATGCACGTCCTGGTGGTCAGAGCGCGGCGGACCCACCCGTTCTCATTCCGAACACGGAAGTGAAACGTCGTAGCGCTGACGATACTGCTGGGGTGACCCAGTGCGGAAAATAGGCCACCGCCAGGACCCATGCAGGCCATCCGGTAACCGCCGGATGGCCTGCTGCACGACTGGGCTCTTTTCTCCTTCGTGCCCATTGCGCTGAACGGGCCCCTGGTCCAGGGGTGGGGTTAGCCCCCAGACCGTCGCGCGCGGAACCGCGGAGCACCGGTGCTACGATGCGCCGGCCCTCCCAACGGCCCCGCGGGCGGTGGAGGACAAAATCCAATCGGAGGCAGACAGCACTTGACGAACCAGACGACATCCCCGAGCGCCGAGATCGAAGACATGGCGGCGCTGCTCGAAGAAAGTGACGTTGCGGAACCCCGACAGCTCCGCCGAGGCGAAGTGGTCGAAGGCACCGTGATGGCCCTCGAACGGGACGGTGTCCTGGTCGATATTGGCTTCAAGTCCGAGGGCATCGTGCCCCAGGGCGAGATGCACTCCATGGGTGCTGACCCCATGACCAAGGTCAGCGTGGGCGAGAAGATCCTCGTCTACGTCCTGTCCCCGGAGACCGCCGAAGGCCAGGTAGCCCTCTCGATCGACCGCGCACGCGGCGAGCAGGGCTGGCGCGTCCTCCAGGAGCGCTTCGAGGCCGGCGACATCTTCGAGGCCGAAGTGACCGGCTACAACAAGGGCGGACTGCTCGCGAACGTGGAGGGCGTCAACGCCTTCATCCCGATGTCGCAGGTGGTCGGCGCCAAGCCCGGCACGGACGGCACCAACCCGCTGTCCGCGCAGGTCGGCCGCAGCCTTCGCCTGAAGGTCATCGAGATCAACCGCCGCCGCAACCGCGTCATCCTCTCGGAGCGCGCGGCCCTGCAGGAGTGGCGCGCTGAGCAGAAGGACCGGCTGCTGGACGAACTCACCGAGGGTGAGATCCGCACTGGCCGCATCACCTCCATCCGCAACTTCGGCGTCTTCGTCGACCTCGGCGGGGCCGACGGCCTCGTCCACCTGTCGGAGCTTTCCTGGGACCGCAACGCGAACCCGGAAGACCTCTTCAACGTGGGCGACGAGGTGCAGGTCTACGTCATGAAGGTGGACCTCGAGACCAAGAAGATCGCGCTCTCCATCCGCCGGGCTTCGCCCGAGGAGTGGGAGCAGCTCATCACCCGCTACCAGGTCAGCGATGTCGTCCCCGGCGTCATCACGAAGCTGGTGGCCTTTGGCGCCTTCGCGCGTCTGCCTGGCCCGGTCGAGGGCCTCGTGCACGTCTCCGAGCTGGTCGACCGTCGTATTGGTCACCCCGAGGAAGTCGTGCAGGAGGGTGACATCGTCCCGCTGAAGATCGTGCGCATCGAGCACGACCGTCACCGCCTCGGCCTCTCGCTGCGCGAAGCGCGTAACGAGGCCATGATCCGCGGCTGGCAGTTCGACGCCGATGGCCGCGTGACCGAACTCCCCGAGGACGCCCAGAAGGCGTTCCCGGACGAGTCCGCCTCGCTGCAGTCCCGCTACGCCGAGCGCATCTCGCAGGCCGCTGCGGATAGCGAGCGTCGCGAGCAGGCTGCCTCGGCGCGCCAGGAGGACCAGGCGGGTCGCCAGGCGGCGATGCAGGACAGCGGCCCGGTGCTGACGGCCATGCAGGCCGCCATGCAGCAGGCGCAGGCTGACCTCGCTGGCCGCGACGACGACGAGACGGCGGAGACCACGGAAGCGACCGAGTCGACTGAGGCCCCCGCGACCGAGGCTCCCGCGGCAGTCGAGGCCGCGGACGACGCGACCCCGGCAGCGGAGGCGCCCGAGGCCAAGGCCGAGGAAGCCCCTGAGGTTGCTGAGGCCGCTCCGGCGGAGGAAGCGTCTGAGGACGACGAGGCCAAGTCGGCTGAGTAAGCCCCAGACACACAGGCGGTAGATTCGCCAACGATTCCAGAGCGCGCCGGTTGGTATACTTCCAACCGGCGCGTTGATTTGTCGACTCCTCCCGAACACTGCGAATAGCAGCCGTGCGACACCCGAGCGAAACCCCTTCGCCGGAGATCGGGAAGTCACTGACTGACGCGGGGTGTCTCCCCCACCCATACTGAAATGAGTCTGAACCGGGTTCGCCCGGTTTGTTGCGGGTGTTCCTAACAAGGGAGCAACCGGGGCCTGTGGTAGCCTTGATACAGGCCCCCTTCACCTGGACAGACGTCCAGCATGAAGGGCTCGAGGAAGGCGAACGGAGCCACATATGGCCGACCGGTTCGATAAGTTCACGGAGCGCGCGCGTCGCGTCCTGACCCTCGCTCAGGAAGAAGCGCAGCGATTCAACCACTCCTACATCGGGACCGAGCACTTGCTGCTCGGACTGGTGCGCGAGGGTGACGGCGTAGCCGCCAAGGTCCTCGCGAACCTCGGTGTAGAGCTCAACAAGGTGCGCTCGGCTGTCGAGTTCATCATTGGCCGTGGCGACCGCCAGGCCTCTGGTGAGATCGGCCTGACCCCGCGCGCGAAGAAAGTCATCGAGCTGGCCGTCGACGAGGCGCGCCGGCTTCAGCACTCGTACATCGGCACGGAGCACCTCCTGCTCGGCCTCGTCCGCGAGGGCGAGGGCATCGCGGCGGGCGTGCTCGAGAGCCTCGGCGTGAACCTGGAGCGCGTGCGCGCTGAGACCCAGCGCATCCTCGCCCAGTCGCAGCCGCAGGGCGGTCAGGCCTCGGGCCAGGCCGCGGCTGCGGGCGGTCGCACCGTCCGCACCCCCACTCTGGACCAGCTCGGCGTGGACCTCACGGCGATGGCGCGGGCCGGGCAGCTCGACCCGATCGTGGGTCGGGACGGCGAGATCGAGCGGGTCATCCAGATCCTCTCGCGCCGCACCAAGAACAACCCGGTGCTCATTGGCGAGCCCGGTGTCGGCAAGACCGCGATCGCTGAGGGCCTCGCCCACCGCATCATCGCGGGCGACGTGCCGGACACCCTCATGGGCAAGCGGATGCTTACCCTGGACATCGGCCTGCTGGTTGCAGGCACGAAGTACCGCGGTGAGTTCGAGGAGCGTCTGAAGAAGGTCATCGAAGAGATCAAGTCCGCCGGCAACTGCGTACTGTTCATCGACGAGCTCCACATGCTCGTCGGTGCCGGCGCGGCCGAGGGCGCCGTGGACGCGGCGAACATCCTGAAGCCGGCCCTCGCCCGTGGCGAGATCCAGGCGATCGGCGCGACCACCCTCGACGAGTACCGCAAGCACATCGAGCGCGACGCCGCGCTGGAGCGACGCTTCCAGCCGGTGAAGGTCGAAGAGCCGAACGTCGAAGACACCATCCAGATCCTGGAAGGTGTCCGACCGGCCTACGAGGAGCACCACAAGCTCCGCATCTCGGACGAAGCCCTGCGCTCCGCCGCCGAGCTGTCCTCGCGCTACGTGTCCGATCGGTTCCTGCCTGACAAGGCGATCGACCTCATCGACGAGGCCGCCGCCCGCGTCCGGATCCGCCGGCACGCCACGCCGCCCTCGGTCCGCGAGGTCCAGAGCGGCCTGGAGGCGATCCGTCGCGAGAAGGATCAGGCGATCGCGAACCAGCAGTACGAGTACGCCGCGGAGCTCCGTGAGCGTGAGGTGCGGCTGCAGTCCCAGCTCGAAGAACTTGAGCAGGAACTGGAGGAGTCCCGCGGCACCGACCAGCCGGTCGTGTCCGAGGACGACATCCGCGACGTCATCTCGCAGTGGACCGGTGTACCGCTGTCCCGCATCGCTGCCGAAGAGTCCAAGCGGCTGCTCGAGATGGAGCAGTACCTCAAGGACAAGGTCATCGGCCAGGACGAAGCCGTCGAGGCTGTCGCCCGTGCCGTCCGCCGCGCCAGCGCGGGCCTGAAGGACCCGAAGCGCCCCATCGGCGTCTTCATGTTCCTCGGGCCGACCGGTGTCGGTAAGACCTACATGGCGGAGATGCTGGGCGAGTTCATGTTCGGTTCGCGCGACAACATCGTGCGCATCGACATGTCCGAGTTCATGGAGAAGCACACCATCTCGCGTCTGGTCGGCTCGCCTCCGGGCTACGTCGGCTACGACGATGGCGGTCAGCTGACCGACCTGGTGCGGCGCAAGTCCTACTGCCTCATCCTGCTCGACGAGATCGAGAAGGCGCACCCGGACGTGTTCAACATGCTCCTGCAGATCTTCGACGACGGGCACTTGTCCGACGCGAAGGGCCGCAAGGTCGACTTCCGGAACACGATCATCATCATGACCTCGAACGTGGGTTCCGACCTGATTCGGAAGGACTCGCGTGTCGGCTTCGCGACGGCACAGGACGACGTGAAGACCGCGGAGGACGCCTACAAGCGGATGAAGGGTCGAGTCGAGGAAGAGATGAAGCGGGTCTTCCGGCCCGAGTTCCTCAACCGCATCGACCAGTCGGTCGTGTTCCGCGCCCTGCAGGCGGAGCACATCCGCGCGATCGTGAGCCTCGAGCTGGACGACCTGCGCGAGAACCTGAAGGCCAAGGGGATGTTCCTCACGGTCTCGGACTCGCTGCTCGACCACCTGGGGAGCGAGGGCTTCGACCCGGTGTTTGGTGCACGGCCGCTGCGCCGCGTCATCCAGAACCTGATCGAGGATCCGCTGTCAGACGCTGTCCTCCAGGACCGCTACACCGAGGGCGACACGGTCCGTGTCGACTTCGCGGATGGCGAGGTCAAGTTCGAGCGGGAGGCCGGCGAGCCGGTCCAGCCCGAGGAACCGGCACTCACCTCCTCGTAGCGTCTGCGATACGCAACCACGAAGGGCCGCCCGCGAGGGCGGCCCTTCTGCGTGCGCGGGTTCGAGGGCTGCGTCTACCGCTCGCGCCAGAGGTCATGTATCTGCGTCGGACGGTGTGAGGCGACCGCGAGGATCAGTCCAGCCGAGATGCACATCCCGACGAGGGCGGATCCACCCGTGGAGACGAACGGGAGCGGGATGCCCGTCGCCGGGAACAGCCGCGTGTTCACGGCCATGTGCATGAGCGCCTGCAGGACGATCGTCGCCGTGAGGCCGCCGGCGAGCATCCGTCCAAAGCGGTCGGGCGAGTGGAGGGCCGCCTCCAGCCCTCGCCACGCGACGAGGGCGAAGAGCAGCAGCACGACCAGCGCGCCGATGAGCCCCATCTGCTCCGCCAGCTGGGCGAACGCGAAGTCCGAGGCGCGCGTCGCGACGCCATCCAGGGCGGACGGGGCGCCATCGATGCCCTGGCCGCTCACGCCGCCGGAGCCGAGCGCGATCTCGACCTGACGAATGGTGAACCCACTCCCGAGGGGATCCCGGTCGGGGTGGAGGAACACGTTGATCCGTTCGCGCTGGTAGTCCGGCACGCCCGCGAACGCGATCGGCAGCATCGAGACGCCGAGGGCTGCCATCCCACCGAGGACGCGTCCCGAGACACCCCACGTGACCACGAGCGCCACCCACGCGGCCCCCAGCACGAGCGTTGTGCCGAGGTCGGGCTCAACCAGCACGAGCGCCATGGGCAGCAGCGCCAGCCCGAGGGTGACGAGCGTGAACTTCACGCTCGGCTCTCGCTCCGCGGCGTAGGCCGCGACGGCGATGACGGTCGCGATCTTCGCGAACTCCGACGGCTGCACGGTGATCGGCCCAAGTGCGATCCAGCGTCGCGCGCCGAACTCTTCCGCGCCGAGGGCGAGCACGAGGATGAGCGACGCCACGCTGCCGAGGTAGATGAGCGGGGCGAGCCGCCGAAGGACGCCGACGTGCAACCTCGATGCCCCGAAGAGGCCGACCGCCCCCACGACGCCATAGAGGATCTGGCGCACGGTGTCGCTGGAGAGCCCGCGGGGGTCGGGCATCGTCGCCGCGCGGATCATGACGAGGCCGACCGCGACGAGGCCAAGCACGGCGAGCACGAGCGCGGGGTCCGGCACCGCGCGGCGGGCGACCGCCATCACTATCGTCACGGCCGCGACTCCACGCGGTCACCGGCGGTCTGCTGCGCGAAGTACGCCTCGAGAATTTCCTTGGCCACCGGGCCAGCGTGCGTCGAGCCGACCCCGTACTCGAGGTACACGACGACCGCGACCTCCGGGTCGTCGTAGGGCGCGAAGCCGATGTACCAGCCGTGGGTGTCGAACTCGCCGTCCGGGTAGGGCTGGCCGAACTCGGCGGTCCCGGTCTTGCCGCCGATCGTGACGCCCTCGGGCACACCGGTGTACGCGGTACCGCTCGCCGCGGCGGCGTCGCGCATGCCCTCGCGCACGATCTGGTAGTTCGTCGGAGAGGCCTCGAGGCGCCCGGTCGTCTGCGACGGGAGCGCCTTCACGATGCCGCCACTGCGGAATCCGTGGACGACGCGCGGCTGGAGGAGGTCGCCGCCGTTCGCGATCGCCGAGGTGAGGACGGCCATCTGGAGTGGGGTGACGGTCAGGTAGCCCTGCCCAATCGCGTAGGGGTAGGAGTCGCCGAGCAGCCACGGCTCGCCGAACTCCGCCTCCTTCCACTCGCTGTCCGGCACGAGGCCGGGGATCTCGCCGGGACGGTCGATGCCCGTCTTGCTCCCGAGGCCCGCGGCGCGGGCCCACTCGGCGAGGGCGTCCGGGCCCATGCCCTCGAAGTCCTCGTAGCCGCCGACCATGTAGTAGAAGTACTCGTCCGAGGATCGTGCGAGGGCGCGGCGCATGTCGACGTTGCCGTGCGCCATCCAGTCGCGGAACACGTACACGACCCCCGGGTTGTACTGGTCCTGGATGGTGATCGCGCCGCGCGAGTAGATGACCGTGTGCTCGGTGGCTGTGCCTTCCTCGAGCGTGGCGAGTGCAACGAGCGGCTTGAAGATCGAGCCGGGCGACCGCTGCGCCATGTACGTGCGGTCGATCAGGGGATTCGCCTTGTCGGCGAAGACCGCTGCAATCTCCTCGTCCTCGCCGCTGACGAACAGGTTCGGGTCGTACGAGGGCAACGAGACCGAGGCAAGGAGCTCGCCGGTCCTCACGTCCATCACGAGGGCGGCGCCCAGCGGGATCGCGGCGGGGCGCTGCTGCCCGGTGTTCGTCCGAACGACCGCCATGCCCGCATCCATGCCCCTCGCGAGCGCCTCGGCGGTGGCGCGCTGGAGGTCGAGGTCGATCGACAGCACGGCGTCGGCGCCCGGCTGCGCGGAGTCCGTGGCGAGCAGTTCGACCTCGCGGCCCTGCGGGTCGGACAGCACGAGGCGACGCCCCGGGGAGCCTCGGAGGTCATCCTCGTAGATCGCCTCGACGCCGCCGAGGCCGACCTGGCCATCGAGGGGGTAGCCGAGGTCGGTGAGCATCTCGGCCTCGTCGGCGGGCAGCTTCCCGACATAACCGAGGATGTGCGCGAGGCTTGGCTCGTCCGCGTAGAGGCGGGACGGGCTCGCCTCTACGCGCAGCCCGGGGAGGCCAGACAGGCGCGCGCGCAACTGGATCGCCTCCTCCGGGTCGAGTCCGTCCTCCACGAGCACGGGCGCGTAGGGGTCGACGATCGCGAGCTCAGTCGCGGCGGCCGACTCGAGTTCCGCGAACGAGATGCCTGAGGCTCGCTCAAGGGCGAGGAGGGCGCTCCGTCGCTCCTCGACGTCGTCGGGGAGGTCGCCGGGCACGAGGAGCACGCGGAACTCCGGGACATTGCGCGCGAGCACCTCGCCGTCGCGGTCGACGATCAGTCCGCGCGAGGGCTCCACCTGGAGAGTGCGCGGGGCGAGGCCGTCGCCGTACTCGGGCGGGATGACGGGCGCGAGCCACTGCATCCCGGTCACGCGCACCGCGACGATGAGCAGCAGGAGGAGCAGGACGCCCTGCAGGATGCGTACGCGGACGGCTGCCGCCGTCACTCGAACAGCCCTCGCTGTCGCGGGCGCAGAGGCCAGAAGCACGCCGCCACCACGATGGCGAGCACGCCGCTCACGAGGGCGGTCGCGAACAGCGCGTCGGCGCGCTCGCCCAACTCACCAGCGAGGCCGCCCGCAACCGCCAACGTGCATGCGTACAGCACGGCGCCCGCGCCTGCTGCGCCGCCTGCCGTCAACAGGCGACGCCAGAAGCCGGTCGTGTTGCGCTTGAACTGTCGCACGGCGAGCGCCGCGACGAGCGGGCCCGGCAGCAATGCGAGCAGGAACCACCCGATGCGCTCCTCGGACGCCACGCCGAGGATGACGGCGGGCAGGAGGATCGCCGGCCAGGTCTCGTCCACGCGACGCATCGCCGCCCACGCGGCGATGAGCACGATCGGGATGACGGGCGCCGCCAGCGGATCGCGCACGAGCGACGTGGTGATCGCCGCCTGAAGCGGTGCAGCGGCGAGTGCGAGCAGCACGAGGATCGCAGTCACTCGCTGCTCCCCTCGGGCGCGAGGTCCGTACCGGGGCGGAAGCCGGTCATGATGAGCACCTGCTCGATGCGATCGAGGTCGCCGAGCGGGTCCACCTCGATCAGCTGGTGCAGCTCCTGGCCCGGCGCATCCACCTTCGACACGCGACCCACGAGGAGGCCCGGCGGTAGCAGTCCGCCGAGGGCGCTCGTGAGCACGACGTCTCCCGGGGCGACGTCCGCCTCGAGCGGGACGAAGTCGAGCCGGAGGCCGTCGCCATCGCCGACGAGCGAGCCGGCGGTGCGTGACGACTGTAGGAGCGCGGCGATCGCGGCCTCGCGGTCCGTGATCAGGCGCACGCGCGACCGCGACTCGTTGACCTCGGTCACCACGCCGAGCAAGGTCGCGCCGCTCCCGAGGACGGGCTGGCCCACACGCACGCCCTCCCGGCTGCCCCGGTTGAGGACGACGTTCTGGTGGCCCGGCGCGGGATCACGCAGGATGACGGTCGCCGTGATCGTCGAGCCGGCCTCAGCGCCCACGCTCTGGATCAGCGAGTTCGCCTGTTCGAGGGCGATCCGTCCCTCGCGGAGCGAGGCGAGGTCGGCCTGGGTGCGCGACAGCTCCTGCCGGAGCGTGGCGTTTTCCTCCGAGAGTCGGGAGATCTGGCCGGCGTGGACGACGACGTCGGTCACCGGGCTGATGACGCCTCGGACGAAGTCGACCACCGGTGCGACCGCAGCCCCCGCGCGCGACTCGATGTTCCCGGCGAGCGGCAGCGGTGAGAGCGCGAGCAGCAGCAGGGCCGTGGCGAAGATGCCGGAGAACCAGGCCGCGCTCCGGGCGTTGGTCACGAGGCAACCTCTCGAGGTGCGCGCGCAGGACGCCCGCCGCGGCGAGCGACGGACTCAACGGGGGCGATCGAGCCGGGGGAGGGGGGACTCGTCGCGCCCATCTGGTCGAGGGGGCGCGCCGCGTTCATTGTCGCTTCCCGCGCCTATCGCGGTGGCCGGCGCGTAGCCACCGCCGACTGCACCCGCTGGAGCGTGTCCGCT